>Ga0164309_10000198_pt1 | contig 37216 bp, 37 predicted proteins | sample Whisoiple_247_MG_FD_109984 | JGI IMG/M metagenome (GOLD analysis project Ga0164309, IMG submission 109984) | Soil microbial communities amended with fresh organic matter from upstate New York, USA - Whitman soil sample_247_MG | ecosystem: Environmental > Terrestrial > Soil > Unclassified >... | reverse complement strand
GGCGCCGGTGGCATTCAGCTTGTAGCCCATGGCTTCGAGCTCGGCCTCCAGCTTCTCCGCCCGCGCCTTCTCCTTGGCGAGCTCGTCTTCGGTGGCTTCGTGCTCCTTGGCCAGCTTGTTGTACTTGTCGAGCTGCGCTTGGTAGTCGGCCTTGCTCGGGCCGCAGCTCGCCAGCGAAAGCGAGAATCCAGCCAAGAGACCTAGGGCCGTGCGATGAACCAGTCGAGTGCGGTGGAGAGTCCGTGCCATCATGGATGGCTCGCATATCACAGGTCAGGTGGCCGCCCTACTGGACTAATGTGCCGCGTTCCAATTGGGTCCTGAGCCGACGCTGACAGTGAGCGGTACCGCCAACTCGTAAGCGCCTTCCATGGCCTGCTTCACGAGCGGTGCGGCTGCTTCGACCTCGGCCTCCGGCACCTCGAATACGAGCTCGTCGTGGACGGTGAGGATCATTCGGCATCCGGGTGTGGGCGGCTCGGCCAAGCGCAACATGGCCAGCTTCAAGATGTCGGCAGCCGAGCCCTGAATCGGCATGTTCATGGCGATGCGCTCGGCGGCCAAGCGCCGGGCGCGGTTGCCGCTCTTGATGTCGGGCACGATGCGGCGGCGGCCCAGCACGCTCTGCACGGCTTCGCCCTGGCGCGCGCGCTCGAGCGTCTCCTCCATGAAGCGCCGCACGCCTTCGTAGCGGCGAAAGTAGGCAGCGATGAAGCTCGCTGCGACCTTGCGCTCGATGCCGAGCGCCCGCGACAGCCCTCCTTCGCCCTGCCCGTAGATCACGCCGAAGTTCACGGCCTTGCTGCGCGCGCGCATCTCGCGCGTCACCTGATCTTCCGGTACCTCGAAGATCTCCATCGCGGTGCGCGTGTGCACGTCTTGGCCAGTGCGGAATGCCTCGACCAGGCGCTGGTCCCCTGACAAATGAGCCAGAACGCGCAGCTCGATCTGCGAATAGTCAGCGCTGAGCAAGAGCTGCCCGGGCGGGGCCACGAACGCGGCGCGGATCGAGCGGCCGAGCTCGCTCCGGATGGGGATGTTCTGCAAGTTGGGGTCGACCGACGAGATGCGTCCGGTGGCCGCGACCGCTTGCTCCCAGGAGCCATGCACTCGGCCCGTCTTCGCATCGACGAGCGTGGGCAGAGCGTCGATGTACGTGCCCTTGAGCTTGGCGATCTGTCTGTGCTCCAGGATGAGGGCGGGGAGGGGATGTTCTTCCGCCAGTGCCTCCAGAGTCTGCGCGTCGGTGGAGCGCGACGTTTTGGTGCGCTTCAGTGCCTTGAGTCCCAGGTCATCGAACAGAATCGTCTCGAGCTGGCGCGGCGAAGCGACGTTGAAGGCCTTGCCGGCTGCCGCATGCGCGGCTTGCTCGAGCCGTACGAGCTCCGTTTCGCAGGCTTGGCCGAGGCCCCGCAGCACGTCCACGTCGACCTTGACGCCGCGCTCCTGCAAATCCGCGAGCTGGCGCGCCAGCGGCAGCTCCACCGTTTCGAGCAGGGAGGTCAGCTGCTGTTCGGCGAGTAGCTCCGTTTGGCGCACGAAGGCGGCGAGCACCGCTTGACCTCGCGCTGCGAAGAGGGCTGCCGAGCGCTCCACTTCGAGCTCGTCCAAGGGAAGTTTGCGCCGGCCCTCCTTGGCCAGCTCGTCGAACTCGGGAACGGCGACGCCATGAGCTAGACCGAGTGCCTCGACGGCGTGGCTCTGCTCCGGATCGAGCAGGTAGGAGGCGAGCTCCGCGTCGTGCGCCGCCGGCAACGGGAGCCGAACGCCCGCCCCGCGAGCCAGTAGAATGGCGCGCTTGAGACCGTGTACGCAGAGCTTGGTCGCTGCGCCGGAGAGCACGTCGAGCACGCGCCGCGTGGTCTCTTCGGCTGGCAGCTGGGGCGGCGCCCCGACCCTGCGATGGCCAAAAGGCAGATAGAAAGCGGCACCGTCGGTCACCAGGCACGCGGCCACGAGCGGCCCGCTGTGCGCGCTTGGATGCGTGGTGCAGAGCTCGAGCGCCCAGGTGCCGGCGCGCAGGCGCTCGAGCAGAACGCTCAGGGTCGAGCCGTCGGTGACGAGGGTGACGCTCCCCACGCCAACGGGGGGCGACGGGTCGGCCAGCGCGAGCGAGGTCTGCGCTGCTTGGGTCGGCGCGGGCGAGGCAGCGGGAGGGGCGGCCTCGAGGACGGCCAGCTGCTTGCGAAAGCCGAGCGTGGAGTACAGGGCCTTGAGCGCGGGCACGTCGCGGCGGTCTTCCTGATCGAAACGGAGCGCAGGCTCCGAGAGGTCGAGCGGACAGTCGAGCTTGAGCGCGACGAGCTTTCGACTGAGGCGGGCGGCGGCTTCGTGCTCGGTCAAGGTCTCGCGCAATTTCTTGCGTTCGATGTCGCCGAGGTGCGAAAAAATGCCGTCGAGACTCGCGAAACGGTGCAGGAGCTCTGCGGCCGTCTTGGGGCCAACGCTGGGCACACCGGGGATGTTGTCGGAGCTGTCCCCGGTCAAGGCCAAGAGATCCCCGAGCTGCTCGGGGCCGACACCGAAGCGCTCGACGACCTCGGGTGGTCCGAACACCTTGCTCCGCAGCGTGTCCCACAGAACGACCCGCTCCGAGCAGAGCTGCATCAGGTCTTTGTCGGCGCCCACGACCACGACCTTGAGGCCATTTTTCGCAGCCTGGGTTGCTGCGGTGGCGATGAGGTCGTCGGCTTCCACGCCTTCCTGCTTCCACACCGTGAGGCCGGAGGCGCGGATGATCTCTTCGGCGCGGCCGATCTGCACGCGGAGGTCCTCGGGCGCCGGGGGACGGTTCGCCTTGTAGTCCTGGTAGATCTCCTTTCTGAAGGTGCTGCGCCCAGCGTCCATGGCAATCGCCAACAGGTGCGGCTTCTGCTCGCGATACAGGCGTTCCAGCATCGTGACGGTGCCGTGCACGGCGTGCGTCGGCTCACCATTGGGCGCGCTCAGGGGCGCCACCGCGTGGTAGGCGCGCAGCAGATAGCTCGACAGGTCCACCAAATAGAGGACGTCTTTTGCGCCGGGCGGAAAGAGTGCCGTGGCCATGAAGGGCGGCTTCTAACCTGACGGCGTGGCTGGGTCCACGCGGGCGCGGCCTTACTGGGCCAAGCAGTTGGCCTGCAGCGTGGCCCAGATGGCGTTGGCGGTGGCCTCGGAGCCGAGCGCAGTCGGATTCATGCCGTCCGCGAGAATGTAGTCGGTGTAGTTGTTCTCGAAAGTCGTGCGCAGGTCGAGGAAATGACAGGGCACGGGGCTGGCAGCGCAGCTCGCTTCCAGCATCGGGCGGAGCACATCCATCTTGGCGTGCACGGCCTCCGGTCCCGGATCAGGGTAGGCGGCGAAGACCACGCCGGTGACCCCGTCCTCGCTCATGGTGGCGAAGAGATCGTCGAGTGCGGCAGCGGCGGCGGACAGGAGCGGGCAGCTCGCGTCCACGGTGTCACACGAGCCGAGCAGCACATCCGCGCCACCGCCGTTCATGATCACCACCTTCACCTCCGCCTCGGCTGCGGCTGTTTGGTACTGGTCCAAGATGCCGTAGCTCAACAGCGCGAGCGCGTTGCCGGTGAGGCGCGACGCGTCGCGGTAGCGCTCACCGGACTCGATGACGCCCGCGCTGCGCGCCAAGTCCTCCAAGTACGCCGTGATGCGGTGACTCGTCGCGAAGAAGCTGTCACCGAGGATGAGCACCTCGTTGGCCGTGGTAGTGCTCGTCATGCAGACCTCTGGGGGGACGCTCGAGCTGCTGCCGCTGCCGCCCTCGCCCGTGCTCTGTGGCACCGAGGGCAGACGGCAGCTCCCGGCGATGCAGCGATGCTCGGTCGAGAGCGCGGCGCAGTCCGGATCGGAGGCGCACGATACGTCGCAGACGTTGCCCTGGACGGCACCCGGGCAGGTCTCGGCGGAGCGCGCCGTGCACTCGGCGCCCGCGAACGAGGAGCAGGAGTCAGCGACCTGGCAGGCGACCGTGCACACGCCGCACAGGCAACTGAGAGCAGTGCCGCACGCAGCGGGGTCGTTCGAGCACAGGCGCAAGAAATGGGTCTCGCCGCCGGTCGCATCGGTTGACTCTGCTTCGCAGCCGAGCGGCGCACAGAGCGCGAGGAGGACGCCAAGCAGCGCCCACACTTTCACTGGGCGGGCGATCACTCCTCGGAGCCTTCCTGGACCATCGACTGGCCTGCATAGATGACGACTCGCTCGTGGTCATCCGGCAGGGCGTGCGCCTGATTGTATTGGTTCACCCGTTCCCGGAGGTCGCTCAGGGTCGATCGCATCTGTCCGAGTGTGCCACGAACTTCCTCGGCGAGCGGGTGCCCATCCCAGATGTCGATGGTGTAGGTGCTGCCACCAGCGGAATCCTCCAGCGTGGTCGTCCCCTGGCTGGCCAGGCGCGCCAGGATCGTCTTGGTGACGGCCTTGAAATGGTCGAACACGGCGCCTTCCCAGCCAGCGGCGGCGCCAATCGGAATCACGAGGGCTCTCGCCTCGTAGCGGATGACGTCGCCGTCGACGACGCGCTGGACCCGTCCTTGCTCCGCCAGACGCAAAACGGGCGCCTCGATGAGGCCTTCGTCCGTCTGAGCTCGCTGCGCAATCTCGGCCAGGGTGAGCGGCCCTTCGCGGTACATCAGCGCGACGAGTAGATCGTCTTGCCCTTCACTGGCCGCGGAAGTCCGGAGAGCCTGGAGCTCTTCAGCCGAGGCCGCGCGATAGACGACCTTGCGCGTTCCCTCGGCCACCACGAGCTGGCTTTCGCACAGGTCCCGCAACACGGAACGCACCTGCGCTTCTTCGTCCAGAGAGAAACGCACCAGGACGTCGGAACGCGTCACCGATCCGCGCTCACGGATGAACTCGAGCACGACTTCCCAGAGGGAGCGCCCGCGCTCGGTCGAGCTCTCGCTCAAGCGCTGGATCTTGCGCCGATAGGTGCGAAGCCCTAGCCCGAACATGTCGGCGCTCACCTTGCGGCTGACGCCTTGGCGCTCGAGCTCGCGTGTGAGCTCCAGGAAAACCTGGGTGGCCACCTGCGCCAAGGGGGCCCGAGCCCCACCACGTGTCGCCAGCTGCGCGATCAGGATCGTCGTCTGGTGGACGATGGCGTGGATCAGGAGCTCGACGGTCATGGGTGCGGAAGCAGGTACAAAAAGAATATTGCACTTTGATGGCGGGCGCGGGCGGGGTCAATTTCGGCCTCCCCAGTGCGCTTTCGCGGGGGCATTCTTGTCCCCCCGTTTCACGGGCGGACCGTCGCTAAGATAGACTCTCGCATGGTCTCGAGAATCCTGGCCGGTTCGCTGCTTTCTGTCTTGCTTCTGCATTGCAGTCCTGGCGCTAGCAGCGACGCTGCCTCCGGTGGCAGCGGCGGTCAGAGCGCGGCGGGCGGGGGCGGCGTGGCCGTCACTGGCGGCACCACCGGCGCAGGTGGGCTGGTTTCTGCGAGCGGAGGTCTGCCGGCCGTAGGTGGCAGTGTCAGCACAGGCGGTAGTGTGGGCGTGGGCGGTAGCCTGACCGCGGACGGCGGCGCGAGTAGCGGGGGCGCCGCTTCGGGCGGGCAGGCAAGCGGCGGAGGGAGCGCGGTCGAGTGCCCGTCGTCCGTGCTGGCGGCCGGCAACACGACCAAGACCGTGACTGTGGGCACGGACGAGCGCAGCTATGTGCTTCACGTTCCGACCTCGTACGACGGCAGCGAGCCGGTGCCGCTGATTTTGGACTTCCACGGGCTGACCGGCAGCGGCCAGGGCGAGAGCACGAGCTCGCCCTATCCGGCAGTGACGGACGCCGATGGCGTCATCATGGCGTTTCCGTCGGGCGTGAGCGGACCGTCGGGTGCAGCCTGGAACGTCGGCCCTTGCTGCGTCGCCGGTGTGGACGACGTCGCCTTTGCGCGCGCCCTAGTCGCGCAAGTCCAAGGAGTCGCCTGCATCGACCCCCAGCGCATCTACGCCGTCGGCTTTTCGATGGGCGGCGGCATGTCTCACTACCTCGCCTGTCACGCGGCGGACTTGTTCGCAGCGGTGGCGCCGGCTGCGTTCGATCTATTGGAGGAAAACGTCGAAGATTGTTTGCCATCCCGCCCGCTCACCATCGTGTCCTTTCGCTCGACCAACGATTCCGTCGTTCCCTACGCTGGCGGCTACTCGGACGTGGTGCCCGGCATGGCCATCACGTTCCTGGGCGCCGAAGCAACCCGGGACCAGTGGGCCGAGCTCAACGAGTGCACCGGCGCGGCGATGGATACGGGCAACGGATGCACGGGCTACAGCGCGTGCGCCGCTGGCACGAGCGTTACCTTGTGCACGTCGGCGAATGACCACGCGCCAGGCGACGCATCGATCGCCTGGCCCATCCTGAAGGCACAAACGCTACCCTGAGCTCAGTCCTTCAAGGCGCGAGCTCCACCGAGCCCAATAGCTCCGAGAAATGACCTTCCTCGGCGTCGACCGTCGCTGAAGGTCCGGTCATCTTGAAGAAGTACGGACCGGCTGGCGTCTCGACCACCGCCGCGTTCAGGCCGTATTTCTCCTGTGGCACCGTCGGTCCTCCAGGCATGCCGGAAGAGAACGTTCCCTCCTTCACGCGCACGGTCGAGATCGAAAAGCCATGCACCTCGCGTTGATCGCGCTCTGCCTGATCGGGGGCCAAGTCCTTGAACTGGCCCAGCCAGCGGGTGATGTTGGCTTCGACGTCACCACCCTGGCCGACACCGAAGTAGAACACCGCGACCTCGGCCGCGCCGGCGGCGCCGGGGACCTGATAGGTCGCTTTGCGCATCGGTCGGTCCGGCATCGCCTTCCAGCTCGACGGCATGGTCCAGACGACATCGGCCGCCTTGGTCGCCGCCGCTGGCTTCGTCGCTGATGCAATCGGCTGGGCCGCGGGATGGCTCGTCGGTTCGGACTCCGGCCGCGTGCAAGCGACGAGGACGAAAGCCAGGGGGAGGTGACGGAAAAGCTTCGGGTCCGGCATTGGTCTTCTAGGCTAGGCGCTCAACCGCCGGCCAGGTAGGCCGTGACGAGCTGGGCCGTCCAATCCATGAACACGCGCACGCGGCGCGGCTGGTGGCGCCGGTTCAGGTAGACCAGGGATACGGGAAACGGCGGCGCCCGAAACTCGGGCAGGAACTCCACGAGCTCGCCGCGCGAGACCTCGTCCTTCACCCCGACGCTCGGCATCTGCACGAGCCCAAGGCCAGCCACGCTGGCGCCGACGTAGGCGTCCGCGCTGTTGACAGTGACGGACCCCTGCATCGGAATCGTGCGCACCTCGCCGCTTTCGGGGTCCAGGTAGTCGAAGCCATCCTTGGGCGCGCCGAATACCGACGCGTAGTGCACCATACGGTGACGCGCGAGGTCGCTGAGGGACGTGGGCAAGCCGTAGCGCTGTACGTAGCGCCGGCCGGCGCAGTTGAGCAGACGGAAATAGCCGAGATGGCGCGCGATCAAGCTCGGATCCGTGGTGCCCCCGCTGCGAATGGTGAAGTCGAAGCCTTCGCCGGCGAGATCTACGAAGCGCTCGGTACTGCTGAGCTCGACCTCGATCTCGGGGTGAGCGTCGAGAAATTCTGGCAGACGAGGCAAGACGGCGTTTTGAGCGATGCCTGTGCTCATGTCGACGCGCACTCGTCCGCGTAAGCCGGACTCGTTCGGGAGGAAGTGGGTGGTCAGCTCATCCAAATCACTCACCAAGTCTCGTGCGCGCTCGGCGAAGACCTGACCGTCCTGCGTCAGCCGCACGCGGCGCGTGGTGCGGTGCAGCAAGCGAGTGCCGAGCTCGGCTTCCAACTCCGCCACCGCCGTCGACACGCTGGCCTTGGGCAAGCTCAGCGTCTCGGCGGCTCGGGTGAAGCTCGACAGCTCCCCCACGCGCAGGAACACCCGCATCCGTTCCACTTGATTCATGCAGGTGAGTATTGTTCAAAATACTTGAACAATATACTCAGAATGGGCGGCTTTATCGGTAGCGAGCTAGTCAATATGGTTCGGAAGTGGCTGGGGCAGACCTGGCGCAAGAACGCACAAGAGCCTGAAAGGACTAGGAAAATGGCAAAATCAGCCAGCAAGATCGCACTGATCACGGGGGGAAGCCGAGGCCTAGGCCGCGCGGCGGCCGAGCACGCTGCCCAGCATGGCATCGACGTCGTCGTGACCTACCGGGAGAAGAAGTCGGAGGCCGAAGACGTGGTCCGTCGCGTCCAGGCGAGCGGTCGCCAGGCGGCCGCACTCCAGCTCGACGTCGGGCAGGTCAGCACGTTCGACGCCTTCGCCAAGAGCCTATCGAGCGAGCTCGGTGAGAAGTTTGGCAGGAAAACGTTCGACTACCTCATCAACAACGCGGGCCAAGGGGTCCACGCGGCGTTCGCCGACACGACGGAGGCACAGTTCGACGCTCTGCTCAACGTGCACTTCAAAGGCGTCTACTTCCTCACTCAACGCATGCTTCCCTTGATCGAAGACGGCGGCCGCATCATCAACGTGTCGACGGGTCTCACCCGCTTCTCGATGGCGGGCTACTCCGCCTACGCGGCCATGAAGGGCGCGATCGAGGTCTTGACCCACTACCTGGCCAAGGAGCTCGGCGAGCGGCGCATCACCGTCAACACCGTGGCCCCCGGCGGGGTCGCGACGGATTTCGGCGGCGGCGCCGTGCGCGACAACGCGGACGTCGCCCGCTACGTGGCGTCAGTGACCGCGCTCGGGCGTGTGGGCCAGCCCGACGATCTCGGGGCTCTGTTCGCGGCGCTTCTGTCCGACGACGCGCGCTGGCTCAACGCCCAGCGCATCGAGGCCTCCGGCGGCATGTTCGTGTGAAGCCTAACGCGGCGCGAGCGTGATGGCCTTCTCCGGACAGGCCACCACGCACAAGCCGCAAGCTTGGCACGCGTCGCCCCTGGGCGTGTACGCCGTCTTGCCGCCGTGCGCGGCGTTCTTCAAGCGACCGAAGAAGGAGAGGGCGCGCTTGTCCTCCGCGTCGATGCGGCGCACCTCGAACACATCGTAGGGGCAGACGGCGACGCAGTCCGACTTTCCTTCGCAGCGGTTACGATCGATGACGGGCACGAGCGCGCCGGGTGCGGCCTTGCATTTTTCGCCCGGGCGCTTTGGGTGCCGCGCCGCCTTCCTGGATTTGGCCGCATCGAAGCGGGCAGCACCGTTCGTCACGTCGGTGGGCAGGTCGTCCTCGGCCATGGGCCCTTCGTAGCGGATTTGTCGGGCGAGCCCAGGTCGTGGCCGGGCTCGTGCTAGCCAAGCCACGCCGTGATGATCCGCTGCCTGGTCCTGATCGCCACGCTGGCCACCGTGGCGTGTCGACCGCCTCCCACTCGGCCCGCAAACGACGAGTCCTCGAGGGCTGCATTGGCCGAGCTCGAAGCAAGCGTCGGCGGGCGTCTGGGAGTGTTCGCTCTCGATCTCCAGACGGAGCGCGAGCTCGGCTACCGCGCTGACGAACGTTTTGCGGTGTGTTCGACCTTCAAGTGGGTGCTCGGCGCGCAGGTGCTCGAGTTGGTCGATCGCGGAGAGCTGGCGCTGGATGAGCAGGTTTCGTTCGCTCCGTCGGACGTCCTGGAGTACGCGCCGGTCGTTCGCGAGCACGCGAGCGAGGCATCACTGTCCGTCGCTCTGCTCGCCGAAGGCGCGGTTGTACTGAGCGACAATAGCGCCGCCAACCTGCTGCTAGCGAAGGTGGACGGGCCAGCCGGCCTGACGACCTTCGTGCGCCGGCTGGGCGACGACACGACGCGCCTCGATCGCACCGAGCCGAGTCTCAACGAAAACCTGCCGGGCGATCCGCGCGACACGACCTCGCCGCGCGCCATGGTGGGCCTCGGACGCACCCTGCTTTGGGGCAGTGCGCTCTCGGCCAGCAGCCGCGAGCGCCTGCTCGGCTGGCTCATGGCGAGTCCGACGGGCAAGCGTCGCATTCGCGCGGGCCTGCCCGCAGCTTGGAAAGCGGGCGACAAAACCGGGACCTGCAACGAGAGCACCGCGAACGACGTCGCCATCATCTGGCCACCGGGACGCAAGCCGATCCTTCTGGCCGTGTACCTGAGCGAAGGGCGCGCCGAATTGGCGCGCCTCGAAGCCATCCATGCTCGCGTTGCGGAGCTCACGGTCCGCGAATTTTCGGAGTAGCCAGCCCTGCCCCAGCTGAGGCGATGTGCCTCAGTGCATTTTCCAGGGAATACGGGCTGAATCTGCTGTCCACCACGGAAAACCAAATCGGCATGGGCCTTGCGTAAGAGGCGCCCATGTTCACGAAATTCCACTGGGCGGCGCTCGCCCTCTTTCTGTCCGCCTTTCTGCTCACGACTCCGAGCCCAGCTCAGGTGCCCGTGGCGCTCGACATCGACTATGCGGCGCCCGTGGACTCGGGTCCCGTCGAGGAAGGCTTCGGTGGGCAACTTCGCTTCGGACCCATGATGGATCTCGCGATCCTACGACTGACGACCGAGCTCGGGCTGGGAGTCCACGACTTCGCCGGCCCGCTCGGCCCCACCGTGTTTCGCGGCGTCATCGGGACACGCCTGGGCTTGGGGATTCTGATTCGCCCCTCCGTCTACGGTCACTTGGGCGTGGGGCACGCCAACTTCGACACCACCCCGGACCTGACGCACCTGACTCTCGACGTCGGCGCGGCGCTCGACTTCTCGGTCGTGCCAGGCTTCGAGCTCGGCGCCCACGGCGCCTACAATTTCCTGTTCGGTGATGGCACGGTCGGCTCGTTCGGCTTCTTGGTGCTGGGCGGGCACATGACCTTCATCCTCGGGGCAGGCGGGGACGACTAGCTTGCTCGGGCTCTCAGGCTCTGGCGCCCGCGGCAACGAGTCGCTGCAGGTCGTCCAGCTCGACCGGCTTGGTCAGGTGGGCATCGAAGCCGCCGGCCAGTGCGGCCACCTGATCCTCCAAGCGTCCACGGCCGCTCACGGCCACCAGTCGCACTGAGCGACCCCAGCGCTCCGCGCGGATCCTGCGGGCCACTTCCTGGCCGGAGAGGCGGGGCAGCGCCAAGTCCATGAACACCACGTGTGGCTTGAAGGTTTCGATGGTCGAGAGCGCCTCGATGCCGTCGTGCGCTAGGCGGACGTCGACTCCCACTGCTTCCAGGGCTGCAGCCAAGACGCGAGCCTGGTCGACCTCGTCATCGACCACGACGGAGCGGACCAGCGCCGGGGCGTTGGCCGGTGAAAGGTAGGAGGCAGGCACGATCGACGGAGCCGAGCTCTTGGAGAGAGGCGCTCGCCGTACTGCCGCCGGCTCGAGGCCCAGGAACACCCGGAACGTGGAGCCCCGGCCTAGACCGTCGCTGCTGGCTTCGACTCGACCGCTGTGGAGGCCGACCAGTTCCTGGACCAGCGCGAGTCCGATGCCAAAGCCGTCTCGCGAGCCTTCCGAAAGAGGAGCCACCTGACTGAACAGCTCGAAGATGTGGTGCAAGTTGTCCTCGGAGACGCCGATGCCGGAATCTTGGACCGTCAATACGGCTTGGTCGCCGCTACGGGTGAGGCCAAGGCCAATGCTCGCGCCCTCGGGGGAATAGCGGGAGGCGTTGCTGAGCAAGTTGAACATGACTTGGACCAAGCGGGCGCTGTCGCCGAAGACGAAAAATGGTCCGGGGTCGATGCGCACCTCGACATGCTGTCCTTTGAGCTCGGTGAGCGGTTCGACGGCCTCGGCCGCCTCGAGCAGCACGTCTTGGAGCTCTACGGGCGCGAGGCGGATCGACAGGTGACCGTGATTGACGCGATTCATGTCGCAGACGTCCTCGACCAAGCGATGCAGCTGCACTACCTGCCGGTGCGCGATGCCGGCCAATTTGCGGGCGACTCGGCTGGCATCACTCAACGTCTGCAGCTGATCGGTTGCGACGAGCAGAGGTGCGAGCGGGCCGCGGAGCTCATGGGCCAGTGTGGAGAGAAAACGATCCAGCTTGGCCAGGCTCACCTGGCTGGCCGCGTCCTTCGTGCGAAGCCGACCGAGCTGTGCGCGCAGGCCGTGCTCACGTGGGGTATCGGGTCGCTCCTCGAGCGCGACCTGCTCGAGGCCTCGCGGTGCGCGCCGAGAGTGAACGAACGACGCAATCAGAAAGCCGGCGAGCGCCGCCAAGAGCGCCACCAGAGGCAGGAGCCAGTCCTGGTCGAGGCTAGAGGCGCCTATTTCGACGCCGCTCGGATGGTACATACGCCTCCGATACGCGCGCGAGAGCGCTCATCGGCCGAAAAGCTCGAGGCGTTGAACACTCGAGTGAGTTACTCCCAATCGAGTGTCGAAACCAGCTCTCGCTTGCTTGGGCCGATGAGCCTAAGAGGTTGGTAGGCATGCCGACTCCTCGCAAAGTCCTGCTCCTCGGCAGCCCGAATGACGCACAGCTCGCTCGCGAAACTTGGCGAGAGACGTATGATTACGTCGTCTGCGAGCCGGGCGACGCTCTGAGCGCGCTGGCAGGCGACGAGCATTTCGAGTTCGTCCTTTCCTCGGGGCTACCTGCACAACGGGAGCTGGAGAGCCTCGCGGGCGCCCACTTCCCACTCATCGTTCTCTTGGAAGCAGAAGACGATTCGGCGCTCGAGCGCGTCCAGGCCGGCGTATTCGTGGTCGTCCGCGGGCCGGCCGTTCGTCTTCAGCTCGTGCAAGCCGCGCGCTATTGCGCCGAAAGAACCGCAAGACAGAGCTTCATCAGCGCAGTCGAGGGGCCCTTGGTCCACGATCTGCGCGGCATCGTGGGAGTCGTCCACCTGTCGGCACGCTTGCTCGAGAGGGCCGGCCAAGGCTTGGCTGCGAGCAGCAGCCCAGCCAGTGCCCTCGACGCTTGTCGTCGCATTGGCTGGTGGGTGAGCGACCTCGAATCGCATCTGGCACTCCGTCTCGATCCGGAGCGCGCCTGGCCCCGCGTGCCCGGGACCAACTGGCACGCAGTGATCGGCCGCAGAGTGGCCGATCTCGTGCTCGATCATCCACGGCGCGCGATCTCGCTCGCCCTCGATTCGCGACCGAAGTGCACGCTCTCTCCCGAACATGTGCTTTTGGTGTTGCGGGGCATCTTCGAGGTTGCGCTCCGGACGACCGGCTCGCAGGAAGCCGTTTATTTGAAGCTTCAGGGCGACGCCCCCGAAGCCCTTTCGCTCACTGTCAGTGCCTCCCACTCGGCCCCGTCAGCCGCGATCGAGGCAGCCTTGTTCGCCGATCCGAGCCACTGGCCGGGAGGCCCCGGGTCGGACATTCCATTTCATCTCGTCTCGGCGTCGCTCCTCGCGCGCGCCACGGGAGGTGAAGTCAGGGTCGAGTGGATCGGGCAGCATTTGCAGGCCGTCGCGCGTTGGCCGGCCTCGGCCGCACATTCCTAGTTCGAATGCTTCGACAAGGCGTCTAGCTCGCCGCGTCGACGGGTTCTTCGCTGTGCGAGGCACCGCTCGGATGACTCGCTCGATCGAGCTTTCGGTACAGGGTGCGCCGATCGAGCCCGAGCAGACGCGCGGCATGGCTCTTGTTGCCAGCAGCCAGGAGTACGACTTGCTCGACGTAGCGTCGCTCCATCGCCTCGAGCGTCAGCAGGCCTTCGAGTCCAGTCACCGTGGCGCCGGGCACGGACGGTTTGGCCTTACGGATCTTCTCGGGAAGATCGATCGGCGACAGCTCGTCGAACCGGGCAAGTGTCACCGCGCGTTCGATGCAGTTCTGCAGCTGGCGCACGTTCCCGGGCCAGTCGTAGTCGAGCAGCAGCCGCGCTGTTTCGACCGAGACACCCTTCACCGCGCGCTGCGCTCGCTGGGCGGTAGCCTGCACGAAGTGGTTCGTGAGTAGCATGATGTCGTTGCCCCGCGCCCGAAGAGGCGGAACGTTGATCTGCACTACGTTGAGGCGATAGTAGAGATCGTCGCGAAACCGCCCACGCTCCACGGCGGTCTCGAGATCCCGGTTGGTTGCAGCAATGACGCGGACGTCGAACGGGAGCTCGGTGTTGCCACCGACCGGCCTTGCAGCGCGTTCTTGCAGTGCCCGCAGTAGCTTGACCTGCATTTCGGGCGGGGTTTCGCCGATTTCATCGAGGAAGAGCGTGCCGCCGGAGGCCTGTTGGAAAAGGCCCGTTCGGGCCATGCGAGCGTCCGTGAATGCACCCTTGACGTGCCCGAACAGCTCGCTCTCGAGTAAATTTGCTGGAACCGCGGCGCAGTTGATGGCCACGAAGGGTTCGCCTGCGCGTGAGCTGCCGGTATGCAGGGCCCGGGCCACGAGCTCTTTTCCGGTACCACTTTCTCCGGAAATCAAGACCGACGCCGAGGTGTCGCGAACTCGCTCGATGAGTGAGTACACGTGACGCATGACCGGACTCGTGCCGATGAGCTCGCCCGGCGTGTGCGACTCGCTGATGCGCTGCTTCAACTCGTGCAGCTCGACGTGCAGCCTTCGGTGCTCGACCGCCCGAGCGACCGCCAACGTCAGCGTGGACGGATCGACGGGCTTGGTGACGAAGTCGTAGGCTCCGGCCCGCATGGCGTCGATAGCCGTCGATAGCGTGCCGTAGGCGGTCAGGATGATGACCGGAACGTTCGGCTGAACGGCCCGAACGCGCTCACACACGTCCAGGCCGCTGAACTGACCGAGACTCAGGTCCGTGATCACCAGGTCGAAGGGTTGACTCTCCAGGAGCCCGGACGCCGAGGCGAGATCTCCGGCGCAAGTCGCCAGGTCGCCGGCCTCGGCGAGCAGGGATGCCATGAGTGCGCACATGGCGGCGTCGTCGTCGACGAAGAGGATTCGTGCATTCATCGCTTGCCACCTTGAAGTTCGAGACGGTTCACGGCGAGCATGCCGGTACCCTAGCCCCCAAAGCGGCCGTTCCCCGAAAGGACGGTGTTATCCGCCAGCGATCGAGGGGCCCGCTCGAACCGAGCCTCAGCGTGAGGCCCGGGGTTGAGGAGCCGGGTTCTGGATGACCAGCTCCACCCGGCGGTTGTTGGCTCGTCCTTCGGCATTGGCATTCGAGGCGACTGGCTCGGATTCGCCGCGACCGACGGCGGACAGGCGGCCGCGATTGACCCCGTGACTCGACAGAAAGGCCAGCACGGCCTCTGCGCGAGCCTGCGACAGCTTCTGATTCGCGTCGTCACTGCCCTGCGAGTCGGTATGTCCCTCGATGACGACCTTCCGCTCCTCGGGAAGCGCGTTGATGGCCTCGGCCACACGCGTCAGGCTGTCCTCGGCGATGGGAAGGAGCTTCGCTGCGCCCGTTTCGAACAGCACGGACCCGGAAAGAGTGAGGACGGTGGCATCCGCTTCTTCGCGCACGTTTCCGAGTGCGGTCAGGCTTGCGATGGCGGCAGCCGCGCGAGCCTCGGCTGCAACGCGCGCCTTCTCCGAAGAGGCGAGGGCTTCCGAGCTCGAGGACAGTGAGCTCTGGAGTCGAGCTTGCTGGGCTTCGAGCGCCTGCTTGTTTGCTCGAAGCTCATCCACGTTCGCATCCTTCTCCTGCATGCGCCGCTCGATCTCTTCGAGGTCTCGTTGGGTCTTTTCGAGCGTCGCCTGCGCGCTGAGGCGCCCCGACTCTTGGAGCGAGTGGTACTTCGCATTGGCGTCCTGCTCCTGCTCGAGGAAGTAGCTCGAGCTCCCGTTGGAGCTGGCGCGTCGCGCGGCCCGATCCGCCAAGTACGCGTATTGAATCTCTTCCGGCGAGCCATCGGAGGCCTTTTCAGCTTCGGCGAGGAGGGCCTTGGCCTTGAGCATGTCGTCCGGGGCGTACTTTGCGGCACGACCGTCCGAGGCATGCGACACGACGGTGCGCGCGTCGACGAGCTGTTGCGACGGCTGCTTGCTTGCGCAGCCGGCGAGACTCGAAAGCAGCACGACCGAACCGGTCCACATGAGCGGCCTCATGACTTGCCTCCCTCGTGGCCGAGATCGCGTTCGAGAGCGTCGACCCTTTTCAAGGCCGCCTCGGCAGCGTCCTGATGTTTTTTCATGTTGGTCAGCGCGAGGGCCAGGTCTGCGTCGGCACGGGCCCGCACGAGCAACGAAAGCGCAGGCTCGTTGTCACCGGCTGCGATCGATCGTTCTGCTTCGGCGATTGCATCTTCCGCCATCTTCAGGTGCAGGGCGGCTTGAGGTTCGTCCCGCGCACCAACTGCAGCGGCCGCGCTCGTCGCGACCTTCGCGTCGGTGAGCTGCGTTTGCGGGACTGGAGTGCCCGTGCAGGCCGTCAGCGCGCTGCACGCGAGCAGCCCGAGGGCGAGGCATGATGTTGAGTTGGGCATTTCTTTCGGTTCCTTCTTGTGGCTTTGGGCAAGGTGCCCGCTCACGACGCTCTTCAAGTCTCGTGCCAGGGGACGTTTCCGGCTGACTTCAGCTCGAATGGTGGGATTAGGCCCTACGTGGGCGAGCGACAGCGGCACAGGTGAGGCTATTTGCCTCGGGGCCATCGCGACGTGCGCGAAGTAGCGAGGTCGAGAACCAGGGTGAGAACGAGCGCCACCATGAGTCCGATGAACAGCATTCGCGCGACCTCGCCGAGGACGACCGTCCCGTCGCCGCACCCGACGAAGAGGGCAGAGAGGGCCAGGATGAGGCACGTCAGTGACCAGCGGAGCATGGGTCGGTTCCTTGTCGTTCGCGCCGGTGAGGCGGTCGGTCTCTTCTCAGCAACGAGCGTGCCAGTGCGTTCGTGAGCAGCTCGGGAGGGGCGGCACGTGGCTTGCACGAATACGCTGGCCCTGCCGCTTCACGCCAAGGCGCCGGAAGGAAGTGCAACGATGAGTCCGATGAATCAGGAAGTGAAAGGAACGATCGAGCAGCTGACGGGGAGGGCCAGGCAGGCCATTGGAAAGTGGGCAGCCGCCCCAGCTTTGCAGGCGTCTGGCGAGAGACGGGAGGCGCTCGGTCAGGCTCGCGTCGAGGTCGCGCAGGCGGCCGAGCGGGTCAAAGCCAAGCTGCAACACGCGGCCGAGATCGTGCTCCAACGGCTCGGCGCGCTGGCCGCGAAAGCCGCCAAAGAGCCCGAGGCGGGTGCGCCCCCGACTTCGGCGCAAACGGCCAAAAGGGCGGACTCGAGCCATCCGGTCCACGGACCGTACGCGTGAGGGAGGTGCGTTCGGCGGCAGCGGAGCCGTCGGAAGGCGCGCACGGGGTTCGTCCGTTCGCCGACTAGCGGCCGTGCGGTTCCTCCGCCTAAGCTGGCGACGCCCCCATGCTCCTGCGACTTCCAAGCAGACGAACCATTCATAGCCTCGGTTTGGGCGGCGTTCTGGCGGGCCTAGCCGGCTGCAATCAAATCCTCGGCAACTCCGCACCGGGAGCGGTGGGGAGTGGCGGCACCACGAGTGGGAGCGGTGGGACGTCGCCTGGTGGAACCGGCGGCGCGCCGTCAGCCGGTGGGGCGACACCCAGCGGCGGCGCTGCGACGACGGGCGGCGCGACGAGCAGCGGAGGCACGGGCACCGGCGGTGCCCAGAGCGCCGAGTGCGTCCCTGCGTGCACGAGTGAGCAAGGCTGCGTGGCCGGGAGCTGTCAGCCCATCTTGCCCGAGTGCATGGGGCAGAGCGTTGGCACGACGGTCTGCGCTGCCGATGGCAGCTCGTCGTTCGTGTGTGGTGAAGGTCTGGCGGTCAAAGACGAAGTCGAGCCGTGCGAGGGGTACTGCGGCGCCGGCGCCTGCATCCTGCCGCCCAGCTGCGTCGGCGTGTCCACGACTTGCGGCGTCACGGAGAGTGGCGCGTGTTGTGCGAGCTCACTGGTCTTGGGCGGAGAATTCGACCGCGGCGAGGACAACGCCGCTCCTGCCACCGTTTCCGACTTTCGCCTCGACAAATACGAGGTCACCGTGGGTCGGTTTCGCAAGTTCGTGGCGGCCATGGTCGGCGGGTGGCTGCCGCCAGCGGGTAGCGGAAAGCACAGCCATTTGCGTGACGGGCTCGGCGTCGTGGGCACGACCGGCGAGGACGAACCAGGCTGGGATAGTGCGTGGAGCGTGGGCGGCACCGACTATCGTCTGTACTCCGGACCGGACACCGAAGATGAGTGGGACACGTCGCTGGTGTGTGATGACTTTGCGACCTGGACGCCCGCCGCCGATCTCAACGAGACGCGGCCCATCAATTGCCTGAACTGGTATCAAGCGGCGGCCTTCTGCATTTGGGACGGTGGATTTCTGCCGACCGAGGCGGAATGGGAGTACGCCGCAGCCGGTGGCGCGGTGGAGCGCCTCTATCCGTGGGGCACCGCGGAGCCCACGATCGATCGAGCGTCTTACCTGTGCATGGTCGACGGCAGCGAGCAGGACGACTGCTCGTTCGAGGACATCCGGAAGGTCGGCAGCTTGCCCGATGGCGACGGCCTGTACGGGCAGAGTGATCTCGGCGGCAACATGTGGGAGTGGGCGCTCGATTGGTACGTGGCGCCGTTCGCCCCCGGCGCCTGTCAGGATTGCGGCAACGTCACGGTGGCGACCGAGCGCTCCCTGCGCAGCGGCAGCTGGGAGTCCTATCCGTACTCGACGGCTTCCGCCTACCGGACTCACTGGGCGCCAACCACGCGTGACCAGAACTTCGGCGTCCGCTGTGCCAGGCCGCCGTAGGGCGAGAGCGAGCGCAGCACGCAAAATGACGCGAGCCGAAGGAGATTGCTCTCCCTCGGCTCGACATGCCCGCTTCGCTGCGCTTACGGCGTGACGTCAGTCAGCGTGAAATCGCTGATCTCGAACTGTGCGGTCTGGAAATTGAACATGGGCGGCGGCGCCCCAACGTCCGTCCAAGCCGGACTGATGCGGATGCCCATCTTGATCGCGGTCGCTGGGTCGTAGGAGTTCTCGGCCGCGCCCTTGGCAGGCAGCGCGTAGCTGACCGTGATCTCGTCACCGACTACGAGCAAGTCTGCCACCGGAGACTTGGTCTCCGTGTAGGACGTCGTCGTCGCTGCCCCGCCGGTGCCGGCGTCGCCGCCGGTCCCGCCCGAGCCGCCAGTGCTGCCACCGGTGCCACCCGAGCCGGCTCCGCCGGTGCCTTCGACGGGAACCTGGTAGGTCGACACCGACATCAGCGTGATGTGGTAGCCGCTTCCGGTTGGCGCGGGATCGGCCGTGCCGAGTGTCTCGGCGGAGAGCTTGATCGTGAGGTTGATCTGCTTTCCGGTGTAGTCGGCCGTCATATCGGAATCCAAGTTGAAGTGGACCTCTTCGAAATTGGCGTCGACCAGCTCCGGCTCTTCCCAGGAGTCATCATGCGGCCAAGCGACGTCCACGACGATGGGGCATGTGCCCGAGAGCGCTACCCCGGTGGAGAAGTCTTGATCGTCCCAGTTGCCGTCCGTTGCGGAGGCGGCCAAGACTGCGATGGTAGCGATGCTGCACGTGCCGCCGAGGGCCATCTCGCCACCCGAGCCTGCGCCGCCCGTCGCGCCGCCGGTGCCGCCGGTGCTGACCACGCCACCCGTGGCGACCACGCCGCCCGTGGCGACCACGCCGCCGGATCCGGGAACTCCGCCGCTGGCCGTGCCGCCGGTGCCGGCGGGCGGGTTCGAGGTCGGCTGGCAGGCGGCGGTCACGGCGCCCCACCCAAGGAGGAGACTCAAGGCAAGTGTGGAGGATTTCTTCATGGTATGTTCGTTCCCTACATCGGCGCAGGTACGTCCCCGCCGAAAGACGGAAACGATGGTGAACGCCTCCGGACAGGGCCGCAAGCGACAAAATCTCCCCCTGGGCATGGAAAATTGAAGCAATACGGCAACGAGGCCCCGTGAGTCTCCCGCTTCGCCCTGCCCGCGCCAGTGGTACAGGCCCACGACCGACGTGAAGACGCAGTACTACACCGCTGCCAGCCTGGACGGCTTCATCGCTACAGAGGACCACTCGCTAAAGTGGCTGTTCCCTTTGGGCGATGTGGAAATGACGAGCTACCCGACGTTCATCAAGGACGTCGGAGCACTGGTGATGGGCTCGTCCACCTACGAGTGGATGCTCCGCCACGTCGTTTCCCCGCAGGACAAGCCGGGCGCCCCCTGGCCCTACGAGCAGCCGACCTGGGTCATGAGCTCGCGCAAGCTTCCGGAGGTGCCAGGCGCCAACCTGCATTTCGCTTCTGGCGACGTCAGGTCCGTTCACCAGGCAGCGGCTGTGGCGGCCGGGGGAAAGAACGTGTGGGTCGTTGGCGGCGGGGACCTGGCGGGTCAGTTCTACGATGCGGGTCTTTTGGACGAGATTTTCGTGCAAATCGGCTCGGTCACTCTCGGCGCGGGCAAGCCCCTCTTGCCGCGCGCGATCACGAGCCCACCGCTCGTGCTTCGGTCCGTGCGCGCCGTCGGCACCGGCTTCGCGGAGCTTCACTACGAGGTGCCGCGAAGGTGAGCGACGGCGACCGTAGTCCGCCCGACCTCGACTGCCTGACCTGCGGCGCTTGCTGCAGGACCGGCCACGACGGCAGGATCCTGATCCCGCCGGAAGACCTCGTGCGCTGGCGGCAGAGCGGACGAGCGGACATCGCCGAAGCCATCCAACCGGGACACTTCGGCCTCGTTGCTTTCGCCACGCGTCCCGATGGAAGCTGCGTGCATCTCGGGACCGCAGCGGGGCCACACGCTTGCAGCATCTACGAAGACAGGGGAAGCACCTGCCGAGAGTTCGAGCGCGGCAGTGCGCAGTGTTTGGAGTTTCGTCGCGACTTCGGCATCGACCGAGGTCGCCGCGGCTGAGGAGGAGTGGGAATGTCGAAAAAAAAGAAGAAGCAGGCCGCCGAGCGGATAGCGACAGGACTAGCGAGCCAGGGGAGCGCGAGCCAGGGGAGCGCGAGCCAGGGGAGCGCGAATGACGAGAGCGCCGGCACATCCGGAAAGCTCGGGCGCAAGGCCTATGAGAAGGAGCTCGAGCTCCTGCACGTGGAGCTGGTGAAGCTCCAGCGCTGGGTGGTGGCCAAGGGACTCAAGGTCTGCATCGTGTTCGAAGGTCGCGACGGGGCGGGCAAAGGCGGAACCATCAAGGCGCTCACCGAGCGCGTCAGTCCGCGTGTCTTTCGCGTCGTCGCGCTGCCGGCGCCCTCCGAGCGCGAGAAGTCACAGATGTACATCCAGCGCTACATCTCGCATCTGCCGGCGGCTGGCGAAGTCGTCATCTTCGATCGCAGCTGGTACAATCGTGCGGGCGTCGAGCGCGTGATGGGCTTCTGCACCGAGGACGAGCTCGATTGGTTCTTGAAGTCGACTCCGGGCGTCGAGTCGGCCATCACCAGGTCCGGCGTGATCTTGCTCAAGTACTGGCTCGAGGTGAGTCCCGAGGAGCAGGAGCGACGCTTGCGCGCGCGCGCCGATGACGGCAGAAAGACGTGGAAGCTCTCGCCGATGGACCTGAAATCCTACGACAAATGGGATGAGTACACGCGGGCTCGCGACGACATGTTCAAAGCCACCGACACCGACTGGGCGCCGTGGTTCGTGGCGCGCTCGGAGGACAAGAAGCGCGTGCGGCTGAACGTCCTCAGTCACATTCTGAGCCAGGTCCACTACAAAGATCTGAAGACCGAGGAAGTCGAGCTGCCTCGGCGCAAGGTCGGCCGCTATGAGCCGTCCAATCACCCCTTCCGTTTCATCGAAGAGCGTTTCTGATGCGCGCGATCATTCGAGCCGCCGTCCCTTTGGTCGCGCTTTCGTGCCTGGCCTGTACCAAGCGTGAGCCGACGGCGTCGTCCGCCGTCCCGTCCGCCGTCAAGCGCCCGGATGGCCTCTTGCCCGTCGGGGCAGAGATCCCGAAGTTTTCGGTGCGGGCGCACACCGGGCAAGAGGTGAGCTCGAGCAGCCTGCGTGGCCAGGTCGTGGTGCTCTATTTCTACCCCAAGGACGGCACGCCCGGTTGCACCGTGGAGGCCGAGCAATTCAGCTTGGCCCACGAGGACCTGAAGAAAAGCGGCGCGGTCGTCCTGGGTGTCTCGAGCGATGACAGCGACTCGCATCAAGAGTTCGCGCAGGAACATGGGCTGCCCTTTTTGCTTTTGCCGGACGAGGATCACACCCTGGCGCGCGCTTTCGGGGTCAAGACGACGCTGGGCATGACGCAGCGGGTGACGTTCATCATCGACCAGACGGGGCACGTCGCTCGCGTGTACGACAGCGTGACCCCGAAGACGCACGCCCGTCAGGTGCTGGCCGACCTGCAAGCGCTCGGCGCAAGCGGCAACTAGCTCGCCCGCGCGCGCCGGCGCGAAGACGCCTTCTTGGCAGGCGCCTTCCCGGCAGGTGCCTTCTTGCGGCTCTTCTTGGTGCTCGCGCGCAGGCTGGCTTCCTTGAACAGGAACTTGGCGAGGCGCGCGATGAGGGCCGTGGGCACCTTGCGATCGAGTGGGAAGCGAATGGTGCCTTTGGAAATGGAGTACGGCTCGAGCTCGTTCGCAAAGGCGGCCACGAGCGCCGCCGACGCGGGATACACGGAGTAGTGCTCCGTCCAGCCCGCAAAGAACACGACGGGACTCGTGCCCAGTCGGTAGGCGGGGATCTGGTAGCTGATGCTCTCGGTGGCGCGCGGGATGGCGCGACCGATCGCTCGGCGAACTTGCGAGAGGACGACGCGCAGCTCGGGCGGCTTCGCTTTGAGGTACTCGTCGATGGTGGTCGGACGCTTCGGCATGGTCGATGCTGCCTGGCCAAAGCATACGGAGCGGCCGTCGCGCTGCCCAGGGCTGGGACCCAACCTTTTCGGCCTGTAAGCCGGCGCGCCCGATGGACCGTCGCGTAGACAGCCGACGGAATGCGCGCTTGCATGGGGCGCAGGGGGAATGCGAATGAAAGCATACGGAGCGGAGTTTTTTGGGACGTTTTGGCTGGTGCTCGGTGGCTGCGGCAGCGCGGTACTCGCAGCAGCATTTCCGAGCGTGGGCATCGGGCTACATGGTGTGTCGCTCGCCTTCGGTTTGACGGTGCTCACCATGGCCTACGCGATTGGCCACATCTCGGGCTGCCATCTCAATCCCGCGGTTTCGATCGGACTGGTTTTGGGTGGTCGTTTTGCGGCGAGCAAGCTCGGCGGATACATCGCAGCGCAGGTCCTCGGTGCGATCGTCGCGGGCGGCGTGCTCTACCTGATCGCCAGCGGCGCGCCCGGCTTCGACGTCAGCAAGGGCTTCGCGTCCAACGGCTTCGGCGAGCACTCGCCGGGGGGCTATTCACTTCTGGCGGCGCTGATCACCGAGATCGTGATGACGGCGTTCTTTCTCATCGTGATCTTGGGAGCTACCGACGCTCGCGCACCGGCCGGATTTGCGCCGATTGCCATCGGCCTCTGCCTGACCTTGATTCACCTGATTTCGATCCCGGTGACCAACACATCGGTCAATCCAGCTCGCAGCACCGGCGTCGCGCTGTTCGTCGGGGATTGGGCGGTCGCACAGCTGTGGCTGTTTTGGGTGGCGCCCATCGTGGGGGCAGCGCTGGGGGCGACGGCCTACAAGGCCATCGCCAGCGAAACGAAGACCTGACGGGGAGCTAGTCGCCGAGCTGCTGCTCGATCGCGCGCAGAGCTTTGGCAATGCCGGCGTTGCCGCCTTTACCGGCGAAGCCGACCGGGACGTTGGCAGCGCGGGCGGCGGCGAGGACCGGCTCGCTGTGCTTGTGGGATACCGCCTGATCGCAGATCAAAACGCCGAGCACTCGGCCTTGGCGGATGCGCGCGGGCAGGTTGCCGACCGCGTGCGCGCCGCCTTGGCTGGTGTCGATCCATTCGGTGCACAGGGCGAGCGGCTCGGGCAGGGCGCGCTTTCGCCCCGCAAGTGCGCCGATCACGACGAGGCTTTGCTTGTGCGCCGCGGCGGCGATGCGCGGCAAGACGTCGCTCAGGCTCGCTGTCCCTTGGGTCGGAGGAGCGTGAGCCTCCGGCAGCGGGAGGTCCGGTACCTCCGCGTCCGGGGGGCGGAGCTCTGGCAACGCGAGCACCAGGTCCCGTAGTCGCCGGGCGGCAGCGTCGCGCGTCGGACCGCCTGGCCTTTGGAAGCGCAGGGAGTGCGCCGACGCATACTCGTAGGCCACGTCCGCCTCGAGCGCGCGTCGGTAGTCCAACACGGCTCCCTCGAGGGGGCCTAGCTGGCGCTCGACCCCGAGCACCCCACTGGACAGGCCATGCTTCACTTCCGCCAGCACCTGGTCCAAGGGCGTGGGGGGCGCGGTCACGTCGGTCATCTCGCAAGGCTAGCCGGAACCCGGATCCGCCCGGCAGGATCCCCGAACCAAATGTAGGTTCAGCGGCCACCAGCACAGACAACGTCGTGCAACGAATTACATTTGTGTGACATTCGTAAACGCTGGGATCTGTTACGGATCTCCCCAGATGAACGCACTCGAGGCACTACTCGTCGCTGTCTACTTCTTGGTCCTTGCCGGCCTGTTCACCCTCGGGATCCATCGCGCCGTGATGGTCGTCCTGGCCCGTCGGTCGGAACGCAAGGTCTCGGCCGCCGCGCTCCCGCCGCGCCGTTTCGCTCCGAGCGAGCTGCCGGCCGTGACCATCCAGCTGCCCATTTACAACGAGGCGACGGTGACCGAGCGCCTGCTCGAGGCAGCCAGTCGCATCGCGTACCCGCGCGACCTGCTCGAGATTCAGGTGCTCGACGACTCGACCGACGAGACTCGCCACATCGCCGAGGCCAAGGTCGCGGAGCTCCGGCGGCGCGGGCTCGACATCCAATACATTCGGCGCCCCAGCCGTCACGGCTACAAGGCGGGCGCGCTCGACTACGGCCTCCGGCTCGCGCGCGGTGAGCTCATCGCCATGTTCGATGCCGACTTCGTGCCGACGCCGACGTTCCTCGAGGACATCGTCGACCATTTCACCGATCCTGGCGTCGGCATGGTGCAGACGCGCTGGGCGCACATGAATCGGAACGTCAATCTGATGACGGAGATTCAAGCGCTCATGCTCGACGGCCATCACTTGGTCGAGGATTGTGCGCGCTTCGGCTCGGGTTGCTTCTTCAACTTTGCGGGCACGGGCGGCATGTGGCGGAAGGACGCCATCGAACGCGCAGGGGGCTGGCAGCACGACACGATCACCGAGGACCTCGACCTCTCCTATCGCGCACAGATGACCGGGTATCGCTTCGTGTATCGGCCCGACGTGCTCACGCCCGCCGAGCTGCCCGAGGACATGTCGGCGCTTCGTCAGCAGCAGCACCGCTGGGCCAAGGGCACGGTGCAGACCGCGCGCAAGCTCCTGCCGACGGTGTGGGAGCACGAGCCCTTGTCCCTGCATCAGAAGGTGGAGGCGTCGTTTCACATGCTGCCGCACTTCGCCTACCCATTGATGCTCCTGCTCGGCCTCCTGCAGCTGCCGACGCTGCTCTTGCTCGAAGCGACGGACGTGCGCACCATGATGCTCGTCGACCTCCCGATGTGCCTGCTCGCGACCGGGTCGATCGCCGCGTTCTACTCGTACGCCGAGGCTCGGCAGGGCCGCAGCATCTGGGGTGCGATCGGCCGCTTGCCGATCCTGATCGGGCTCGGAGCGGGTCTCTCGCCGTACCTCACCCGCGCCGTGTTCGCCGGCATGAGCGAAATGGCGGGCGAGTTCGTGCGCACGCCCAAGAAGGGCGAAGGACGCAGCCGCTACCGCATGAGCGCTCAGCTCCCGCTGGCCGAGTTCGCCCTCGGCATCCTGAGCTCGGCGGCCACCGTCGTCGCGCTCGACACCGGGCACTGGTTCGCGGCGCCCTTCTGCGCCCTCTACGCCTGGGGTTACCTGTACGTTGGCACCCTGCTCGTGAAGGAGCAGTTCCTCTCCAGCCTGGGTGCTGGCGAGACGCTCGAGACCCCGCTGGAAGCGGCGCCCGAGACCAGCCTGGCCGCCTGAAGCCGGCCCTGCTGGGCAATCCCCCGCCGGGCTTCGCAGGGCAGTGCTTCGCCAGGCAGGGCTTCGCCAGGCAGGGCTTCGCAGGGCAGTGCTCCGCCGGGCAGTCCCGCAGAAAAAGCGCCATCTGCGAAGGAGGGTGCTTTTTCGCCGTCCTGCTATACTGGGAAGCGAAACCAGGGGAGAGTTCGGAGGGACCTTGAGTGCACGCATGACGAAGGCCGACATCGTTCAGGCGGTCTACACGCGCTTGGGCGGCTTCTCGAAAAAGGAGTCCGCCGATTTGGTCGATCTCGTTTTCGAGACGATGAAAGAGACGCTGGGCCGGGGCGAGAAGATCAAAATCTCGGGCTTCGGCAACTTCGTCTTGCGGGACAAGCGACCGCGTCAGGGTAGGAATCCCCAGACCGGCACCCCGATCATGATCACCGAGCGGCGCGTGCTCAGCTTCAAGGCCAGCCAGCTCTTGAAGCAAGCGCTCAACGACGGGGAAGACGACTCCGCTGGAGATCCTCCGACGCCAGCTTGAGTGCTCGGGACGGTCCACCGTCCGCGTAGCGCGTTCATGCAGTGCGGTAAGAGCCCGGACAAATGGCGACGCGTCCTGACTTACCCGTCAAGCTCTTCTATCGCATCGGCGAAGTGGCGCAGCTCGTGGGCGTCGAGACGCACGTCCTACGTTACTGGGAGACCGAATTCCGCTCTCTTCGGCCCAAGAAGTCCGCCAAGGGTCAGCGGGTGTACTCGCGGCGTGACCTCGAGAAACTCCTGCGCATCAAGGAGCTGCTCTACCGCGAGGGGTACACCATCGCAGGCGCCAAGCGACAGATGAAGGAGGGAGAGCCTGCGGACGAGGAGGAGCTCGGCCAGGCCGAGGCCGCCAACGCTCAGCTCAAGCGCGACCTGGCCGATCTGCGGAGTCAGATCCAGGCGGAACTGGACGCCTTCGATCGGGAAACCGGCGGAGATGAATAGCGCTGGGGAAGATACAGCCAGGCAATGTCCGACCTCGCCTTGACTAAGACCGGCGATTGGTTGAGACAGGGGGGCGGCCGCGACGTGGTCGCCCTTTTTTCTCGTCGAACGATAGGAATCGCATGGCCGAAGGTCTCAATCGCGTGATCCTCCTGGGCAACCTCGGGGCCGATCCAGAACTGCGCATGACCGGAGGTGGCACGGCGGTGCTCAAGCTCCGGCTCGCCACCAGTGAGTCGTACTTGGACCGCAACAAGCAGCGTCAGGAACGGACGGAGTGGCACCGGGTGGTCGTCTGGGGCCGGCGAGCCGAGGGACTCGGCAAGGTGCTCGGCAAGGGAGACCGCATTCTGGTCGAGGGGTCCTTGCGCACGTCGTCGTACGACGACAAGGAAGGCAACAAGCGCTACACGACCGAGGTCATCGCAAACAACATCGTCCTCAGTGGTGGTGGTCGTCCCGGCGGGGGTGGCGGTGGTGGCGGCGGCGGTTCGGCCCCTGCTGAGCATGGAGGCTCCGCGCCGCAAGGTGGGGCCTATGATGAGGCCGACTACGGTGGCAGCATCCCGGATGACGACGAAATTCCGTTCTGAGTCGCCCGTTTCCGTGCTGGAGAGCCGGCGTGACCGGTGAGAGTGATGCGAAAGCGGCCACGCTGGTGCTCGGGCTACCAGGGCTCGTGGCCACCCGGGTGGCCGAGGCCCTCATCCAGCGTGGGGAGTCCGTGCTCGGCGTCGTCCGCGAAGGGGAGCGACGGCCGTGTCCGGCCGGAGTCGAGGTCGTCTCCGCGGACCCGTGCGCCATCGACTTGGGCCTGAGCGGCGCCGACTACACGGCGCTGTGCGCTCGCGCGAGCAAGGTCGTCTTTTCGATCGATCCCGTGGCGGGCGCCGGGAACCTGGAGCGGGCGGAGCCCTTGCGCGCTGCCGCCGAGCTCCTCGAGCTCGCGCGGGCTGGGGCAGGGCGTCTGGGGGTCGTCTACGTGTCCTCCCTGTTCGTGTTTGGTGACGCCAAAGGGCCGCTGGCGGAGACCGAGTTCGAGGTGGGACAGGAGTTCCCGGCACCGCTCGAGGAGGCGCTGGCGGTGGCGGAGAAATTGGTCCGCCGCATGCAGCGCACGGTCCCGCTCTCGGTCGTGCGTACCGCGCCCGTGGCGGGCGACGCCGAGCGAGGGCAGCTCCTGCCCGTGTCACCACTGTCCCGCCTGGCCGAGCGGATCCGGCTTTCCCCAGGCGCCATCGACTACGAGTTCTTGGATCAACCCGTGCGTTTCGAAACGGCGGATCGGCTGGCCGAGGTCGTGGTGCGCTGTTGGGCGAGCCCAGCCGAGCGCACGCTGCATTTGGTCGACCGCCCAGGCCTCACCGACAGGGCGCTCATCCGCTGGCTGGCCGAGCGCATCGGTCGACCGCTGGCCCCTCCGGCGACGGGCATGCGTTTGCGTCCGCGCTGGCGCTTGCCCGACACGCCGCTCGGTCGCTCGATTCTCGGCTTTGCGACGGAGTTCGAGCGCTCGGCCGCCGAAGCCTTCTGCCCCGATCTCCTCGACCGTGATCCCAGCGTGGCGCTCGAGGCCTTCTTTCCTGCTCAAGCGCGGGCCGATCGGGCGAGCGGCTCGCCGGGGGCTGGTTCGTGAAGACGCACCAGGCCTGGCTCGGTCGGCTCGGGGCGCTGACACTCTGCTGGTTCTCGACGCTGGCGCTGGGGTGCCACCCGTCCGTCCGTGCCGGCGCCGAGGGAGCACACGCAGAAGCCCCGGCGTCGCAGCCGAAGAGCCCAACCACCGCGACGGCCGCCCCGGTCATCCCGCCACCGCCGCCGCCACTTCGTGCTGACGAAGTGCCGAGCGCGGAGGCAGTCCATCGCCCGCTACCGGAGCTGGCAGCCTTCTACGACGCACTCGACGCACTGCGTCGGGGTCGGTCTGGCCCTGAGCCGTTGCGCGTGCTCTGGCTCGGCGACTCGCACACCAGCGCGGACTTCATGACGCACCGCGTGCGCAGCCGTGTACAGGACCTGGTCGGCGACGCTGGCCCCGGCTTCTTGCGCCTTGGTTTGGACCTCTACCGTCACGAGGCCGCGACGTTCGAGGTCAGCGGGCGCTTTCGCCAGGAGCCGGCGCTGCCCGCACAACGTACGCGCGTCAAGGATGGGGTCTTCGGCTACGGCGGGATCCGCACGCTGCCCCAAGCCGGGGCGCGGGTGAAGGTCACGGTCAAGCCGTCGCCTAGCCCGGGGGCGAGTCAGGCATTGCGCTGGCGACTGTCGTATCGCTTGCCCGAGGGGGCGGCGGTCGACGTACGGGTGGGGGCGACGGAAACGCGACTGTCGTCCGCGCTGGGAGCCGGGCGGGCCGACGCCGTCGTCCTAGCGGCGGAGTTCGAAGGCGGACCCGAGGACGCGTTCGAGGTCGCTCACGTTTCGGGCGCGCCTGAGCTCTTCGGCGTGTTCGTGGAGCGGGAGCGGCCCGGCTTCGTGCTCGATACCGTCGGCATCGACGGCGCGAGGGCAGCGACTCCGCTCGCTTGGGAGCCGGAGCAATACATCCAGGAGGTTCGGGCACGCGCGCCAGCGCTCGTCATCCTGGCGTACGGCACGAACGAGGTTTTCGACAAGGGGTGGGCGGAGCAATACGGCGAGCACGTGGCTGCGCTCGTCGCTCGTGTGCGCGCGGGCGCAGGCCCGATCCCGTGCTGGGTGATCGGCCCCATGGACGCCTCGGTGCCTGGCGGAGGCTCCAGACCTCGCGTGCGGGAGGTGACCCTCGCGCAGCAGAAAGCCGCGCGCGAGCTCGGCTGCGCCTTCACCAGCGCGCAAGCGCTGATGGGGGGAGACGGAAGCTTTGCGCGCTGGACGACGCAGCGTCCCCAATTGGCACGGACCGACGGAATCCATTTGACCATCGCCGGCTACCGCGAGTTGGGTGAGGCCCTAGCGGACCAGCTGCTTCTCGGTCCCTCTCACTGAGCGGCGCGCCGTTTCAGGTACTCGGCGTAGCGATCCATGAGGGCTTGGTAGAGCCAATTGCCGATGCGGATGGCGCCCACGCCCGTCGGGTGAGTCATGTCGGCCTGGCCGAGCCCGCGCCGCAGCCAGGCCGGCATCGAGCCCCAGCCGCCCATGGCCGCGTAGGTGTCGAAGTACGCGCAGCCGAGGGCCTCCGCCGCACGCCTTTGCTCGGCCACGATGAGCTGGATGATCTTCATGCTGGTGACCTGCCCATTCTCCACGCGGGCACGATCCATGGCGCCAATCACCAGACACGAGGCTTCCGGCAACGCGGCTTGTCCTTGCTTGATGACCGCCTGCATCGTCGCCTGGTACTGGTCCATCGGATAGGCGTAGCCGTCGCCGCTTTCGTTGGCACCGAACTGATAGGCGATGAGGTTCGGCTTCCGCCACACGAGCTCATCCCTGTAGTGCTCGTCGTTCTGCTCGTCGAGGAAGCGAATGCGGGCCCCCTGCACACCGAGAGCATCCAAGACGACACCGGGAACATCGCGTTCGAGCACCACTCCGAAGGCGCGTGACGTCGGGCCCCGAAACGATAGCTCGAAGCGATGTGGCCCATCGGGGACCCGAATCTCGCGCTGCCGCACGGCCCGCGCGGGCTCGCTCGTGTCGATGGCTTCGGGCTCGCCCTCGTCGACTTTGACCAGGATGGTGCCTGCGCCCGGTTCGGCCAGATAGGACAGCACGAAGCGCGACACGCTGCGACCGACCTCGCCTTCCTCTGCCGTACCGTACCTGGCGATGAGGCCGGGTCCTGCCTTGAACGTCGCGCCGCCCAAGCCGTAAAGGCCGTCTTTGATCGTGGGCCCGACGATGCGGCTAACGCGAAAGCCGCTGGTCGCGAAGCGAAACACGTCGTTGTGGAAATAGGCGGGCCAGGCGTTGGCGATGAGCATGTAGCCGTGCCCACTGTCGCCGAAAGTGCCCTGAAGCTTGCGGCGCAGGGTGCCCGAGACATAGTCGCTGACGATGACCGAGTCGCCGAAGTGAGCGATGCGTGTGATGGCGCCTGCTTCTTTGCGTTGCGTGCGCTCGAGCGCGGCGAAAAAACCGTCGAGTGCGTGGCCGGTGCCGTCGACGATGGGGACCGGTGGCGGCTCGGTCTCGATGCTCGACCAGTCGGGCGGCGCGGCCTGACCACCGAAGCGTCCCTCGGGCCGCTCTGCACTCGGGTGCGCCGGCGTGGCCAGGTTCAGCCGCGTGGTGGCCTCCGTCGTTTGAGCTTCGCCCGCCTCGGGGCGCGCTACGCTGGCCTTCGGCGCTCGTTCCAGCGCCCCACTCGGGCCGCTTGGGCTGGCCGGCGAGCGGAAGATGCGGAGCTCCGGCCAGGGGGCGGCTTCCGCTAGAGCGCCGAGGGTGAGCAGCGTGAGCACCGCCAGCGCAGGTTTGGACAGGAAGGTCTGCGCCCAGGCGATGCCCTCGGCGTTCTGACTCACGGGGCCTCTTCGCCAGGCACTTCTTCGGGGAGACTGCCGACGTCCTCGGCATCCTCGACTGGCGGCGGGGCGTCCGCTTCGGCGGCTTCGCCAGTCTGATCGCCTTCTTGGGCTGTGGTCTCGCCGTCGAGCTCGGCCAGCGCACGCGCGGCCTGTCGTCGTTCGGCGTCCGGCACGGTACCGGCCGCCGAGACCTCGGATAACAGCTCGCGCTTGCGCTCGGGACTGTTCTCGGCCGCAGCGGCCCGCATCATGGCACCGGCCCAGGCGGATTCGATTGCCAAGAGCTCCGGTCGCGCCTGGATGGGCTCGCTGGCTGCGACGCGCAGCACCTGATCGTGTGCGCCGAATACATCCCCCTGGCGGTGGAGCTCGAGCGCGGAGGACAGCGGCCCCTCGGCTCCGCCGTCCTCGTCCTTGGCGGCCAGCGGTGAACCCCCACGCACGAAAAGGAGCAGCACGATGCCACCGACGACGGCCGCGCCGATCAGCGCGGCGAGCAGGGGTGCGCCGAGCGGCAGGCGAGAGTCGGGCTGAGCGGTCATCGCTGCCCCGCTCATGGCGGCGATGCGCTCGCCTTCGGCGGCATCGACCCGGAAGATCTGGCCCTTGGGAATGTACTTCAGGACGACATCGCCGAGCTCCACGACGTCGCGCCCGTCGAGCACGGCGCGCTGGCGCTCGTGACCGTTGATGCGCAGGCCGTTGGCGCTGCCTTTGTCGATGACCTCGAAATGGTCCTCGCCGAGCCGCCGCACTTCGGCGTGGATTCGGCTGACCGAGCCGTGGTCGATCTTGACGTCGCAATCGTCGTCACGACCAATGAGCAGGCGGTCGCTTTCGAGAGCGTACTCTGCGCCTTGGGTAGGCCCGATCAACACGACGAGTCGATGTGGCAGCCGGGCGGGCGGAACCGTGGTGGCCTCGCCGGGCAAAGGAACGTGCCCTTGCTCCTGGGTATCCAGGGCCTCATCCACGACCTCGATGCGGTAGTCCCCGAGCTGAACGAGGTCGCGATGACCGAGCGGCTGTTCGCGGTGAACGCGCACGCCGTTGACGAACGTCCCGCACATACTCCCGGCATCCGTGATGGAGAAGCCACCGGAGGTGCGCCTGATCACGGCGTGTCGCCGCGAGATGTTGCGTTCGGTCAGGCGGATGGGGTTTTCGTCCCCGCGCCCCATGCGATACTCCTCTCGCACGAGGTTCACCGTCGTATGCTCACCCTGGTCGTCTGTGATGATCAGCTTCCACATGCGACGAAGCAGCCCCGTCCGGTCAATGCGTCCTACCTGAAAGCGCGGCCAGTCGTCCATAGCCGCGGGCCTGCGCCCGCTCAGTCGGGCTGGTTTCTCAGCCGGTCCGCCAGCGAAAAGAGCCCATCATGCACCCGCGGACGGGCCTTTCGAATCGCCAAGTTTTCCCGGGAGGGGTAGACGCGGTTCGACAACAAGCAGACGGCAGCGTCTCGATCCGGGTCGCACCAGAAGCTCGTGCCCGTGAACCCAAGGTGGCCAAATGTGTTCGGTCCGGCGACGGAGCCCGCGACACTTCCCGGCGCGGTGACGCCATCGAGCCCGAGCCGCAGGCTGCCGCCCGGGCGGCGACGGAGCAGGGGAGCGGCAGCCTGAGCCAGGTCGCCGCGACCGAGCGCGGCGTCGAGCAGGGCCCGTCCGAGGCCGAGGACCCCCCCCACGGTGCCGAACAGACCAGCGTGACCGCAGAGGCCCGTTCCGGCGAGCGCCCAAGCGTTGTCGTCGTGGACCAGCCCGCGGACCAGGCCGCCGCGGGCCGGAACGATTTCGGTGGGGACCGCGCTCGAGAATGCGCTGTCCTGCTGCCGCCACTGGCGGGCGGAGGCGATGGCCCACCCGCGCGGACCCGTCAGTCGCGAGGACACGATCTCGTCCAGGGGCTGGCCGCCCAGCGCCACTAGTGCCTCACCCACCAGGAGGTAGCCAAGGTCGCTGTAGAGCGGCGAAAGAGTCGCGCTTGGTTGCCGGGCGTTTGCGGCGGCTCGCAGGATGGCCATTCGGTCCACGGGCACCCCCGCCTGCTGGGCGCGGAAGAACTCGCGGTGGCTCACGAGCCCCGCACGGTGAGAGAGATGGGCCTCGATGCTGGCGCTGCCGCCGACGGTGCCCGCGAGCCACGGGAGAACCGCCGCGAGTGGGGTGGTCCAGTCGAGCTCGCCGGCCTGAACGAACAGGGCGGTCGTCAGCGCCACGCAGGTCTTGGTGATCGAGGCCAGATCGAAGACCGAGCTTCGCTCCGCGCCGCCTGCGAAACCGAGCGCCCCTTGCTGGTGGTCGCCGAGCCAGACGGCGGCCCCCGCACAGGGCGCAACCCCGGCCTGGATGACGTTCTGCTCGAGCAGTCCGGCGATCGCTTGCTCGGGCGATGCGTGGGGCGCGGCGGGGGTGGGCATGCTGGTCGACTGCGCCGGCGGCCTTTTTTGACCGACGTCGTCCGGGGACTGTATGCTGCATCGGTCCATCGCCTCGTCCAAGCAGCAGGCTTTAGCGGGCGCCTAGGGGCCGAATACCTACATGGCGGAATTCACTTGGGAAGCTCGCACGCGGACGGGTGAGGTCCAGAAGGGGGTCATGGACGCGGCCGACGCGGCTGCCGTTCAGGCCAAGCTCCGCCAGCAGCAGCTGACTCCGACCAAGGTCGCCAAGAAAGCGGCCCGGTTCAATATCAAGTTCGGTGCGCCCTCGGTCAAGGTCAAGGACCTCGTGACCTTCACCCGGCTGTTCTCGACCATGATCAACGCCGGCCTGCCGATCGTGCAGTGCCTGGACATTCTGGCCAACCAGCAGAGCAACCCGGCGTTCAAAGCGGCGCTCCTCGACATCAAGGGTCAGGTCGAGCAGGGCTCCACGTTCAGCGAAGCCTTGCGCAGGCATCCGAGCATCTTCGACGACCTCTTCGTGAACCTCGTCAACGCCGGCGAGGTGGGCGGCATCCTCGATTCCATCATGAACCGCCTTTCGACCTACATCGAGAAGCGAGCAAAGCTCATTTCTCAGGTCAAAGGCGCGCTGACGTACCCGACCATCGTCGTGGTCATCGCCGTCGGCGTCATGATCATCTTGATGACCTTCGTCATCCCGGCGTTCGAGGAGATGTTCAAGAATTTCGGTGGCGGCCGCGAAAATCTACCGGCGATCACGCGGATGATGTTGGCGCTTTCGGAGGGCTTCGTCAGCTGGGGCTGGCTGTTCGCATTGATCGGCATCGGCGCGGCGTTCGGCGCCATGCAGTTCTACAAGGATCCGCGCGGCAAGCGCGTGGTGCACAAAGCCCTTTTGACCATGCCGATGATGGGTCCGACCATGCAGAAGATCGCCGTGGCCCGCTTCACGCGCACGCTCGGTACCTTGCTCCAATCGGGCGTCCCCATCTTGGATTCGCTCGAGATCTGTGCGCGCACCGCCGGCAACGTGATCATTCAGGAAGGCGTGATGTCGGTGCGCCAAGCCGTGAGCGAAGGCCAAAACATGGCGGAGCCGCTCATTCGCTCCAAGGTGTTTCCGGACATGGTGTCGCAGATGATTTCGGTCGGCGAGCAGACTGGTGCCCTCGATCAGATGCTCAACAAGATCGCCGATTTCTACGAAGAAGAAACCGACGTTGCGGTGGCCGCCCTGACGGCGTCGCTCGAGCCGATCATGATGGTCGGTGTCGGCGGCATGGTCGGCGTCGTGCTCGTTTCCATGTACCTGCCCATCTTCTCCTTGGCGGGCAGCGTCGGCGGCTGACGAGGCAGCTCTTGCCCGGTCCGAGCGAGTTCCCAGGCGGCACCTCTCGCCGGCGTTTCAAGTGGGTGGCGCTCGGGCGTTTGCTCATTCTGGGCGGCGCCCAACTCTCGCTGTTCCTGTCCCTGTATCACGGCAGCGCGCACCTGACCGCGCAGGCCAAGCTGTCGCTCGGCGCGCTGGTCCTTTCCCTACTCATGCCACCGCTCCAGATGTTGGCGAGCGACCGCCAGTTCTACGCGACCGAGATCGCGATGGGTCAGCTGCTCCTGGACCAGGTGCTGATCAGCGTGCTCGTGTTTTTGAGCGGCGGGGTGCAGAGCGGTGCCACCTCGCTCTACGGGCTGAGCTGCCTGGCCGGCGGTTTGATGCTGGGCGTACCTGGGGCCGTCGCCGCAGCGCTGGCAGGCGGCGTTTGCTTCAGCCTGACGGCGTTGGTCGCACAGGGAAGCGTCCTTTTTGGGCCGACGCTGTTGCCGACGCTCGGCCGAGACCTCACCGGCGACCAGGCCACGTTTTACATCGTGGTCAACGTGCTCGTTCTCGCCCTCGTCGCGCTCTTGGTGAGCTACTTGGTCGAACGCGTAGCGCGGGCCTCGGGCGAGCTCCAGGTCGCGCGCGCACGTGCAGCCGCGGCCGAGCGGATGGCAGCGCTCGGGCGACTCGCGGCCGGCCTGGCGCACGAAATCAGAAACCCTCTGAGTTCCATCGCCGGTTCCGTCCAGATTCTGCGCACGGGTCTGGAGCAGCCGGAAGATCGACAGCTTTGCGACATCGTGCTCCGGGAAAGTGCGCGTCTCGAAGAGCTGGTCTCGGACATGGTCGACCTGTCCAGGCCCAGGCGACCACAGCCCGAAGTGGTCGACGCCGGGGAGATCGTGTCGGACGTGATCGAGCTCATGCGACGGTCGGGTCGGGCGCTGTCGGACGTCAAGATTCGTCAACTGGGCGAACGCTCGACCAAGGTGCGCGCCGATCCTGGCCAGCTTCGGCAGCTGGTCTGGAATCTGGTGCGCAACGCCGTTCAGGCGTCGAGCGCCGGGGGCGAAGTGCGGGTGGACCTGCAGGTGGACGGGGTCGTGACTTTCGTCGTTGACGACGACGGCGTCGGCATCGACAAGGAGGCGGTGGATCGACTCTTCGATGCCTTCTTCACCACGCGCTCGCAGGGGACCGGCATCGGGCTCGCGGTGGTGAAGCGCATCGCCGACGAGCACGGGTTCGTCCTGCGGGTGGACAGTGGTCCCGGCCAAGGCGCCCGGTTCGAGGTTGAGCTCGGAGTTCCATTGTGACTGAAAGCGCGTCGAACGCCTTGCTTCTCCGGCGCCGCAGTCCCATTGAATCGAGGGCTCCCTTTCGAGGAATCTGGACGCCTCCCCTGACGTAGTACCCCATGCCCATGAAACTGGCCCGCACCATCATCGCTCTCTTCCTCGTGCTCACGCTGAGTCCGCTCGCTCTGGCCGCAGCGGCCGAGGACTACGTCAAAGCCAAGCAGGCCGAGCTCACGACGCACATCAAGAAGCCGCGCTCGCCCGAAAGCGATGCGGCGTTGGTCAAGCTCTTCGACGGCCTGCTCGATTACGAGACACTGGCCAAGGACTCACTCGGCGAAGAGTGGGATCGACGTACGGCCGAAGAGCGCAAGGAGTTCCAACACCTGCTCAGCACGCTGGTTCAGCGCGCCTACACCAAGGGGATTCGTGACACGCTCGAGTACGAGCTCGAGTTCAAGGGGGAGGTCGACGGCAAGGGAGGGAAGGTCGTGCAGACCGTGGCCGTCCACAAGACGGACAAGCGCAAGGAACCCGTGCACATCGATTACGTCGTACGGCAGACGGGTTCGGTCTGGCGCGTCGTCGACATCGTCACCGAAGGCTCCAGTTTGGTCTCCAACTATCGAAGCCAGTTCCGCCGAGTCATCGAGCAAAAGGGGTTTTCGGGGCTGCTGGACAAGATGCGCGCGAAGGCCGCCGAGCCCGGGTGAGATTTTGCGGCTTCGCTGCTAGAATACCCGGTCGTGAGCTTTCGCGCCGAGCCGAGCACCGACCTCCGCGGCGGTCTTGCCGGCTCGGGCCTTGCCGGCTCGGGCGCTGCCGGCGAGGCATCGCTCCTGCCCCTGCGGCTCAGCGTCGTCCGCGGCGGCCTGTCGATCGAGCTCACCCGGCCCCACGTGGTGCCAGGCCTCGTGGTGGAAGCGCTCGAAGTCGAGCTCGACGGCGTCGGATTTCC
>Ga0164309_10000197_pt1 | contig 37276 bp, 31 predicted proteins | sample Whisoiple_247_MG_FD_109984 | JGI IMG/M metagenome (GOLD analysis project Ga0164309, IMG submission 109984) | Soil microbial communities amended with fresh organic matter from upstate New York, USA - Whitman soil sample_247_MG | ecosystem: Environmental > Terrestrial > Soil > Unclassified >... | reverse complement strand
GTCACCGCGCGCAAGCCCTCGGTCACGATCTGGCGGGCCACCGCGTTGTCGTCCACGACCAGCACGCGCAGCGTTCCTAGCCGCTCGGGCACGACGCGCCGCTTGCCTCTCGGCACGCCCCGCCCCAGCCATGCCGTGAAGCGGAAGGTCGTTCCCGCGCCCATCTCGCTGTCGATGTCGATCTCACCGCCCATGAGCTCGACCAGTCGTTTGGAAATCGTGAGCCCGAGGCCGGTGCCGCCGTGCTTACGCGTGGTCGAGGCGTCGGCCTGCGTGAAGGGTTGGAAGAGCTTGGCCTGTTGCTCGGGCGAGATGCCGATGCCGGTGTCCTCGACGGCGAAGCGAAGCTGTACCTTATCGCCGGTCTCCTGTTGCAATGAAACGCGCACTCGCACTTCGCCGTCGTCGGTGAACTTGATGGCGTTGTTCACCAGGTTGATGATCACTTGCCCCAGGCGCAGCGGATCACCCACGAGGTCCGTGGGCACGTCGGGAGCCAGGTGCACCAAGAGCTCGATGCGCTTGTCGTGCGCCTTCTGCCCCACCACCGAGACCACGGAGGCCAGTACGTGTTCGACGTCGAGCTCGGTCGTCTCGATGTCGATGCGGCCAGCTTCGATCTTGGAGAAGTCCAAGATATCATTGATAATTCCTAGGAGCGACGTGCCCGCGTTGTGGATCTTCGACACGTAGCCGCGCTGCTTGGCAGTCAGATCGGTCTGCAGCGCCAGGTGGGACATTCCGATCACCGCGTTCATCGGCGTCCTGATCTCGTGGCTCATGTTGGCCAAGAAGTCCGACTTGGTGCGAGTCGCTTCTTCGGCGACTTCCTTCGCCTGCACCAGCTCGGCGTGCGAGGCCTGACGGTAGGCGTGAAGCATGATCGCCAGCTCGAGATCGAGGATGCGATCGAGCGACCGCACTAGCCCGCGCGCCTGCCGTGGCTCGGCCTCGAGGTGCACGGCGTCGACAAGGTGGGCTCGGATCAGGTTCATCGCCACGAGCATGTAGTGCTGCGGCAACTTGATCTGGACGTGGCGCCGGCCAACCCGAGCGTGGCGCTCGAAATAGGCGCTGTCCCACGGGCCGGTGAAACATTCCTCGAACCATCGACACAGAAGCGTCTTGAGTCGTCCCACCTGCGACTCGCCTTCGGCGAGCGCTATACGCGCTTGCTCGTGCTCGAGAATTCGATCGTAGAAGACGTCGGCGCAGGCCGCGAAGTAGGGAGAGAGCAGCGGCCGCAGCGTGAGGAGCTGCTCCTCGTCGACCTTGGCGAAGCCGACGTAGCGCTTCAGCTCGTCGAATAGGGGCTCGGCTGACACCAGCATATGGTGCCCGGGAGGGAATCGCGCGCAAGCTGCCACTGAATTCCGCACCCGCCCGTGGTCCGGTCCACGGGCATCCCGAGACGCGGCCTCATGGCCGACCCGTCGGAATGCCCATGGGGGTCACGGCGAACGCGCGCCCCGAAAGGGCCTCAGGCGGCCTTCGCTGGCCCCGGCCCGCCCACCGTCACCCCGAGCAGACGCTCGAGCTCGGTGCGCACCTCGGCGCTGTCGAGTACCGCTTGCCGCGCGCGCTCGCGGCCTTGACCGAGGGACACCCCGCCCAGAGCCAAGTGGGCCCCGGAACGGCTGAGGACTCCCGCTTCCAGGCCCCAGTCGATCAGCTCGCCTGCCGCATCGACGCCTTCACCCCAACGAATGTCGAACTCCGCTTCGCGAAACGGTGGAGCGAGCTTGTTCTTGACCACTTTGACTCGCGTCCTGTTCCCCACGACTTGCTCTCCGACGGCGGCCTTGCCGATGCGCCGGACGTCGAGGCGCACCGAGGCGAAGAAACGGAGCGCGTGTCCGCCGGTCGTCGTCTCTGGGTTGCCGAAGACGACGCCGATCTTTTGCCTCAGCTGGTTGATGAACACGACGCAAGTCTTGGTGCGACTGGCATCCGCGGTGATCTTGCGCACACCCCGGCCCATCAGCCGAGCATGCAGGCCCATGTGACTGTCCCCCATTTCGCCCTCGATTTCGGCCTTGGGGACGAGCGCCGCCACGGAATCGACCACGACCAGGTCCACGTTGCCCGATTCCACGAGCGCGGTCGCGATGTCGAGTCCCTGCTCGCCGCAGTCCGGCTGGGCCACGAGCAATCGATCCATGCGAACCCCGAGCGCCTTCGCGTAGCTCATGTCGAAGGCATGCTCGGCGTCGATGAACGCCGCGGAGCCTCCGCGAGCATGCACTGCAGCGATGGCGTGCAGTGTGAGCGTCGTCTTGCCGCTCGATTCGGGTCCGAACACCTCGACGATGCGTCCGCGCGGATAGCCCCCAATCCCGAGCGCGCGGTCGAGCAGCCGGGACCCGCTGGGGATCACGTCGACTTCCGGTGGTGGCGCCTTGCCGAGGCTCATGACTGCCCCGTCGCCGAATTTCTTGTTCAGGGAACGAGCGAGCTCGTCCAGTTCCTCGTCTGCATGTGTGTTTGGTTCCGACTGTTTTGGCTTGGTCATGTTGGTTTCCTCTCCTGGGGATTTGCGCCCGGGGCGCGGTAGCAAACGGCTTCGCCCACGTGCTCTTCGCGGACGTCGGTCGCGTCATCCAAGTCGGCGATCGTCCGCGCGACGCGCAGCGTGCGCACGTAGGAGCGAGCCGAGAGACCGAGCCGAGCGAACGCGGCCTCGATCAGCTTGGTGCCCTTGGTGTCGAGCCGGGCGATACGCTCGAGCTCGGCCAGGCCGAGATCCGAATTGTCGACGGCCGCGGTCAGGCCGGACTTTCTCCGCTCCGCCTGCCTAGCGCGAGCGACGGCGACACGCTTTGCCAGCTGGGCCGTCGATTCACTGCCTTGGCTACTGGATTGTCTCAGGCTGCTGGCGTCGACCGGCGGCACGTTCACGTGCAAGTCGATGCGATCCAGAAGGGGACCAGACAGCTTGCCGAGGTAACGCAAGCGAGCCGCCGAGTCACAACGGCACTGACCTCGGGGGCTGCCGTAGTGCCCGCACGGGCACGGGTTCATTGCGAATACGACCAGTGGTCGGGCTGGGAACACGACGCGCGCCTGCGAGCGCACCACGCTGACCTTCTGCTCTTCGAGCGGCTGGCGCAGCGCCTCCAGTGCCGAGCGACGAAACTCGAGCAGCTCGTCCAAGAACAGGACCCCGTGATGGGCCAGGCTGAGCTCGCCGGGCCGTGGATTCGTTCCACCCCCGACGAGACCGATGTCGCTCACCGTATGGTGCGGGGCGCGAAAAGGCGGCGAGTCGATGATGCCCGCCGAGCGGTCGAGCAAGCCGGCCACGCTGTGCAGCGCCGTCGTTTCCAGCGCTTGCTCGAGCGAGAGCGGTGGCAAGAGGCCCACCAGGCGCCTTGCGAGCATGCTCTTGCCGGCGCCGGGTGGCCCGAGCAAAAGCAGGTGATGGCGGCCGGCGGCGGCGATGAGTAGCGCGCGTTTGCCGATGCTCTGGCCGCGGATGTCGACCAAGTCCGGGCCAGATGCTGTGGCTGGCACGTAGTGCTCCGCTTTCACTGCCACGGCCCGCTCCTCACCCCGCAGGTGGGCCACGAGCTGGCGCAAGGAGCGAATGGGATACGCATCGAGGCCGCCCACGCGTGCGGCTTCCCGGCTGTTGTCCACGGGCACGAACGCTGCGACCAGCCCCAGGCGCCGGGCACCGTCGAGCAGCGGCAACACGCCGGGGATGGGCCGGACACTGCCATCCAGGCCGAGCTCGCCCACCACCAGCGCTCCGGCCGTCGACCCCGTCGGCAGTTGTCCGAGCGTCTCCAGGATGGCGATGGCCAGCGCCAGGTCGAGGCCCGAACCGTTCTTGCGGACGTCGGCCGGCGCCAGGCTGACGGTGATGCCGTACTCTTCGAGCGTCAGTCCCAGCTGCGAGATTGCGCTGGATACCCGCACGCGCGCCTCGCGCACGGCCGCCTCCGCCAGTCCGGCAAGCTGGAAGTGACCCGGCCCGCGCCGGGAGCCCACTTCGACGTCGACCAGGCGCAGGCTGAGCCCGAACAGCGTACCGGAGGTCACCCGGGCTAGGGACAAGGCCGGCGGAACGAACACGGCTTCTGCGAGCTCCACGTCGGTGGACGGGAGCAAGCACCGTGCCCTTGCAGGATCAGGGGCGGCGAGGCTGGGCCATCCCGCTCGGGGCGGCGGCCCGCCATGGCGCCCCTTTCGGCGCACCACGAGCGGGTCCGGGTTTCGCTGAGCGCCCGAGGGGCGTACGCAAGAGTCCTATGAACGTCCACAGCGTCGTCCTCATCCCCGGCGATGGGATCGGGCCAGAAGTCAGTCAGGCCGTGGTGCGCATCCTGCAGGAAGGTGGAGCCCCGGTTTCCTTCGTGACCGCCCATGCGGGACTCGCCGCCGTGGAGCGAGGATCCGACACCGTGCTCCCACCGGACACGCTCGAGCTGATCCGCGACACGCATGTGGCCTTGAAAGGGCCGTGCACGACGCCCATCGGTAAGGGCTTCAGCTCCGTCAACGTCGCCTTACGTCGTGAGCTCAATCTCTTCGCGGCTCTGCGGCCGGTGCGCTCGGTGCCCGGGGTCACGACGCGCTTCGAGAACGTGGACCTGGTGATCGTGCGCGAGAACACGGAGGGCCTCTACAGCGGCATCGAGAACTTGATCACGCCGGGCGTCGTCGTGTCGATGAAGGTTGCGACGCGCATCGCCTGCCAGCGGATCGCGCATTGGGCGTTCCGCTATGCCAATTCGCGCGGCCGAAAGAAGGTCAGCACCTTCCACAAGGCCAACATCATGAAGCTCTCGGATGGCATGATTCTGGAGGAAGCACGCAAGATTCATCAACGCGACTACCCGAACATCCTGCATCAAGAAGTGATCATCGACGCGGCGTGCATGAAGCTCGTCCAGGATCCGTCCGCCTTCGACGTCATCCTGTGCGAAAACCTGTACGGCGACATCGTTTCGGACTTGTGTGCGGGACTCATCGGAGGCCTCGGGGTCGCCCCCGGCGCCAACATCGGCGATGCGGATGCGGTGTTCGAGGCCGTCCACGGCTCGGCGCCGGACATCGCCGGGAAGGACCTGGCCAATCCACTGTCCTTGCTGATGAGCGCCGTCATGATGCTCGAGTATCTGGGCGACACTCGGAACGACGAACGCTGTACGGCATCGGCCAAGAAGATTCGCTCGGCCTACGAGTCCGCGCTCCGCGATGGCCAGAAGACGAAGGACCTGGGCGGCACGCTCTCCACGACCGAGTTCACCTCCGCCGTCGTCGACCGGCTCAAGGTGGCGTGACCTGCACTTTGCGCTCGTAGTCCCCGCGTACGATGCGGTAGGCCACGCCGAGCGCCAGATCCGGCCCGTTTTCCGGGTTCTTCGGCACGGTCCGCGCCACGCCCAGGTGGAGCTCGTCGTTGGTGGGTGGGGCGGTATTTTTCGCCCCGGCGCCGGACGCGTCCCCGATGTGGCCGCTGAGATCGCTTTCGCGCACGACGAGCTGCGTCGAATGCTCCGGGTAGCCTGGATTTACGGTCACGTGCGGCGCCACACCCCGAGCCTGGAGGGTCGAGCCGCGTGGGGTGTAGTAAAGTGCCGTCGTGAGCTTCAGTGCTCCGCCGTAGGCCAGTGGCAAGAGGGTCTGCACGCTGCCTTTGCCGAAGCTCCGCGCACCGACCAAAACGGCGCGTGAGTGGTCCTTGAGCGCGCCGGCCAAGAGCTCCGCCGCGCTAGCGCTGAACTCGTTGATCAGGACCACCAGCGGTCCGCCGGCGTAAGCGCCCCCCGAGTGGGCGCGCACCGTGCGGATCACCGTTTCGCGGTGTCGCGTGGAATAAACCACGCCAGAGGACAGAAATTCGTCGGCGACGGCCGTGGCTTCTCGCACGAGGCCGCCCGGATTGTTGCGCAGGTCGAGCACGAGCCCCTGCAGCTCGAGGCCCGTCTGCCTGAGCTCGCCCAAGCCGGCCAGGAGCTCACGATGGGTCCCGTCCTGGAACGACTTGATGCGGACGTAGGCGATGTCCCCGTCGAGGAGGCGAACGGTGACGCTCTTGACCGAGATGCGCTCACGCACCAGCGTGAGCTCCTTGAGCGTCGCGGTCGCGCGCACCAGGATGACGAGTCGTAGTTCCGTTCCAATGGCGCCGCGCATGAGGCGGACGACCTCATCGGGCTTGTCGCTGTCGAGTGGCCGACCGTCGAGGCTGACGATGACATCGCCCGGTCGCACGCCTGCTCGGTCCGCGGGCGAGCCGTCGACCGGGGAAATGACGATCACCTGGCCATCGCGGAAATCGACCTCGACGCCGATGCCCCCGAAGGTTCCCGTCGTGTCGCCTTCGAAGATGGCCAGGTCCTCTGGGCTCAGGTAGCTGCTGTGCGGATCCAGGCCGAGCACCAGGCCACGGAGCGCACCTTCCAGGAGGTCCGCTCGATCGACCGGCTCGAAGTAGTTCTCTTCGACCGCTTCCAGCGTCTGGCCGAGCTGGTCGAGCAGCCGATAGGGGTCCTGGGGCTCGTGGGGGTGCCCCTCGGCGGCCGCGAAGCTCGTTCCGAGCAGGATCCCGAGTGCTCCGAGATGGGCGCGCGACCCGGTCACAGAAGAAAATAGGCTCAGCATGCAGTTCATGAAGGGCGCGGCGGGTGGGTCCGGCGTTGCCAGGGGGTGCACAATTCTTTACCCTGAACTGCTCGGTAGCCAATCCCGCGGCTAACTCCCAGTGCCGCCCCCGTGGCGGCACCTCCGAGCAGACCAGCGCAAGAACACCCCTTTCATAGAACTTTCCGTCGAGGTGAGTCAGTGGCAGACGACAATCAGACCCGAACCGGTAGCGACAAGCGCAAGCAAAGCCTGTACTTCCCCGAGATCATGCTGCAGGAGATCAAGGACGAGGCTGCGCGTCTCGACCGTTCACTCTCCTGGGTCGTCCAACGCGCGTGGAAGCTCGCGCGCACCGAGATCCGCAAGATCCCCAGCGTGAACGATGTAGACGAGGAGGACGCCGAAGAAGGGTGAGCCTTTCGATCGCGCTCTCGTCCTGATCGCGCTGCCCTTCGAGCCGAGGTCCGACCGGTCCTCGGCTCGCGTTCATTTCGCAACCTTCACGGTTGGAGCAGGACGAGCGATTCGGGCGGACGGAACAAGAGCTTGCCGGTTTCTCCGGGACATCCCCAGCAGCCGCTGAAGTGCATGCGCGGGCGGATGGACGTTGCGTAGGCGAGCGCGATCGGGCCTGGCTCGTTTTTCATGATGAAGCTGCCCGCCAGGACGCGCTCGCTTCCGGCCGTGAAGTAGGCCACGACGAACGCCGTGCGTGCGCCGCTGCGGCCGGATACGACCAGGATTTCGACGCCCTGGGCGGGCGACCACACGACGGCGCGAGTCGTGAGCGCAAAGCCCATCGTGTCGCCCGGCCCTCGCGCCAGCACCGTGCGCGCTGCATCTTCGTGGAAATACGCGAGGTCCTGGGTCAGCTCCTTGGTCCGCTCGCTTGCCCCGAGCAAACTGCCAAGCTCGGAAAGGGGCAGGTCGACCTCACGAAAGGCGACCTTCTCCTCCGGATCTTTCAGACGCTGGGCGTTCGGCGCTCCGTAGCAACAACGGAAGGTGACCGGTTCGCTCGCCACGGTCGTCTCGCCGTCCGCCAGGCGGCGTGCGCAACGCCGTTCGGCAGGCGCAGCGCCGTGCGGGCTGCCGCGAAGCACGTGCTGCCCGCGGAACGGGGACCTCGACTCGAACGAGCTCGAAGTCCACTCGAGGCCGGCTCCCAGGCCTTCCACCTCGTATCCGCTGACGCAGCTCGGGCCCGTGCAGGGAGAGTCTCCACCCGCGTAGACGCTGCTCTGGGGTCCCTTGCAGGCGCGCTCCCATTCGACCTCCGTACAGAGCCGCCCGCCACCCTCTGCGCAGACGACTTGCGCCTCTTCGAATGCAAAGCCCGGTCTAACTCCGCCCTTCGTGCCACCCGCAGCCGTTGGCTCGGGCACTGCTCGCGGGTGCCGATCGATGCGAAACGGCCCGAGCGTGAGCGAGTGAGGCCACGGTTCGGTCTCTGGATGACGACCGGGCTCGAGAGGCGAGCTGCCAGCCTTGAACGCACCGACGGGCACGTGAACGATCGGCTCTCGGTCAGTCCCTGGTGCACGCTGCGTGCTCCCATCCTTCGCGGTCGTCTTCGACGACAGCTCCGCCGACGGACCGCCGGTCCGGCCTATCTTCTCCTCGCCGGAGCGATGACACGCCGAGAGCGCGAACGCAACCGCGATCGCCGTTTGCGGCGGAATCCAAGCGATCACGGGCGTTCGGGACCTGCGCACGGAGGCGCAGCCTGCCCTTCTGCGCAGGGGAGTTCAAGTTGGCGGTTCGAGGACCGTGGAGGCCCGTGACGTTCGCGGCGTCCCTGCTACATTGCTCACGTCATGACGCATCCGTTGGTCACTCGCCTGGCCCCTTTGATGGACGGCGATTTGGGGCAATTGCGGTCGATCGTTGCCGAGTGGGTGCTGTGCACCGAGTGCGAGAAGCAGCGCGCTGCGCTGCGCGCGTTCGGGTCCGAGCTCGGCGCGGTGCAGCGGCGGATTCGCAACCGTGCAATTCCGCCCACCTGCGAGGAGATCGAAATTGCCCTCACGGCAGTACTCGCCCTCGCTGGTCGCCGCACCCAGACTCCCCCCACGCCGCCCGGTCTCGACCCGGCGGTTTTTTCTTTCTCGGCGCTCGGTGGTGAGAAAGGTCGGGGGCCCAGCCGAAGCTCGTGACGACCTTCCAGGTTGGACCCAGCACTTTTTACGTCTTCAGCTACCAAGCGTTCGACGCCGACGACGAGCCCGCGAGCGAACCCGAGGTGATCGGCGCCGTATTCGGAACCGGGCAAATCCTGCCCGGCGTCGAGGGCGCGCTCGAGGGCAAGACCGTGGGGGATCGCGTGGAGGCTCGACTTGCCGCGGGGACGGTGTTCGGAGCGCGTCAGGCGAGCTCGATCCTCGAAGTGGACCGGGCTGATTTTCCCGCCGACGTGGCCCCTGGTGACCGGTTCGAACTGGAAAATGCCGCCGGCGACCTGCTGGTGGCGCACGTGCTGGAAGTCGTGGACGATCTAGTCGTCATCGACACCAACCATCCCCTGGCCGAACAGGACGTGATCCTGCGTGGTGAGCTGCTCGAGGTCCGCCCGGCCACGGGTGAGGAGCTCAAGGCCGCGGAGCTGGCGCTGGAGGAGGACCTGGCCTTGCTGAATGCCAGCCCGCCGGACGTGGGTGTGGGCGCCTTGATTCGCCCCACCAACCGAGGCTAAGAGGCCTGGGTTGAGCGCCCAGGAGACCTAGCCATGACCATCGAAGAGAACTTCCGTTTCGACACCCGCATCCAGCAGCGCATGCTCAGGAAGGGCGAGGTCACCCAGCAGGAGCTCGATCAGCGTCTCTCGGCCCTGCCGGATCGCGAACCCGACTCCACCGTGCTCGACCTGGCGCAGCCCGCCAGCATTTCGGACGAGGACGACGAGTGACCGACACCGAGGCGGCTGGTTCAGCTCCGGAGATGGACGCAGCGGCCGACGCAGCGTTCCCGGCCGTGGACTTCTCCACGTTCGTGCTCTCCTTGGCACATTCCGCCTTGGTTCATTTGGGTGTCGCTCCCGACCCGGCCACTGGGCAGGAGCATCCGCCGAGCCTGCCGCTCGCGCGGCAGACGATCGATCTCGTGAGCCTGCTCGCGGACAAGACGAAGGGAAACCTGACGGGCGAGGAGGAGCGGCTGCTCGAGCAGCTGCTCTACGACCTCAGGCTGCGTTACGTCGAAGTGAGTGGCTCTCCCACCAAGGCTTCCGGCGTGTGAAGGATTGGCATCGTTTCGTCGCCGGTGCCCTGCTCCTTTCTCTCGCCGGCTGTGAAGTTCGCGGGGACCTGAGCGGTCCAGACCGGAAAGACCCTCAACTCGTAGCGCCCGTGCCGGTCATTCCGCCGCCGGCTCCGCCCCCAGTCGCGCTGCCGCCCAGCGGCGCGCCCGATAGCTTCGCCCCGCTCGCTCAGGCGAGCGATGAAGCGGTCGTCTTCGTGCGAACCGTGAGCAGCCAGCGGCGTGGCTTTGGTCGCGTCCTGGCGCAGGGCTCGGGCTCGGGTTTCGTGTTCGACCCGGCTGGGAAGATTCTCACGAACTACCATGTCGTGCAGGGCGCGCATGCCATCGAGGTGGAGTTCTCCGACGACCGCACCTTCCTCGCCGAAGTGGTCGGCGCCGACCCACATACCGATGTCGCCGTGATCTCGATCAAGGCGAGCGGCTTGGTCGCCTTGCCCTTGGGCGATTCGGACGCTGTGCGCGTCGGCGACTGGGTCTTGGCGATCGGCAATCCGTTCGGGCTCTCCCACACGGTGTCGGCTGGGATCATCTCGGCGCGCGGGCGCACCGGTCAGGACGTGAAACTCGAGGATCCGCGCGCCTATTACAACTTCCTCCAGACCGACGCGAGCATCAATCCCGGCAATTCCGGAGGTCCGCTGATCGATCTGTCGGGGCGCGTGGTCGGCATGAACACGGCCATCAATCCGGAGGCCAACAGCATTGGCTTCGCCATCCCCGTGAACATGTTGCGCGAGCTCTTGCCGCGGCTCTTGTCCGAAGGGGTCGTACGTCGCGCCGCCATCGGCGTGCACGTGGACGCGGTGGACCGTCAGCTCCAGCAGGAGCTCGGCCTTCCGGATCGCCGGGGTGCGCTGATCCGTGCCGTACAACCGGATGGTCCAGCGGGTGAGGGCGGTCTTCTCCCTGGCGACGTCGTGGTGGAGTTCGATGGCCGCGCTATCGCCACACCGGAGGATTTGCGCTGGCGCGCCAGCCTCTCCCGCATCGGTACCCCGGTGGTCTTGGTGGTGCTCAGGGCCGGCAAGCGCCTGCCGCTCACGGTCAAGCCGGCGGCCATGTCCGGAAACTAGCAGAGCCGGAAACTAGCAGGGCCGGCAACCAGCAGCGCCGGCAACCAACAGCGCCGGGCAACCGCCGCCCTCACTCGTCGCCGAGCGAGCTCGACGCTTCGATGTCCACGATTTTGGCGCCCCCGACGTACGGCTTCGTTTCGTAGCGGGTGATGCGACCCACCTTGCGCACGATGTTGGCCATGCGCTCGGTCTCGCTCAGGATGACGTCGATGGCGCGTTCTTGCGCCAGATCACCAGAGACCGTGCGCTTGAGGTACTCGGCGTAGCCCATGACGGCCGTCAGCGGCTGGTTCAACTCGTGGGCGGCTGCACCTGCCAGCTCGGCGATGGCGGCCTGTTTCTCGTGGCTCTGCAGCTCCCGCTGGGCGCGCGTGAGCCGTGCCTCCATGGCCAGCTTGTCGCGCACGTCGGTAAAGATGCCCACGGTGCCCACGGGGCGCCGGCCGTCCAGCACCAGGCTCGCCGACAAACTGACCGGGATCCGTTCGCCGCGGTTGGTGAGCATGTCGACGCGGTAGTCGGTGAGGCGCCCGCGGCCGCCGAAATCCTGACTGCGGATCTTCTTCATCACGTCGCGTGCGACGCCGGGCGGATACAGTGTCTCGACGTTCATACGACCGAGCACTTCGTCCCGGTCGTAGCCGAAGATGCGAGCCGCGGCTTGGTTATAGACCAGGATGTGCCCGCGCAGATCAGCCGACACGATGCCGTCGACCGAGCTCTCGATCACGCGCTCGAGAAAATCGCGCGTCTGTGCCAAATCCGCACGCTCCTGCAGCAGGCGCGAGATGCCATCGAGCGCAAGAGCGATCGCGTCGGCCAGGGCACTGGCCCAGGTCAGGCATGCCGGGCCGAGCGGTCCTCCCTCCGCTGGGCGGACCAGGAGCGCTAGCGGCGGGCCGATGCGAGTGGGCAGGGGGAGCAGCGTCACGGGATCCGAGGCCGGCCAGGAGCGATCGCGAACCTTGGAACCGACCGCCTCGATTTCGACTGCAGCACCGCCCAAGAGCTCAGGCGCCAGGCGGCTCGCGGTCTGGATGACTTCCTCCGTCGTCGTGGAAGCAAACAGCTCACGGGCGAAGGCCACCAGGCGAGCCGGATCGAACGCTGCCGTCGGCATGGAGCGGTCCGAGTCGGCGTCCGAGCTGGAACCGTCATCGGGGGAGGGGGCGGCGTCTACCTCCATTTAGCCGAATCCTAACACGCTTCAGGCTGCTAGCATGGCCTCGGGACATGCTTGGTGGCCGGTTGCCCTGGTTTTCCAGCCTCACGGAGTTTGGGGGCCTGGTCCGGCACATCGAGCTTCGAGCCGTGTCGCGCTGGGTGGCTCTGGGGCTCGTGGTGGGCGTTTGCGCCGGTCTGGCCGCTTCGGCGCTCCATTTGGGGGTCGAAGCGCTTCGACACCTCATGCTGGTGCAGCTGGCCGGCTTCGAGCCGCTGGAGGCGGCCGGGGAAGGAAGCCTGTTTCGGTCGGGACCCAGACACGCGCTCTGGCCGTGGTTTGCCGTGCTTTGTCCAGCGCTTGGACTGTTCGCGTCGAGCTGGCTGGTGACGCGTTTCGCACCCGAGGCCGCCGGTGGCAACGGGGGCTGGTTGTCGGCCTTCCACCACCGTTCGGGCCGGATCCGGCGCCGGATCATTTCGATCAAGCTCCTGGCGTCGATCGCGGCGCTGGGCTCGGGAGCGAGCGCGGGGCGCGAAGGCCCGATCGCTCACATCGGCGCGGCGATCGGTTCCACCCTCGCGCGCGCTCTCAAGCTGAGTGCCCGGGAGCGACGACTTCTGCTCCTGGCTGGTGCAGCGGGCGGAATTGGGGCGATCTTTCGTACGCCACTCGGGGGCGCCCTGTTCGTGGTCGAAGTCTTGTACTCCGACGATCTGGAGGCGGATGCACTCGTCCCAGCGGTGTTGTCGTCGGTGGTGGCGTACTCGCTCTTCACGACGCTGTTCGGCGAGACCCAGCTCTTCGCGACACCGCACCTCGAGCGACTCGATCCGCGCGAGCTGCCCGTGTTCGTGCTGATGGCGATCGCGGTGGGGGTCGTCGGTGTGTTCTTCGTGGCACTCAATCGGCGCCTGGTGGGCTGGGTGGGGCGGCTATCGTACTGGCCGCCGCTGGTGGCGCTCGCGGCCGGAGCCGTGGTGGGCCTGCTCTCCCTCATTCATCCGGTGGTGCTCGGTGCCGGCTACGGCTGGGTCCAGGAGGCGCTCCTTCCACAGGGCCATTTGCCCGATGGGGCGGCGGGCGCGGGGATCCTGCTGCTTCTCGCGCTGCTCAAGGTCTTCGCCACCGGTCTCGTAGCGGCAACGACGGCGGCTGGCGGCACGTTCGGACCTTCGATGGCAATCGGTGGGCTGGTGGGCGGGGCGTTCGGCACTTTCTTCCACACGATAGCTCCCGACGTGGTGACGCAGCCTGCCGCGTACGTCATCGTCGGCATGGCCTGCTTCGTGGGTGGCGTGGCCCGCGCGCCGCTATCCACTCTGGTCATGGCCAGCGAAATGACCGGAAGCTACGAGCTCTTGGTCCCGACGATGCTGGCCGAGGTCATCACTTACACGCTGGTGCGCAAGTGGCGGCTCTATCCCGAGCAAGTGCCGACGCGGCGCGACTCTCCGGCTCACGCTGGTGAGTATGTGCTGGACGTCCTCGAGGGCCTTTCGGTCAAAGACGTCCTCTTGCCTGGCCCCGTGCGCATGGTGGAGCGCGCCATGCCGCTGGCGACACTCTTGCGAGAGGCGACCGCAGGACAGCAGGTCGTCTTTCCCGTGGTCGGTGCGGATGGTCGTCCCGAGGGCATGGTCACGCTCGAGACGGTGCGCGCCTACCACTACGACGAGGCACTCGGACACCTCGTGCTGCTCGCCGACTGCGAGTCGGCGTTCGTCTGCCTCGAGCCGGATGATTCCTTGGCGGTGGCGCTCGAGCGCATGGCTCGTGGACACTACCAACAGCTCCCCGTGTTCGAGGCCAAGGGACTTGGACGTCCGCTCGGCCTCATCAGCTACGACGACCTCTTCCAGGCCTACAGCCGCAAGCTCGGCCTCTTGCGCCAGGAGCTCGAACCGCCGCCGAGCACGACGGCGCGGCCCAGAGGGAGCGGCCCATCCGGTCCGGGGTAGCCGCCGCGCCGAGGGGGGGCTATATCGGGTCCAGGCTCACACCGTTCGACATGCGCTCCGCCCCGCGTCATTCCGCGCTCGATTCCGTTCACATGGAAAAGACACCGCGCCGCCTTACTCCTTCGGGCAGCGCCCCGCCTCCGCCGGGGTCGGTCGTCGTCGATCCCACGTCGCAGGCGCCGTCGTCGGGGCCGTCGTCATCGCGTAGTGGGCGCGCCCCCGCTAGTGGCGGGGCGCGGCGCAAGCCCGAAGCGACACTCGTGCTCGAGGCGCGCCGGGTGGACACCCTGCGGCGCCAGGTGGTGGAGCGTCAGCGCGCCGAGCAGAAGGGACGCCGCCGCCAAATGGTCTTGTGGGGTCTGGCGGGGGCGGGCGCCGTGCTGCTCGGCGGCTGGCTCGCGACGCGCCTGTCGCCGAAGGACGCCAACCATGGCGAGGCGCCGCTCGTGCTCGGACGCTCGGAGGAGGACCCAGGAGCGCCAACGCTCGAGCCGGCACGGGCCGACGAAGAGAACCAGGCCGCGGCGGCCGGCGAACCGACGCGAGACCGGCGGCGCGGCACTTCGAGCGTGCGGGCGGTCGCGCCAGTGGGTGCCGAGTCCGAGGATACGGGCCCGCCGAGCGCGGATGCTCCGCCCCCAGAAGCATCAGCCCCGGCGCCGGAAGTCGCGGCCGAGCGTGACCCCGATGAGCCGAAGATGGTGGGCGACTGGGGCGATGGCTTCGAGGGAGCTGCCCATCGGGAGGGCGGTTCACGAAGTGCCGTCAACTTGGACGAGCTGCCCACGGAGTGAGGCGGCCCGTGCGCCTGGCGACTTCTATGCGCCGTGCGATCGCTCGGCTAGAGTAACGGTGAAAGGTCCTCCCACCATCGGGTCGATTGGGTGGGCCAGGCACATGACATGAGTTTGGGAGAGACGCTTCGCCCGCCGCCACCCGGCCCCGAGCCCGAAGGGGCGGAACCAGTGGACGTCAGCATCGTCCTACCGTGCCTCAACGAGATCCTCTCACTACCCCATTGCCTCCAGCAGACGAGCGAGGTTCTCGCCAAGATGCAGGCGACGCTGGGCCTTCGAGGCGAGGTTGTCGTTGCCGACAACGGTAGCACCGACGGCAGTCTCGACATCATTCCCCGCTACGGCGCTCGCGTCGTCCCCTGTCCGGTCAGGGGATATGGCAATGCCTTGCGCTGGGGCATCGTCGGCTCGCGTGGACGCTACATAGTCATGGGCGACGCCGACGGCTCCTACGACTTCTTCGAGTCGGTGCCGATGGTCGAGAAGCTCATCGACGGGTTCGAGATCTGCATGGGGTCCCGGTTCAAGGGAAGGATCATGCCAGGCGCGATGCCCTGGAAGAACCGCTACATCGGCAATCCGATCCTCACCGGTGTCTTGAACGTCTTCTACCGCTCCGGACTCAGTGACGCGCATGCTGGCCTGCGCGCCTTCACGCGTGAGGCATTCGAGAAGATGAATCCCACTTCGCCCGGAATGGAGTTCGCTTCGGAGATGGTGATCAAGGCAACCTTGCTCGATCTGCGTCGCACCGAAGTGCCGATTACTCTGCACCCGGACATGCGCGACCGACCTCCGCATTTGCGCCCGTGGCAGGACGGTTGGCGGCACCTGCGTTTCCTGCTCATGCTGAGCCCCCTCTGGCTCTACTTCTTGCCGGCGACCGCGCTGGTCGTGCTTGGATCCGCCATTCTGGCGATCGTGCTGTCGACGCCCCCCGGCGAGGTCGCGCGCTGGGGACGGTTCTGGATTGGCGAGCACTGGATGACGATCGGAACCACGCTGCTCTTGTGCGGCCATCAGTCGGCTTTGCTCGGACTTGCAGCCACGCTGCTTGGAGTGCGTGAACGCTATCGTCGTGTGACTCCTCTGCAGATGTGGCTCTTCCAAGCCGCGCGGCTCGACCGGCTCCTTCTCCTCGGCGCCACGCTTGGACTCGCTGGACTCGGAGTACTTGCCTACGTGCTTTTCGTCTGGGCAGCTTCGGGTTTTGGCGCACTGCACATGACGCGCGAAATGGTGCTCGGTACGACCTTGTTGGTGCTTGGATTCCAGACGATTCTGAGCGCGTTCCTCTTGTCGGTCGTTGCCGGAAACGACGCGGATCTGGATGTCGTGGCGCGGCGCGTGGCCAGGGCCAGCGCCGGGCCGGGCTTGCCTGCCGACGCAGCAAAGGGTGACGGTCACGCGGTGTCGTGAAGGAGAGACGAGCGCAGATGGCCAAGGAGGACATCGCTCCAGACCGCGTGGCGCTGGGCGAGGACTATTTCAACCGCGGGCATTGGCTGACCCGCCTGCAAGTGTGGCTGAGCCTGCGTAAGCGCGCGGAGATGTACCGTATCTGGCGCGCGGTGGCCGGCGCCATGGAAGGTGCCCGCGTTCTCGATTTCGGCACCACACCGGATACGAGTCGTGAGGATTCGAACTGCGTGGTGCATTGGCTCGTTCGTGACGGTGCTGAAGTCAGCTTGCTTTCGGTAGAAGACGTCTCCCATCTGGGCGCGGTGTTCCCGGCAGGCCAAGTCCGCGTCCTTCCGCGCCTGGCCCTGGCGACCGGGGATTCGGCGCCGCCGATTCCGCTCGAGAGTGGGACGTTCGACTGGGTGTGCTCCTCGGCCGTGCTCGAGCACGTCGGTTCGGAGGAGCGTCAGCTCGAACACCTGAAGGAATGCGGTCGGATCGGGCGAGGCGTCTTCCTGACGACTCCCGCCCGGGACCACTGGCTGGAGTTTCACACCAAGCTGCCGCTTCTTCACTGGCTGCCCAGACAGCACCATCGCACGCTGCTTCGCTTTTTCGGATACGGGAACTGGGCAAAGGAAGAATGGTTGCGACTGCTTTCGGCCGCCGATCTCGCACGCCTAGCCAGGCAGGCGCTCGGCGATACGCACGACCTCGTTTTTCGGCGGATTCGTGCACTGGGCGCTACCAGTAACCTCGTTCTCATCGCGAGGCTGAAGTGACCCGAGCGCTATCGACGCCTGCGTTCGGCGCGACCACGCTTGCCACGGAACCATCGTGTTGCCCCTTGTGCGGGCCCGATGCATTGCACCGCGCGGTCGCGTCAGGACCCGATTTCGAGTACCGCACCTCGGGTGACCATGAGTGGGCCATTCACCAGTGTTTGGTCTGCGACACGCTGTACCTGAATCCTCGACCGACCGAGGCCGCGCTGGCGGTCATCTATCCGTCGAACTACTACGCGTTTTCGTTTTCCCAGACCAAGAGCCTGGCCTATCGCGCAAAGGGGTACGTCGATCGCCTTTCGGTCCGTAAATACCTGGCGCTATACCCCGGGGAGGGCTTGGTGTGCGACATCGGAGCAGGGGATGGCCGCTTGGTGGACCTCCTTGCTCATAGTGGCGCGCTTGCGCCGAACAGCGTGTACGGGATCGAGCCTAGTTTGGCTGCGGCGACCGCCGCGCAGCAGCGCGGTATCGATGTCCGTCACGCCACCATGGAGGGCTTCGATTGGCAACCGGATTCACATGGCCTGCTCGTTCTGCAGCAAGTCATCGAGCACGTCTCGGATCCTGCTGCCTGCCTTCGTCTGGCCGCGCGAGCGTTGCGACCCGGCGGCTGTCTCGTTCTCGAGACCCCGAACGGCGGCGGGTTCGATGCGCGACTTTTTCACCGCCGCCATTGGGGGGGCTACCACATTCCGCGCCACTTCTTCTTGTTCAACCCAACGTCGCTCTGTCGGCTCGGTGAGCAAGCAGGCCTGTCCGTCGTGCGAGTCGACGCCTTGCCCAGCCCGAATTTCTGGATCCAGTCGATGCACCACTACGGAAGCGAGAGGGGCGGTGTTGGGGCAAGCCTGCTCATGCGCCTGTTCCGGCCGCATCCGCCCAGGGTGCTACCCTTGGCTCTGTTCACCTGCATCGACCTGGTCACGGCCGCCTTGTTCAACACGACGTCCAACATGCGTGTGGTACTGCGCAAGGAGCCAGGCCGATGCTGACCGAGGCGGAGATTCGTGAGTTCCGAGAACGCGGGTATTTGGTGCTGCGCGGTCGCTTTCGCGAGCAAGCTGGCGTCTTGCGGGAGGCTTTGCAGGAGATGCTCGACGCACCGGGCGGAGCCGTCCATTACGGCCGCCGCTTTGGGCCTTCGGGTCTGGCGGCGTCGCACCGATTCGGTGGCTTGATGCGGTCGATTCCTGCATTCGCGGACTACGCGCGAGACCCCGATGTCCTGGGGATCGTCACTGAGCTACTCGGACCGGCGGAGCCGTTCCGCGACGTCGTACTATCCAAGCCAGCGCGTTCGGGCGGCAAGCTGGCGGGCCATCAAGACCTGGCCTACTGGGATGTCGGTCATGACCGGGTGCTCACGACCTGGCTTGCCATGACGCCAGCCCTCGAGGCGTCGGGAGCGCTCTGGCTCATACCTGGCTCCCACGGGCGGCGGGAGGTGCACCGCACGGTGCTGGGAGGCCGTCGCCTGCCGCTAGCCTTCACGCGCATGCTCCGGCTGCTCGTTTCCCTGACCGGTACCGGCGATTCTCCGCGCAACTCAGGGCAGCGGCGCTGGGCGCGTCTGAAGGAAGGTGTGCTCGAGGGAATCACGCGACGCTGGCCATCCCTCGCAGGTCTCGGTGATTTGCAGGTCGCGGGCGACACGCCAGCGTCCGCCGCCCCCGTGTTGGTGGTGGCGGAGCCGGGGGACATGGTGCTCTTCCACGGGCTGACCGTTCACGGCAGCAACGCCAACCGTCTCGACTCCCGTCGAGACGCCTACCTCGTGACCTACGTGGCCCAGGGATGACCGAGAGCTCTGCCAGCACGAGCCCCGGGGTGCCTCTCTCGCGGGACGACTGGTGGACGGCAGTCGGACTCACCCTGTGTGTCTTGGCTGCATACGTTCTGACCGGACCGGGGCGCATCGACATCATCGATGGCCAGCTGCGCTACGACGTGACGCGCAGCTTGCTCGACGGGGCGGGATTTCAGGTTCGAGATCCCGTACTGCCGCACAAGGTCGCTGGGCTCGAGGGCCGGCAGTATGCGTTCTACGGGCCCGGCGCCTCGGTGCTCGGGCTTCCTCTGGTCTGGCTTGCGCGGTCGCTGGGAGGCGACCGCAACACCGAGATGTTCTTCTTCTCTCTCACCTCCGCGTTCGTGGTCAGCGCGTGCGTGGGTGCCTTCTATCTGCTTCGCCGCCGCCTCGGCGGAACGGAGCTACGCAGCACGGCCTGGGCCTTTTTCTTGGCGTTCGGGACACCGCTTTGGCCGCTCGCAACGACCGTGTTCGACCAGGGGCAGCACGCCGCCGTGCTCTTCCTGGCTACGACGCTCGGCTGGGAGGCCGCGCTGCGGCAGAATCGGGCAATCGCAGTGCTCGCAGGCGTAGTGGGCGGCTCGGTCGTCCTGTTTCAGGAGGGCCTGCTGCTCCTTTTGCCCTTCGTCGGTCTGTGCACCCTCGAAGGCGCACACTGGCCCGGACGTGGTCGATTCGACCCCTGGGCGTGGATCCGGATGCCGGAATTGCGCAGTCGCTATTTGCCGTTCGCGCTCGGTTGCGCGGTACCTTTCGCGCTTTGGCTTCTGTTCAACTTCGTGCGCTTCGGCTCGCCATTCGACTCCGGAAAAGCCGACATCGCCGGGCATCCACCGATCTGGGGGAGTCCTGTCGCTGGCTTTTTCGGGCTCTTGTTCAGCCCAGGCAAGAGCATCTTCTTGTTCTTTCCGTCGCTCCTTCCGAGCTTGCTTTGCATCAGGGCGTGGTGGCGAAAGACGCCCCTCTTGTGCCTGGCCGTCGTCGCCACGACCGTAGTGCAGCTGGCGGTGGCGTCGAGCCTGACTTTTTGGGGCTCCGACTGGGCGTGGGGCCCGCGCTACTTGATGCTCCTCGCGCCTCTGCTGACGATTCCGCTGGGCCTCTTCGGCTTTACGCAAGGCTTTGGCAAGTGGATCCTGTTTGCGCTGGTCCCCATCGCCATTGGCGTTCAGCTCATGGGCATCCTGGTCGACCAACACCCGTTCTTCTTCGAACGCAATCTCAGCGCCTATTTTTGGTACTACGCGCCCGAAACGTACTGGCACGAGAGTCAGCTCTTCGCGCGTCCTGCTGAGATCGCGCGCATATTTACGCAGCCCTTTCCGCTGCCCCCGATTGCGTTCCGCCCGGGCCCCTACCAGGAAATCTGGCCGACCTACTGCATCTTTGGTGGGAGACCATTCGAGTCACACCTGTGGATGCAGCGGTTCGCCGTCTTCTACCTACCGCGGCCGTGGCCCTTGTGGATTGGCTTCGTCCCGGCTTGGCAAAAGCCGGTGTCGAGCGTCCTGATGCTCGGCGCGTCACTCAGCGTCGGCTGCGCCGGCTTGCTCGGCTTGGGCCTCGGGTTGCGGCGACGTCTGGCACAGAACCTTGGTATGTCGTGACGCCATGAAACGTCGTGCAGCACTTGCCTTCGTCGTCACTGCCATCGGCTGCGCGCTGCCTGCGCTACTCGTCACCTACCCTCCGCTGACGGACCTGCCCCAGCACGTGGCCCAAGTGGCGCAGGTCATGCGCGGCGAGCAGATGCCCGGGCAGTTCGTCGCTTGGTGGGCCCCCAACAATCTCGTCTATCTCCCGCTCATGCTGCTCTGGTGGCTCTTTGCGCCACATCGCGTCGGAGCGCTTTCCGTCGTGCTGATGTCCCTCATCTGGACGTCTGCGACATTTGCGCTCGCCAAGTACTTGCGACGGCCAGCCATCGCTGCGGCCCTGGCCAGCCTCCTCTTCTACAGCGGTATTCTCTACTGGGGCATGCTGAACTTCGTAGTCGCCTGGCCAGTCTTTGCCCTGTGGTGGATCCTGTTCGACCGAGCGCTGGAGGGCGGACGCGCATCCTGGAAGGCGCCTGCCCTGCTAGTCGCCGGGACGTGCCTCCTGTTCTGGGCACACGTGCTGGCGCTTGGATTCGCTGGACTGTCGGCCTTGGCACTGACTGTCTACGACTGGCGGCGCGCGCCCTGGCAGGCGCACGCCGTTCGCTTGGCGAGCTTCATTCCGGCGGCTGCGCTGGCGATCCTCTGGGCCTTTCAGCTTCGCGCAGACCGCCTGGCATCCGGTTTTCCCGTGGGGGCCCTGTGGACTCACAGTCTCCTCGATCGCGGCCGGATCCTGCTGACTCAGACTGCTAGCAACGGTGACACGTTCGAGACGGTCATCGTGTTCGCAGCGCTTCTGATTTGGGTTCTCGGTGGGCTCTTGGCACGGCGGGCACCGATTCGCAGGGGCGCTCCGCCTTGGCACGGAAGGTTGCTCGTCACAGGGCTAGTGGCGGCGCTCGTCGCGCTCACTTGTCCCGACAAGTACTTCAACACGATTTGGTTCGCCGTTCGTTGGCTGCCCTGGGCAGGGGTGTTCTTGCTCCTGGCGAGCCCCGGTCCACCACTCCGCAAGCCGCTCGCTTTTGCTTTCGGTTTGGTGGTCGTCGTTTACTTCGGCCTCACGACCTCGCTGAACTGGGTGCTTTTCGAGCGGACGAATCTCACCGGATTGTCAGCTGCCATTCAGGCCGTTCCGATCCGATCGCGGGTGCTGGGACTCGACTTGCTCAAGGTCTCTGTCTCCTCCGATGCGATCCCAGCCAGCCTTCATGTTGTCGCCTACGCCAAGGTCGAACGAGGCGCGACCATCAATTTCGACTTCTCGGAGCACCAGACCGGCCTCGTTCGGGGTCCGGTCACCCGGAGCCCTTGGACGTTCGGACTCGAGTGGTTTCCGGAGCGGCTGCGACCTACCGACCTCCAGTATTTCGAATACGTGCTCGTCGGCAGTCCGGATCCAGACAGCGTCGATGCTACGTTTGCCGCCTGGCTCGAACCCGTGACGCACAGTGGTGTGTGGCGCCTGTACAGGAGCAAGGTGTTCGACCACCGCCTTCGTCCGATCGGCCCTAGCCCATAGCGAAGCTGCTCTAGTGGCTCGAGTTCAAGAGCGAACCTCGACCCCGAGCTCCTCGCACAAGCGCCGCAGTCGTCGGACCTCCTGGTCTCGCTCGGAGACGAGGAGTGAGAACTCTTCCGGCGTGGCCGGGTCGAGCTCGAGCAGTCGCCGGTAGATGGCATCGACCTGCGCCGGCGTGCCGTAGCCGAGAGCGAAGACGAGGATGCTGCGCAGGTCGTTGGTCGACATGGCCGGGTCGTCGATCAGCAGAGCGAGTTCCGACATCGCCACGCGAAACATCAAACGCTTCGACAGGCCCTGGGCGTGCTGGATGCGTTCAGCGAGCGAGGCCGAAGGTTCGAGTGGCCTCGGTTTGGCATTGGCGGCGGATGCTACCTGCTCGCGGAGCTTCCGGGCCTCTGCCTCATCGCCAATCAGCTGCGCGTAGGTGGATACTGCGCGTTCGGCGTCTTCTGCTCGCCCTGCGACGGTGTGCAGCATGGCAATGGTCGAGTAGAACCGAGGCAGCGGCTGCAGCCGCGCAGCTTCCTCGAGGACGACGAGCGCTCTTTCGGTCTCGCCGTTCATGGCCAGAAGCTGTGCTTGATTGTGACGCGCCAAGAGAAAGCTCTTCGCATCGCCGGGCTGAACGCGTTCGTAGACCGCCATCGCTTCCTCCCACATGCCGTGCTCCGCCAGCAGACTGGCCAGCCCGGACAGGGAAACCGCGTTCGGCCGCGGTCCCTGCTCACGTACGGCGGTGCCCCAGAAGGCGATCGAGTCTCCCCACACGCCGGCGCGCAGCCAAGTCACGGGAAAATAACTCAGCACGACGAGGCCGGTTCCGAGCAACCAGCGCGAGCCTGCTGCACCGAGCGCGCGCGTCGAGATCCTGCCCGCCAGGACCGGCACTAGCGTCGCGACCGGGACGTACAGGAAACGATCGGCGGCGAGGACGGTACTGAAGATGGGCAGAACGTGGATGACGAGGCCAATGGCCAGGCCTCCGCATGCCAGGAGGAGCGTCTCCGACAGCCGGAGCCGCAAGCGCAGCGCGAGCGGAATCGAGGCCACGAGCAGGGTAGCGCCCAGGGCGACGAACGTGAAATTGGTCTCAGCGAGCGATCCGATGTTCAGCTGTGGCTGCCAGCCAACCACGAGCATGAACCCGTAGCGCCCGAGCGACTCCAGCGCTGCCAGCGCCCGTTGCCCGAGGCCGACATCTCCTGGATCGAAGCCATGCCCGAGAACCCGGAAGCGCAGGGCGAAGTAGATCAACAGCGCCGTGGTCGTCGGCAATAGCGACAGGGCACGCGCGCGGAGACTGAGCCCGCTCCGGTTCAGCCCTTCGTAGCCGAGAATCGCCACGGCTGCGGCAAGGGCGACCTCCTTGCTGAGCAGGCCGAGCAGCAAGAGGACCGCTGCGGTGTACGTTCGTCCGCGCCCCGAGCCCAATGTGACCAGGAGCGCTCCGAGGGCGAAGGACGTGGCGAGCAGGTCCGTGCGCCCCGAGATCCAAGCCACTGCCTCCGTAAGCCGGGGGAACCAAGCGAAGGCCAGCGCTCCGAGCAGTGCCAGCTCCGGGCGCGCGCCGAGACGTCTCCCGAGTCCGAGCACCAGCATCGCGTTCACGCCGTGGAGCAGCAGATTCGTGAAGTGGAAGCCTGCCGGGTTGGCTCCGTGGACGGCTTGATCCAGCGCCAAGGATAGAATCGAGAGCGGGCGGTAGTAGGCCGCCCCGCCCGCCCAATCGGCCGAGAGCCAGAAAGGCCGAGACAGATAGACTTGCAAGGGCTGTAGTTGGGCGATCTCCTTGCGCAATAAGAGCGTCTGGTCGTCCCACACGAACGGACCACTGAATGCGGGAACGTATGCGACGAGCGCGAGAAGGAAGGCCAGTGCAGCCAGGAGGACCGTTCGAGACCGTGAAAATGTCGTGTCGGGGGGCTCTGTCATGGTCAAGCGGGGGCTCCATCCATTCGTCTGGAGCCGGGCTACAGCGGCGGAATTGCAAGCAGCTCCGGGGGCAGCTGGCTCCGAATGGCTTCCAGGGTGAGACGAGCACGCTCCGGGCCGAGGCTGCGCGCGGCTGCGTCGAGCGCGGGTGCTTCCAGCCGCGCGAATACGAGGAGCTGGACGTACAGGGGCAAGAAGTCCGGGTGACCTTGGTCCGCGAGTCGCACCTCGGCGAGAGCGCGGGCATACGCGCCGAGCGTGGCGAAGGCCTTCGCCCGGGCCAGGTGGCGCCCGCTCTCCGTCGCGGTCGACGCCAGCTCGAATTCGCGCTCTGCAGAGCTGATTCTCAGCTCCACGTCCGCGAGGGCTTCTCGTGTGACCACTTTGGGCATGAGGGTGGCCCGCCCTTTCATGGTCTCGACGCGACGGCGTGCACGCTCGAAACGCTCTTCACGGGCTTCGCCGAGAGCGACCAGTGGCGGGTTCGGTGCCAGGTGCAGGCGCTCGTCCGGGATTGCGTCCAGCAGCGCGGAGGAGATCTCGTGGAGCTCCAGGCGTGTCGTAATCAGCACCAAGTTTCTGGCCAGGATCTCCTCACCTCGAACCGCTACCCAGTGCGCGGAAGCCGCGTTGAGCGGCCAGTCGATGCCGAGGTCGGGCGATCGCGCCGGTCGCGGCCTGCCGGCCAGTCGATCGACCCCGTCCGCCGCTAGCTTTGCCAGCTCCCCTACCGCGCCATCTGGGAGCTGCTGCCCGCGTAGTGCGATCAGATGGCCGTACGAGTCCGTGTCGTAGTCGGGCGTGATGATGGTGTGATAGCGAAGGCTCTCGTTCCGTAGAGAGAGCTCGAGGTCCCGAATCGCGCGCCCCCGCTGCCCTTGGCCCGCCCAGACGCGCGAGCGGGCCCGCAGGGCCATTGGGTTCTGGGGATCGAGGGCGAGTTCCGATGCCCAGAGCGCCAGACTGGAGCTGAAATCCACGGTCCGCAGCCCAGTGAGGGCAGCGTAGATTGACAGTACCCCAGCGCCAACCAGCCGAGCGCCCTTGGTCTCGAGTAGGCCAGCGAGCGGGGCAGAGAACATGCGGCACAGGCCGAGAGCGAACAGCCACAGCGGCAGATAGAGAAAGCGATCGGACGTCGTGAACTTCGAGCCCGTGTAGGTGAAGTTCAAGAGCGGTCCGAGGAAAGCAGCGGAGCCGAGAAGGAGGAAGAAGGCCGAGCGGTCGCGTCGCGCTGCGTAGGCGAGCAGACAGAACGCTCCGAGGAGCAGCAGGCTACCGGCCGTGAGGTCCAGCGGCGAGTGAACGGGGCCAGACGGTCCCAGCCGCTCGAGTTCGTAGAAGAACGTGAGCGGCCAGGGCCAGATCACACGCTCGACGTAGTGAGTGATCGTGACCGCCGCGTGCCCTGGCGTCCAGCTGAGCGGTGGACCAGCGAGAGGCAGGAACCAATGCCTGAGGGCCAAGTAGGTTGCGGAAAGGGCCGTCGTGAGGCCGACCAGGAGGACGTGCCACCGGCGGTCCTGCCGACGTGCCTGCGCGGCATCCACGCAGAGCAAGAGAGGCGTAGCGAGCGCAGGCTCTTTGGACAAAAGGGCGAGCACGAAACACACGAGCGCGCCCAGGGCGGCCGGCAGGCGCCACCTTTGCTGGCGACCGACATAGCCGAGCTGAAGCGTCAGTAGGACGAAGGTCGTCATCAGCGGGTCGGGACGACCAGAAATCCAGACCACTGCCTCGGTCCGCGTGGGATGTAGGGCGAACAGCAGGGCGCAGGCTACGCCGAGGCGTGGACTCTGCAGCCAGCGTCGCCCGACCAGGAGCACGAGCCAGGTGTTGACCGCATGGATCATCACGTTGGTCAGGTGGAACCACCACGCCTGGTTCGGTGCCGTAACCCAGTTCAACAGGTAAGAAAGGGTAACGAGGGGCCTGTAGTAGTGGATTGGGTCGGTCCCCGGCGGGCCCCCGGATACATCCCAGAAGTGGGTAGCAAACGCGCGTCTCCACTGACCAAAGTCATGGACGTACGCGTTGTCCGTGATGAGCAGTGGGTCGTCGAAGACGAAGGCGCCACTCAGGCTCGGCAAGAAAGCGGCGAAGGCCAGCAGCGTGACCCACACTTCAGTGCGCGAGAAGGGCGACCTAGGCAAGCGAGAGATGGTCCTACAAAGCGAGAAAGGAGCGCAAGAGGCGCTCCTTTCTCTAGGTATGTCGTTTCGTCTGCGCTTAGTTGGTGCAGCCGGAGTACTTGGTGGAGCCCGTCGGGGGGCTCGCGGTGGCCTTCTCCTCGTCGCACAGTGCCGGGGCAACCAAGAGCTGCAAGGTCGAATTCGCGCCGGTGATGGCGGCGTTCTGGTAGATGCGCTTGGCGGCGCCGCCCAGCGTGGCCTGCGCGTACGCGGTGTAGCCGTTGCCGGACGAAGCCGCAGCCGTTGCCGTGCCGTCCGAGACGTACATGTACTGGAAGTAGATCGGCTGGGTCATCGAGAACTTCAGGCAGGACCAACCGGCGTTGTCGTTCCAAGCGGCCGAGGACGCCTGGTACTTTTCGCCCTCGCCGACCGCAGTACTCGGAATGGGGCCGCTCGCGCTCACACAGAGCTGACGAGAAACGCCCACCGACGTATCGACTGCGAGCACCGCGCCCGCCATCTTCTCGGCTTCGAAGTAGGCCGCGGCGTCCTTGCTCATGCGACCGACCGCCATACGAGCTTCGGCCGACTTGGAGTTGGTGACGTATTTCTGCACGCCGTAGATGGCGAGAGCGGCGAGGATGCCGATGATGACCACCACGATCATGAGCTCGACGAGCGTGAAGCCGCGCTTACGGAGGTTCTTGATAATTGCCATATGGACCTTTCTAGGGAGGATGGCGCCGCGCACACGTGGCGCCTCGCCGAGTCGTCTCGACCCAAAGCAGGTTCTGGGCCAACTTTTGCCAGAACGGACTTTTCCGGAGCAGCCGAAAGAAAACGCCTACTTGCGCTGGTGCGGCGCTGTCAGCCGCTGCGGGAAACCCTGTGGAGAGGTGCGAGACATAACTGACGAAAATGGTCACTCGTCCGCTGCAGCCGGGCCCACAAACGGCAGTGTCCGGCCGGCTGGCGACGCTGCGCGGATCCCACTACCTAGGGCCGGTGCGCGAGCGAATTGTGCCCTGGCTCCCTACTCTGGCCTACACGCTCTTCGTGATCTTGTTCGGTGCCGTGGTCCGGGTCACGGGTTCGGGCGCCGGCTGCGGACAGCACTGGCCGACGTGCCACGGTGAGGTCGCGCATTTGCCGCGGACCGTCGAGACGGTCATCGAGCTCACGCATCGCGTCACGTCGGGCTTTTCGCTCGTGGTGGCATTCGGAGCGTTGGTCCTGACCTGGCGCCGGCATGGCCGACGGCACTTGTCGACACGGGCGGGCATCTGGTCGCTCGTGTTCCTCGTCGTCGAGGCGTTGGTGGGTGCAGCGCTGGTCCTGCTCGAGCTCGTCGGGGACGACGCTTCGTGGGCCCGGGCCGTGGTGATGGCCTTTCACCTGGCGAACACCTCGCTGCTCACGCTCTCCATGCTGATCGCAGCCTGGGCGTTCGGTCGGGAGGCGCCCGAGCTCGGTGGGGGAAATCGGGCGGAGCGAGCCGTCCTGTGGGCGGGCGCAGTGGGCATCGTGGTCGTGCTCGGCAGTGGCGCGGTGACGGCTCTTGGTGACACGGTCAGGCCGCTCGCCGAACGTGGTGTGGTCGAGGCAGCGGCCCAGGAGGGGGCGCACTTCCTCGATCGACTCCGGGGTGTTCATCCGGTCGTGGCGGTCTTCGTCGCGCTGCTCTTGCTCTGGACGAGCGATCGCTTGCGACCGGGCCTCGCGCGGACGCTCCTGCCGTGGACGGTCGGCGTGCAGGTCCTGGCGGGCCTGGCAAACGTCGTGCTGTCGGCCCCAGGGTGGATGCAGATTGTGCATTTGGCGCTCGCGAACTCGGTGTGGTTGGTGTTTTGTTGGGCCGCTCTTCACACGTTGGATGCGGCAGCGAGGCGAGACGAAGCATGACGGACAGTGAGCAAACGGTGGTCGATCGAGTCGCAGCCCGAGCGCGAGATCAGTTCGAGCGGGCCGTGTCGCGTCTCGGCGAATACCTCGCCATTCCGGCCATCAGCTGCGAGCCGGAGCACGCGGGCGACGTGCGGGCGCTCGCCGAACGCGTGGCGGGTGACCTGCGAGAGCTCGGTTTCGATGCCACGGTGCGCCAGCTGCCGGGCGCGCTGCCCCTGGTGCACGCCGAGCGGAGGTCGACCTCGCCAGCTGCGCCCACGCTGCTCGTCTACGGTCACCTCGATCTGCAACCGGTCCGGGGTGAAGACTGGCGGACGCCGCCGCACGTCGCGACGCGCCGTGTGGCGGCCGACGGCGAGCGCCTGTATGCGCGCGGAGCGGCCGACGACATGGGCGGCTGGGTGTCCCACCTCGCAGCCATTTCTGCCTGGCTCGACGTCGCGCAGGATTTGCCCCTGTCGCTCAAGCTCGTCATCGAGGGCGAGGAGGAAATCGGTTCGCCCAACCTCGAGCGCTACATGGACGCGTTCCCGGCCGACTTCGAGGCCGACGTCATGGTCCTCACCGATTGCGAGAATCCGGCCATCGATCTACCCGGCCTGACGACCTCTCTGCGCGGCCTGTGGGAGGTCGAGCTCACCTGTGAGGCGCTCGAGAGCGACGTGCATTCGGGTCTGTGGGGCAACATGGTGCCCGACGTCAGCTTGGCGCTAGCTCGCCTCGTGACCCGCCTGACCGACGCTGACGGCCGGCCCGTGTTTGGCCTGTGCGACGTGCCGGAATCCTTCCGCCAGGCAGCGCGCGCCATTCCCCTCGGCGCTGCCGTGATCCGCGAGGGGGCGCACCTCTTGCCTGATGTCGCACCCCTGGCCGAAGCGGGTCGTCCTGCGGCCGAGTGGCTGTGGCGGCAGCCCGCGATCACCGTGCTGTCCACCACGCTGCCACGCCCGGATCAGCACAAGAATGCCCTGCGCCGAGCGGCCACGGCGACTCTCTCGATCCGCGTGCCGCCGGGCAAGACCCGCGCGGACCTGAAGGTCGAGCTCGAGCGGCTGCTGCTCGTCGATCCTCCGGCCGGGGTTCGGGTGACGCTTCAGGATAGGCCAGGCGGTGCCGAGTCCTGGCTCTACGAACCTCGGGGCTCCGCCTTTGCCGCCGCCGACCGCGCCTACGTCAAAGCCTTCGGGCGGCCCCTCACGCAGATCGGCATCGGCGGCTCCATCCCCTTCGTTGCCCTGTTCGGGCGCCGCTACAGCCACCTGCCGCTCATCCTGAACGGTGTGATGGATCCGAACACCGGCGCGCACGGCCCAAACGAGTCGCTGCATCTCGGCGTGTTCGAGAAGGCGATCGTTGCCAGCGTCTACCTGTACGACGAGCTCGCGCGGGTCCTCGACGCCGCGGCCTAGGCCGCGGCGAGCGGGCCTCGCTCAGTGCACTTCGACGCAGAAGTCGTCGATCTTCAAGCCGGCGACCGGGCCATTCCAGATCTCGAAGCCGACGGCCACGGCCAGCACGGTGTCGCCCGGCAGGTTGTAGTTCTGCTGGGCGTGGTGCACGAAATCCATCGCGTCGAAGGCATCGTTGTTCGACACTTCGTTGGCAGGCCGCACGTAGTTCACGATCGGGTGGTTATTGACACTCCCGGCCCACACGTCGAAGCGCTTCGGGTCGTCGCCGACGTAGACGTTGTTCGCCTGCACGCTGCCTGCGGGCTGGGCGTTCGGCGGATCGCGCATCCAGACCATCAGGTAGGCCGACAGGTTGTTGCCGTTGCCGATCCAGATGTCGTAGGCGACGTTGTAGTCCGAGCCGGTCGTCCCGGCCGTCCATTTGAGGCCGGTGTCGATCTCGCTGAGCGAGTTGATCGACGCGGGCAAGCCGCAGGCGCCGGACTGGATGTTGGAGTAGAGGCCACAGAAGACCGTCGGGTAGCCGGCCGGCTCGTAGTTACTGCCCTGGCTGCCCTGGTAGGCGTCGACGGCAAGCTTGGTCCCGCCGTAGGTCAGGGTGTGGGACTGCCAGTTGGGGCCCCAGCCGTTGGCAATGAACTTGTACTGGACCGCGGGGCATTGGCTGACGTCGGAGCAGTTCTGGCGCCAGGTGTTGGCCTGCACGTCTTTGCCCGAGGTCGTCGTGGTCCCGCTGTGGACGGGGCTCGCGGTGAGGCAGCTGCCAGTGAAGTTGGGAGAGGTGCCTCCGGTGCCCGTGGTCCCGCCGGTCGTCGGCGGAGTGCCGCCAGTACTCGGAGTTCCACCCGTGTTGGATGGCGGAGCGCCCCCGCCGCCCGTGACGGTGCCGCCGGTCGAGGTCTGACCCCCGGTGCTCGTGCTGCCACCGCTGCCAGGCGGGGGTGCGGTCACGTCGCCGGTGATCCGATCGGCCTGGCCGTCCCCGTTGCGATCGATCCCGTCGTAGAAGCCATCACCGTTCACGTCGATGGCGACGCCGTCCGCGTTGCCGTCCCCGTCTTCGTCGATGGCGTAGCCGTCGCCGAGGCCGTCGTTGTTCGTGTCCGCCTCCAGCCACTGACCGCTCGTGCCGTACAGCGCGACGCCGATGTCGTCCGGAACCCCGTCACACGGGGGGGAGTCGTTGATGGCGCAGGCTTGGGAGGATGCGCCGCACGACGTCAGTGCGAACACCGTCGGCAGGCAGGCGAGGAAGGGGAGGGCGAGTGCAAGGGAAGTTCGGGCGGGGAAGCTCATGGCAGTCGTTCGCTCGTTATGGTGGACAAACTGCCCACGCGCCAGGCACATTTCGGCGGAAACACAGCGGAATTCTCACGTTCTTGGCGCCATTCTGCGCCATCACTGCAGCTCATCGCACTCTCACACCTACTCGGCTGTTCCGACTGTGCTGTTTCCGGCCGGGCTGCTTCGGGCGGGATTCTTCGCGAAGTGAGTGACTCTTGCGTGGGGATCTGGCTCAGAAAAGTTTCGTTCTTCAAATCGAAGAACGCCCGCTCGAGAGGAGCGGGCGTTCGGTCTTGTTGCAATCCGGAACACTGCGCGTTCCGGATTTCGTCTCACGAATGTCTCAGAACCAGGAGACGGTCTCGATGCAGAAGTTGGTGACCTCGTAACCCTCGTCTGCCGAGGACACGATCTGCCACTGCAAGGACTCGATGGCCGTGAGGACCGGCGACATGTCGCCGTCACCGCCCCAGCACTTGTGGACGAAGTCGGCCCAAGCCACCGTGACCTCGGTGCCCGGGACGATCTGGAACTCGCTACAAAAATCCTCGTCGCTGCCGGCGTTCTTGATCTTCACGCGCAGCGTCGCACCAGGAGCCATACCGCTCGCCGTGAACTTGAAGCCTGCGGCGCTATGCGCGAGTGCGTCCCAGGTGCTCTTCACGCTTTCCTCGCCGCCGGTCTCGCTCAGGTTCAAGCCGATACCAGCGCCCCACTGTGCGCTCCATTGGCAGGCGCCGACCTCGGTCTCGGCCGCAGAGGCGTCACAATCGACGCCGCCCGCCTCGTCGGTCACCTGAGCAACGGTGCCGCTGATGCAGGGCTTCAGCGTGTCCATGTCGAACTTGCTGAACTCGAGCGGTCCCGTGCCGCTTCCGCCACTGTCGGGAATGACGTCGGCGTGCGTCAGGCCGTCTTCGACCGGTGCGTCGTTCTTGATGCTGTCCTCCAGAATGAAGAAGGCGCCTTGAATTTCGACCGCGTTCGCCTCCCCGTCGACCCACGTGCCCGAACCATCGAAAATCAGGTTGCCTAGGGCGCCGCCGGTGCCCGTCGCGCCGCTGCCGCCGGTGCCGACCGTCGCGCCGCTGCCGCCGGTGCCGACCGTCGCGCCGCTGCCGCCCGTCGCGACCACGCCGCCGGTGCCCGGCGAGGAGCCGCCTACGCCCGTCGTGCCGCCGGTGACCGGAATGGGGGTATCCGTCGCTCCGCCACCACAGGCCGTGAAGGCTGTGGCTGAGACTGCAATCGTGCTGACAAGGAGGGAGAATGAGGTCTTCATGATGGTGGTGGTTCCTTTGGACCGAAGTCGCGTGCTCTTGGCAAGAGACCGGGCGGCTTCAAGTGAAGCGCTTCCTATGGCGCTCTTTCTAATGGATCCCCATCGAAGATCCAGCACAACCACTGTCGGAGCCGTTTGTCCGCGGCCACGTGGCGCCGCCCAAGTATGCCCACGCTGGCAAGTTCCAGGCAGGGCCGAGATTCGCCAAAACAGGCTCAACCACTTGGAGACTGGCTGCTTGGGCGTCGACGTTTGACGGAGCCCCCCCCTAGAGCTACGAGGTGCGCCCCCCAATCGTCCCCGGACGTGGGGCCCCCTCGAAGCTGGCGTCCAGGTTCGGGTCGGAGTGCGGCGCTGGTGCTCGCTCCGTCTTCCCTCGGCGCACGCCAATCAGGAGATAGCGATGAACAGTAATCCAGGCGTCATTGGTCGTAAGGTCGGTATGACGCAGATCATCGAAGACGACGGCACCGTGGTGCCCTGCACCGTCGTCCTGGCCGACGTCACCGTCGTCGGCAAGCGCACCGTCGCCAAGGACGGCTACGATGCCCTCGTCGTGGGTATCGGCGAGCGCAAGGAGAAGCACACGAACAAGCCCCTGGCTGGCTTCTACAAGAAGGCGGGCGTCAGCCCCAAGCGCGAGGTGCGCGAGCTCCGCTGCACCGCGGCAGAGGCAGCTGCGGTCGAAGTGGGCGGCAAGCTCGAGCTCAATAGCGTGTTCGTGGCTGGCCAGTTCGTCGACGTGCAGGCCACGTCGAAGGGCAAAGGCTTCGCTGGCGTCATGAAGCGCCACGGCTTCGCTGGTGCTCCCGGCAGCCACGGTACGCACGAGTACTTCCGCCACGGCGGTTCGATCGGTACGAACATGACCCCGGGCCGTACGCTCAAGGGCCGCGGCATGCCGGGCCAGATGGGCAACAAGACGATCAGCGTGCTCAACCAGAAGCTCGTGAAGGTCATCGCGGAGGATAGCCTCCTGCTCGTCAAGGGCACGATTCCGGGCGGCACCAACGGTCTGGTCATCGTGCGCGGCGCCATCAAGAAGAAGAACGGCGGCAAGCCCGCCTGATGCTCGGGCTTTCTCGCTAGGTGAAAAGCCTGCGCATGAACGGCGCGCCCGTCTCCCGACTCTCGGTCGCGAGCTGGCGCGCCGAGCGCATTTTGTTGGACGAGGATGGCCTCCTGGTCGTCGACAAGCCGAGCGGTGTGCCGACGTACGGTGGCGACGCGGCACTCCGTCATGGCCTGACCGAGCGCCTCGGCGACTTTCTGGCAGCAAGCGGTCGGTCGGCGCGGCTTGGTGTGCATCAACGGCTCGATCAGGACACGAGCGGTGTTCTCCTGTTCACGACCGACGTTGCCCGGGACGCCGCCGTGAGTGCGGCACTCGTGACCCACGAGCTCGGGCGCGCTTATCGGGCCATCGTTAGCGATCCGAAGCAGGTGCTGAAGGACGGGACGGTCGACCTTTTGCTTGAGGACGACGGCAAGCGCTCGCGCGTGGTGTCAGCAGGTGGCAAGCGAGCCGTGACACGGCTGTCTTTGCTTCGCCGCAGCGGAGCGCTGGCCGAGCTCGAGCTTCGGCTCGAAAGCGGACGGCTGCATCAGATCCGCGTGAGCTTGGCGCACCTCGGCGCGCCCGTGCTCGGCGATCGGTTGTACGGAGGGGCGCCCGCGGAGCGCCTGTACTTGCATGCTTGGCGCCTGTCGGGGGGACCACTCACGGCGCCGATTGAAGCGCCTTTGCCACCTTCCTTCGCGCGGGCGCTCGACGGGGGGGACCCGTGGCCCAAAAGCGAGGCGGAGTTTCGCTCGCTGCTCCGTGACGCGATGTGTCGCCGAGCTCCGCTGCTCGCGAGTGCGAACGCGCTCCGCTTGGTCCACGGTTTCGCCGACGGCCTGCCCGGAGTCGAGCTCGACGTCCTGGCTACCTTTGCCCGCCTGTCGTGGTCCGAGGACAAACCGCTTTCCGAGGGTGAGCTCGCGTGGATGGTGGAGGAGCTCGAGCAGCTCGGCGTCCAGGGGCTGTGGGTCGCACCTCGCGCGGCGTGGAGCGGGCTCGAGCCGACGGGACCCATCGTGATCGGGGAGGGCAGTCGGCGCTTCGAGCTTCCCGCTGGTGCCGATGGACTGGCAGAGTTTCCGCTGGGGCTCCGCGAGCTGCGCGAGCGGGCGGCGGACTGGGCGAGGGGAGGACCCGCTCTAGCGGGGTCGGCCGCCGTGGGCACCATCGCGCTCGCTGCCGGGAGTAGCGCCACGATCGTCGACCGATCCGAGCAGGCGCTGGGACGTTTGCGCTCACTCGGCCATGCGGGCAGCGCTGGGCTTCGCGTCCTGCGGGAAGAGCCGCTCGCCTTTCTCGAGCGCGAAGCCCGGCGCGGCTCGACGTATGCACTTTCGATTGTAGATCTCACGGTGGCGCGCGGAGATCGAGATCGCGAGCGCCTCCTGCACAGTGCCATCGCCGTTACCGGACCTGGCGGCAAGCTGCTGATCGCTCGCGCCCCGGCCGCCATCGGTACGCGTCAATTGCGCCGCTGGCTGCAGGCGGGAGTCGAGGCGCTCGGACGCACGGTCCGCTACGCCAAGGAGGTGCCGCGGCCCTTCGATTTCGACGCGCCGGGGGACGATGCCCTGCCGCGCAAGGCGCTCATCGCCGAGATTGATTGACCCTAACTCCGTCGAGGCATGCGGCTACGGCACCGAACGCCGCGGACGTAGACTCTTTTCGATGACGGACCAGGCCGCTTCTGGCGCCACGCAGCGCGCCGCGACGTGGCCGTCGGCGGCGCTCTCGGTGTCGACGGTGCAGTCGGCGACGGCGTTCTTCTGGAGGAACTCCGTCAAGTGTCGCGCGAAGTGCGTGGCCGTGCCCGCCGCGTTCGGCCCGAAGAAGTCCCAATAGTACGCCTTGGTCGTCACGCTGTGCTCTCGCGGACCTTGGCCAACCTTCTCTGCTCAGGCAAGGTGATCCCCGTGAGCCGCAAGCAGAATCCCTACGCGGGCCCAGACCCGCGCACGCTCGAAGCCAAGAAGCGGGGCTATCCGGCGCGTAGCGTGTTCAAGCTGGAGGAGATCCAACAGAAGGTGCAGCTCCTGCGCGGTGGCCAGCGCGTGCTCGACCTTGGCGCGGCGCCCGGCAGTTGGAGCCTATTTGCGAGCCAAAAGGTCGGTCCGTCGGGGCGCGTTTTGGCCATCGACTTGTCCGAGATCATCCAGCGCTTTCCGCCGCACGTGACCGTGGTGCAGGGGGACGCCTTCGACGTGACGAGCGAGCTACTCGCCGCCCATGGCCCCTACGACGTGGTCTTGAGCGACATGGCGCCGAAGACCAGTGGCGTGAAGTTCCAGGACCAGGTGCAGAGCTTCGAGCTCTTCGTGCGCGCGCTCGAAGTCGCCAAGCACTTCGGCAAGCCGGAGACCTCCGCCTTCGTGGCCAAGATCTTCATGGGCCCCGAATTCAACGAAGCCATCCAGCTGGCCAAGCAGGCCTACAAGAAGACCCGCGTCATTCGGCCAGCAGGGACGCGCTCGAACAGCAAAGAGACCTTCATCGTCGGGCAGGAGCTCCGGCCCGCCTGACGCGAGCTGAGGGGCGGCGAGCTCGTCGACTACCCGGGGTGGGTGGTCGGAAAAACGGCCGCGAAAGTTGTTAGTATACTAACGAGTTTTGGCGGTCCCCTGGCGGGCGGCAGGGCGCGCACGGTCGGGGACGGAGGCGAACCACGGCCGCGCCCGCCGGATTCTTTCCCGTTCTCGCTGCGGTGGCCTAGACGAGCAGGGTGCCCCAGCGCGCACTAGGTCTGCTCGGTGTGTCCGGCGCTCTGCTCGGGCTGGGTGCGGGTGTGGCCTCGGCACGGGGACTTGGGCCAGCCCAGCTCTTCGGGGGCGCAGCGCAGCTGGCGGCGGTGAGCATCACCCCGGAGGTCCCATTGGCCGCGGAGGCCCCTTTGGCGACGGAGGACCCGTTGGCGGCGGAGGACCCGCGGGCGATTCCCACGGCGGCGCAGGTGTCCGCGGCGGCGGGCAGTGCAGAGGCGGCGCCACCGGCCGGCGAGGCAGGGGGGAGCCCCGGCACTGGCCTGTCCGTGGACGCGTTCTTGGGGGCTCTGGCCATGGAAACAGCGGTACGGGCGGCCCCGGAGCCGGGAGCACCCGTTCTCGGCTACCTGCGCGCGGGGACGCGGGTTCGGCGTGGCGTTGAGGCGGCCGGACGAAAAGGCTGCCCGGATGGCTGGTACCAGGTCGAGCCCCGCGGCTACGTGTGCGTGGGCAGCACGGCGACGCTCGATGCCGAGCATCCGCTGCTTGGGGTCACCCCGGCGCGCCCCAATCGGCGGGCTGGTCTTCCGTATCGCTATGGTCGGAGTCGTTACCCGGCGCCGCCGCTCTACTCGGCGCTGCCCGAAGGCACGGTCCAACAGCGGAGCGAGCCTGATCTTGCCGTGCATTTGCCGAAAGGCTTTGGCCTGCCGTGGGCGGGCTCGGTGTCGAGCGCGATTCCGGCGGCCGTCCAAGGCGGGGACCTGCTGCCGCGACCCTTCGGGCTTCCGAGTGGTGGCGCCGTCTTTCGCGGTCGGGCGCTGCCGAAAAGCGCCTTCGCCTTCACCGAGCTGTTCGAGTCGGGTGGACGCAGTTGGGGCCTCACCACCGACTACTCCCTCGTTCCGCTGGATCGGGTGACGCCGGTTTTGCAGAGCTCGTTTTCCGGCGTGCGGCTCGAGCCAGGCCAGGAATTGCCCGTCGCCTTCGTGCGCAAGCAGGGCGAGCAGCTCTTCGCGGGAGATCCGGACAAGGGCCTCAGCGTCGTGCGGCCGATCGCCTTCCGTGAAGGCTTTCGCTTGTCCGGCAAGGTCGTGCGCTCGGGCGGCGTCACCTTCCGCGAGACGGCCGATGGCCAGTTCCTCCGTGACCATCAGCAGCTGCTCATCGTCTATGGTCGGAAGGAGCTCCCCAAGCCAGCCCTGCGGCATCGCACCTTCGTCGAGGTGTCGCTCGAGCGCCAGACGCTGATCGCCTACGAGGACGGGCGTCCCGTCTTGGCCACGCTGGTGTCGACGGGCCAGGGCGGGACCGGCGACCCAGAAACCACGCACGCTACCGTGCAGGGCTTCTTTTTGATCCACACCAAGCACGTCACCGCGACCATGAGCGGCGACGAAGCGGACGACGAGTTCGATCTGCGCGACGTGCCCTACGTGCAGTACTTCCACGAAGGCTATGCGCTCCACGCCGCCTACTGGCACGATGGCTTCGGTACGCCGCGCAGCCACGGCTGCATCAACCTGGCGCCCGAGGACGCGCGCTTTCTCTTCGGCTGGACGGACCCCCCGGTGCCCGAAGCTTGGCACTC
>Ga0164309_10000196_pt1 | contig 37349 bp, 35 predicted proteins | sample Whisoiple_247_MG_FD_109984 | JGI IMG/M metagenome (GOLD analysis project Ga0164309, IMG submission 109984) | Soil microbial communities amended with fresh organic matter from upstate New York, USA - Whitman soil sample_247_MG | ecosystem: Environmental > Terrestrial > Soil > Unclassified >... | reverse complement strand
GGCGGGGGGCTTGGCTTGAGCCTGGACCGCCTGTGGGGCGAGCAGTGTCACCAAAGCAAGAGCCGAAACAGCGGTGAGAGCGGCAAACGAGCGGCAATGGGGCATGCGCGAATCCAGATAGTTCCGGAGTCCGCCCACGCAAAGGCCTCAAACGCGAAAATTGGCGCTTTTAAGCCGATCGGCGAGAAAAACTAGACCCCGTCGCCTGTCCCGAGCGTGTTTCCGTTTGCGTACTGCCAGGCCTTGAAGATTTCCTCGGCCTCTTGCGGGTCCTTCACGGCCAAAGCAAGCAGCGCGCGTGCCTTGTCCAGCTGGCCGCTACGAAGGAGGGCGTGCGCGTAGGAACTGGCGATTTCAGTCTCACCCGGCAGCACGCGATGAGCGCGCTCGAGGTGGACCAACGCATCCCTGGGGCGATCCAGAGCGACGTCCAGGACGTGGCCCAGGTTGTGTTCGTACACGGCACATTCCGGCGCGAGGGCGAGCGCGCGTCGGTACGAGCGGGCGGCGATGCGGTAGTTGCCGAGCAGTGTGTGAGCGAGGCCGAGCACGGCCCAGGCGCGGTCGCTCTCACCGCGCACCAGCACGTCGCGGGCGAGACGCGCGGCGCGGAACGGCGCGCTCCCCACGATCAACTCTGAAAGTCGGAGCTTGGCGAAGTAGGCGGCTTCCGAAGCGGCGGGCGCCGCGCGCACTAGATTCTCCAGCATCGGCACGAGATCGCGCGCGGCGAACTGCTTGGAGATCGCCCACTCCACGTCGGTGAGCATACGCTCAAGGTCAGGGGAGGGGCGTTCGGGCATTCCTCTAGATGCTGCCAAATCCGCCGCTTCGCGCAAGCTCAATCGCGCGCGAGAGCTCGCACGATTGAGCGTTAATCGCGCTGTCGGGCTGGCTCGGCAAATGCAGGCTTGCCGGCGATGGCGGCGCCGTTCAGCGCGGCGACTGCCTTTTCCAAGTACTCTGTCTTGACTCCGACAAAAGTATTGCGCTGGCGAACTCGGATGTAGTCCGTTTGCTCCGCGAGCAAGCCATTCTGCTCCAAGATGGTTTGGATATCGCTCGGCCGAGCGCCGTCGCGGCGACCGATGCTGACGTAGATTTCGGCGATGCCTTCGCGTGCAGCGGCGAAATCACCAGCTTCCGAGCGATCGCCTGGGTTCTGCGCGAGCGGCGCTTCTGCCGCGGACGGCTGCGAGCTGGTGTCGGCAGGCGTCTCTGCGGGCGGCGGCGCGGCAGGCGAACTCGCGTCGCTCACCGTGTAGCGCGGCAGGTCGTCGAAGTCCGCGTGCGTGCCGCCATTCGCGCGGCCCGTGGTTTCGCGGCGTGGTGGACGATCGCGATCACGGTTTCGCTCGCGCGCGCGGTCCGGTGCGACGTATTGAGGATTGTCACGCCTCGGCGCAGGTTCATTGGGTCGCGCGGCTTCAACCCGTGGCGCGGCTTCAACCCGCGGCGCGGCTTCAACCCGCGGTGCCGCTTCAGCCCGCGGTGCCGCTTCAGCCCGCGGTGCCGCTTCAACGCGCGGTGCGGGCAGCGGAACGCGAGGAGCTCGTGGTGCCGGCGACTGGATGCGCGCTTCAGCAGGGCGCGGGGGCTTGGCGCGTCGCGCGGCCGTGGCCTCCTCGCTCGCTTCCGGGCGAGCGCCCAGGTGATCCCGCAACAGGCCGGCGATCACCTGATCGGCCTGAGGATGGCTCAGTAGCCGTCGCGCAAGCGCGAGATCATCGGGATGCGTCTTGCGCTTTTCGAAGGCCGCAACGAACAAGTTCAGCAAATCTGCTTCGGCCCGCGTCTTCATTTCGCGCGCCGAGGGCAATTGCCGCTCGACCGGCTTCACCTTGTAGGTGAGTCGCAGCAAGTACAAGTTGCCGATGTCGCCCGGCTCGATCAGCGCAATCGCTTTGCCGGTGCGGCCCGCACGACCCGTGCGACCGGTCCGGTGCACGTAGTTTTCCGCCGACTCCGGGAAGTCATAGTTGATCACGTGGGTGAGGTGCGAGATGTCGATGCCGCGCGCAGCGACGTCCGTGCACACCAAGAAGCGCAGCTCGCTGTTGCGCGTCGCTGCCATCACCTTTTCGCGATCGCTTTGCGCGAGATCGGCGTTGAGCCAACCAGCGGCGAAGCCCTGTTGCTGCAGCGCTTCGGCCACGCGCTTCGTCTCGTCGCGCGTGTTGCAAAAGACGATCGCGCTCTCGGGGTTCTCCACCTCGATCACTTGCATCAGCTCGCCCAGTTTGTCGCCGCGGCTGAGATAGATAGTGTGCTCGATCGAGAGCGCGCCGATGTGATCGCCGCTCAAGGTCAAAAATTGCGGGTTCTTGAGGTGGCGCTCCGCATAGCGGCGAATGTCGGGCGGCAGAGTCGCGCTGAACAGCAGCGTTTGCAGGGTCTTCGGCAAGAAGCCTTTGACCTCGGTGATCTGCGGCAAGAAGCCCATCGACAGCATCTCGTCGCTCTCGTCCAAGATGAACGTGCGAATGCTAGCGGGGTCGAGCGTCCCGCGGCGCAGGTGGTCGAGCACGCGCCCCGGCGTGCCGACGACGACTTGCGCGCCATCTTGAATCGCTTCCACCTGACGTGGCATCGGTGCGCCGCCGTACACCGCGGTGCAGCGGATGTTGCGGTACTTGCCGAGCGCTTCGACTTCACGGTTGACCTGCAGCGCGAGCTCGCGCGTCGGACACAAGATCAAGGCCTGCACCGCGCTGACGCTGCGCTTGACCAGTGAGTCGACCAGCGGCATCGAAAACGACGCCGTCTTGCCGGTGCCGGTCTGCGCTTGCACCACCAAGTCGCCGCCGCGCACGGCAGGCTCGAACACCGCGCGCTGCACGGGGGTTGGATGCGTGTAGCCGAGTTCGTCGATTGCGCGCCGCAACTCCGCCGATAGCGGCAGACTGTCGAAGGTCGGAGGGGGGGCTTCAGTTTCTGTGGTCGTTTCAACGCTCATCGAGCAAAACCTCAAGGGGGCGCGGGGCGCTCTGGCCCATCGCTTTCGAACTGGTACAGGGCTTGAACGCGCCGTCGCTGTGGAGCGAGCCCCACTGCCTCATAGCGCACGGCGTGCTCTTCCGCATAGCGAAGCGCGTCGATCTCGGCCAAGGCTGCCCGGGCTTTGGGGTCGGTTCGACACAGCGAGTCGAGACTCGCTCGACGGCTCCATTCCGGCTCGAGCGCCGCGCGGAAGCGTCCGAGGGCGGCGCGCTCGTCGCCACTTTCGGCGGCAGCCGCGATGCTTGCCCTGCGCACGGCGCTGAGCAAGTCTCGGCTTCCGCCGCGGCAGTCCTTCGCCACCGCGAGCACTGGCGGCGCAAACACGGCGTACAGAATTTGGATTGTCCAGACGGCGGTCGCTCCGCCGATAATCAGCCCAAAAACCGCAATCCCGATCCGGCGCCCGAGGCGTGCGCCCGGGCTGAGGTTAGGTTTGGCGGAAGCCATTGGCGCGGAGCATGTGCCTGCGCTTCACCGTCCCGTCAATTCCACTTCCCCGACAACCGCCGATTGTGCTTCTTTCGGCCGGGCGGCCGCCATCTGTCAGTCGTTGACCGCCGACGGCGCCTGCCCCATAGTGGTTTCACAAAGATTTGAAAACTCAGAAACTCGAAGAGGTTCCCGATATGCCCGCCGCCGCCGCCGCCGAGATCCTCGGTCGTGCAGCCGAAGCGCAGGGCACGGATGAGCGTGTGACCAATCGGATCGCCAACGTGCAAGAGCTCCTTGCCGATGATCTCCGCTGGATCGAGGCGGCTCTGGCGAGCTCTGTCGACGAAGGTGAGATCCCGGCGACGCTCGCTGCACGCCACTTGGTGACTCGTGGAGGCAAGCGCGTCCGCCCGATGGCCTTGATGCTGAGCGCAGCGTGCTTTGGGCGCGTCACGCCTGCTGTACGTGAACTGGCGGTGGTGTCGGAGTTGGTGCACTCCGCGACCCTGCTCCACGACGACGTCGTGGACGAAGGGATGGAGCGACGTGGAGTGCCGACCTCGCGCTTGGCTTGGGGTAACGCGATCAGCGTGCTCGCCGGCGATCTGCTGTTGGTGCACGCGCTCCAGCGCACGCAGCAGCACGCACCGGAGATCATGCCGGATTTGATCACCACGTTACGACGCTTGGTCGACGGCGAAATCGTGCAATTGCGTGGGCGGAGCGAACTCGACGTCTCGGAGACGACCTACGAACGCATTTTGCGCGACAAGACCGCGTCGCTGTTCGCGTGGTCCACGCGTACGGGCGCGCGGCTCGCTGGCGCGAGCCCGGAAGATCAGGAACGATTGGCCGGCTTCGGCGAGCGGCTCGGGATTGCGTTCCAGTTGGTCGACGACGTGCTCGACTACTCCGGCTCGAATACCGGCAAGACGCTGCTCACGGATCTCCGTGAAGGGAAACTCACGCTCCCGCTCGTGCTGGCGGTTGCTCGCATGCCCGAGCTCGTCCAGCCGTTGCAACGCATTTACGCGGGCGACGGTGAGTCGGTGACGCTGGTCAGCCGCGCGGTCGTCGAAAGTGGCGCCTGTGACGAGGTGCGTCGGCGTGCGAGCGCGCACACGCGTTCGGCCGTCGAAGCGCTGAGCAGTGTGCAGCCAGGGCCGGCGCGCGTGTTGCTCGAGTCCGTTGCTCAGCAGCTCGCTGCGCGCGCAGCCTGAAGGCCGACGCCGAGGGCCCTCGACGACTCAGCCATCCGAGGGCCGTTAGTTGAGCGTTTTTTGCGCGGCCGCCAGCGGGCCATCCGGCTCGAGGAAGGTCGCGCTGATCTCGCGCTCGAGGGCGGCGCGAATTTCTGCAGCGACGTGCTCCACGGAACCCGCGAGGCGCTCGACGTTGCGTTGGTACACGAACACGCGAGCGGTCATGGTGGCGATCGTGGCTCCAGCGTTCACACCGTCGAGCAAGAGCAGGGCGCGTGGATCCACGCCGTCGACGACGACCTCGACGCCCGGGACGTCCGCGGCGTAAACCTCGTCCTCGCGCACGAAGCGCCGGAGCTCTTCGGGCAAGGAAGCGAGCGCGCTGCGCGCGGTCATCTCGAAGGTTTCGCGCGAGAGCGACCAGGGCGGCGTGCCCAACTCCAAATCCAACTCGCGTGAGGCCAAAAACGCCGACGTGGCGCCGTGCGAATCGCCGCGTTCGTCGCGCAACAGACCGAGGTAGTACCAAGCCTCTGCGTTCTTGACGTTGCGTTTCACCGCGTCGTCGATCAGCGGGAACGCGCGATCGAGGTCACCGATTTCGTACAGCGCGCGACCGACCAGGAACGTGTGATTCGGGTTCTCGAACGGACCCTCGGGAAACCGGCGGCACAACTCACTGGCAGCATCTGCTTCACCCTTCCCGAGGAGCGCGTCGAACTTGAGCAGCAAGGCATCGACCACCTCGTCGTCGGTCTCCGCCAAGTCTAGAGCCTGATCGCAAAGTGAAAGCGCCTCTTCGAAATCGCCCAGTGGGTGCACGTAGACCTCCGCGGCGTTCAGCATCGCCTCGAGGTAAGTGTCGTCGAGCGTGATCGCTTGTCGGTAGTGTTCGGTGGCTTCGTCGAACTCACCCTTCAGCGCTGCGACATAGCCGAGTAGGTTGTACGCCTCGGGCGACTGGCTGTCGATTTCGAGTGCGCGGCGCGCGGAGAGCTCCGCGCCACGTGGGTCCCCGCGTTGAACGAGATCCCATCCGCGATCGAGGTGAGCCGAAAACTGATCCATGGCCGCGAGGTGATGGTCCTGTCGTAGGGACGCGTCAATTCCATCCGACCGCTCTCGGCGAAAGTTTAGGGGGCTAGTTCGCGCGCGCGGATTGGCGCACAAAAGTGGCGTGACTATTTCACAAATGAACGACCACGCGGCTACCCGGGTGAGCGTCCGTGGCGTGGACGCCATGCCACCCCTTGGGTAGGGGCGGGTCGGCGAAAAAGAACAGGTACTTGGCGTCCAAAGGCGACAAATTCACGCAACCATGGCTCATCTGCATCCCGAAATTGGAATGCCAGAACGCGCCATGCGTCGCGTATGAGCGGAAGAAGTACATCACATACGGCACATCTTCGATGCTGTAGGGCAGATCACCGGCAGCGGTGCCGTCCCCGTCCATGGTCGTGGTGATGTGTTTCTCGCGAATGCGCCACTCGCCAGTGGGGGTACGGTGGTCCTTGTCCTTGATTTTGGACTCTTTGCCGCTCGAGATCAGGGTGGCGTAAATCGCCTTGTCGCCCTCGAACGCGACCACCGTCTGAGTGGTCAAGTTGACGTCGATCCAACGCTCGCCAGGCTTGAGATCGACGGGCATCGGCCCCGGACTCGTCACGCGGATCTGTGAGCGTTTGACCCAGCTCCCATCGCCTGTTTCGGCGTATTTCGTGCCGTGGAACTCTTGCTCTTTGCCCGTCAGCTGCACCGGAGCGAAGTGCTCGTAGGTCTTGGCGGGTTTGATCTTGTCGCCATCGATGCCGTAACTGGAGATGCTCTTGTTGGCGCCGAACACGAAGCCCATCGGCAGCTTCCAGTCGCCGGTCAGCTCGACCCCCTTGAACTTCGAGCCGGAGGTTTGCCAAAAGCGATCGCTGGGCGTGACGAGCCCGCGGGTGGTCTTGTACCAAGAGCGGTTGTTCCAGCGAAACGTCTTGTCGACCGCGACGTAGAAGCCGCTCACCATGCGCTTGGCGAGGATGGCGTCAGCGTCTTCGGAGAGCTGATCGAGCTTGAGCTCGTGCATCCGATCTTTCATGTCGTCGCGCTGCCACCACGGCTTTTCCGGCTCGGGATCGGCGGATTCTTGGGCCGTCGGTAGGGCCACGCCGGCATCGGCGAGCGCGGCGTCCAGCCGGGCAGGGAGCGCACTCGGCGCGCCCGCGTCGGCCGTGTCTTTGGCCTTCTTCTTCGCGCTTCGTTCTTCTTCGCTCGCGGGATCTTCTTCCTTGGCCTTCAAGTACGGTTCGTACTTTTCCATCTGCTCCCGCGACGGGACGGACTTGTACAGCGGCGTTCCGTTCTTCGCGTTGCGCGCGTAGGGGTAGGGCAGTACTTCGTCGAGGTTCGGGCCTTGAGTCGCGAACTTCACGTCCGGATGATTGAGATCGGTGGTGCCCAGGTTGCCGCACACGAAGCCGCCGCCGAGAAGCTTGTACCAGCCGCTCGTGCAGTTCTTCTTGGACGTGGGATTGGCTTCGACCGCGACTCGACCGCCGTTTCTGATGTAGCCGAGCTTCTTGGCTTCGAAGCTAGCTTCGGCGTACACGCCCGCTGCGTTTGCGGTGATGGCCAACCAAGGCCCTTTGTAGTCCGCGGGAGGAACTTCGGGCGCCACGCCCGGGGCGCCTTCGGTGCCGGCAGGGGCGGCCGCGCTGCTGGCGGCGGTGGCACTGCCGGCTACGGTTGCTTTGGACGGCGCGACCAGCTCCTTGGGCAACGTGGGCGAACCCGCTTGAGGTCGCGTCGGCTGGGCGCCAGGAGGGCTCGGGACGGCATCCGCCCCGGGCGGCGGTGTGCGGTCGCAGCCGGCCAGGGAGGCGAGCAGGAGCGTCGACGCGAGGGGAAGGACGTTTCGGGGACGGGAGCTGGGGCGCGGCATCAGGGGCAAGGCTTTCCCCGCGTTCTTTCCACAGCCGGCCGGTGCGATCCACTTCTCAGTGATTTTCATGTGACTGCCGTGCCGGGTACTGCGAGGGCCGTGCCAGCACAAAAGTGTACGGATTCGCCGGTCGAGCCTGCTTTAGCTATGTTCCGCGCGTGGACTTGAAGACTCACTGGCGCGGCACGGCCGACACGAGTACTGGCCGCTTCGCGAAGCTCCTAGTGGTCTCGTTGTTGTTGCACGTGCCGCTCACCCCTTGGGCGGCACTCGTGGGCTTGCTCAGTCTTTGGTCGCCGCCCGCGGACGACGTCGAGGCGCCGCCCATCACCGGTATTCCCATCGACCTGATCGAAGATGCGCCCCCGTCTCCGCCGAGCGCTCCGGAAGAGCCCGCTGCAGCCGCTGAGCCGGCCAGTCCCGGCGAGCCCGCGGTCGTCAGCAAGCCGAAAAAGAAGCCCGAACCCGCGAAGACCCTCGTCGACGCGGGCGCACCGGATGCGGAAGTGCCGGATGCCGAGGCCGACGCCGGCAGCGATGGCGGTCTGGCGGATGCAGGCGTCAGCGACGCCGGTCGAGCACTCCATGACGCGGGCGCCGTCGCGGACGAAAAGGATGCTGGCGCGAGCGCCGATGCGGGGCTGGCTGCGAACGATGCCGGCACCAAACCGCTCTCGGATCCCTCGATGGTTGCGGGCGTGAAGCGCGTGGCAGATCCGAACGCCAACGTGCGCATCACTCTCTACACCGAAAGAATTCGGTCCAATCCGCTGGGCAAGCGGATCGGACCGTTGCTCTCATCGCTCTATCAGTGGCGCGACTTTTTCGGTCCGTCCGGCGTCGATCCGATCCGGGATATCGACCAGATTTATATCGTGGGGCCGCAGCTGCGCAATTCGAGCAACGTGGTAGCGATCTTGCGCCATCACCTGCCAGCGGCGAAGATGCATGCGGCGATCGACTCGCTGGTGCGTGCGGATACGCAGGGAGGAGAATGGCTCGACGCCGGAGTGCCGGTGGCCAGCGCACACGCGGACGGTGCCGAGCGGCGCTTCGTCGTCGCCAACGCGCAGACGGTGGTCGTCACTCCGCCGAGCGCGTTTGCGGCCGCCGCCGCTGCCGGCAAGCAGCTCACGCTGCGTCCGAGCAAAGGCCCTGAGGCGGCGTTGATCTACCTAGCAACGCCCTCGCGCGCCTTCCTCGGGTTGCCCGTCAAAGTCCCCGAATCGATTCGCTGGGCGCGCATTCGCATCACTCCCACGGCTGATGGTGGCGCGAGCGCCGAGATCGAGGCCGAGGATGAAAATGCCGAAGTGGCGAGCGAAGACGCGGCCTATCTGACGCGTACCGCGAACGCGCTGTCCCAGCTCAATTTGGGCTTCCTCGGCTCGTTGCTCGGCCAATCGTCGCATCGGTTCATCGAGCATGTGGCGTTCACGGCAGAGGGAAAGATGATCCACGGCAGCGCGAGTGTTACCGCCGACCAGCTACAAACCGCGCTCGATTTGGCCGGCGCGTTCTTGTCCGAGCGCAGTCCTCGCCGCCCGCGACCGGCAGGGTCGGCGAGCTCCGGAAGTGCTGGCTCCGCGGGGCGTTGAGTCAGGCGTGCGCTTGCTCGGCGATGCTGTTGAGCATCGCGTCAGCGCTGATCGGATCCAGCGAGCCGACGCACAAACGCTTGCCCGTTTGCGGCACGATCACGATGCGGCATTTGCCGCGCGCGCTGTCCGACGCCGTGGAGAGCAGGAAATCCAAGCCCAAGCCGACGATGATGCAAGTGACGGCCATGCCCAGCAGTGGCGGCGAGCCGCCCGGGACACGCACGCCGTCGACGATCAATCCGACGCCGAAATAGGTGCCAATCACCAGCGCCGTGAGGCCCGCATATAGGCCAACTCGCGCATAGCGCACCTCGCGCGTCACGCGAGATAGGTTGGAGAGCGGTACCAGCGTGGCGCGATCGCGCAGCACGCGCCCCATCAGCTCGATGCGGTGAGTGAGCTCCAAACCCTTGGGACCAATCCGCAACGTGGCCGGTCTGCGATATGCCAAGGCCAGCCGCGCGATCAGCGACAGGCCGCGGCCGATGAACAAGAGCAGCGACAGAGCGAGCAGCGTCGTTGCTACGGGGCCGAGCGGCGCGCTGCGTAGCTCGCCCGAGAGCTCGGTGCGAGACGTACTCCCGGAGAGGATTGCGCGCAGTACCGGGTCCGTCGTGTTTTGTCCGAGGTGCAAGCGAGCGCGGTGCGCCACTTCCGATTCGCTGCGGCACAGCGCGGCAGCTGCCACGAGCGCCTCGGTGTGTCCGAAGTCCGGCGAGCTCAAACCTGGGTTGCGGGCGACGCGCGCGATCGCTTCCCAAATGACGCCAGCGCGATCCTTGAGCGCGTCGTCCAAGAACTCGAGCGCGCTGCACGGCGTATGCGCGGCGAGCCAGACCAAATTGGCCGCCATCGTTTGCAGCGCGTCGGCTTCTTCCGGCAGTGCGCGGGCCACGCCGAGCGCCAACAACGCGCCGAGCAAGTTCTGCTCGTCCGGATTTTCGATGCCTCGCTCCAGCGCGGCTCGCACGTTGCCGAGCGGTGTGTCCGCCTCTTCCGCCGTTACTTCGACGGTGCTGCCAGTCGCAGGTGGGGCCGTGTGGAAGCGCGACGCGAAATCCGAGCGACGAGCAGCGGCCGCGTCGAACGCGATCGAGCGCACGAATTCGGCGAGCTTATCGACGTGCGGGTGCTCGGAAAGCGTTGAAACCGCGTTGGGAGGGATCGGCACGTCGGGCATCGTTCAGGCTCGAAACAGCCCCTTCTAGTCGAATGCTCGGCTCAACGCCAAGCAAGCATCGCTAAAAGGTCGCACGTTTCGGGCTGCTCACACCGCAGCCGACGCAAAGCCGATTGAATTGAGCACGGGCCCCGGCTTTTCTTCACTAACGTCGGAAAGCTTTCGGTTTTGCCCGTCTACCCGGACCACCACTGGTTTGTGCGCGCGGGCCTCTTCCGGAGTCATTTCCGCAAAGGTCGCGAGGATGACCAGATCGCCAGGTTGATTCAGGTGCGCAGCCGCTCCGTTCACGCAGATCGCGCCGGAACCACGCGGGCCCTCGAGCGCGTAGGTCATGAGCCGAGTGCCGCGAGTCGCATTCCAAATGTGCACGGCCTCGAACGGCAGAATCCCTGCGGCATCGAGCAAATCCGCGTCGATGGTCACGCTGCCCTCGTAGGCCAAGTCCGCGTGCGTGACCGTCGCACGGTGGATCTTCGACTTGAACATGGAGAGTTTCATTTGCTGGCTCCTGATGCGTCGCGTCATGGCGGCCCACGATTTGCGGGTCCTCCTGCCGGACCCACTCAGCATAGTGCTGGAAAACGCTGTCGACAACTTGGCCGTGAGTCGAGAACGTAGGTACCCCATGGTTCAGGCCGCGGAGCTCGAGTTCGAGCACCCTGCGCCGAAGGGAGTCATTTCCATGGCGAACGCGTCGAAAACCGAAATGCTCGAAAACCTCCGCGGAATGTTGCGCGACGTCTTGCGCCTGCGCACCGAGGGCGTCGCCTACGGCAAACTCGCTCGGGCCCACGGTTACCTGGATGGTTACATGCGAGTCTTACTGGAGACGGGCTTATTCAGCCAAAAAGAGCTGCTTGCGCTGATTTCCGAAGAACGCAATCTGCACGATGGCCCGAGCACGGGCATCGTCACCGAAGATGCCCGTGAAGCTCGCGCTGACGCGGCCCGCGTCGAGGCGCCCCGCGCGCCGGGCGCTCCTCGTTCGAGTCGCGCCCATGCGGCCTGAACGGGTCAGCCGAACTGAACCAGGCTGCGCAGCTCTTCCAACCGTTGCGTGACGGCTTGCTGCGTGAGCTTCGAGGTGCGGCGAGCGCCCACATCTTCCACGCAGAACGAAGCGACGCAGCCCGCGATCATCAATGCTCGGCGAAAGGCACCCGCGTCGAGCTCACCGACATTTGCCAGGTAACCCATCAGCGCGCCTGCAAAGGTGTCCCCCGCGCCGGTCGGATCGACCTCGTTCTCGAGCGGGTACGCGGGCGCGAAGAAGCAGCCGTGGTCGTCCCACAACATCGCGCCGCACTCCCCGCGCTTCACGACTAGGCGCTTCGGACCCATTGCCAAGACCTTCTTGGCGGCGCGCTTCACGTTGTGGTCCTCGGCGAGCTGCCGCAGCTCTTCGTCGTTGATGATCAACAGATCGATCTTGGATAGGACGTCACCGAGGGCCTTGCGCTCGCCCTCGATCCAGAAGTTCATCGTGTCGGCGGCGACGAGTCGGGGCCTTTGGGCCTGTGCGAGCACGTCCAGCTGGAGGGCAGGATGGATGTTTCCGAGCAGCACATAGGGCGTCGTGGTGTAGCTCGTCGGTAGCTTGGGCTGAAAATCAGCGAACACGTTGAGCTGCGTGTCGAGCGTGGTGCGGCTCGCCAAGTTCGCGGCGTAGCGGCCCGCCCAGCGGAAGGTCTTTCCGTTGGCTTTCTCGACGCCTGCGCAATCGACGCCTGCGCGGGCGAGATCGGTCAACGTCGCTTGCGGAAAATCGGAGCCGACGACCGCCACGATTTGCACTGGCGCGAACAACGCCGCCGAGTACGCAGCATAAGTTGCCGAGCCACCGACGACATCTTTCTCGTTGCCACTCGGCAATTCCAGATCGTCGAAGGCCATCGATCCGACGATGAGAACCGGGGCTGCTTGCTCACGAGGCTTGTTGATCATCATGCTGCTGCTTTCTTTTTAGGTAATCGAAGGTGGTTTCGAGCCGCCGAAGCCGCGACCCTCTGCCAGGAGCCGCTCGGCGTGGCGCGCGGCGCGGTGACGCCGACACTCTTCGGCGCGGAAGATCGAGACCAGTTGCTTGGTGGCTTCTTCGAGCTCTTCATTCACGAGCACGTAGTCGAAAAGGCCGTAGTGCTCGATCTCGCGCAGAGCGACGCCGAAGCGTCGCTGGACGGTGGCTTCGTCTTCACTCGCGCGGCCGCGCAAGCGTTGTTCGAGGATGGCCATGCTCGGCGGCAAAATGAACACCGCGACCGCCTCCGGCGCCGAGCTCTTGATCTGCCGCGCGCCCTGGTGGTCGATGTCGAAGATGATCCCGCGCGGTCGCTCGCCGCGCTCGAGCTCGGCTTTGCCGGTGCCGTACAAGTTGCCGTGCACCTCCGCCCATTCGAGAAACGCACCTTGCTCGATCAGGCGCAGAAACTCCTGGCGATCGACGAAATGATACTCGCGCCCGTCCTGCTCGTTTTGTCGGGGTTTGCGCGTAGTGTGCGAGATGCTGAAACGCAGCCCGGGGATCTCCTTGAGCAAACGAGCCGTGAGCGTGGTTTTGCCCGCGCCCGAGGGCGAGGACACGATCAACGGTAGGGGATCTTCACTCGACATTCTGGACCTGTTCCCGAATCCGCTCGAGCTCTGCCTTCATCTCCACGACCAAATGGGAGATTTTCGCATCTTGGCTCTTCGCGCCAATGGTATTCGATTCCCGCCCGATTTCCTGCAGCAGAAAGTCCAGCCGACGCCCCACGGGGCCATCTGCGGCCAGCAGCTGGGCAAATTGATCGAAATGAGACTCCAGGCGGACGAGCTCTTCGGTCACGTCGCTTCGGTCCGCCAGGATCACCATTTCCGCCTCGACCCGGCTGGGGTCGAGCTGGACCCCCGATTCGGAGAGTAGCCGCTCGAGCCGCTCCCGCAGACGGGTGCGGTAGCCATCCAACATTTCTCCACCTCGGGCGGAGATGGTCGCCCGCAAGCGACGCGCTGAGTCGAGCCGAGTGTGGAGCTCGCGCGACAGGGCCAGGCCCTCTTGCGCGCGCATGTCGTCGAGGCGGGCTAGGGCGGTCTCGAACGCTTCCTTGAGCGCCGCGCGCGCGCCCTCCGAGTCCGCGCTGGTGGGAGTCGTGACCAGATCGGGCATGCCGGTCAGCGCGGTGATCGGTAAATCCGTCCCGGGCGCGAGTTCGTCGCGCAATTGACAGAGGCCGCGGTACAGGGCTCGTGCGCGATCGATGGAAAACCGAGGCGGCGGCAACGCGGCGCCCTCGAGGCGCACTCCGATGTCGAAGCGTCCGCGGGCCAGGCTCTCTCGCGCCAGCTGTTCGATGAAGAAGTTCTGTTCGGCGAGCTCCTCGGGCAAGCGGACGCGCACGTCGAGAAAGCGGTGGTTCAGCGCACGGAGCTCGACCGTGACCCGCCCGTCACCGAGCGGCGCCTCGCCAACGCCGAACCCCGTCATGCTTCGCAAGAGTCTTACAACCCCTTGCGGCGCTTGATTTCCTCGGTCATGCGTCGGTATTCCACTTCCCAAACCGCGCTGCCTTCTTGCACGTGCTTGAGCTGGCCGCGGATCTGCTGCTCGATTTCCTCGTCTTCTGCGAACTGGCGTCGAAGTGGATCGCGCATTTTGCGACGGAGCACGAAGTCTTCGGAGAAGATCTCGTCCACGTTCGCGGAGTGCATCAGCATTTCGATCAATTGATCGAGCAGATAGTCGATCGCATCCTCACCGAGCTTGATCTTGCGCTCTTCGGCGACCAGCTTGCGGATGCGGTTGTATTCCGTTTGTGGCAGACCGCGCGCGGCAACCATGTCTTTCGCCTGCGCGCTGACTTCTTGCTCGTCGCGAATGTATTGGTTGAGCACCGAAGCGATGTCGAGCCCGACCTCCTTGGGGGACTCGCTCTCGATGTCGCCCCCCGAAGTGAGCGCACCGACCATTTCGGCCGCAATCTGGGGCACCTTCGCGCTGTGAAGCCGCATGCGCCCCTCCTATCCTATTTTGAGCGCGAGCTCAGCCGCTTTCGGCTCAATTTGCGGTCAAGGCGTCGAATTTTGGGGCTGCCCACCGCCGCCCTGGCGAAAACCATACGAATTCAGGGCTTCGTTCCCACTCGCGAGCCGCGCCGCAGGCGCCGAAACACCGCCTGGCGCTGGCGCTGCTTGTACGCGTCGTGGCTGGCTTCGCCGGTTTCGTTGGCGGCTTCGCTCTCGGCATCCAGCACTTGAAACTCGCACAGCATGTACACGATCGGCCCCAGGTTTTCGGAGCCCGGCGGCGCGAGTTCCATCAGGTGAGGGGGAACCCGGACCGGCACGTCGGTGACGAACTGGATCACGCGATAGGTCGGCGCGCTGAAGCGATTATCCGTGGGCAACAGCGCGTCATCGACGGGGCCCTGAAAATCCTTGACCATGTTGGCCAGGTGGGGATTTTGATCGCAATAGCTGCGGAAATGGAAAATCGTATTCGTGCTCTGCTTGGGCACGACGTAGTTGAACGGGAAGAGCTGCTCGGTGAGGTAGTGGAGAACGGGCAGCACGTGCTCCGGCGTGCGGGTCACGATGCGAAAGCGTAGCTTGTCGTACAACGCTGCGGCGGTCGCTTCGGGTTTGGACAGTAGCTTGGTGTAGGTCGAGTCGAGGTTCTTGCGACCACCGATGAACTCGGTGATGGGAAATCCCTCGCTCAGCATCGTGCCGACGACGCGGTAGACCTTCTCTTCTACCAGGTGGAATAGGTCGCGATCGCTCACCGGCAGGCGAAACAGCAGTTCGCGTCCCGCCATGTGGTTGATGATCTGAACGGTCTTCAGGATCGTACACGCGCAGAGTTGACGATGCCCCTTGCCGGACGCGAGCAGCATCAGCTCCTCGATTCCGGCGGCCTCGACGGGCTTTGGGATCGCAAACTTGAAGTGACGCCTGAGATAACTCACGGCGTCCTTCTTCACGTGTTCGATGAAGGCTCGATCGCCCGGGACCTCGAGCCTCAGCTCGTGGTTTTCGAGGAAACGCCGCGCGGCCTCCGGGCTCGGAAGATTCAATCGGTGCCAGTCGATGACGGAACTGCCACTCAGAATGAGCCGCAGTGCCTCGACGTCATGCAACGAGAGATCCTCGATGCGCTTCAAGCGGAGTGAACGTTCACCCGTGCCCGAGCGCGGCGGTTCGCTATCCGACTGAGTCAGTGGTTCGTCGTCGTGGCGTTGCCCGGCGTCGGGCGACCCAAGGCCAAGGTGCCGAAAAAGATCCCGATCGTGACTCCGAGAACGGCGAGCTGCGCGCCGAATGGGCCGTTGGCAGCCATCAGAGCGACGGGCAGCGGGGCGACGAGGTACCACGGGTTCAACTTCATTCTCGGGTCTCCGACGGAAAGGCGCGGGGCGCGTTTATTGAAGCTCAGCGGGGGATTGGGAGGTCGAGTTAAGGGGTCGAGTACAGGATCGAATATCGGGTCTCGTACAACGAGGTAAGCTGATGTAGGTGAGAGTGCCACAGGCGCGGCGCAAGGGGCAAACTGTTACCGGGCCAGCGCTCCGCGTTCAAGCCTTTCCGACTCGAGGAGGTTATTTATGTGGGTGTGGAGCCTCCCTAAATGCGGGCCGACTCAGCGGCCAGGGGGATCGCACGCCCGCGCATGTGCGAGTTTTGTTAGCGTGCGAAATGTGGAATGTCGTCTCAGTCGGGTGATCACACGAGCGCCCGCACTCTTTGGTCTTGTTTCGGCTGCGCTTCTGGCGGGCTGCGGCGACCAAGGTTTCCTACCGACAACCGTCGACCCGGGCTCCAATTTCGCGGTCGCGGACATCGTGTTCGATCAGAACTATTTCTATTGCAAGGTCGAGCCGGTGTTATTCGCCAATAGCTGCGGCACTGGCGATCCGAGTAAGGGGGACACGCAAGGTGCCTGTCATTTCAGCGCCACCGCGTACCGCTTGACCGATTACATGCCGCGTGTCGGTGATAGTTGCGGCGGCGGTGTTTTGCCTGGCACCAACAATATCCCCGACTCTGCTCAGCACAACTACCAAACCTCGCAAGCACGCATGAAGCGTGACCCCGATCTCGCACCGCTCTTACAACGCCCCACGCTGAATCAGTTCCACCCGCGTAAGATCTTCGATCTCAACTCGATGGACGCTGACGCGATTCGGCAGTGGGCAACCGTGTTCTCGAATCAATGAGAGCGTTAGTCAAAGTCATCGCTCTCGCCGCCGTGCTCACTCCGGCAGCGGCGCGCGCCGCGGAAGAAGAGGACGCCTTCGCTCGGGTGATCGTGGCCGAAACCGAACTTCGCGCGGGGCCCGGTGTCTCGCACCGGGTGATTTATCGCGCGCACCGCGGCGAGACGTTCCTGATCCAGACTCGCGAGACCAGCGGCTTCTGGCTGCAGGTGCTGATGGCCGACGGCCGCACCGTATACGTGCTGGGCGACACGGTCGAAGCCGTCGCGGTCAGTGAAAATGCCTCCGACGCGCCGTCCAAGCCCGGCTTCTTCGCGCCTCCGGCTCTGCAAGAGGCGCGCGCCGGCTTTGCCTTGATGGGCGGTGTGTACGATCGCGACGGCTACGTCGAGCTGAAGCCGGCTTATGTGCTCGCGCCGGCGATTGCGCTCGAACCGTTCATCGGTTTGTCGCTGAAGACCGACAGTCGGCGAGTGGTTTACGGGCTCGCAGGTACCTTGAATCTGGCTCCGGATTGGGCGGTCGCGCCGTTCGTGAGCCTGGGCTTCGGTGGCATGCACGAAACGCCGAAGGACGAGCAGGGCGTGCGGAGTGAGCGCAACTGGTTTCAGGCGCGCGCTGGTGGCGGGCTACTCGTATCGCTGCGTTGGCGGGTGCTGTTCCGGCTCGAAGCCTCGAACATGGTGCTGTACACGGAAGACGCCTATCAAAACGTACAGACGTACATCGCTGGCCTGGGGACCTATTTCTGAGGACCTATCGACGATGAAACACCTCGAAGTGCACGTGGTACCAAAGGCCCTGGGGCTCTTGCTCGGCGCATCGCTGCTGCTCGCCAGCGCCGGGTGCGCAACCGTGCGCCCTGAACAAAGGGCAATTCTGGCGGATCCGACCATGCAGTTCGACGAAAAGGCGGCGGACCGGGCTGCGTTGGAACACGCGCTCGACAATCGCGAGGGTTCCACGGGCGGTGGCTCGGTGCGCGGAGGCGGCTGCGGCTGCAATTGAAAGGTGTTCGGGTCGATGCTTTCACGGATGACGCCAAGCTTGGCTAGCCATTCGGGCGCGCAGCGCGCGCTGGGCGGCGTGCTGCTCGGCCTGACGGTCGCGCTCGCCGCCACGTCGGCGCGTGCCCAAGTCGCGTCGGCCGACGTGAATACGGCCTTGTTCGTCGAGCCATCCAGGCGCAGTGGACTGACGGTCATCAACCCGAGCGCTACCGCCGCGGTCAAGCCCAGCAACTGGCTCACCATTCAGGGCGGCTACGAAGCCGATATCGTATCTGGCGCGAGCGAATCCGTAAAAGGGGGTCGACTCAGCAATGTCGATATCGTGACTTCGGCCACGCATTTTGCGGACACGCGCAATGCCTTCAACGGTGGTTTCACGATCACCCGCGCGTCCACCCACCTGACTGGCAGCTACACCTACGGCACCGAGCACGACTACCGCTCGAACGCGTTTGCCGTCTCGGCCGGTACGGATTTTCTGCAGAAAAACACCCAAATCGAACTGTCTTACGGCCGCGGCTTCGACAAAGTATGCACCACGGCTTTTGCGGCGAGTGACGCGCCCTCGAGTCGGTTGGCACTCGACAACTCACAAGGTTGCTTTACCGACGACAAGAAACGCGCGTCGCGTGACATCAGTCTGGACAACTTCCAAGTCGGTTGGACCCAGACCTGGACCCCGGTATTTGCCACCCAAATGGTGCTCAGTGCCGCGCTCCAAAATGGCTTTCTCGGTAACCCCTATCGCTCGGTGGTGATCGCCTCCGCCGGCGATCAGGCGTTGGAAAATCACCCGGAAAATCGCGCGCGCGGCGCGATCGGCTTGCGCGGCAAGTACTACGCGCGAGGCCTGCAGACGGCGTTTTCGGCCGGCGCGCGCTTGTATCGCGACACCTGGGATATCTTTGGGCAAACCTACGAGCTCGACGCCGAACGCTACATGCTGCCGTGGCTGCGCGTGCTCGTCCGTGCTCGCTACTACACCCAGACCAAAGCGCTGTTCTGGAGCGACGACTATACCGGCGGCGAGCCAGCGACCGGTCCGCGTGGCCAGTATTGGAGCGGTGACCGTGAGCTGTCGCCGCTCTCCAGCTACCTGATCGGCGCGCGCGCGCTGGCGACGCGTGAAGGGCGCCCCGGGCAACGGGTGCTAGGGCTGTTTCTGAGCTTTTCCGGCGCGTTGAGCTTCGACCTGCTCAAGACCAATCTGCGTGATTTTACGCTGGGCGGGCGGGCGCCCGACGACACGCTCGCGCTGCTGTGGTCGCTCGGATTGCGCGGCGAATTTTAGCAATCGCTCGGGTGCGGCTGGCCAGGCCGCTTGCCGCGCGGCGCTCAGCGATCGCCGCGCAGACCGCGCTTGCGCGCGAGGTCATACAGATGCTTGCGGTCCATCTTGGCTTCACGAGCGGCCGCGCTGATGTTGCCGCTGTGGCGATCGAGGAGCCAGGCGACGTAGCGGCGTTCGAACTCGGACTCGAAGTCGGAGCGGATCTCGCGGTAGCTCTTTTCGGCGTCGAAAGCCGGATAACCCGCGTTCGAAGCGGAGGGCGGCGTACCGGAGATCGAACCGGGCGACACCGGCAGATCGACTAAACGGATTTCGCGCTCGCCCCCGGCAGCGGCGATGTAAATCGCGCGATCGAGCACGTTGCGCAATTCTCGCACGTTGCCCGGCCAATCATGCGCAGCCAGGGCGCTCACGGTTTCGCGGGTGAGCGAGATGGCCGACGCACTCGGGTCGCGCTTGCGCGCCAGATCCAAGAATTGGTCGACCAGCGCAGGGACGTCTTCACGACGGGTTCGGAGGGGCGGCACGGTGATCGGTACGACCGACAAGCGGAAGTACAGATCTTCTCGGAACTTTCCGCGCTCGACCTCTTCTTTCAAGTTGCGCTTGGTGGCCGCCACGATGCGTGCTTCGGCATGCAGCGGTTTGTTCCCACCCACGCGGCGAAACTCACCGGACTCCAGAACGCGCAGCAACTTCGGCTGCACGTCGAGCGGCAGTTCACCCACTTCATCCAAAAATACGGTGCCGCGGCCCGCGATTTCGAACGCGCCCTGGCGCGCGGCCACCGCGCCCGTGAACGCGCCGCGCTCATGGCCGAACAGCTCACTCTCGATCAGGTTGTAACTGACCGCGCCGCAGTCGACGACCACGAAGGACTGATCCTTGCGCGCGCTCATTTGATGAATCGAGCGCGCCAAAACGTCCTTGCCGGTGCCGGTTTCGCCCTCGAGCAACACCGAAGCGTCGGTCGGCGCGATGCGCTCGAGCACGCCGAAGATCTGACGCATCGACAAGCTCGTGCCGAGCGCCTCGCCGAAGCTCGTCGCTTCACTGGGCAAGACCTGAGTGCGGTTGGGCTCACCGCGCAGCAAGAGTTCTACGCTGCCGACGACGATCGTCGAACCCGATTCGATCACGGCCTCGCGCACGGCGGTACGGCCGACGCGGGTATGGTTGGTCGAACCCAAATCACGGACGACGACGCCGCGCGCGGTGCGCTCGAGCTCACAGTGATGGCGCGACACGGTGTCATCCGGTAGCACCAGGTCGTTGTCAGCCGCTTTGCCGACGGTGAGCCGCTCTCCGAGCTTGACGCGTTTCCCGCGTGCGCTGCCGGAGACGACGACCAAGAGCAGTTCATCGGCTAGACCGCCGGCGAGCGGTTGCGCACGGGTGGCGATTTCGGAGGATTGGACGGGATGAGTCACTCAGAAACGCTCGGCTAGCGAGGAACGACGGCGAGTGCAATCAATGCCTCACCACCTGCCAGGCTAACGCGACGTTCGATATTTGTCTGTAGTCCTTCGCGAGCACCTGCAGTTTCGCCTGCTTGCAGCGTTCGGCCGGACTCTGGTCCCGCTCGGTTCGGGCCGTTTGCGCTCGTTTCAGTGTCTTTGTCAGTGCGCGGGGCTTGTCGGATATCGATGGAGACGATGTAGTCGCCGTCTGGAAGCTTCGCATGCTGCCGGATTTGCAAGGGCGGGGGAGCATCGAACGTCAGACTCACTCCGCCGCGCGGCTCCTCGTCACCGAGCTCTCGCCACGACGCGGTAAAGCGAGTGGCATTGGGGAACACCGAGCCAACAGGGAAGACCAGAGTTTGCTCGCGCGGAATCGAGCGCATCAGCTGGCCTCCGACCAAGACCGCGCCGAGCACGAGCGCAGCGCGCGCCAGCAGGCGTCGAGTCGAGGTCGTGCGAGCCCTCATCAGCGCCCGACCGGCTTGGGGGCGGGCGCGCCGTTTGCGGTTGGGCGCGCGGAATGTGCGGGCGGCGCGGCGCTGCTGGTGGGCGCCGCGCCCGGACCGCGTTGCAGGCGATCCATGTTCAACATGCGAACCAGCGCGACCAAGCGAGTGATTGTTGCTTCGGGCAAGTTGAAGCTCGGCATCCGTCCGCGCCCATCGCGGATCGTCGCGGCGATGGCCTCGTCCGTGACGGAGGCTTGCCAGTCCGGGCGAGACAGATCCGCGGCATGAACGAGCTGCCCTTGCGGGCCGTCACCACGGCCGAGCGCGCCGTGACAGGTCGTGCAGTTTTGCTGCCATGCGACGATCGTCACATCGTCGAGGCCGTGGTTCTGCGCTTCAGAGCCGGCGTCCGTCACCTGGACCTGATCCTGATTCGGGTTCACGGTGTGATCGTGATCGCTCGCCTTCCACTGCCTCAAATCGGCGGGCGTGCTGTTGCAGCCAACGGCGATTGCAGCGAGCGAAAGTGACAGCGCGACGACAGAGCTCGTGATCCGAAGGGTCATTTTCCCCCCTGCCATAGCACGCCTCGCGCCTCCCCCGGCGGCTTTGCGCGCGGCGGACCGAGCGTGGAACGTCACGTCAGCGGGGTGCGATGCTGGCTAGCGAGCGCCCCCCCTTCCACAAAATGCGAGCGGCCGGTGCTCTGCCGGCCGCTCGTCGTTTTTTACCGAACGCTTTCAGGCGCTCGGCGTTGGCGTCTCATTCGAAAACTTTGCCGCCGCCCGTGGGGTCGAGGCCCAAGTACTTCTTGCCGCCGATTTCCGCGATGCGGAACTCGGTGCGACGATTCTTGGCTTTGCCCTCATCCGTGGTGTTGTCGCCGATCGGCTTGTTCTGACCGAAGCCAACCGCGATCAACCGCTCCTTCTTTACGCCCTTGGCGATGGCGGCGTTCTTTACGGTGAGCGCGCGTTGACCCGAGAGCGTGAGGTTCGCGTCCGGCGTGCCCACGTTGTCGGTGTGGCCTTCGATGCGCAGCTTGGTGACCTTGGGGTTCTGATCGAGGAAGATCTTCAGCTGATCGACGACCGCGTCGCTGCCGCCGCCGGCCTTGAAGGTGGCCTTGCCGGTGTCGAACTCGATCTGACCCGGGATCTGTACGCTGTCGCCTTTGACGACCACCGCAGCGGGCGCAGGAGGTGGCGCGGGGGCGGGGGCCGGAGCCGGAGCCGCGGTCTCCGCAGGAGGGGGCGGAGGTAGGGGAGGCGGCGCGGGGGTCGGCGTCGGAGCGGCTGCCGGTTCATTACCCGCATGGAACGAGGCTTGGCAGCCATTGATCGCGGGCACCACCAAGGCGCTAGCGACAGCAATCACGAACGCAGATTTACGAAACATATTTCAATTTCCTCCACAGACTCTAGGTATTGGTCGTGCTTCGAGCGCGGGCGGTTCCCCTGACTATGGGGGAAACCGGTAGTCCAAATCCCCAGCGCCACGCAAGCGCGTGGCCCGAGCAAGCCGCAAACCTGGGCGATAGACGAAGCAACCCCCGCTTCTGTTCAACCGAGAATGTTTCGATGTGCGACGTGCTTGATCGGTCGTGCGGCCGGTAAATGCGTGGCATCCGCTGTACGAAGGCGCCCGCATCCGCGCTGAAGTGGTAAGCCACGGGTTCGTGTCGCGCGAGTTCGTTCATCTACATGTCCATTCCCAGTACTCGTTCCTGACGAGCGCGGTGAAGCTCGACTCGCTGGCGAAGCGAGCCAAGGCGCAGGGCATGCGCGCCATCGCCCTGACCGATCACGCCAACATGTACGGCGCGATCCGTCACTACAACGCGGCGCGCGCGCAGGGCCTTACACCGATCCTCGGCTGTGAAGTGAACGTGGTGCGCAAGGACGCATCGGCGTCGTTCGACCACCTCGTGCTCTTGGCGGCCACCAAGGAGGGCTACAAGAACCTGATCGGCCTGGTTTCAGAAGGTCATTTGCGCTCCGCGAGCCAGCACGGTTCGGCCATCACGGCCCAGCAGATCGCCGAGAACAGCAAAGGACTCATCGCGCTGAGCGGCTGCCTGGGTGGCGTCGCCGCGCAACGCATCCTGGAATACGGTCCGGAGAGCGGCGAGACGATTCTCGGTGAATTGCGGGACATGTTCGAACCGGGCCATGTCTTCGTCGAGCTTCAGGATCACGGCTTTCCCGAACAGAGCGTGGTCAACGACACGCTGGTCAAGGCCGCCGCGCGCCTGAACTTGCCGCTCGTGGCGAGCAACGACGTCCACTTCATGGACAAGGAGGACGGGCAGGCACAAATCTACCTCGAGTGCGTGCGCCAAGGTCGGACCTTCGCCGAAGCCGAACCGCTGCATCACGGCAGCTTCGAGATGTACCTGAAGAGCCAGGAGGAGATGATTTCCACCTTCTCCGCGCTGCCTCAGGCGATCGACAACACCCTGCTCGTGACCGAGATGTGCTCCGGGCTAAAGCTGGATCTGGGGCAGCCGATGCTGCCGCATTTCAAGGTGCCCGAGGGTTACGACCTCGACGGCTACTTTCGGCACGTCTCCCAGCAAGGCCTCGATCGACGGCTCAAAGAGTTCGACGGCCTGGGCAAAGTCGTCGACGTCAATGTCTATCAGCAGCGGCTACAGCGCGAACTCGATGTGATCGTGAAGATGAAGTACCCCGGGTACTTCTTGATCGTGTGGGACTTCATCCGCGAGGCGAAGGAGCGCGGGATCCCCGTGGGCCCGGGCCGCGGCTCCGGCGCAGGCTCGATCGTCGCTTATTCGCTGGGCATCACCGACATCGATCCGCTGCCGTACAACTTGCTGTTCGAGCGCTTCTTGAATCCCGAGCGCGTGAGCATGCCGGACTTCGACGTCGACTTCTGCATGGCGCGGCGCGACGAGGTGATCAAATACGTTTCGCAACGTTACGGCGAGCAGAGCGTCGGTCAAATCGCGACCTTTCAGAATCTGAAGGCGCGCAGCGTGATCAAAGACGTGGCGCGCGCCATGGGCATGCCCGCGCCTGAAGCGCAACGCATCGCCAGCCTCGTGCCCGACAAGGGCCAGGGCAAAACCTACACCATCGAAGAAGCGCTCGAAGTCGAGCCCAAGCTCAAGGCCCTGCACGATAGCGATCCGCGCATCGCGGAGTTGGTAAAACAGGCCAAAAAGCTGGAAGGATTGACGCGTCACGCGGGCATGCACGCGGCCGGCGTGGTGATCAGCGAAGGGCCGCTCTCCGACCACGTTCCGTGTTTCAAGAGCGACTACACGATCGTCACCCAGTACGACAAGGATGACGTCGAGGCCGCCGGCCTCGTCAAGTTCGACTTCTTGGGCCTGAAGACGCTGACGGTGATCGACATCGCCGAGAAGCTGGTCAATGCCCGACCCGATCGCAAAGGCAATCCGCTCTCGCTATCGAAGATTGGGCTCGACGATCGCGAATCGTACGCACTGATTGCCAGCGGCGAAACGACCGGCGTGTTCCAGCTCGAATCGAGCGGCATGCAGCAGCTGCTCCGCGGGCTCAAACCCGACTGCTTCGAAGACATCGTCGCTGCGGTGGCCTTGTATCGCCCGGGCCCGCTCGGCACCGGCATGATCGACGACTTCATCGCCAGCAAGCACGGCAAGAAGGCGATCCGCAAGCTCCACCCCCTGATCGACGACGTGCTCGCGCCGACCTACGGCGTGCCCGTGTATCAGGAGCAGGTGATGCAGATCGCCCAGCAATTGGCGGGCTTCTCACTCGGCGGCGCCGACTTGCTCCGGCGCGCAATGGGCAAAAAGAAGGCCGAAGAGATGCAGAAGCAGCTCAAAGCCTTCACCGACGGCGCGCTCGCGCGCGGGGTGAGCGTCGAACAATCGACCGCGATCTTCAACGAGATCGAGGGCTTTGCTTCGTACGGCTTCAACAAGAGTCACTCGGCCGCGTACGCGCTCATCACCTATCAAACCGCGTACCTCAAGGCGCACTACCCGTGCGAGTTCTTTGCGGCGGTGATGACCGCGGACAAGGACAAGATCGAAAAGGTCGTGCGCACGATCGCCGAGGCGCGCGCGTGGGGCGTGGCCGTGTTGCCCCCCGACATCAACTTGAGCGAAACCGACTTCTCGGTCGTGTACATGCATCCCAAAGGGGACGGCTCGATGCGCTCGGCGGGGCGCCTCCGCGATCGCTTCGGCCCGCAGGTGCGCTTCGGCCTCGGCGCGGTGCGCGGCGTGGGCGAAGCCGCGCTCGAGACCATGTTCGACGTACGCAAGAACTCCGGGCGCTTCCGCGATTTGTTCGATTTCGCGACGCGCTTGGACGCAAAACGCCTGAACAAAGGCGTGCTCGAGGCGCTCGTGCAATGCGGCGCCTTCGACTCGGCGCTCGAGCCGATGGGCATCACTCGCGCGCGCGCCTACGCCGCGGTCGACCGCGCGCTCGAGCGCTCGCGCAGCGCGAGCCGCGATCGCGAGCGCGGGCAAGCGACCATGTTCGGAATGTTCGAACAAGGCGCGTCGCGGGAGAGCGGCAACGGTCACAAGGCCGCGACGCCCCTCGACGACTATCCGCCTGCCGCGAACGAGTGGGACAAGATCGAACTGCTCAAGCGCGAACGCGAGGCTCTTGGTTGCTACGTCTCCGGGCACCCCCTGTTTCGCTATCAGAGCAAGCTCGGCCGTTTGGGCGTCGTATTCTCGACCAAAGTCAGCAGCCAAGAACCTTGGTCGATGGTTGCGGTCGCCGGAATCGTCGAGAATTACCAAGAAAAGGTGTTCAAGAGCGGGTCCGGCAAAGCCGCGTTCCTCGAGCTCGAAGACATGTATGGGCGCATCCACGCCAAAGTGCGCGGCGATCGCATCGACACCTTTTCCCACTTGCTCACCGGCGGAGATCCCGTGCTGATTACCGGCAAAGTCAGCTTCCCGATGACCGAGGAGCCCGACGAAGAACGCGAAGCGACGATCCTCGTCGACAACGTCGAGCTCTTGTCCGACGCCGCGCTCAAAGCGACTCGCTCGGTGTCGATCAAGCTCGATGCGGATCGCACCATGCGGCGCGATTTCGAAGCGCTCAAAGTCCTCATTCACGCTTCGCCTGGGCCGTGCCCAGTGGAGCTCGTGCTCTCGCTCGGGGAGGGCACGGAGGCCGTGCTCGATCTCGAAGGCACGCGCGTGACGCCCAACGACACCTTCCTCGGTGGCTTGGAGCGCATGTTCGGCACGACGGTGGCTGAGCTGCGCTGAGCAGAATGGGGCTGCCCCCGCCGAAAGACGGCGCAACACGGTCGGCGTGCTCGCGCTCCGCGCTGCGCGCGCCGGGCCCCAACCAAGCGTCGGCCTACGGCCGCCGCGGGGGGCCAACCGCCAGATCACAGTGCGAGCCCGAGCGCCGTGAAGGAAAGGGCGCTCTCTCGAACCGCGCTCAATGTCTCGAAAATGGCCGGAGATCAACCCAACCAATGATTGCGTTTGCCGCAGAAGAAGACGCGCCCGCCCGATCGTCGGGCGGAAGCGGCCATCGCGCAGAAGAGAGTGCTGTGTGTGCACAGCATCTTCTCGAGCGCCGGGGGCGTTTCCGAGCCACGGAAGGTGCTGTGCGTGCATAGCATCTTCTCAAGCGCCGAGGGCGTTTCCGAGCCACGGAAGGTGCTGTGCGTGCATAGCATCTTCTCAAGCGCCGAGGGCGTTTCCGAGGCCAAGGAAGGTGGTGTGCGTGCACAGCATCTTCTCATGCGCCGGGGCGTTTCCGAGCCACGGAAGGTGCTGTGTGTGCACAGCATCTTCTCGAGCGCCGAGGGCGTTTCCGAGGCCACGGAAGGTGCTGTGTATGCACAGCATCTTCTCGAGCGCCGAGGGCGTTTTCGAGGTCAAGGAAGGTGCTGTGTGTGCACAGCATCTTCTCAAGCGCCGAGGGCGTTTCCGAGGTCAAGGAAGGTGTTGCGTTTGCACAGCATCTTCTCGTCGGCGGGCGGTCGTCGATAGCGTCCACAGCAAGTGGTATTCGATAGAATATGAAGCGTCTGCGAGGGCTTCAGCTCGCTATGCGAGCTACGCGCCGTGACCCGCCTTCCGCGCCCGCTTACCCAAAATTCGAGGGAACGGAGTGGGATGTCGCAAAGCTGACGGAAATTTGGGGCTCTGATACGCTGAAGCCTCTATGAAAGACAGCCGATCGGAGTTGGTGCGCATCGATTCGCGCGGGGAAGCGCATCCGATTGGCAACGTGGCGAGCCAGCGCATGCGCGCCCGGGCTGGCGCCTACCGAATCTTGCCGGCGCCCGAACACGTCGTGTTCATGCGCTACACGGGTGAAGACGGGCTGCGCGACGCGACCGATGGCGCGATCGTGCGACTCGCGGGCGAAGTGGCTGCGCCCGGCACCTTGTGCGACATCCTCGCGCTGGTGGCGCAAACGGGTTGGCGCGGTGAGCTCGTCGTGCTTTCCGCGGACCAGAGCCGCTCGATCTTCTTCGAGCAGGGCAATGTGGTCGGAGCCGTGACCAACGTGGAAGAGGAGCGTCTGGGCGCGGTTTTGTATCGATTTGGCGCGATCAGCGAAGAGCAGCATGCTCAGATCACGGCACTCACTGAGAGCGGCAAACGCTTCGGTCAAGCCGCGATCGAACTCGGTATCCTCAAGTACGACGAGATCTACGCCTACATTGCTCGCCAGATCGAAGAAGTCGTGTTTGCGACGATGACCGTGAGCGATGGGACGTTTTTCTTTCTCGACGGCTTCGACGAGTCGCGGCTCGTTTCGAGACACACCGTGAGCGCGAACGCGTTGCTCATGGACGGCGTGACGCGCATGGACGAATTGCGCTATTTTCGGCAGAAGATCCCGTCGACCGAGCATATTCCCTGGCGCGTCGAGAACCGCGGAACGCCAGGCGACGAATTCCAGACGGTGTACGCGCTGGTCGACGGTCAGCTCAGCGTCGGGGAGCTCGGACGGCAAACGGGGCGCGGCGAGTTCGAGACCACGCGGGCTCTCTACGCGTTGGTGCAATCGCAACACGTGTCGATCCACCCGCCGCGCGTTTCTGGCGGTCCAACGGCTTTGGTCTCAGCGGCAAACGGCGCTCTCCGATGCATCTTTTCGCTGGCAGAGAGCAGCGCCAAAGCCGAAGAAGTGCGCGGCAACCTGGCTTCTTTTGCTGCTGGAGCGGGCGTGTACGACTTACTGTTTCGCGGAGCAGGCCCCGACGTGAGCGGCGCGTTCGACCCCGAAATTGTCGCGGCCAACTCAGTGACCCTGGCCGGCCGCGCTGACCAGGACAACCTGCTCAAGCAGATGCTCCACGAATACGTCAGCTTCGCCCTATTTAGCGCCGGCGCCGCCTTGGGCTCGAACGCCGAGGCTGAGCTCGTCAAGCAAGTCGCCCCCGCGCTTACCGGACTCAGGCCGCAGGGCTGATTTGCCGGAAAAATCAGGCGATCGGCCGGTCTCGGCCGAGATCGAAAGAGGCCGCAAGAAACAGTGGGCAAACGCTCAGCTTCGCGCTAAGTACGCCGCCCACGTGTGGTCCTTCGGGTCCGCCCGGGTCGATAGCTCAGCTGGTAGAGCAGTGGATTTTTAATCCATTGGTCCAGGGTTCGAATCCCTGTCGACCCACTGAAACACAACGTCCGATCGTGAATGGGTGACGGGCCCGAACAGGCCGGCCCGGCGCGTTCCGCGTCGCTGCTGCCTGCGTTGACCGGTGAGCGGACCGTGTCTACCGTGCGAGTCATGTGGGTCCGTCTTGGGTCTGTCTTCATCCTCGCGTTGGCGGGCTGTCCTAGCGCCGCCGCTACTCCGCAGCAGCTCCGAGCGCGCGCAGGATTCGATCTGAATTGCGCTCAGGATCAGCTTCAGATCGTGACGATCGATGACACGACTCGGGGCGTGCGCGGCTGCGGTAAGCAAGCGACTTATATGGAACACTGCAACATGACGGACAGGACCGCCTTTGGTGCGGAGTGTGCTTGGGTGCTCAATAGTCAGCCCGACAAGGCCGGCCAATAGCGGCTTGTTCGACGGTTCCCGTCGCCGCGTCTGCTGAGACTAGATGGGCTGTCAGGTGAACCGAAACGCGCTCTTGGGCGTGATGTTGATCGGTGCCGCGGCATGCAAACGCGGCGCGGCTCCTCCTAGCGAAGCGGAATCCACGCCGAGCGTCGCGTTTTCTGCGGATGCCAAGCGTGGCGTGACGCCGGTCCGCACTGGTGCACGCGAGGCCCTTTCGGGGCAGCCCCCAACATCAGCCGCGACGCCGAGCGCATCGGCCAGCGCGACGCTCGAGCGGCTGCCGACGAAGATGCGGGTTTACATCAAGAATCGCTTCGTATTCGTGCGCCCGCGTCCCGACGTGAACGCCGATTGGCTTGGCTTTTTGTGGTTCGGCGCGTCCGTGGCCTTGCGTGGTGAGCCGTCGCCGGTCCGCGGTCCTGGGTGTGCGACCTTCTACGCGATCGAACCGATGGGCTTCGTGTGCGTGGACGAGAAGCAAGCGACGCTCTCTACGGATGATCCGGTATTCAAGGCCGTCTCGGCTTACGCGCCACGCCTCTCGCAGGCGACGCCTCATCGCTACGCGGAGTCACTCGGGGTCGAGTTGCATCGAGAAGTGCCGGCGGCGTCGACGCCGTTACCGACGCTGCCCAAGTTGCCCGCGTTCTTTCACGAAACACGGCGGCGATTGTTGCCTCTGTCGACGGTCGCATATGTCGATGAACAGCAATCGGAGGGGCAGAGCTATCTGCTCAGCGCCGACTTGTTGTGGCTCAAGAAAGAGCAAGTGTCACTCTATCCGGAGATCACCTTTCACGGCGTCGAACTCGGACGGGAGTGGCGTTTGCCGCTTGCGCTTTTTCGGCGCGCGGGCGCTCGCAAATTTCGGCGCACCGAGTCGGGAAAGTTCGAACGCACTGAAGCATCGTTTGCTTTGCACGAGATCGTACAGCTCAGTGACCGCGTCGAGATCCAGCGTGGTGAACGCTATTTCCAGACCGCGCCGAGCGATGACTGGGTGCGCGAGCAAGACGCGGTATTGCCGGTGCCACGCTCGCAGACCCCGTGGGGCGCACGCGTCGGGCACGAGGATCGCACCGGTCGCGGCCCGAAGGACCCGCGTCAGACGTGGATCGAAGTCAGCGTGCTTGGTGGCTGGCTGCTCGCGTTCGAAGGCACGAAGCCGGTTTTTGCGACGCTGATTTCTGCAGGGAGCGGCGGAATCCCGCAAGAGGGGAAAAACACACTGGAGATATCCGCCACGCCAGTCGGAACGTTTCCGATTTCGGGGAAGGTTGCCACGGCCACGCTCGAAGCTCCCGGTGAGTTCGTGCACTCGGATGTGCCGTGGATACAAAATTTTCAAAAACCGTACGCAATCCACAGCGCGTATTGGCACGACAAATGGGGCAACTTGGCCAGCGGCGGTTGCATCAACGTGTCCCCAATCGATGGGAAATGGCTGTTTGATTTCACGGAACCAAAGCTGCCGCTGGGCTGGCACGCGGTGCGTTGGCAGCAGGTGAACGGTGCGCCGACCTTGCTCGTCGTTCACGAATAATTTCTGACCTATTCGCCGTTGTTTCGATTCGTCGCGGAGCGTGTTGCCGAGTCGAGCGAGATCCGAAAACCGCAACCAACGAGCGTGACGAATAACGACATCAGGGGTGACGCGTCATTTTTTTTCGCCTTGCGCTGCTGGTGCAATCGGGTGAAACCTTACGTAGTGTTCCCCTGCGCTGCATTGCGGCGCTCTTAGGAGGCTTCGGTGGTCAAAGCTCGCACCTGGTTCACTCTCTTCATTCTCTCGGTCGGCACAGTCGCGGCTACCGCAAGTTGCGGTAGCGATGAGGCGACGGGAGGCACTGGCGGCGGGAACATCATCACCGGTGGTGGCAGCGGCGGTCGCGCCGGCGCTGCCGGCCGCGGTGGCTCCGGCGGCGGCTCGGCCACGGACTCGCTGCTCGGCGCGCCCTGCACGGCTGACGCGCAATGCGGTGACGGCTTGATCTGCATCAAGGCGAGCAGCACCGAGTTCGGCGAGGGCGGACCTTCGCAAGGCATGTGCACGAAATCTTGTGAACCCGGCGGTCCTGAATGCGACGCACTCAAGCCCGGCGCGGAGTGCTTCGACTTCGGCACTGAGCTCGCGCCCAAGGGATATTGCTTGGATTCGTGCGTGCAGACGGATCCGGTTGAGCTGACCGACAAGTGCCAGGGGCGTTCGGACTTCGTGTGCGCTGATTTGGGCGACACGGTGCCGATGCCGTTCTGCGTGCCCCATTGCCGTTCCGACGCGGAGTGCGGCACGGGCTTGTACTGCGACAAGACCAGCCTGCTTGGCTTGTGCACTAAGACCAAGCCGAAGGGGGATCCCGTCGGAACACCATGCACACCGGGCGCGGACACGCCCACTTGTGAAGCCGTTTGCCTCCGGACCAGCGACGACGGCGTGATGCCCGTCACCGGCGTGTGCGCGGAACTGTGCTCGATCGGCGCGGAGTGCATGTACGGCTCGGGCAGCAACCCGAAGCCCGGCGGCTTCTGCGCGGGCCCATTGAGTAGCGACCCGACCGTGCTGGATCTGGGCTATTGCCTCGCCAACTGCTCGTGCACGAGCGACTGCAGCGAAGGCGACCTGTGTCGCAAGTGGCCTGACGCCGACTCGGATCTCGTGACGCTGCTCGGTGCGCCGGGCGTGTGTTACCCATCTGTCGCGATGAGCACCGAGCTCACCTGCGGTGAGGGCGGCGCGGGCGGTATGGGCGCCGGCGGAGCCAGCGGTGCGGGCGGTGACAGCGCGGGCGGCGACGGCCCGGTCGAGCCGGTCGGCGGCGCTTCGGGCGCCTCGGGCAGTGGCGGCTGATTAGTCGCTGTCGACGCCCACCGGGGCGTCAGGCGGGCTCGGATTTTCATCCGGGCCCGTCGTCGTTTGTGGCACCGTATTTGGGCTCAAGCGGAGCGGAATCACGAAGCTGAATGGCTTACCGTTGACGCTCGGAAAGACCACGGACGAGAGCACCACTTGAGCGCAGCGCGTCGCCGTGGCGCTCGGAAAGTGGCTTTCGACCTCGCTGATGCGGTGCACGCTGCCGTCGATCTCCAAGATCACCGACAACGCGAGGCGCCCCCAGAGCGCCGGATCAGCCCGCCGCGCATCGGCGAAGCAAGCGTCGAGCTCGGCTTGCTTTTCGGTCACGCGCGCGCGCACGACCTCGGGATCGAAGTCACCCCGTGGCAGCGCAGCGACCACGGCCGGATCGGGAGCCACCGGTAACTCCGCATCACCGGGGTAAACTTGAATCATGGCGACCATACGCAACTTGCTCGCGGGCGCGGGTGAAAACTCGAGCTTGTTCACTTCGCGCACCATGCAGGCAGCGGTGCTCGCGTTTCCGAGCTTGGAATCGAGCAAGCGCGCCGCGGTCACCTTGCCGCGCGTGCCAATCGTGAACGCAACGCGCGTTTCGCCGCCCAAGGCTGGTTTGTCGCGCTGCCCGCTCGCCGAGGTTGGCTTGTCGCGCTGACCGCGCTCGAAGCACAGTCGGAACGGCCAATAGCCGCGGCTCCGCGCTTGGGCCAGCACGCGCTGATACGTGAGGCCGCGCGGCGCGGGCAGAGCAGGTGCACCTGCGCGACGTTTCGCTGGCCGCGTATCGACGACCACGCGCGTACCGGGATGAAAAGAGGCTTGGCTCGAAGCCGCGTTTGGATCCGAGCTGCCGCCGACGTTCCAGCGCGCGAGCTCTTCGTCTTCGGCTGCGGCCTGCGCTGGATCCTGGGCGCGTGGCCGCGCATCGACCGGATAGGGCAAGTCCACCGCGAGCAGCGGCGTCGGCGGCAAGCTCGCACTCGGCAATGCGCCTGCGTCCGACGGCGTGTCGCTGGCACCAGCTGCGGACGCGCGCTCGACCGGTGAGGGCGGCTTCGTGACGCCGACTGTCGCGTTCGGCAGGGGGCCCGTTGCTGGGCCGGGGGCGGTGTGCGGTACGCCTCTGGGGCTGCAATTCACACCCACACCGAGGATCGAAGCACAAACCAGCAGGCTCGCGGCGGGCGTCTTTACCGCGCGAAGAAAGGGGAGGAAAGTTGGCATTCTACGGAGGTAGCTCAATGAGTGGCGGCAGCGTGGCGCTCGGGTTCGAGCATGGCGCAGGTTTCGTGGCAGGTGAAGTCTCGGGCGGGTTTGGACTCGGACCGCTCGAGGCGCAATACGAAGAGCTCTTTGCCGAAGCGCTGGCCGACGGGGTGATCACCCCGGATGAACGCTCGCGCCTGGAAAAGGCTGCGGACAACCTAGGCCTCGACCCTCAGCGCCTGTTGCGCCTGGAGCAGGCCATGGTCGCGGCCTACCAGACACGCCACCGCGTGCAAATCGTCGAGCAATATGAAGAATCAGCGCCGTCGCTGGCGCCGCTGCGCGTTCAGGCCGACGGTGATGCTGGTCGCACGTTGCTGTTGAAGCAAATCGAACAGCTCGAAGCGCGAGTGAAGCAGCTCGAGAGCGAGCTGCGCAAAGCGCAAGCGTCGATCAACGTCGAAGTCGACTTGTCGGAAGTGGAGAGCGCCGCGCAGGACGCCAGCGAGGACGTCGACGAAATCTGGCGCCGCGTGCGTCGTGATCCGAAGAGCGCAGACGGCTACCGCGCATTGTCTCGCGTGTACGCTGCGCGCCACGAGCAAGATCGAAGGTTTTGCGTGGCCCACGCGCTGTGCGCGCTGTCCGCGGCGAACCCCGAAGAGCGCGCGTTGGTCGAGCAATTTCGAAGTCATGGGCTGATCGCGCCGCGCGCCAGCATTTCGGCCAAAGCATGGACGGATCTGTTGTTTCATCCCGAAGAAGAAGTGCTGACCGGTCAGATCTTCAGCCTGATTGCGCCAGCGGTGTTGATCGGTCGCGTCACCTCCTTGCGCCGTGACAAGAAGCTGCACCAGCCCGTGCCGAGCAGTAAGCAAGATCCGGCGAAGGCAACGGTCACCGCGGTGCGCGCAGTGCCGTGGGCCGCTGCAATTCTGGGCTTGGCCACGCCCCCGATCTACGTGGAAAAGGAGCGCGACGCGGGCTTTGCGTTGATGCCCGGCGTGCCGCCATTCACCGTCATCGGTAAGCAGGTCTTGTCCGGGCGGAGCCAGCTCGAGCACGCCTTCTTGGTCGGTCGTCACCTTTCTTGGTACCGCCAAGAGCACTTCTTGAAGACACTCTTCAGCGGGGTTCCAGACCTCGAAGACCTGTTTTTGGCCGCATTGACCATCGGCAATCCGGGCTTACCGATCGCGGAAGACATGCGCCGACGCGTGACGCCCATCGCCCAAGCGATCCAGCCGATGCTCGAGGCGCAGCACGTCGACGCCTTGCGCGGCTGCTTCCTACGCTTCGTGGAAGAAGGCGGGCGCACCAACTTGCAGCGTTGGAGCTTGGCGGCGGAGAAGACCGCTTGTCGCGCGGGCTTCGTGCTGTGCAACGAGATCACTACCGCGCTCAGCGTGCTGGCGGCCGAAGAAGGGCCGGACGGCGAGCTCGGCAAAGATCTTTTGGCGTTCTCGGTCAGCGAGCGCTACTTCAAGCTACGCCGCCAGCTCGGCATCGCCATCGATCAAAGCTAAGAGCGATGGCCGAGGACGTCTTCGGAATCGTCGGCAGCGTGATTGCTGCCACCTACCACGTCGAAAGCGTGGTCGCCGAAGGCGGCTTCGGAGTCGTGTACCGTGCACACCACGGCGGCTTTCGCGCGCCGGTAGCGCTGAAGCTGCTCAAGGTGCCGCAGCAAGATCCCCAGCAACAAGCGGCTTTTCTGGAGCTTTTTCGCAGCGAGGCAGAGCTCCTGTTTCGCCTCTCCGCGAGCTTGCCAACGGTCGTGCGCGCGCTGCACGTCGACGCATTCACCAGTAAGGATGGCCGCTTCGTGCCCTATTTGGTGCTCGAATGGCTCGACGGCATGACCCTCGAGGCATTGGTCGCCGAGCGCCAGCGAACCAACCAGCCGCCCGTCTCGCTGCGCAAGTTGGTTCGCTTGCTGACGCCCGTGGCGCGGACGTTGGAGCGCGCACACAACTTCAGCGGACCCGAAGGGCAGATCTCGATCGTGCATCGAGATCTGAAGCCAGAAAACATCTTCATCGCGCAGGTGGCCGGTGAGGAAGTGGTCAAGATCCTCGACTTCGGCATCGGCAAAGTGAAGAGCGCTGCCAGCCAAGTGGCGGGTCGAATGAGCCAAGAGGGGAGCTCGCCGCTCGCCTTCACACCCGCGTATGGCGCGCCGGAACAATGGGCGCCGCGACACTACGGACAGACCGGGCCTTGGACGGACGTTTGGGGCCTGGCCCTGTGTTTGGTGGAGGTCATGCGCGGACGCGCGGTGATCGAAGGCGAACCGGCCGCCATGATGGGGATCGCGCTCGATCCGCAGCGACGCCCGACTCCGCGCAACGAAGGCATCGACGTATCGGACGCGGTCGAAGCGGTGTTCGCTCGCGCTCTGGCGCTCGATCCTCGGGCGCGACCAAGACACGCGGGCGTGTTTTGGAACGAACTCGTGGCAGCGCTCGAACGACCGCAAGCGGACGAACCGGTTCGAGCGCTCGAGTTGGCGGATGAGCTCGAGTTCGATCCCTCCAGCATGAAGCGGCCCGCGCCCACCTCGGTAAGGGTCTCCGCGCCGTACAGCGTTCCGCTCTCGCCGCCCACGCGGACAACGGCTGCCTCCCGCCCACCTTCGGCGATCATCGCGCCTCAACCCGGCCTCATGCGCAGCGCCGCAGCGTCTGCACCGCTGATCGTACCGGATCTCGAGCTCACACCGCCGCCCGTCGGCCGGCGATTCAGCGGTGAGCGCCCGGTGGCCTCAGCACAGACCAACGAACCGCGCCTCATCGAGCTCGACTCCGCGACAGTGGCGGCCGCGCTGGACTTGGATCTCGATCTGCCGGCGGAGGAATCGCGCGCTCAGCGCAGCGTGAGCTCCCAGCGCATCACGGCGGTACAACTGAGCGAGTCCCAGCGATCGAACGAGCAACGGCGGAGCAACCCGCCGCCGCGCAGCGGATCCGGCGCGATGAGTGCTCCGAGCGAGTCCTCTTTCAGCCCGCCGACGAGCTCCGTGATCGCAGCGCGCACTTCCGCGCCCGAGCTCAATTTGGTGGAGCTGCCGCGATCAGCGCGCAATTCGCGCCCGCCCTCGTCAGCGGAAGTGAGCGCCCCTTTCGAGGCCAGCTTCGTCGCCAAAATCCAGCAATTGCCTGAAGAACGCAGCCTCGCGCAACGCCTGCGACCCGCCATCGTCCTGCTTGGCGTGGCGGTGCTGATCGCCATCTTCGGCCCGCTTTACGCTGCTGCCACGGGAGAGATGCTCGAGATCTTCGGGCAGCGCTTGAGTCTGATTGCGGGGGCGGTCTTGGTGCTCGCGCTGATTCTTGCCGTTCGTGAGGTGCTTCGCGAGGAGTGACAGATCCTTGACGCCTACCTACGGCACACTGTGACGTGCCATTGGCGCACTGTGACGCGGTCGGCCTGACGTGACGCGTCGTTGGTAACCAACTTACGCACTTCCAGCGTGATTTGACGGCTAAGTATTCGACATCAGGCCGTCGACATGTAGGCCTGTCGCGTTCGTGGGTGCCCGGCGCTCTGGCACGGCTTTCGCAGGGAGGCGGGACAATTCTCATGCCCCAGAAATCGAGCAATCCGCCGGGCTTTCCCACGCGCGCCGAGCTGCTACTCGGTCGAGCCCGCCGTGCTCAGCAGCGCGGTGAACGCCGTCAGGCGCTCGTCGCGCTGCGCGAAGCCACGCTGCTCGAAGAAACGGACGCCCGCCTCTGGGCACTCTATGGGGCCGCATGCGCCAAGGCCAATCGCCTCGATGAAGCCGAGCGCGCGTTCACCCAAGCGCTTTACCTTCGCCAGCGCCAGCACGACGGGCCGCGCGCAAAATCTCTGCGCAATCTGATCCAGCGTCTCGGGTTCGGTAACGCAGCCTAAGCCGCGCAGCCCAGTCTCGAAACGCACTGCGCGCGCGGGTGTCTCAGCTCGCTTTGGCAGCCGGTTCGCGGAACACCAGCGCCGAGCCGGTGAAGGACCGCAACGTGTTGCGCGTACAGAACGGGCACGCCCAGCCGACATCGAAACGCTCGCGCTCCGCGCCAATCGTGTTCGCGGGGGCTGCCAACTGCCGCTTGCGTGCGTCGACCGCCCAGCCCCGCAACGCCACGCGCTGCTCATCCAGCTCTGCGCTCAAATTGGCCTGGCACTCACACCTGGAATGAACCGTCGCGACCTTCATCACGCGCTTTCACTACCGGCTGCGCTGGATAGGGTCAAGGCCCCCGAGCCGCACAGGAAGAACCCCAGCTCACCGCGCCCGAAAAATGCCGTTTCTGCCCGAAGATCACGCCAGATTTTCGGCCAAAAGGCGGCGTTCAACGTCGATTTTTCTCTCGCATCGCCGGGAGAAGTGACTAAAGTGCCTCTCGTTACGCGGGACTAGCTCAGTTGGTAGAGCACGAGCTTCCCAAGCTTGAGGTCGTCGGTTCGAACCCGATGTCCCGCTCAGAGAAACAAGGGGTTTCGCAGATGGCGAGCCCCGGGGCATGTAGACGGCG
>Ga0164309_10000195_pt1 | contig 37417 bp, 31 predicted proteins | sample Whisoiple_247_MG_FD_109984 | JGI IMG/M metagenome (GOLD analysis project Ga0164309, IMG submission 109984) | Soil microbial communities amended with fresh organic matter from upstate New York, USA - Whitman soil sample_247_MG | ecosystem: Environmental > Terrestrial > Soil > Unclassified >... | reverse complement strand
CGCGGCTGTCGTCCTCGCGCAAGAACTCCCGCACCTTCTCCACGGTGATGTCGCCTTGGAAGTCGAAGTACAGGTTCTCGAACAGAAAACGAACAAGCTCCTTCACGAAGAGCCTCCTTCAGTAGCAGGGAAAAGTAGCTTTGCGAGCGGCTTTCGCAATACCAGTCTGCGGAACGGTCACGCAAGCAGTTTGCGGGCTGCTTCCCGTTTTTGCGACTCCTTGTTGCACGAACTCGGGAAATCATCGGCAATCCAAGAGATTTGGGTCATCCGGGGTGTGGCAAACCAAGCATGGACGCGCGTTTTGACGCAGCGCGGACGCACAACGAGAGCGAAATCCGATCGGGTGCGGATCAGTGCCGCGACCCTGGCCGGCCGGGTAGCCTGAGCCGCGACCTCCCATGGCTGCGGTCGCGTGGCAGATCGCGCAATCGCGCTCGACGTGACAACTCACACAGGCGCTGATGTTTCGTTCCGCCTCCCAGGCGTGGTGACGCGCCGTGCGTGGGCCGTCGGTCCACTCCGACTTCGGCGGGTGGAAGCGACCGCGCTCGGCAGTGTTCGCAAACGGCCCGGACATGCTGATGCCGAGCCGCTGATGACAGCTGAGGCAAAACGATTGGTCACGGTGACAGCTCGCACACTTCTGCTGATTCTCCCGCGACGCGACCGGGTGCATGCTGAGCCAGTCATTGGGATGCACGCGCCGCGGCCGAACTCGGCCGTCGTGGCAATCAGCGCAGTATTTCTCGCTGTGACAATTGGCGCAGAAGCGCGTGTCGTTGCCGGCCACCGCCTTGTGCCGTTCGATCCAATCCGGACCGTGACCGGCGTCATGAAACCAGCTCGGCGGCGACAGCGGACCCGACGCAAAGCTGACCTTGATCATCCCGGTCGGCTCGGAGAGGTGGCAAGTGCGGCACTCCGCGCGCGCGCGACCCGCGGCCGGGGCGGGCGCTTGGTGGCAATTGAGACACGCGCGCATCCTCGGCAGTTGATCGCGCGTCGCAAGTTCGAGATTTTCGACCGCGCCGTGGCACTGCGCGCAACCGATGTTGCGCGACACGTGCAGCGCGTGATCGAAGCGCAGATTCGGTTTCGGGATCGAGAGCGGCGCGACGCGATTGCCCGCAGAGCGACTGTAGCCGAGGTGGCAATACGCGCATTGCGCCATTGCGTCGTTCGGGGCGGCGAGCACTTGAATCGGATTGCGATGATCGCTGCCGTGGCAAGCGTCACAGCGCGTGCCCTTGGGGAGCAGTGAATCAGCGCTGTTGTGGCTGGTTTTGGCCTTTTCGTGGCAGCTCGTGCAGCTCAGTTTCAGATCTTGCACATGCCGCTGATGGTTGAAGCGGATGGTGAGCTCTTGCGGCGGGAAGATGGCCGGGCTCGGGCCATTGTCGTTCGGTTGCGCACCGGGCGGGCGATCGCTCTCGGGCACAGGTTGTCCGTCCGCAGTCGCGCTCAAACCGTGAGTGAGCCGTGCACTCGGCTCGCCAGCGGAGACGGGTGCGCCAGCGTCACTACTATTGCCGTTCGACACCGTGGCTGGCGGCGCGACGTCGGCGCGCGCAGACGGACTTTGTCCGCACAGCGCCAAGCACAACGCGAGCGCGCAGCCGAACACGAGCACCCAGAGTGACTGGCGCGAAGCGCCGAGCTCAGCTCCACGTTTCATCGCAGCACCGTGAAGTTGAGCGTGGCCAAGGCGCGGAAGCGCTGCCCCACGAGGTGATTCATGGTGTGCTCCCACTCCACCCCGATCCTGCCGCTACTGAACGCCATGAAGCTCGGATTGATGCCGCCGCCGAGCACGTATGAAAAGCTGGTCGCGCTGCGATCGGGACGCAACGCATCTTCCCAATCGTATAGGGAGAGCACTGCCAGGGTATCGTAGTAACCGCCATCGAACTGCTTTCGGCCCGAAAGATCCGCGCCGTAGCGATGCCCCGCGTCTCCGGCTTCGGCCATCGTGTTCAGCGCGACGCTGCCGTCCCAAAAGCGGTAGCGGCCACCGAGCGTTCCCAAGTAGTCGAAGGTTCGCCCGCTTTTGTCGAGATCGGGCGTGCTGGCGTAGCTCGCGGGATCGCCCTCGGTCGTGAACATGCGCACGCCTCCTGACGCCGCTAGCTCGACTTGGCGCGAGAACGCGAGATCGGCGCGCAACGTGCCCGAGGTCGTGCCGCGGTGCGCGAACCAGTTGAAGATCGAATCGCCGTCGAAGGTGGGCAAGAAATAATCGAGACTCGCGCCGACCACGGCGCGATCCGTCAGGAACCAATCGAGGCCCGCGTTGTATTGGCTGACGCGCCGAATGTACAAGTCGTACACGATCGAGCCGAGGACCGCGCCGAGGTTCGACTTATCGAGGCGAAGCGAATAGCCGAGCCGCTCACTCGAGGTGCGATCACCGAGCGCGTACGTGAGCCCTCCACCGTTGTCCAAGAACGGCGAGACCAACACCGCGTCGCGATTGATCACTTTGCGATAGGTGAAGCGGCTTTGCAGGAAGGGAATGCCGCTCGATTCGATGGCGAAGCCGTAGGCGGGCGCGAGCTTGGACTCCTGCAAAAAAGCCGGCGATTGGCCAAAGTTGAGCGCGGAGCGGTCACCGCGCGAGACACCGCCGGCCTCGAAGCGCGACGTCGAAAGCATGGGCAAACCGCCGCGCTGCTCGAAACCGGCATACAGCTCGAACGCGAGGTACGCCGGCGTAGTGAGCATCAGCTCGCCGCCATCGAACGACCAAAACCCTAGACTATCGACGACGTATTGCCGACCGAGACGAAAACCAAGCGCGCCGCCTGCGTAGCGCTGGCCTTCCAGGTAGGCGTACATCACATCGAGCGGCGCCTCGACCAACCCGGGGGTGTACGAGGGCGAATCGGGATTGCGCTCTTCGGGGCGCTGCCCGAAATCCGCGTCGAGCCGCATCCGCGACTTGAACGACAGCGTCGGCCCGAGCGGTTTGCGATCGGCTTGCAAGTCGTACAAGTTGAGCGCAAGCGTCTGCGTGTAGCGCCTGCGCTGCACGAGCGGACTCCCATACGGACTCTGCAGCGAGTAAAATTGCGCGTCGAGCGAGGCGTCTACTTCGGTGGTGTATGCGCGCGCCTCGCGCACCCCACACAATCCGCCGCACAGCGCGAGACCGACAACCAGACTACGCGCAACCTTCTCCGCCATGACCGACGCGAAAGCAAACGACCATCCAAGCCTTCGCCACCGCTAAGAACGCAGCATGATCGACCCAACCCACCACTGTCAACGCGCACAGCTCGGGGACGCTTATGAGAGCCGCAAAAGCACACCCGAGACGCCTAGAACGACTCCCTGAGTTTTAACCGCCGAGCCGCAGAGGCCGCAGAGACCACTCCACATCACCGCACACGCTAAGCACCCAAGAGACCCGAGAATTTTTGGGGTTCGCGCAACGAGTCGAAACACGCCATTTTCTACGACGCTGATCGCCGCCCTCAGCAAACCCCAATCCTCTCCTTCAGATCTCTGCGCCCTCTGCGGCTCGGCGGTCAATCCCTCAGGGAGCGCGGCTAGGCGCGCTCTGCTGTTGGAGGGTTAGCGGCCGAGGGCTTCGGCGCGGTTGACGATGCGGGGGGTGAGGAAGATGACGAGTTCGCCGCGGGTGTCGCTGGCGCGGCGGCGTTGGAACAAGATGCCGAGGATCGGGATGTCGCCGAAGAAGGGCACTTGGTCCAAATTGCGACCAGTGTTGCGCGTGAAGATGCCGCCGATGACGGCCGTGTGACCGTCCATGACCAACAGATCGGTCTCGGCTTCACGCTTGAGGATCGTTGGATCGCCGCGTGCGGAAGTTTGATTGTAGTCGGGTTCGTCGCGGTTGATCTTGACGTGCATGCTCACGCTGCCGTCCGCGGTCACGTGCGGCTTGACCAAGAGCTGCAGTTTGGCTTCTTGGAACGTGGTCTGCACGCCTTGCGCGCTGACCTGAGAGAACGGAATCAAAGTGCCTTGGGAGATGCGCGCTTCGCGATTGTCCAAGGTCAAAATGCGCGGGCTGCTCAAGATGCGCAGCATGCCACTCGACTCTGCCGCTGACAGGCGCACGGCCAGGTTGACCGTGTTGTCGATCGAACCCAAAGTCAGACCGAGCGCGCCACCGGAGCCGGTACCGACCGCTGCCGGCAGATTGACGGCGAAGTTCGGATTGGCAACGGTTCGCGTGAACGGGCTGAGACCAGCGGTCGGCGTGTTGCCGTCGCTCGCGCCACCCGCCAAGCCGACCGAGCTCGGGAACGCCAGGCCCGTCGGGTTGCCGGTCGCCGACGAAAACGTCGTGTCACCACCCCACTGAATACCGACGTCGCGGATGTAGCGGCTGGTCGCTTCCACGATGCGCGCTTCGACGAGCACCTGGGGCGTCTGCGTGTCGAGTGAGCGCGTGAGCTCTTCGATCTGGTTCAGATTGCCCGCCAAATCGCGGACGATCATCACGTTGGTGCGGTCGTCGACCGCGATCGAACCGCGCTCGGACAACAGCGGTTTTGCGCGTTCTTGGATCTCACCGGCCTGCGCGTAGCTGACCGGAATCAGCCGCGTCTCGAGCGGAGCGAGCTTAACCTCTTGCTGGCGGCGCGCGATCTGCAGTTCGCGCTCTTTCTCCAGATCGGCGAGCGGCGCGACGCGCAGCATGTTGGCGCGCTGCACGACACCGAGCCCCTTGGCCTGGAGCACCACGTCGAGCGCTTGATCCCAGGGCACGTTGCGCATGCGAATCGTGACCGTGCCGCTCACATTGTCGGCCGTGACGATGTTCACTTGTCCGACATCGGCCAGCAGGCGCAGCACGTTGTGCACGTCCGCGTCTTTGAGATCGAGATCGATGCGCCGACCCGTGAAGGCGCGTTTGTTCTGCCCCAACAAATTGGGCGCGAACGCGCCCGCTTCAGCCGGTTCGGAGGCAATTTCGCGATCCGCGTCGTCTTTCGCCGGCGCGTCGGACTCGGAGCCATCGCGAACGACCGGAATGCCGTCTTCGGCTTGGTTCTCCACGTGAACCGTGCGCGCCTTGCGCGCGATTCCGCCGTCCAAACCAACGCCGGTCATCGACGACGGCAAAGCGCCGGGCTTCGAGAACGACCAAATCAGCGTGTTGCCGCGGCGCGAAGCGCGCGCCTGCGCGGTCTTGTCGCCCTCGCTCTGAATCACGACCGTCTTCGCGTCCTTCTCGGGGACGAAGCTGGAGACGGTGCTCAGTACGCCGCCGAACGCGGAAACATCGAGCGTGCGTGAGAGCTCTTTGCCGAGCTCTGTATCCTTCAGCGTGAGCGAGTACTTGCCCGGAGCGCTCGTGGTCTGGCGGTATTCGGGCAACTCAGTGCAGTCGATCAGCACGCGATCTTCGAGATCGGTGTGTTCGAAGCGCACCGCTTTGACGCGCGGTGTATCGTGCGGAGCTTTGATGGTCTGAGTCTTGCGCGGCGTAGCCAGGTTTGCCGCGTCCTTGGCCAGCGCGATCACCAAATCGGTGCCGTCCACCGACACCGAGTATTTGGCTTGTTCGAGCAGGGTGACCAACAAGCGCGTGGTCGATTTGCCTTCGCTTTGAAAAGCTTGCGCCATCACGCCGCCGACCACGCCTTGGTGCTCGGTGAGCGCGGTGGGCGCGCCTTGCAGATCCGCGTTCGGCACGTCGACGACCAAACGCAGTCCATTGCGATCGAGCCGCGCCGTGAACGCCGGGATCTCGCTGAAGCCGACCACGATGCGTACGACGTCGCGCTCCGCATCTCGGACCATGCGCACGGTCGTGGCATGGTTGACCTGCTCTTCGGCTTCCGCCCGATTCGGGACGGCCAGCGCGGCGAGCAATGCAAGCAGCGATACGGCTGCGAGAGATCGGGACGAGGTCCGCCTCATGGTGTGACTCCGAAGGACAATCTGACCGGCTTATTGCAATTCAAAGCATTCACCACGGTTCGACTAGAAGCGTATCTGCTTGTGACGGCGTGGAACAAATAACGCGCGGAGTGTGTGTCGCTTCATTAAGCAGTACTCCGTCGTTCTCTCAAACGTGCCCGTGCCCGTGCCCGATCTCCCAGACACGCGCAGAGGTTGCATCTTGATGGTCACGAGTCACGTCAAACCCCGGCAAAGCCTTCGGCGTCAAAGTGCAACACTTCGCACTCGCCGACTGATTGGAACCCCGCGCCCTTCGAGGTGCGATGCTGGATCGCGACCGCCCCAATCTCGGATCAGGAGATGAGCACGGGCACGTTTACGGGAGCGAGGGCTGAGCTACTTCTTGAGCTCGTCGCCCGCGGCTTCTTCGGGACGCAAGGGAATGACGCGGGTGGCGCTCGGGACGTCGGGATTCGACGGATCTTCGCGGATCAGCACCACGTCACTGGGGCGAATGCGATCGACGCGCCAGTTGATCTCGTAAACGGTACCGGAGGTGCCGGCGGCCTGCACGACATCCGCACGACCGACGAATTGGCCACGTTGAACGACGAAGCCCTTGCCCGTCGGGTCGACGAGCATGGCTTTGGCCGGCTCAGCGCGCGTGACGATGCCGATCAGCTTCAGCTCGTCGAGCGCGTATTGGCTCAGAATGACCTCTCGTTGAGAGTGCACATGAGCCTTCGTGTCCTGCGCGAAGCTCTTCGCAAAGGAGCGGAATGGGTCGCGCGAGCGTTCACTCTCCCCAAACTCGTTCTCCTGCACTTCGACTTTGGGCGGCACACTCGCGGGGGCGGCAGTGCTGGGGCCCGCGGCCGGGGCCGCAGCAGGCGCGGCGTCGCCCTTGGGCGCGGGAGGCAAGTCGTTGGCGGTGACGACCGGCGGATCGCTACAGCCGAGCAGCCCCAAAGCGAACACCAGAGGCAGCCGAGCCAAGCAACGGAAATCGCGACGCGCAGCGTTCATCACGGGGCTCCCATCGCGGCGCCACGCTTGTCACCCGACGCCGGTTTGGCGTCTTCGAGACTGCGGAAGGCCGTGGCAAGGGCCTCGGTTTTGACCACCACATCGTCACCTTGAACCTTGGGATCGGTGAGCGAAATGTTTTCCATGTTGATGATGCGATCGAGCTGGCCCACGCCGTAGAAGAACTTGGCCACCTGATGGTAGCGCCCAACCAGCGTCACCTTCATTGGCACACGCGCGTAGAATTGCTCGTTGATCTCGGGCTGAGGAGTCCAAGAGGTGAGCCCGATCCCCGACACGTTGGCGACCGACTGAACCGCGCTCAAGAACGCCGGATACTCGGTTTCGACGGGCAAGACCTTGTTCAATTCGCGCTGGCGCTGTTGGCGATCGGTGAGTTCGGCCAAGTCCTTTTGATACGAGAACTCGTTCTTGCGAGCCTCGGCAAGATCGCCCCGCAGCTGCTGTTCTTTGCCCTGCGCCGCCTTGATCGAACTCTCGACGTCCCCGTAAAAGACGACGAAGTACGCGACGCCGACCAACACCAGCGCGGCCGCGCCGACACCGATCTTACCGAGCAACGGCAGCTTGTTCAAAACCGAAGTCTGGCGAGCCATCAGTATTTCACCTTGGCTTCGAGCGCGAAGCTCACGACGTCCATGTGCGTCGTGTTGTCCACCTGGCGGACGGCGGGCAAGAGCCGCACGTCGGCGAAGTAGCTGGAGAGGTTCATGCGTCGCGCCAATTCACTCACGTCCTCGCCGTCTTGGGCAAACCCTTCGAGGTGCAGCTTGCGGCTCTGCTCCACGAACTTGGTCAGCCACAAGCGACGCGAATCCCAAGATGGATTGAATACGGCGAGCGGATTGTCGCGGCGCAGTTGACTCAAGCGGTCCGGATCGACGCTCGGACCGCGGCCCGGCGTGAGCAAACGCGCCAGCTCGAGCAAGATCGCGGTCGGCCCCGTGCGCGCGCTCTGCAATTTGCCGATCGCTTCCTCGCGCGCGCGCAGTTGCGCCAGCTTTTTCCGCACTTCTTCGTGATTGGCGACTGTGTTCTTCGATTGGTCGATCTGCGCGGTGAGCGCGGCATTCTTTTGCCGCTGCTCTTTCAGTTCCTCGTTCTTGAAACCGTGGAACACGAATAGCGCCGCCACTAGCGCGAGCATCATCGCCATCACCACGGCGAGCCACAGCTGCGAACCTTCGGCCCGGTCCGCGCGGCGCTTTTGCGCCATCAAATTGATGCGAATCATACGCGCGCCTCTCTCTCCTTACGGAGCGACAGGCCGAGCGCGACCGAGAGCTGCGCCGCGCGTGCTTGGAGCAGCTGCGGGTTCACTTCCTTGGCCTCGATGGTGAGCTTCTCGACCGGGGACCAGGTCTCGACCGAGACGCGCGCGCGACGTTCGATGGCGCGCGCCAGAGCCGCCAAGTTGGCGGAGCCGCCCGTCACGTAGATGCGCGAGATTTCGCCCTCGCCGCTGGTCGCCATGAAGAAGTCCAAACTGCGCTGGATTTCCGCGGCGATCGTGTCGCTGACCGCTTCAATCACTTGCACGACCTGCTGCGGCACCATGCCGGCGCGTGTCGGATCGTCCGCCGACGCAGAACCGCCGCATTTGTAGGCCTCTGCCTGGTCGTGGGGCACATTGAGCGCTCGTTGGATTTCTTCGGTGATGCCGTTGCCACCGTTGGCGATCTCGCGCGTGAACGCGCTCACGCCGTTGGCAATGATATTGAGGGAGGAGAGACTTGCCCCGACGTTGATCAGCGCAATCGTCTGATCGTGAGGCAACGTCCTCGAGTATTCGAACAAGTTCTGCACGGTGAAGGCGTCGATGTCGCAGACCATCGGCTTCAGCTTGGCGTTGCGCGCCAGCTGTGCGTACTCCTCGATTTGGTCGCGCTTGGCCGCGACCAGCAGCAAATCCATTTGGCTGGCTTCAGCGCGCCGGCGCAAGACTTGATAGTCGACGTGCACGTCCTTGATGTCGAACGGGATGTGCTGCTCCGCCTCCCACTGGATCTGCTCTTCCAGCTCCGCTTCCGTCATCATCGGCACGGTGATCTTGCGAATGATCACGCTTTGCCCCGAGACGCTGAGCGCGCACTCCTTCTGGCGAATCTTGGCGTCGTGGAAGACCTTCTGCAGGGTTTCGACCACCGCTCCGGAGTCCATCACCTGCCCGTCCACGATGACCTGCGGCCCCAAGGGGGCGTAACCCAGGCGTACGAGCCCTAGCCCTTTTCGGGTCTCTTTTACCTGGCAGACCTTGATCGACGCGGTGCCGATGTCGACGCCGACCAAGTTTCGTCCTTCGCCCATGATGCCTCTCGGAAAACCGACTCAAACGAGTGCGTGCAGTAAAACTTTGGCATCCACCGACACGGATAGCCAAAAAACCGGGGACTGTCGGAGTCCGCGCGGTCACCAAGCGCAACAAAAAGCGAGACACCGGAGACAGCTGACCTACCTCGTCGCCGCTTGCTCTCGAACCTGCAGAATCGGCTCTAACTGTTTGATTTTAAAATACAATTCAAAGTTGACCCGGGGCTGGGTCACCGGAGACCCGGTGCTCCGGGCGTCTCAAATGGGAGCGAAACCTGCGTCAAAAGCTTGGCCGCAAGCATGGCAACCACGAGACGCGACCAATTGCTGGGTCATGATTGACCCCCCTTAATTTCGCCCACATAGGCGTTTTAGCCGAGAAATGACTTAATTTCGGGCTGGCACGAGCACTGCAATAAGGCCCCGCACACACCTAAGGGAGAGCCAGCAATGACCGTAGCTAACGAGACCCGCGCCCGATCGTCGAAATCGAAGAGCGCCCGCATCGCCAAAGCAACGCCCGAGCTTCCGTCCCGCGCGTCGGTCGCGCCGCAGGCCCGCCGTGCCTCGCTGCCGCCCCGCGCCTCCGTGGTTCCCCCGGCTTTGATGAGTGCCCTGTCTCGTCCGTCTATTGCCCCACGCCCGGCGCGCCGTCACGCCTCCTCTGCTGCCCGCTCTGCCCACCGCCCGGCTGCCACCTCGCCCGCCACCGTCGTTGCGGCCCGTGGCCCGCGCACCAAGAAGGCGCGCGGTCTCGACCCGCACCTGAGCGCTCAGCTGCTCGTGCAATATGAGCCCCTGGTTCGCAAGATCGCCGGTGGCTTCCAACGCAAGCTGCCGCGCAACGTGCTCCGTGAGGATCTGATTGCTGCCGGCATGAGCGGTCTGTGGGACGCCATCCGCCGTCACCCGGATGGTCCGAGCGAAAGCTTCGAGTGGTACGTGCGTGTGCGCATCCGCGGCGCCATCCTCGACGAGTTGCGCGCTCAAGATTGGTTGCCGCGCCGCGCTCGCGCCGCCGCTGAAGCCGCGAGTGGCACCGACGCCTACGTGCCGCCGCCCGCCGTCGTTCGCTTCGACGACGTGAGCGAGTGGGAGCAGAACCGCTGCCTCGCCGACGCCTCGAGCAGCGAGGCTGCCGTCGCCGCCAAGTTCGCCCAAGAGACGCTGGCCAAAGCCGTCGAACAATTGCCGGAGCGCGAACGCCATATCGTTTCTCAGCACTACTTCCGCGGCGTGAAGTTCAAGGACCTCGGCGCCGAACTCGGTGTCAGTGAACCCCGCATCTCGCAACTTCATTCCCGCGCCATCCAACGCCTCAAAGCGATCATCAAGTCTGCTGCTTGATACGAGCGGGGGGTTGTCGCAGGGGATGGTGACCAGGGAGAGGGTGTTGATGGTCACCCAATACGGCTGAGAGCGACTCAGCACCCCTTCGGGTATCGCGAAGCGCGTCCTTCGGCGTCGGGGGACGGCCCCTTCGGGCCGACAAAGTTGTTAGTCGCTAATGCACGATCTGGGGTAGATTGCCGATCGTGCAACGGGCTTGGGTACTCGGGGTTGGGATTGGTTGTGCGGTGTTCGTCGGGTTACTACCGAATGTGTGCGCCGCAGCATCACCAGAGACCGAGTTGAATCGCGAGCCGCCCGCAAAAGACTCGAGTGGACCGCAACGCGCGAGACGCTGGTACGGCTGGCAGACGTTTTCCACGGACGGCGCCGCAGGCGCGCTGTTTCTCGGTGCGATTGCAGCCGACCACAACACGACGCTGTTCGGCTTCAGCGCACTGACCTTTGGCTTCGGCGCCCCCGCAATCCATGTCGCGCACGGCAATTGGGAACTCTCGCTCGCGAGCGTCGGCATGCGCGTCTTCTTACCCTTCGCCGGCGCCCTGCTCGGAAGCACAGGCGACGTTCGCACCGTCTCAGACTCGGGCAGCAGTGAATCGTCCAACAAATGGACGCTCGTCGGCGCGGGCATTGGCGGCCTCGTCGCCGCCACAACCGACGGGCTGCTCTTCGCCTACGACACGCGAGTCCCAAAACCAGAACCCGCTCGCAATCAGCTGCTCAAAGTGGACCCGCTGCCGCGACTGCTCGTATTGCGCCAAGGCGCCGGCGTGGGGTTTTCCGGGCAATTCTGACGCGGCGCCACTTGTGCCGGGACTACGGCCCATCAGCTCGACGGAGCTCCAGGGGCGCCGCGATTCCGAGCAGCGATCTTCGCTGACACGTGCAATTTCCCAAAGCATTTTCGCGCGTGCAACAGATTGTGAGCCTTGCACAGCAAGCGCAAGTTCGACGCTTCGGACGAGCCATTCCGAGCAAAGGGCTCGACATGGTCGATCTCGATGAACGCCCGCGCGTTGCAGCGCCGACCATCAGGCGAGACGTACGCACACTGACCAGCGTCTCGCGCGTGGACGTCTCGCCGAACTTGCACCGCTAGGTATCGGCTTTGCGCTCCGCCTGGTGGAGTTGCCCGTTCCGGCGCGCCCGATGATTTCACTTCACCGCGCGCCCGACGCGGTCTCGATCCAATGCCGAAGCGCCGCTTCTCCTCTTGCTTGACGAAACTCGCCACCATCAGCTTCATCAAACTTGCGAGATCACCGTTTGGGACTCGGTGACTCGCGAGCTCCCGCGCGCGTTCGATCAGCTCGCGCAACTCCGCGTCGGCAGTGAAGTGCACTCCAAAGCGGTCGGTCGAGAGCGGCTCGAGTTCGCGTCCACGCGGGCGCGGGCGGACGTCGGTGCTCATAGGTTCCGCCCGTGCAGTAGGCTCGACTTCTACTGTGGGCTCGACTTCTCCGAGCGCAGGATCCGGCACTATTTTTGGCGCTTCCGCTCCAATAGCCGCGGGTAGGCGGCGGATCTGCTCGCGCACGTCGGGTCGCGGAAACCGCGCCGCGAGCAGCTCTTCGATCTGTCGACGAGTCTTGCCCTTGCTCGCTTCGAACAGCTCTGTCGCATTCTGTTCGTTCAAATGCGACGCGAGCGCGCACAGCGCACACAAGTGAAGTTCGCCTCGAGCAACGCGCTCGAACACATCGGAAAATCGTCGACACACTCGCGCCGCAGCGACTCGCCGCCCTGCGGCGCCCTCGCTCATCCCCAAGCCTTCCACGCAGTACGCAAACAGTGACGGGAATCCGAGTTCCAAATGCAGCTGGCGCTCCTCGAGCTCCACCAAGTGCGCCAGCACGTGCGCGGTCAGCGAATTACTTTGCCCAACAAGCTTCGACAATCCCGCCACGAGCTCCGCATTCCCGACTCCCACCAATCGATACTGGTTGCTCATGAGTCTTCTCTACCATGCGTTATTTTGTCGTTCGCATTGCTGCACAGGGACCGTTTTCAGCCACAAAACGGCTCGCAATTCATCCGCGCTCTCGAAAGCCCCACCACGCAAAACCTCGCGCAAACAAAACCCCAAATCCAACTCACTCTCCACGATCACCCTCCCAACTGTCCAAAACCCGTCTACAAAAATCGACACCCCAACCGCCGAATCACCCCAAGGGCGGACCGAACAAGTGATGCGCGCATCTCCGTCCGCGTCGTTTCCCACACCGAGCCACGCATGCGCGAATCACTTGTGAGGCCGCACGCAAGCCGCCAAGGCGCTTTGCTCGAACCAACACTCCCTCGGCGGCGCTCCAAGAAGACCCACGATCGCGACGCAACCTCGCGCCCCATCTCGCCGCTCCGCCTGGCGGAGTGGTCACGAGCCCCGTCACTTCCCCACGAAGTCTCGCGCCTCCCGCGCCAACGCCGCCCACTTCGCCGGCACCGCCAAAATCGTCACCCATTCCTTCATCGGCTTGCCCTTGCCGGCATCGAACGGCCCGCCGATGCCCGCGCCGATCAACGCCTCGACTCGCGCTTTCGGCAATTTGAGGACGAGCGAACCACGTACCAACATCGCGAAAATCTTGCCGTCCACCTTCAGCGCGTTCGAACCGAACACACGCCGGCTGGGCTCGGGGGCTTGAATGCTCGCGTCGCCCTTCGTCAGGGTTTTTACGAGTTTCTGAAAGGCTTGCTCAGCATCGGACTCTATCGTCATCGACGTTGCCTCGCGAAGTGTCGGCCGCGACGCCGAAGGCTGAGTGCTCTGCGACGTCGCGCGTGACCATCAAAACCCCTCTCCCAAGATCAGGGGAAGATTTCGCGTTCCGAGTAAACTTGGTTGATGCGTTGCAGGGCGACGCCGTAGCAGGCGCGGCGGTAGTCGCAGTTGTGCAGTTTCGCGAAGCGGACCATGCGGTCGTAGGCGTCGTGCATGGCGATTTCGAGGCGCTGATCGACTTCTTGGATGGTCCATTGTTCGCTGCGGCGATTTTGGACCCATTCGTAGTAGCTGACGGTCACGCCGCCGGCGTTGCACAGCACGTCGGGCAAGATTTCGATGCCGCGGCGCCTGAGCACTTCTTCGCCTTCGGGTGAGCAGGGGCCGTTGGCGCCTTCGGCGATCAGTTGCACTTGCAGGGCCTCGGCTTCGGGCACACCGACTTGGTTCTCGAGCGCGGCGGGCACGAAGATGTCCGCTTGGGTGCCGAAGAATTGCTCGCGTTCGATCTTGGTGCCGTTGGCGTAGCCGGCGATCGAACCGTTTTGTTCGACGTATTGCTTCAAGCGATACGCGTTGAACCCTTCGGGGTTATACAGGTAGCCCGTGTGATCGCCGACGGCGACGAGCGACACGCCGAGTTGGCTGAGCAACACCGCGGCGTTGGAGCCGACGTTGCCGAAGCCTTGCACGATCAGCTTCTTGCCCTTGATGTCGAAGCGCGCGCGATCGGCCCAATCCAAGATGCAGTGCACCAAGCCTTGGCCGGTCGCTTTCTCGCGGCCATAGGTGCCGCCGCTGGCGACTGGCTTGCCGGTGACCACGCCCATCACGCTTTGCTTGGAGACCATGCCCACCGAGTTCATGTACGTATCGAGCGCCCAGGCCATGGTCTGCGCGTTCGTGCCCACGTCGGGCGCGGGGATGTCGTAGTCGGGGCCGATGTTCGAGCCGAGCGCGTGGAAGAAGCGGCGCGTCATGCGGCTGAGCTCGGCGCGCGAGAGCGTGTGCGGGTTGACCTTGATGCCGCCCTTGCCGCCACCGAAGGGCAGATTCATCAGCGAACACTTCCAGGTCATCATCGCGCCGAGGGCCTTGAAGTCGTCGAGCGACGCGCTCTCGTGGTAGCGCATGCCGCCTTTGTACGGCCCCAAGATGTTCGAGTGCTGGATGCGGTAGCCCTTGAACACGCGGAACTCGCCGTTGTCCATGCGGACCGGGAAGTGCACGATGATTTCGTTCTTCGGCTGCGCCAAGATGCTGCGGATGTATTCCGGCATCTGAATGATCTTGGCGGCGTCATCCAGGTAGCTTTGGATGACTTTGAAGAACTCGTATTTGGGAGCCTGTGGGGAGGACGATGAGTTGGGAGCGACAGACTGCATGTACGTTATTGTTCCAGAACGGTGGCAGTCCGCAAAAAGCTAAGCTTTGTTTCGTATTTATCGCCTCGTATGCGACGGGTAAGTGCTCAGCGGCCTACCCCGACCCACAGCGTATATAAGTACACGATCGGCGAAACGACGATCAGCGCGTCGATGCGGTCCAACATGCCACCGTGACCGGGCACGATCGAACCGGAGTCTTTGATGCCCGTCGAGCGCTTCAACAATGACTCGACCAGATCGCCGCATTGCCCAAATGCGCCGGCGACCAGCGCGAGCGGCACCACGTGCTCCAGCGGAATACTGCGCAAATAGAAGAAGTGACCGAGCACACCGCCGAGTAGCGCGCCGAGCAACGCGCCGACGAATCCTGCGCGCGTCTTCTTCGGGCTGACCGCTTCGTAAAGCTTGCGCTTGCCCAAGAAGCGACCGAAAAAATAGCCACCCGTGTCCGCCAACCAGGCGAACGTGAGGCACATGAACACGTAGCTCGGGCCATCTCCACCCGCGTCACGGCGCAGCATTGCCAGTGCGGTCAGCATGCCGCCCACGTACAGTGGACCGGCAACGCCGGCGAAGGTCCGCAACGCCGCGGTCGGGATCTCACCGAGCCGCCAGAGCGGCACCATCAAGCCAACCAAGGGCACCACGAACAGCAGCGTGAGGAGCACGCGGGGATCGCTGCCCCAGACGTACAAGCTGGTAGCCACCGCGAGCGTGCTCACGATACCGACGGCGCGGGCAACGCCGTCGTCGGGGTGCGTCATGCGGAACAGCTCGTCCGCCGAAATCGCCGCGGCGATCAGCACCAGGATAAAGAAGCCCCAAGTCGGCCCGCGGAACAACAGCCACATCAGTGGGGGGACGACGACAGCGGCGGTGAGGAGTCGAACTTTGAGGTTGCTCGCGGCCAAGACGCATTGCCGTAACAGCCACCCGGACGCTTCACAAGGGGGACGCGCGCAGTCACGCCTGGTTTGTCGGAGCAAACGGGTGGTGGCGCCGGAGATTTGGGGGTTTGGGGGCCACGGAGGGACGGGCGCGCTCACCGGGCAGGTCGTCGCTGTGGCCACGCGAGACGAACAGCTCGTCGCGGCGGCCACGCCTGCCCGACGCGGGAACGAACTCGAGGCTAGCGATGGGCGCGACTTCGACTCAGAAGAACGCCACGTCGTCGACGCTGAAGTCGAACGTGGGGGACGCGGGGGGCGTGGACGACGGTGGAACGAGAAATTGCAAACTGAGGATCTGGGCCTTGTCGAACGGGACCTGAGGACCGAAGCCTGCTTGCCCGAATGCCGCCGCGTCCGCAAAGGTGATCGTGTAGAACGCCCATTCCTGGGTCAGGATCGGGGAGCGGCGCATGTAGTAGTGGTCTTCGCAGATCAGTTTGTCGATCGGGACGCAGGTGCCACCATTTGCGACTCCAGTGGTCCCCGATATCCCGACCATGACCTTGACCTTCAGCTTGGGGGTCGGGTTAGTGGCGGTCACGTTGGCCTTGGCCCAAAATTGGATGCCTGAATAGGCGCTCGCGTCGAAAGCGTGCGGTTGAAAGTCAGAGAACGTCACACCTAGGCCCGCGCCCCAGATAGTGAACGAATCGCCCGAGGTCCCTGCGGCAAACTTGGGCGTGCAGTTGCCAGACGCCACCGGCTTGAAAATGGACAAGTCGTCCGGAAGTTGATTCCCTGTTCCGTCGTTGAAGATGTACCAAGTGCCGCCATACGGAGCGTTGATCGGCTGGATTGTGTAGTCGCCATCTTCCACGTCGTCGACTAGCAACTTGGCGGAGTCCTGGGCGCTTTGGCACGTGGGCGGACCGCCGCCCTGCCCGACTGCTCCGCCTACACCACCGACTCCGCCTGCACTGCTGATGCCGCCCGCGCCGCTGACAGCTCCGCCGACGCTGCCGCCTGCTCCGCCGACGCTGCCGCCTGCTCCGCCAACGCTGCCGCCTGCTCCGCCAACGCTGCCGCCTGCTCCGCTGAGGGCTCCGCCTGTTCCGCCGGCGCTGCCGCCTGCTCCGCCGACGCCTCCACTCTCAGGAACACCACTGCTGCCCGCTTCGCTATCCGCGACACCACCGCTTCCGGAGTCGTAGACCCCTGCGCTCCCCGATTCGCTGTCGACTCCCCCGGATGCGCTGACACCGCCATTGCCGGAGTCGCTGGCAGAAGCACCGCCGCTCCCTGAAACGTTCATGCGTCCGCCCTCCGCGAACGAGCGGCTCGCAGCGCCTCCGCTCTCAAATCCGCCCGCGCCTCCGTTGTTCGCATCAGGCCGAACGTCACTCGGCGGTTCCACGAGCAGACATCCGGATGCCAGCAATGCAGCGAATCCGCAGACGCGAACGACGCTTCGAGTGCGAGCAGGGCGATTCACAACGCGCCGCCGAGCGTCAAACCCGTGAGCGCAGGCCCGGCGACTCCACGCAGCTCCAGGGTGGACGTCGCTTTCTCGTGCTGCGAAGGCGCGCGCGTCCAAAGAAACACCGTGACACCAGCGGCCACGGCGGTGCCACCGAGCAGCGCGAGGTTCGCAACGCCGAGCGAGACTGTTTGCGAATGCAGCTCGTCGCGGTTCGGGGCGAGCTGATCGTTGGCCGTGTGGTAGTCGTGCAGCTTCACTCCGTACAGAATGCCCGTGACGACCGTTCCGGCAGCGAGCACCCCAGTCACCACCCCTGCGGTGATGACTCCGGTGCTCATGCGAGATCGGTCATGCGTCGCCGCTGGCGCAGCAGCAGAACCGGGCGCGACAATCGCGGCCGGCGCAGCAGAGTCAGGGCGAACGACTGGCTGCGGCGCGGTGGGATCCAAGTCCGGCACCACCACACTCACGGTGCTGCCGTCGTCTTGCACGATGACCTGCGCTTGCCAGCGCTGTCGCCCGGGCGCCGTCGCCGAGATCAGGTGCGGGCCGGAGTCTGCAGGCAACGGGAGCTTCCATTGTGCCGAGCCAACCAGTTGGTCATCGCGAGTGATTTCGAGGCCGGGCGTAGATTCGGCGAACGGAACCTCGATCACTAGATTCGAGAGCCGAGGCGCGAGGCCTGCGGCCCGCTCTCGGGCTCCACTTTCACGCTCCTTGTCACCCGCCGCTCTTGCCAGCGCTGCAGCTTCCACGAAGGTACTCCAGGCGCTTGCGAGCCGCCCCGAATGCTCGTAGCAATCGGCCAAGTTGAGTGAAGTGCCGCTGCGTGACTCGATACGGCGGCTTTCCTCGAGCGTCGCGCACGCCTCGGCATACTTACCGTCCCTCATCAGCGCCTTTGCGTGGTCGAAGAGCGCCTGTGCCGTCGCGCTTTCAGAAGCCAATTGCGCCGACACCGACCCCGCTGCGCCGGAAACGCAGGCGAAAGCGCTCAATCCGAGCCAAAGCCGCACCCCCAACGCGCGCAACGCCCAGCTTGGAGTTCGCCAGAGCTCAACGATCATCGAAGATATTGCGTTTCCGGGCAGGCTCGCGGACGGCCGCGTGGACGGAGCTGACGGTCGCGCGCTTGCGCAGCGCGGCCGCCGGCGCTGGGGCAACTGGCACCTTCGCCGGCGGTTCTGCGGCGATCGTGGCGGCCCACGCGAGGGGCGGCTGAGGCTGCTCGGGGATCTGCTCGGGCGAGGGGCGCACTGCGAGCGCCTCGGGTTCGCGCGCGCCGGTTGCGACGGTCGTCGAAACGCTAGCTGCGGGCGGCGAGGGGCGCGACGCGATGACGCCGAACGCGAGACCACTGAGCAATGTGACAACCAACGTTGCGCCCAACGCCGTGGACCAACGGCGACCCTTGCGCGGCAGCGCAGCCGAACTGTCGCCCGAGTCCGCGTCGACAATCGTTGCCGTGACGGAGAGCTCCTCGCTGCCTGACGCCGGATTGGGCGCCGCCGGACGGAGGGTTGGCCCCGCGGCTTGAATCGTGCGCGAGATGCGTTCGACCGAATTGTGCGCTCGTCTGGGTCCGAACTCGATCAACGCCTGAGCCAGCTCGGCCACATCCTGGTAGCGCCGCTTCGGGTTTTTCTCCAGGCAACGCTCGATAATGGACTCGAACGCTTGGGGAAGCTCCGGGCGCAAACTTCGAATCGAGCGTGGAGCCGAAACCGCGACCTTCATGCAAATCTCGGGGACAGTCTCGCCGGCGAAGGGAAGTTGGCCCGTGAGCAGCTCGAACAAAACCACGCCGAGCGCCCAGATGTCGGCGCGCGCATCCACCGTGCAGGATGACTCCATTTGCTCCGGTGGCATGTACAACGGCGAGCCGATGACAGCCGCGGTGTTGGTCAAGCTAGCGTCGGCCCCCGCGGCGCCTCTCGGAGCAACCTTGGAGATCCCGAAATCGAGCACCTTGACGGACCACAGTCCGTCCGCACGACAGACGACGAACAAGTTCGACGGCTTCAAGTCGCGATGAACGATGCCCAATACGTGCGCTTCCGCGATCGCCTCGCAGGCCTGGAGTAAGAACTCGACCGCTTGCTCGATTGGCAACACGCCCCGTTGCCGCAGCCAGTCCGAAAGGTCGAGGCCGTCGAGACACTCCATGACCATGTAGGGCTCGCCGCCCTCGAGCAATCCAACATCCGAGACGCGTGCGACGTGCTCGCTCTTGATGCGGACCGCAGCTCGCGCCTCGCGCATGAACCGCTCGACGGTCTCTGCCTTGGCCAGAGCCTCTGGCAGCAGGAACTTGATGGCGACCTTCTCGTTGAGCTGGATGTGGTGCGCGGCGACGACCACGCCCATGCCTCCTCGTCCAAGCTCGCGTTCGACACGATACTTGTTTGCCAGAAGTTGTTCTTGCGAACCCCGCATTCAGATCTCTCATATCACGGCACGCCCTCGGATTGGCAGTCTCCGCGTGCGGCACGCTGCATACGCATATCGTCGTCCTAGGTGCGCTGTTCGCGCACCTGCTCAATGGTCGAACATCTTTTACCGACACATGTTTCGCGGAAACGATCCATGCGCGACCGAGCGTCGAGCTTCGCCATAGTAGTTTGTCGAATGGCTCGGCAACCAAGCAGCTCGCCATTGCAGCTCGCGCGATAAACGGGCTACGTTCGAAGTAGCGCGCCCATTGGCGAAACTGGCAGTCGCAGTTTTCAAACCTCGACCAACCGCCAAGGCCACCGCGACCGGGGCGGCTCGCGCTCGGGAAACGACCTTGGCCGCCAGCTCGTGACGCTCCAAGTCGAGATCGATTCGCGCCAGAATTTGCCCCTGTACATGCGCGCGCGGAGCGCCTTCGCCTGATCGAGCGCAAAGAATTTCCCGGGCGACTTGCGCCGACGCCTCGCTGAAAGTAGACCCCCCAGTCCCTTTCGACGATGAAGTTTCCTCGGGCTTTTTTTCGGCAGCGCGGACTGCTGCTCGGATTCGTGGCGCTAGGCGCGACGGCTTCGCACTGTTCCACGCCCAGGCCACCCGAGCGCTCTCTCGACGGAGTGGCGCAATTGCTCGGCGGCGCCATCGGCGGCGTGGTCAAGCCGGAGGAGCTGATCTGGGAGCCTGGGCACGGCATGCTCGAAGAGTTGCTCGTGGGCCGGCGCGTGCTGTTCCTGGGCAAGCCCAAAGACGGAACCGCGCGTGATCTGTACCGCGCGCGCGTGCGCGTCACGCTCGACGGGCAGCCGCTCTCGGTCGGTGCACTGCACAACGTGACCGACACGCCGGTCGGTGACGACGCCGCGCTCGAAGCGCGCGGTGATCGCGCGACCTTCGCCACGCTCGCGTTCGGACGGATCCAGGGCTTGAGCGTGCTCGATCTGACCGGCATTCCGCGCTCGGACCGACCCGAGAAGTGGTTCGACCGCCTGCTCTTGGCGATCAACTCCTACCAGGCGACGGGCAGCTTCGCTGGGCTCGGTCGCACGAACATCGTGCTCGATCAACCGGCCGAGAGCGCCAAGCTGACGCTCGCTCCACCGAACTTGGAGATCGACTTCGGTGGCGGAGAACCAGGACGAGTCCTGCACTATCAAACCGAGCAGCGTTCGCTACGCGGTGCGGATGGTGCCGAGCCGGCTTCCGCGCGAGCGGTTCCCGAGGTGCACGTACCGAAACCACTGGTGCTGTGGTTGGTCGATACAGTGCGTGCCGAAGTCGGCCCCGAGCCGATCGCGTGGCTCGAAAATAAGGTTTTTGGCGCGAAAGACAGCCTCAAGCGCGCAAGCTTCGCACTTCTCCAGCCGAAGACGGCGAGCGCATTGAAGGCTGACTCCCAGGAACAAGTCGTGGCCAAGGTCGTCGACGGCAGTGACTTCGAGCACGCCGCAGATTCGTGGCCGCCGCCGAGCGTGCCTTCGATTTGGAAAGATCCCAAGCCGGGCGAAGGCGAGTGGACACCCGTCACGTACGGATTCTTGAAACCGATGCGCGGCTTGCCCTCGGATGTGAAGCCTCCCGCATACTTCTATCGCACCGTGATTCGCCCGGATGCCGAGCGGCCGTACTCGGAGCTGGTGCTGATCGCGATGGACATGCGTCAGCTCGAGCTCGGCATGCAAGCGGGTTATGAAGATCCGAAGCCGACCACCGGCTCTCCAGGCGAGGGGCACATTCCTCAGGACCCAGCCGTGTACAGTCGAGTCGTCGGCACGTTCAACGGCGCGTTCAAGACGCAGCACGGCGCCTACGGCATGATGGTGAACAAGCGCGTGCTCTTGCCGCCCGTAGTTGGCGGCGCGACCGTGATCGTCACCAACTCATCGGCAGTGGGCCTGGGCAGCTGGCCCCACGACAACGGAATCCCCGAAAATATCGCGTCATTTCGCCAGAACCTCGATCCGCTCGTCGAAGACGGCGTGGCCAATCCGACGGGCCGCCGACTTTGGGGATGGCAGCTCGAGGGCACCAGCGTGATGACTCAGCGCACCGCGCTGTGCGTCACGGCTGCCGGACATTTGTATTATGCGTGGGGCGAAGAGATTGACGGCCCGACCTTGGGCAAGGCGCTGCGCCAAGCAGGTTGCTCGTACGCAATGCACTTGGACATGAACCCAGCGCATGCAGGCTTCGTGTACACCGACGTCATCAATCCGAAGAAGGCCGAGTACCACCTCAAGCTCGCTGACGACCGCATGACCATTCCGCCCGAGAAATTCGTGCGCTGGTCCGCGAAAGACTTTTTCTACGTGACGGTGCGCGACGCGACACCGCACGACGCGTCCGAACTGCAATGGACCGTCGACGGCGGCACGCAAGCGCCGCCGAGCTTCTTGCCCGGCGTGTATGCGAGCCAGCTGACCTTGGGCAGCGTGCAGGTCGATCTGCTGAGCTTTCAGCCCGGTCACGTCGAATTCCAATTTCGGGCCGGCTCGCGCGAGCCGGTCTCTGCACACGCTTCAGGCCTGAAAAACACCCTCGATGACGCGACCGAGCACCGCGTGATGGCGGCCATCGGCCTCGGTCACACGACGGAATCGACGCGCTACGGTTTCGCATTTGGGTCCGACGCGACGCTACCGCTGCGCACCGGTTACGCGACGCTCGTGCTGTCGAAGACCGCGACCGCGCGCATCGAGGCGCCCGGCGTCACGCCCACCCTGAGCGCCGACGAAGAAGCCGTACAGCTGCCGCTGTTGGTGGAAAACGGCAAGCTCGAGCCGCGCGCACGCGAACGCGGGGACATGCGACGTCGCGCTGCACTGTGCATCACGCCCAGTGAACGACTGATCGTCGCCTCGGCGCTGCACGATACCAGCGATACCTTGGCCGCGGCGTTGCTGCGTGTGGGCTGCACGCGCGTCGTCGAACTCGACCGTGGCTCGCATCACCCCGCGTTCGTGCAACGCGCGGGCACCGCCACACCACCGCTGGCGAGTTACGAAACGAGCGTGCTGTACGCGCTCGGGCGTCCGATGCAGGCGCTCGCGTTTCGCTGGAAGCCGGCCAATGCCGCACCTTCTACGAAGGTCACGAGCTACGACTACCCTGCCCCGGATATCGCCCCAAAGAAGCGCAAGCGCCGCCGCGAGGCGGCTCCCACAGAGCCGCCTGCGACGGAGCATTGAGCGTGCGCGCAGTCGCACTTTTGGCCGCGGTGTTGGCGGTCACGAGTTGTCGCAAGACAGCCAACTCCGAGGCTGTCCCAGCGCTGAGCGCGCAGGCATCCGCGGTGGCTTCGGTGTCCGCGTCGCCTTCAGCGTCTGCGTCGCCAACCGCGTCCGCGCAGGTTCGTGCGGGCCTTCCACCCTTGTCCAACGTGGCCTGGATCGAGCACCTCGAGTTCGACGATGGGCACGAGGGCTACGTGTGCCCGCCCATTGGCGCTCGCGAGCCACGCCCGCTGATCGTGGCGGTGCACGGCGCCGGCGATCGTCCTGAGTGGGCGTGCGGCGGTTGGCGCATGGTGGCGGGCGAGTATGCGTTCGTAGTCTGCCCGCAAGGCATGAAAATGGACGCCTCGCGTTTTGGGTGGGACAGCGGCGAGACGATTCGTCGTCGCGTAGCCAGCGCGCTCTCCGCGGCGCGCGCCCGCTTCGGCGAATACATCGCCGAAGGTCCGACGCTCTACGTCGGCTTCAGCCAAGGCGCGACCTTGGCCGGCCCCGCGTTGCTCGATCCCGCTCAAGCATTCCCATTCATCGCGCTGGCCGAAGGCGGTTACGATCTGCTTCGCGATCGCGCATTCCTCGCCAATTTGAAGACGCGCGGTGTCGAAAGCGTGCTGCTCGCGTGCGGCACGCCCGCGTGTTTCGCGAGCATGCGCGCGATCGAGCCCAACCTCAGCGCGGCCGGAATCGAAGCACTGATCGGCGGCGACCCGAAGTCCGGCCACAACCTGAACGGCGAGATGCAGGCAGGCCTGCAAAAGGTGTGGCCGGCCTTTATCGCAGGCTTGCCGAATTGGCGCGGGTATAAGCGGAGGTGAGCGCCGCTCAGTTGCTTGGCTTGTTGACTGGCACCGGCAGTGATCCGCCATTCGGCGTGGTCAGCAACGCGGTTGCCGTGTCGAGCAGTGCCGGGCCAGTTAGTTCGAAGACGACGCGCCCCGCGGAATCCGCAGTCGCGCTCGACGCGGTTGGCACGAGCCCTCCCGTTCCTTGCACTGCGACGGTTCCCTCGAAGATTTTGAGCGCGTTCGGGATACTGCAGTCGACCAGCGCTACCCGAGCGTTGACCGTCAAATGACCCGGTGCCGTGGCCGCGTCACTGGTACCACCGTCGACCGGCGGCTCAACCGGCGCCGGCAACTCCGCCCAAGCGAGGACCTCGGGTTCTCCGGAAAGCTCGAGACAAGACGGAGTCGACGTTGAAGAACCGTTGATCATTTGCACGGCCTGCGTGATGAGACCGCCGTCACCCAGTGAAAACTGCCAAGCGACTTTTGACGTTGAACCGGTCCACACGAAGCTCGCTTGTCCAGCAAGCGAGAGTTGAGCGGGACAGATCTCTGGGTCGGCCGAAGCAATGGCGGCCGTCGGCGTTGTAATGGTTCCCGCGTCGCTCGGGATCGACGCGGTGAGGTTGCCCTGAAGCATGCTCGTGCAGACAGTGACGATATTGCGCGACTGGCCGCCCGTCTTGCCGATGAATTCGACGCGGCGGGCGACGACGAAAGGAGAACCACTTTCGTAGGCTCGACCGACGGCCGGACCGTGTCCGAATTGCAGGGTTACCGTGCTCGAGCCTGGCGAAATGAACTGTGCCGGTACGAGTGCCGAGCTCTGACCGTTCGTCAATTGAATCGCGGTGGCGTTCACCGCTTTGCCGTCCACAAGCAGGCTCAATGAGCCAGTGCTGGTCAGCGTGCCTGTGCGCGTGCTCCCGTCATCCAGTGAGTCATTGGTCTTAGCGAGCAGAAATACTCGTTCACCCTGGAAATACGGCTGAGCAGGCTGAGGGACGCAGATCGTTCGAACATTGCCGTCCGCGCTGAGTCCGCAGTCATCTCGAAAGGTCGTCAGCGGATCACCGCACCCAGGCGCAGTGGTATCGCTGCCACCACTCGATAGATCCGCAATGCAGACGCTAGATGACTGCTTCGAGGTGGGTGCGACATTGAACGAAAACTCTTCCACGTTGTCTCCGACCGCGACCGTCACGGTGGCTGGCCCTCCAGGCTGAACCACGGAGACCGGAAAGTAGACGTTCGTTTCGGAAGAACCGTCCGATTCGAACGCGCGCGAGACACCCTCCCCACCGGTAGACAGCGCGCCGCTAGCACTGGCAGTCGCGCGCCAGGTGCCTTTGCGCGCTTTGACGACTGCCCTCAACTGCACGTTGGTTGAATCCACGGTCAGCGTGCCATCATCATTGGGAACCGCGACGGATGGGATCGAAGCACAGGTGTCAGCAGGTGGCTGCGGGCGTACGAATACACCGTCTGCATCAAGATATCCGCAGATCGCGACGGAGAAGTCGGCTTTCGATGTGCACGAACCAACGCCACCACTGATCGCGACCAGCAGCAGCGCGGACAAGGGCAAGTGTCGTGTCGGAATCATCTCTACTTCCCGTCTGACGTCGGGTTGATGGTGGGAAAGGGCGTGCCCACGAAATATTTGGAAAATGCAGCTTGGAAGATGTCGAGATCGGTGGTGAGCCCGATGAAAATACCGGGCAGCCAAACCGTCTTCTTTTGAACCTGTTCTGGAGTTACAACCGTATCAACGTCATTGCCTACGGACGCTACGGAGCCGTAAGAGGCCGCAACCGTAAGCCCGAGCCCCCAAAAGTCCACGACTCCGCCCAGGTAGACTCGCGGATTGGAGAATGGGTGCAGCAGATCCAAGCCGCCAGCGCCGCCGAACTGCACGCCCTTCGGCATGTCGATCGCATCGCGCCCCTTTCCGCAATAGTAAGTGAGCAACAGCGGCACGCCGAATTCGGTCACGTTGCCCGCTCGCTGCACTCCGCTGCCCATGCCCCCTGACACGGGAACGAGTTCTTTGTAAGACTCCGTGCTGAAGGCCTGGGACATACCGAAGCCGGCACGCACGCCCAAATGACGGTACGAGTGCACGACCAAGGTGTTAGTAGCGATCGTGCGATGAGCGAGCGGGACAGAGCTACCGGGCACAGTCACCGCCCCACTCGCGACTGCCGCTGTGCAGTCATCCGTCGGAGAATTCGAAGCGCAGACCTGGAACGTATAGCGGGCGCTCCCGCTCAGCTCGCCCAGGGCGATGATTTGGGTGCTCGGGGCTTGGACGTCCAAATCGAGCGGTCTGAGTGAGTTGAACCCGCTCACGCTCTGGCTCGATCTACTGGCAAAGTTGAACTGTGAAGTGTCCGTCTGCGACAACCCCACCAAGGCAATGTTGCGCTGAACGACAGAGCGATTGTCGATCGCCGCGCCGATGGACCAGCCGGGCTTCACTCCCTGCACCGCGACGAAAATCTTGTCGCCGTCCTTGATCGGGCGCGGCACGCTCGTGCGCTGAAATCCGCCGCTGAAATCGTACTGAAGGACATACGGCTCGCTCGCGTGTCCCGTGCAACCTTCGCGAGCACAGCCGCGGACGAGCACGTCCTCGACCACCAGCGGGAGCACCTCCGTAGCGAGCGCACACATGATGCGAGCAGATTTGCCGAGCTGTTCTTGGCCGTCTGCGCTGGATTGAGACGCAGCTTTCAAGTCGGCAACCTTCGCTGCGAGGCTCGCGCTGAAACCGGTGACGGCGTTCGCGATGTTCAGCAATTCGTTCTGAGACCTGGCCAGAGCTGACGCTTTTCGAGGCTTCCCGTTGTCTGGCTCCGGAAGCGCCGGTAGCAACGCATCGAGCATCTTCTTTGCGCGGGGGTCAGCGTACGCCGGGTGATTCCTCACCACGCCATTGAGGTTGTCGAAGGCTTCGTCGATCTTGCTGGGCAGCGTTGCCCGCGCGTCTTTCGCCACCTCGTTCGAAAGATCGAGTAACGACTTCGCGAGTTTGGCGTCCTTCGTCATCTGGCTCAGCAGTTTGCTGAGCGACGCGATCGTCGAACTGGAATCGCCAGAGTCGGCACCCCGACCAGCCAGCGCCAGGAGATCGAAAGCATCCTGCCCATTTTGGCCATTCAAAGGCCCGCCGACGTTTCGCGCAATCGCGCGCAGGACCTCTCGGCGCGGGTAACCGCTGATCGTTAAGTGTGCGACCTGCGCTTCATCGAACGACGTCTCGAGCGGAACGAGTGTTGGCTCCCCCGGCCACAGCCCATACACGCGCTGCGCCGCAGGCGTCGTCACTTTCAGCTGGATCGGCTGGTCTGTCGCAAACCCGGCCGTGTCAACGCAAACCGTGATCCGGTTCCCGACGGTATTGTCCAATGCATGACGCACGAGCTCGCGAGTGGGGCTCACGTAAATGGTCGCATTTTGACAAGCGACCTGATTGCGAAGGAGCGCGGCTTCCTCGCTCTGGATTCTGGGCGGCGATGCTCGCCCAGCGAGGGGCTGACTCGAAAGTGCGTCGGCCGCGGCGCGACCAATACTGGAGTTGGCCGGCAGCCACGCATAACGTTCGCTCTCCGGCGGTATGCGATGAAGCTTTTCCGCCTCGTACGCGGTAGCGCCCTGCACCATGAACTGCGTGAGCAGCGCCTGCTGCAGTGCGCTGACCGTGTCGGCCTTCTTTTTGGCGTCGCTACTCAGCAAGTTCAGCGTCTTTTGTGCAGCATCGATGGCGACGGGGTTGGGGGGTGTCGCAGCCTTCAGTTGTGAGACCTTGACGTATGCCTGGTCGGCTTTGAGCAGCGCTGCCCGGGCGGCGACGGCGGCGGCGCGCAGCCCATCGGCGTTGCTGGCGTTCGAGAAGCTGGCAGCGGCGGCCTTGGCTCGTTCATCGGGCTCCTTACGCCTGACGCAAACCGAGCGAGCGTCAGCCCTCGACCAAAATGCGTACGACGAATAGAAGACGCTCGCTCTCGACTTGCTCGAATCATTTGCTTGCGCGCCTCGTTGCTGCGCGTCCGGGGCGCACTCGAACATGTCGGCGATGCGCGTTTTGACGTCCGGCGCCGCGGCTTCCTCGGCTGCCACCAGCGCCTCACATTCGGGAGATGGGCTGCGCTGGTTTTGACATTCCCAGTGAGCCAGCACCCTGGTCGATTCGGCAAGCATGTCGTCGTCGCCATCGAGGAGCGCCGCGCGCTTTCGCAAATAGTCGACGTCGGGCTCGCTGGGCCAAGGTTGGGCTCGGCGGACTTGCCACGCCTTGACTCCGGCACAGCCGGGTAGGCCTTGCTTTGCACAAATAGCCGAAACTTGTGCGGCGAACGCGTTCATTCGCCGAACCTTCTCCAAGCGCGTCGTATTCGCGCTGAGGATGGACGGGCTCAGTTCGGTAAAAGAAAAGGTGTTCGCGCCGGCACTCGCGTTGTCACAACGGACTCCGTTTGCCGTAATTTCAGGCTCCGCCTGAGCCGCTCGCGCCCAGCACAAGATCAGGCAGCAAAACGCCGCTGTGGTCTGCACCAGAGTTCGGAGAGTGATCATCATCGTCTACTTCAATGTTCCAGCCGATTTGCTGACCGAGTCGAAGGGCTGAACGAATTCCGGAGCTACGAGGCTTGGCGGAACAGCAACCGTTCTGGTTGAATGACCCGCTGGCTTCGGCGCGCCCGCCTTCGTCATGTCGGACTTTGACTTCTGCTCAGTCCGATCGAACGCCCACTGGTAACGCGCGTCCGCGGCAAGCGCGGCATCGTCGATCCTCAGCTCTTGCTGGAGCGGATCCTCTCGATGATCGACCAGGCTGAGCAACGCGCTCCAACCGAAGCGATTGAGCGCGGGGTCGGGCGGTGGTTTGGGCACTGCCAACGCCAAGTGGTCGCTGAGCTCGACAACTTTGTCCGGCGGTAAAGCAATCTCGATCGCGCTGACGTGACGGATCAATTCATGCCCGGTCTCGCAAGTCGTCGAGTGATGGCGCCACGAATTGCAGGTATCGCGGGTGACCTCCTCGACTGCGTCGATCCCGGTGACGCGCAACGCGGCAAAGGAATTGCCATCGCGAACTGCCAGGTCATTGAAGCGTGGTAGCAAGTCGAACTGGGCGTTTTGCGCGGAAACAAGCGCATATTCCGCCTTCTTTAGCGACGAAGCGGGAACCGTGATTACAGCCAATCGGCGATCACCGTTCCCGAACGAGAGCGACTGAATCAGCCTGAAGACTCCCGCGCGTTCCTCGAGCGAACTCGTCAAAACGAGCCGCTGTGAGCAGCTCTTCGGAAACCGCATCGTCATCGGTAAGTACACCGTGAAATGCGCTGAAACCGGCTCGAGCGCGGCGCGATCATCTTTCAGCGGCAGAGCGTCCTGGACGAAACATTTGCTCGTAGAACAGCCAAGCAAACCGAGAGAGCCAAGGACCAGGCCCCTCAACACCCACGTGTAGTTCGGTGCGCGTTGCTTCTCGGTCAACAACTGAGGAATAGGCACAATGCCCTGACCATTGCCGGGCTACACTCGAAACGTCAAGAGGGCGCGGTTTAGTCATTTTTCTACGCCTCTACCCTCGGGGGTGGCCTCGAGGGTGGCAGCTTGGCGAAAACCACCACCCTCCGCGGTTAGAGCTCGCTGCTCTCACGCGGTAACGAGAAACGCCGAGGCGCCTTCGAACTCGCGCGTCGACTCTCAGTCCCCCATCACGAACGTCGCTCGCAGCGCGCCGTACGCGAATTGCCCGTTCCCACCCGCGTCCACGCTCTTGGAGGTGTCTCCCGAGCTCGTCTTTGCGCTGGCGAGGAAGAGCGCTTGCAGGCCGAACTCGGCGCCCAACGCGAAGTTCCGGCTCACGAAGTAGTCACCACCAAAGCCGAGCGTCACCGGGATGAGTGTCGCGCTCGCCGTGCGATCGCTGAGCGTGTCCTTACAGGTTTCGTTGCCGTTGATGTCACCCGTGCACTCGGTGGACTTCACGGTCGCGTCCAGCGACGCCCGCGCGAAACCTGCCGACGCGATCAGATTGGCCCGCGCGCGATTGTCCTTGGAATGCCAGACGTCGATGATTGCGGTCGGAGCGACTTGGAACAGCGTCAGTGCTCCCGATTCACCCCCCGAGTTCACGCCGATGCGAGCCAGTCCGAGGCCCAATCCGAGTGAGTAGGAGGGGCCTTGATAGCCGACCAGAAAGCCTGTTCCAGCACCCGCAAGCGACAGCAAGCTGCTCTGGCTCTGCACACGCGCTTGAACCATCAGCCCGGTTGCGTGCCCTCCACTCGCAGGCTCCTCGGTCGCACGACCCGGGGCAGGCGGAAACGAGCCAGTGCCGGTTTCTTGCATCGGGTGGCCTTCCTCGTCTGCGTGCGAGACGCCCGCCAATGTCACGCAACCCGTCAAAACCGCAGCCCCTAAGCAAAATCGAATCATCATCGAGTACTCCTCCACCCACGACAGACCGAGCGCGAGTTTGCGTCCGATCCCCAGGTCCAAACACTCACGATGCCAGCGCTCTAGCTACAGCAAGCACCGCGCCAACCTTCCCCGGCGAGCTTCTGCCACAAAACCTGCCGAGGTGTCTCGATTCGTGCGTGGTACCCAATTCACACCGTGCCGAACGCGCGCCACTCGTATCGTCGTCGAGACGGACGCATGGGCTACTTTCCGCAGCAACCATAGAGCGACGTATAGCCGTCGTCGGTCATCCTGATTTGGTAGCCGGAACAACCCTTTGGGTTGAAATTCAGCGAGAACACCGTGCGTTCACCGAGCTTCGACTGCTTGACGTTGGCAGTCACCTTTTGCCAATCCACGAAGCCGGCCGCATCACGATAGTCATCGAGCTCGACCGCGGTAGAGACGGCGCGGCCTCGGTAGCGCAGGAAGCGCGCAACGTCCTGCACTGAATTGGGCGGATCCACGAAAACTCGTCGCTCCTCCGGGCCGCAATTCGGCGAGCTGGGGCGCGGCGGTTGCTCGAACGGATCCGAACCGGGCGCGGGGGTTCCAGCTGGAAGCAATGATGGCTGCAAGAGCTCCAGGATCATCTCGTGCCGCTGGCTAGCCACTTCACCAGGCAACCGAGCAATTCGCTCCAGTTCGGTGTACCCGTCATCACCGAGCAGTGAGAGCACTTCTGCAGCGGTCCTTGCGACGACTCGGTCGTCATCCAGCACGAGTTCACCGAGCACCTGAATGTCTGCGGACGTACATGCCTTTTGCAAAGCGGCGACGGTATGTGTGTTCATTCCGCGCGTGAAATGGGCGTGGCCCACGTTCTCGTTTACGGCGCGCCTCAGATCTTTCTTACGACGTTCACGCACTGCTGGGTCTGCGCTGGGCGTTACCTGCGCGGAGCCGGCTGGCAACGCGGTGGCCGCCGTAGCCGCATTGCTGGAGGGCGCAGCCAGCGGCGCTCCGACCTTCTGAGAGCTGCGATGTGAGCACGCAACGTGAACACACGCCAGCAGCGACCCGAAAGCAACCCACCACCCAAATCTCATTGCAGTCCAGTCAGGGTAGTCAGGGCTCGCATTCGGGTCAATGCAGTCGGAGCGCGCTCGCGAGCTTCGCGCGAGTGCCGCGACTACTTCACGGTCGCGCGCGCCGCCTCTTCGATGATTTTCACCACCGCTTCGGGATGCGCCACCGGAATCGCGTGCGACGAATCGATCTCTTCCGTCCGAGAGTGCGCGCGTTGCGCCATGAAACGGAGCGCCGCGGTGGGAATGGAGAAATCTCGAGTCGACACCAAAGCCCATGAATCGATGGTGTGCCACGCGGCATGTCCCTGCAGCGGTTCAGCCAGGGCCGCGGGATCGATGGGCCGCTGCTGAGCGGCCATGACAGCTGCGGTTTCTGCCGGGACGTCGCCCGCGTACACCTCGCGAAATTTGTCCGGTTTCAGGTACAAGTCATTGCCACCGGGGTAGGGAACCACCTGCGTGGTATCCGGGCCGAGTTTGCTGCCGGGAAACTGGCCATTGAGTGCGCCGGCGGTTTCACCGTCATCCGGCTGGAATGCGGCGACGTAAACGAGTGATTTGACCTTGCTGCTGTTGGTCGCAGCTTGAGTCACCACTTGCCCTGCCCAGGAATGAGCCACCAGGACAACCGGCGATGGCACCGACTCCAAATAGCTGGCCAAGTATGCCGCATCGCTGGCTAGGCCGCGAAGCGGCATTGCTGGCGCGAGCACGGTGTAGCCCTCGCCTTGCAGTGTCTTCGTCACGGTATTCCACACCGAAGCGTCCGTGAGGGCGCCGTGCACCAAGACGACGCTCACGGGCGGCGCTGGCTCGGCCGCCTTCGCGGGGGTGCAGGCCTGAGCGAGCGCAGCGAGCGTGACAACCAATGCCAATTGGGATCCGAGCCGGGTCGATACAGATAGTCGATGCATTGAGCTTCCTTGTGGGGCGCGGGATTTTCGTTTCCACGCGAGATGAGCCATTCTGGGCGCCGCTCGTTGTTTTGATAATCGACTCAATGATTGTTACTCTTTGAAGTAATCATGAATAATCCAGAAACCAGAAGCTCACGAATGCCCCTGAATCAGGAGCACTTGGATGGCCTGGCCACGTTCGTGGCCGTCGCGCAGCTGCGCGGTTTCTCCACGGCAGCCGTAAAGCTCGGCATGTCACCGTCCGCGGTGAGTCAAACCATTCAGAAGCTGGAAGCTCGCCTGGGCACACCCCTGTTCGCGCGCACCACACGCAGCGTGAATCTCACCGAGGCGGGCGAACGGTACTTATCGAGAGTGGCTCCTGCGGTGGATGAGCTTTCGCTGGCGGCGGAAGAACTGTCAGATGAAGGCGCGCGCCCGGCCGGGCTCTTGCGACTGAACGTTGCACGCGCGGCCTTCCTCTTTGCGCTTCGCCCGGTCTTGCCCGCCTTCCATTTGGCCTACCCTGACGTCGAGCTCGAGATCTCCGTCGACAGCAGCCTGGTCGACATCGTGCGTTTGGGTTTCGATGCGGGTATTCGCTATGCTGACATGGTCGAGCGCGACATGGTCGGTGTTCCCGTCGGACCGCCGCTCTCTTCGTACGTGGTGGCCGCGCCGGACTACTTGAAGCGACGGGGAGTGCCTCAACAGCCTCGGGATTTGCTCACGCACGACTGCATTCGTTTTCGTTACCCGAGCAGCGGACGTATCCAGAGCTGGCTCTTCGAAAGAGGCAAAAATCGCTCGGAAATCGCCGTTTCCGGTTCTCTGGTGTTGAATGACGACGCGGCCATGGTCGAAGCAGCGCTCGCTGGGCTCGGCGTCGCGTATTTGACGAGTGGCTACGTTGCGGAGCATCTCGCCACTGGGCGACTCGTCCGCCTGCTCGCGGCATACAGCCCCGAAATGCCTCGCTTGAGTCTGTACTACCCGAGCCGTCGCCGCATGTCGCGCAAGCTCCGCGTACTGATCGATTTCTTGCGAGAAGCCTCGAATGGCGTTCGAACGAGCGAGAAAGCGCGGCACCGTCCGGGGCGACGGGCAGCACGGCGCTGACTGCTCCGCGACCATCCCGATTGTGCGGCTTTACTTCAAAGGTCGATGACGCTGCCCGCGGTTCCGAAATGGATCGACGGACGCCAAATGATCCTCCGAGGCGCGAGCTGTTCGCGTCTCGAGGAGAAAATCATGACCGTCTACCCGATTCACGATCTCGCATCCGCGCCCGCGGAGTCCAAGCGCCCGCTCGATGAACTGAAGCAAGCCTTCGGCTTCATCCCCAACATCGCTGGCACCATGGCAGAGTCACCGGTGCTGCTCAGCGCGCTCGCCGGCGTTTTCAAGCAGGTACACGCCGGAACCTTCACCGAAGCCGAAATCCAAACCCTGTTGCTCACCAATGCGCGAACCAATCGCAGCGCTTGGCCAGTCGCGTTTCACTCGCTGCTGGCTCTGCAGGCCGGCGTAGCCCCGGCAACCGTGCAAGCAATCCGCGACCAGCGTCTGCCAGAAGAGCCAAAGCTTGCCGCATTGTCCACCCTAGCGCGCACGCTGATCGAACTGCGTGGGCACTTGGACGAGCAAACAGTGAGCGCTTTTCACGACGCCGGCTATCGACGGGAGCAGCTGCTCGAAGCGATCACCGTCATCGCCGCATCGACGATGACCAACTACACGGCCAACCTGACGAACCCGCCCCTCGAGAATGCGTTTCAGCCGCATGCTTGGAGCGAATGAACCTCAAACCCGGATGCGCCGACGCTTCACCAGCTCATCCGGCTCGACCTCTTCGATGGCGTTCGTGCTCAAGTTCCGATACCGCACCTGACGCACCAAGCGTCCTTGTGCGAACAAGCCCTTGCCTTCTTCGAAGAACAGCCGCTCTTCACGCTTGCGATGGCGTTCGAGCGCGGCTTTGCCGAGCGCCGAATCTTCATCCACATGCCATTGGTTGATGTCTTTCGGCAACGGCTCCAGCACGCCCAAGCGCTCTTCGGCCGCACCGGGCACGAGCTTGAAGATGAACACCAGGTAGACCCCGATGCCCAGGGCAGCGACGATCATCAAGAACAGGAAGAACACCGATCACCTCCGCGATGAGTGAGTGCTTCAGCGCGTCGCCTCTAGCACGGGTGGAGCAAAATCCGCTGGGTGGGCACGGGCGGCCTCGATCACCTCGGGAATCTTCGAGGTTTCGATGCCGCGCCAATAAACGTTCCACTCGGGGAGGCGCATCATGCCGTCGCACACCGACGCGTACCAGGACGCAATGGGGTTCCCGGCGCGACCACGCCAATACAGCGCGGGATAATCGCGCGAAATGGCCTGCCACAAGTCGCGACCCATGCCTTCACCTTGGGCTTCGGGCTCGACCGCAAACTTGCTCAAGTAGGGAACTGGGTTGCCGTGCGCGACCACCGCGGCGCCGCGGTACTCTTTTTCCACGTACACCGCGAGCGGGGTGCGCTCGAAGAAATCCTCGCCCAGCGCGCGACCGAAGCTCGCCTCCAACAATTTCCTCAGCCGTTCGGTATCGAGGTTCACGTAGGAGCGATGGCGCGAGACGGCGCTGCCGAGCTTGATCAGCGTGCCTGCGCCTTTGACCGTAAACAGCTCTTTGAGCAAATTGATCGGCGAGGTGATGCTAGCCAAGATCGGCGTGGGCTGCGATAGGTCGATCAATCGCTCGGCAGCGGCGAGCAGCTCGTAGTCGCGCTTCTCCAAGGTCTTGCTGGCGACGATGCCCGCGCGGTCCGTGCGTAGGTTGATGATCGAGATCCGGTCCCCGTCCATCGGCAAGAAGTAACCGGGCGCGAGCTCGAGCCGGGCGTGGGTCAGCGGCTTGAACCCACCGCGTCGCCGAAGCAGCACGAATTTGCGCGTGTCCAACTCTTGCGCAAGCTCACCCAGCTGATTCAGGCGATCGTCGATGGTCCGCCCTTCGACAGCTTTGAAATGCACGACAGGCAGACGATCGGCGCGGAGCTCGGCGGTCAGCTTGTCGGCTAGACCCTCCTCACCCATTTCGTGCGGGTACGCCTCCATCCCCTGCAGTTGCAAACGCTTGATCAGTCGCTCGGAACTGCTGGGCCCCTGCTCGGGGTCGTACAGCCCGAGCACGACCGGCGCATGCAAGCCAAGGTCGGCCAAGAACTTGAGCTGCTCGACCAATGAACCGAGCGAGTAGCGAATGACCGTCGCGCCGAGCGCGATGATGCCGAAGCTCTCGGGCGGCAACTTGAGGAACAGGCGTAGATAGAACTCCGCCTCCGAGCGACGGCCCACACTTTCCAAAAACGTGAGCACGGCTTCGGCGGAGGCCGATGCAGGAGCAGGCGCTGACACTCTCTACTTGATTTGGTTCTGAACGTAAGCGACGAGATCCGCGCTGCCGACGACAGCGGGCGTCGCAAGCTTACGCGCATACCAGCGAACGGTCCAATGCAGCGACTCACCGGGCGCGAGCGTTTTCACGGCGCCTTGATTTTCGACCTCCACGTACTTGGGGGCGGCAAAGATCTCGATTTCCGCTTCGCCTGTAGGGCTGTCTGTGGGGGCGAGGTCGGCAAAGCTCTTGATCAGCAGCTGATCGCCCGAAGCGTGGGCGATCCAGCCCTTTCCGTCGGCGAAAAACTTTGTCGGATCGGTGACGGACGGGTCGTGTTGGTACCAGCGCACGCCATCCGTGGATGTAGTCGGCGGGAGGACCATGTTCGGATCGTGGACGACGGGGTCGCTGGCCTCCGCGTAGAAGGTAATGCCGCCGCTGGCAACGCGCGTGATCTCCCAAGGCGCGACGGTGACGGAATTCGTACCGCCGTTGGTCATCGTGTACTCGATCACGATGGCGAGCTTGGCGACGTCCGCGGAAAACTTCTTGATCACCGACACGGTCGGCGCGGTGGCGTTCACTTCGCCCGTCAGGGTGAGCGTGTTGCCGTCCAGCGCGGCCGCGTAGGGCAGCGTATTGATCGCGTTGATGCTGCCTGCGTCAGTCGGTGGCCACGCCCAGTTCTGCGGGCTCGGCCAAAACGTGGAACCCCAGTTGTCCTCTTGACCAGTCACCGACGAATCAGCGAGCAGGTTGGGCCCGGTGCTACCGCCCACGCGAAGCGCCGTCATACGCGCGCCATTTGCCGGGTCGAGCTCTAGATAGGTGCTGCCCAAGCTCAGCGAGTACTTGCCAGCATCAGTCGTCCACATCGCGCTAATCGAGCCTCCGGCGCCTGCATTACCGCCCGCGGGCAGGCCGCCGCTAGCAGAATCGCCCCCCGCCGCGAATCCCGCGGCTCCGCCGCTGGGCGTCGAGTCTTTCGGGCCATTCGCGTCGCAGCCCACGCCCAAGACGGCGACCAATAGCGCCCCGGTCCCAAGCGCGACGGCGCGCGCGCGGCGGCGGCGCGAATGCGGGCTCGACGCGGCATTCAGGGCGCTCATTTTGCACCGCTTCGTACCATCCACATTCCCGGCTCGCAATGCCAGCACGGGGCGAGCCACCCCGCGCGGGAGACGTGGTAAACCGCGCCCCACGCCATGAAGCCCACGCCCCGCCTCAAACGCGCTTTGATCATGCTGTCCTGTGCGAGTCTGCTGCTCGCGTTCGGTGCCCTGGCGAGTGGTGAAACGACTGACGCGTTGCTGCGCCGCTATCCTTACGATCCCGCATGTCCCTGGGGGCGCATCGGCAACGGCAAAGGGCTGATCGTGCGCTGCATCACCGAGGCCGAGGCGCAAGCGCTGCGCGCCGGTGCAGTCCCAGTGCCCAGCTCGAGCGCATTGCCCGCAGCCAGCTCGAGCGCGCCTCCGGCAACGCCAGCAACGTCGGCGACCGTGGCAGCCGCGACGACGCCCGCCCCCGAAGAGCCCACCGAGCCCGACGCGGGTGCTCCCACGCCAGCGCCGACACCCAGCAACGAAAAGTTGGAAATCACGGTCGGCCCAGTCACCGCGGACAGCGGCACGCTCGGCATCGGCAAGTTGGGTGCCGCGCGTGACAAGTACATGAAGTGCGTCAACGACAACGGCGGACTGAAAGATGCCAGCGGGGAAGTCCATGTGCGCTTCATGCTGCGTCAGAAGGGCCGCGCCGAAGGCGTCTCGGTGGCCAAGCGCAGCGGCGTGAGCGCAGAGGCCGCTCGCTGCGTGTCGGAAGTGGTCGACCGTCGTTACGTGGGCGTCCCGGCTGAGCCGATGGTCGGCGCAACGGTCGTGATCAAGTTCGCCAAGGCTGCGAAGTGAGCGGACAAGAAGCCGAGTACCGCGCGCGCGAGCAGCGCTTCAACGCGGAGGCCGAGCGCCACGCCGCGCGCTCGCGCACGGTCTCGAACCTGCGCGGGCTGTCGTTCGCGGTGTTCATCGTCAGCCTGCTTTTGTCGGTCTTCGGCAAAACCAGCACGCTCGCCGGACCGCTGAGTTTG
>Ga0164309_10000194_pt1 | contig 37464 bp, 44 predicted proteins | sample Whisoiple_247_MG_FD_109984 | JGI IMG/M metagenome (GOLD analysis project Ga0164309, IMG submission 109984) | Soil microbial communities amended with fresh organic matter from upstate New York, USA - Whitman soil sample_247_MG | ecosystem: Environmental > Terrestrial > Soil > Unclassified >... | reverse complement strand
GGCTCGATGAAGCCATTCTCGAAGTCCTCCTCCAGCGTCTTCTGCGCCAGCTGGATGACGAGGATCGACCGCTCCATCTGCTTGATGTTCTGCTCGATGCCAGCCTGGTGCTCGGCGCGGCGGGCCTCGAAGAACCCCAGCTCCCCGTCCTTGCGCTTCACGGCGCCGGCCCATCGCTGCATCTTGCTCAGGATCCGGCGGGCCTTGGCGAGTTCCTTTTCCTGATTGGCGAGCATCTTCTGGCAGCAGTCCTCCAGTCCGTGCATCAGGTTGCCGGGCTCGAACGTCTTTACCGCCTCGTCGTAGAACTGCAGCAGCATTTCGATGGCCGCGACGCGCAGGTGGTGCGGATTCAGCTGCTCCTCGCCGGCGTCATAGCGGGCGCGGGCCTCGCGGTCCTTGAGCACCTCCCAAGCCGCGTTCAGTTCAGCCTGGCGGTCCGTGTTGCCGCCGTTGCGGTCCGGGTGCGCGGCCGAGGAGGCGCGGCGGAAGGCCGTCTGGATCTCCTCGAACGATGCCTTCGGATCCACGCCCAGCACTTCGTATGGGTTTTTCACCAGTCTCGATCCTCCGCCACCAGGGCGAACACTACATCGAAGGATTCCATCCACCGCAGCAGTTTGGTCATCACCTCAAGGTTCTGGAATTTGCGGTCGAACAGCACCTCCTCAAAGCGATGGATGCGGCCGCCGCACTCAAACGCGGCGTAGAGGATCACTCCGCGCGCGGCATCGCTGCGACTGACTGACCAGAGCATGGTGGTGTGCTGGCCCATGGCGGCCATCGCCGGCGCTACAGATGGCGGGAACTGAACGGCATGAGTGCCCGGCTTGCCTACGTTCACCGCCATCACGCCCTCGCCTGAGAGATCCCGTCGTCTCGCGCCTGGTTGATCCTCGCCATCTGCTGGCTATCGCCCCCGCGGTCAGGGTGATGCTCCATCGCAAGGCGCTTGAACGCCTTCTCGATATCAGCCTTCGAGGCGGTTGCCGAAACCCCCAGCACCTGAAACCACTGCTCCGGGGCGGGCAGGGCCGTGAAGCCAGTGAAGGCGCGGTCCAAAACCTCCGCGCCTCCGTGGCGCTCGATCGCGCGCATGGCATCTAGGGTGGCGGCGATCGCGGCCAGGTTGTCGGCTACCCGGTCGTAGCGGTCGATCGCCATGCAGCGCGTCGCGTTGCCCTTCTTCCAGTACACAGCCACGCCCGGATCCGCCGGCGCGCGGGCACCGGCTCGCGGCAGGCCGTCCAGGCGCAGCGGCAGGTTGCTGCTTATCACGATCTGGTAGTCGGCCAGTCCCATGCGTTGCAGCTCCTGCCGCACACGGGTGATGCCTTCCGTGATGGTCAGCTCACGCTTGTTTGTGTACCGGTTGCCGTCTCGGTAGGTCGTGCTCTCTCCGCTGAACTTCGCGCGCGTGCGATTCGTGCACCGCTTCCACCCAGGCGGCCACAGCAGCGGGTAGGCGGGAATGGTTTCAGACATTACGACACCACGCCCTGCTCCACCCAATGCACGGCGAACTCTTTGATCGCAGGCTTCTCCGTCGGGGAGCCTTTCAGCGTCGCGGCCGTGATGATCGTGTCGAAGCTGTCGCTGGCCAGAATGCGAAGCCACTTCAGGAACTGCGTGCGGCCGGTCATGTCCAGCACGTCCCAGCCATCCAGCACCAGCAGCTTCATGCCGGCCATCGTGGCAATCACCTCAGCGATCACCGCGGTCGCGCGCCATTTCGCGGACACGGACAGCATCGAATACAGCTGCTCGGAGCCTGAGTCCGACTGCCTGACGATTTCCATGTCATCGCGGATGATGGGCGCTTCCCACCCGGCGAGCGCCGCGGACGTGACCAGTCGGTGGTTCACCTTGTCCAGCGCCTCCGACAGGATCTCCGCCGGGATGCCATCGGGCGCGAGCGCATCGGCCGCCAAGCCCCACTTGCCCCACAGCGCGAAGGCCTCCGCGGCCTGCTTCGTCTTCCCCTCGGCCACCTTCACGCCCTGCAGGTAGGCGCCCACCTCGCGCAGCAGCTCCTTGTCGGTGGCGATCTTGGCGCGCATGGCGGTCAGTTTCTCCTCGGCCGCGGCCAGCTTCTCCTCGGTCGCGAGCGGCGCGCGCTTCTCGTTGATGCTGGCGGTCAGCTCGGCGCTCTTGGCCACGGCATCCAGGCGCGCAACGTCCCGCTTCTCGGCGGCGCGAAGATCCGTCATGGCTTTCGTCGCGACGCGGATCCCCTGCTGCCGGTCCTCGATGGAGACCGTATCGCTGAAGTCGCCCTCATCGGGCTTGGCGATATCAAGGTCATCCCCGGTCGGGTTCATCTTCAGGGACGTGTTGCACTCCGGGCAGTGGTAGACCTTCGAGGCCTGCTGCGTGCGGGCGATCATTTCCTGATGCTGGTCGATATCGGCCAGCGCGGTTGCGATCGCCGCGCGGGTCTTCTCGAGCTCGGCTTCGATGGCAGGCTTTCCCTCCACGAACGCGGCCAGGCGCTGCAGCTCCACGTCGTACTGCCGGCGCAGCTTCAGCCCCTCCTCCAGAGATCCCACCAGCTTCGCCTGCGTGTTGGCGGCCTCCTCGGCCTCATTGAGCGCGGTCTGCGCGGCAGCCGGGTCCTTCACCTTGGCGACCGCGGGGGATTTCGCGGGCGCGGGCGCCTCCCAGCCCTTGGCCTTCAGCTCCCCGAACGGCTCGCCGGTGATCGCCTGCCAGTTGGCGCGGAACTGCTTCACCTGATCGGTGCAGTATTTCTGCGCGGCGTCGACCGATGCGCGCAGCAGCGGCGTGATGGCCTTGATTACCGCCTCGTCGATTTCCCGGGCCTTCAGGCGCTTGCCGACTTCCTCCGGCGTCATCGACAGGCCCACCACATCGAACAGCATCGTGCGGCGCTGATCCACGGGCAGGTCCGTGAAGGCCTGCGCGCCCAGCGCCAGGCGAAGCGCGGTCTGCGTGGATGCGTCCATGTTGGCCAGCATGTCCTGCGATGCCTTGCCGGTGGCGACGTCGCGCGAGATCGGGGACCCATCGGCCACCAGGGCAACGGTGCCCTTCTTGCCGCCCTCGGTCAGCAGCTGCGTGTAGTCCTTCTTCAGCTTCACACGCGGGGTATCCCCCAGCAGCGCGAAGCGGATCGCCTCGCTGACGGTTGATTTGCCGGCCTCGTTGGATCCGCAGAACACGTGCAGCTTGGAGGCGCCGAGGTCTATGTCGGCCGCCGGCACGCGCATGAAGTTCTGGATAGTCAGTTTTTCAAGTTTCATTGGTCGCTCCCTTGGGTTTTGTGGTGAACGGCGTGAACTGGCAGCGCCGGGGGCAGCCGGTGATCCAGTCGAACAGCGCCTCGAAAACGGTGCGTTGATAGAACGGCTCGCTGTAGCTGCCGTCCTCGTGGCGTGTCATGCCGCATGTCATGCAGGCGCTGATGGCCTTGGGTTCAGCCATTCTCGGCCCCGGCATCGCGGATGTGATCCTTCGCGTCTCTGATTGCCTGCGTCAGGCCGCGCCAATACTCCAGCGCCTGCCCGCCTGGTGGAACGAACTCCATGACCCGGCCATCCGGCAGGCGGATGTGCTCCGGCGCCAGCATCCCGGTGATGGCGGTCAGGTGCTTGATGACGCTGTTGGTCTTGCGGCACTCCACCTGCAGCGCGCGCTCTGTTGCCTCCAGTCGCTTCGCCAGATGGTCGTAGTCGGCGCGGCGCGCCCAGTACCCATCCTCAGACTTGTGGATGCCGTTGGCGTCCAGCGTGTAGAAGGTCGCCACACTCACGGGCGCGCAGTCCCGGCATGCGGCTTGCCGCGCCAGTTGGTCTTCCATGGCGTTGCGGACCACAGCCGCAGCTCGGCGTGGATGCACAGGAAGCCAACCGTCACGTTGAGGGCGCCCATCGGCGGAATGACGCAGATCGAGACGACCAGCGGCAGCGCCCACGATTGCGGAATGATGCGGCAGGTAAAGCTGCGGTTCATGAAATTCTCCGGTTGAATTCGACCACCCACACGAACGGGTTCGAGACCCAGCTGCCGGGGCCGTTGAGCGACAGCCACAGTTCCTGAAAGGCGCCGAGCGCGCTGATTTCGTCCTCGCTTTCAGGCGCGGCGATTCCTTCGGCCACCGCATCCCACTCGCGCATGTCGTGCAACCGTTCGACGCGGTATGACTTCACTTCCAGCTCTATGCGCGCGGCCCACCTGGGCATGAATCTCCCAGCACGATGGCGGCCCCAGACAATCTCTGGCCAGCGTTCCAGCGCGTCCTCTCTGGTTGCCTCGTACATGACGGCCGGGGAGGTGAATTCGGAACCCTTCGCTTCGTCGTAACCCTTGCCGACGCGCCACGCCTCGCGCACCCAAAGCACGTCTCCGGGCTCACCGTATGGGCAGCCCCAGAAGTTCAGGCTGTGTCCGCCTCCAGCCATCTGATACCAGCGTCCACTCGGGTTCACTCTCGCTGGCTGCGGCATGCAGATGCGCCGCGTCTCCGTCTTCGTGCCGTCCAGCAGGGCGCGGACCATGGCCGCAGAGAATGGGATGGGACGCTCCTTCATGCCCCTGCTCCACTGCCAGGCTCGAACGATTTCGCATCCTCGCTAACCTTCCAGAACTTGGCGCGCGCGATGCGCAGCTCCGTCCTGATCGCCAGCGGGTACTGCGCGATCACCGATTCATGCCAGTCGCGCCACTCGGGGTAGTTCATGGCCCAGCCTTTTCCTGCAGCGCGCGCGCCACGTGCTGCGATTCGTGCAGCACGGCCCTGTAGCGGTCCGTGTTCTGGCCCTTGCCGCCGTTCCAGCAGCGATAGATGCGGTCGCGCAGCTCCTGCGGCAGCTGGCTCCAGTGCGGCATGCAGCCCCACAGCTTTATCGAGACGCGCTTCGTGCAGCCGGGCCAGTTGCAGTTGTGCTGCGCGCTGACGGCGTTGAATGGAGGGCTGGCCATCAGCGCGGCGTCGGTGCTGGAGGCGGCGCTATGGGCGACAATTCCGCCGTCATGATCGCAACGACCTCGGCCAGCTTGTCAGCCGGGATGGTGGCGATGCAGCTCTCCGCCGGCGCGTAGCCGCTCTCGTCGATGCTCGATGGCGTCATGAGCTGAATGACCGTGTGCGGAACCCTGTCGTTCGCGGCCTGCGAATACTGCTGCTGGCGCGTGATCACCAGCACCGAACTGCCGAGATCCACAACGGTTCTGATCGTCTTGAGATTGGCCATGTCGTTACCTCTGGTTGGAGAAGCCGCGCGGGCCGCTGAAGCTGACTATTTCCGTTTCATCAGGCGGCAGCGGGCTAATCGCGTCTGCGATCGCGCGCAGGCTGGCCGCCAACTCCCACGCCTGTATCGGCGTGTTGCGCCCGCCGTCGGTGGCAACTCGGCGCGCGTAGGCCAGCTCTCCGCCTTCCGGCTGGTACTGCGACACCACCAGGATCATCTGGCCGGTCTCGGCGCTGCGGCGCAGATCGATCTTCGTCGGCGCATTGGGGTTGAAGCCGATCATGGCGCCAACTCCCCGGCCTGCATCTTGTCCAGCGCCTTCTCGAGGTATTCCCAGTCGTCGCGGTCGGTGCAGTTGCCGCGAACCCACTTGAGGTAGCCGCTGTCCGCATCATGCAGCGGGCGGCCGACTGGGTTATTCGGGTTGGCCTTGCCGTTGGGGCCAAACTTTCCGAAGCTCCACCTGCGCGGCAGGCGCGCGTCCTCGCTGAACTCCCACACCTTCGCCCAGCTGTTGAGTTCCGGGCGCTGCGCCAGCAGGTGAAACAGCAGGTCCATGGTCAGCATCACGTCGGCGGTGGCCCGGTGCGCCTGCTTCAGGCAGTTGCGCGTGAGTTCGTTCGCGCCGTGTATGTGGTACGTGAGCGCCGCCAGCGTGTGGCTGTCCAGATCAGGCCAGATGCGCCGCGCCATCGCGAGCGTGCAGATCCGCGGCGTCGGCGGGCAGTTGCTCGCCTTCCAGTCGAAGTCGATGTTGTGGCCGATGATCACCGACTCGTTGCCCACGTCCCTGTCGAAGTTGAAGATCGGCTGATCCTCGTACTCCTCCGGCAGGATGTGGTGCGTGGCCAGGGCGCCGAGCGTCATTGGCTTCACGCTGTTGCGCATGCCGCCGTCGCCGGGGAAGTTCTCGTACTTGGGGCTCTCCAGCAGGAAGAAGCCGGAGACGACCGCCGAGGGGTCTATCTCCACGTAGGCGTATTCGACCACTCCCGGGTCATCGAGCCCGGTGCATTCGGTGTCGAAAACCTTCACGGAAAGGTTCGTGAAATCTGGCGTCACAGTGCTTACTCCCTTGGTGGCTGCGCTCGGCAGCGGTCGGTTCAGTCTGGTATGTCGGAAATGGCTGAGTGGAAGGTCGGCGGGTTCGGGGCCGGGAATCCCTGCCCCTTCTTGCGCCCAAGCCCTGCGTACCGCGGCGGGTTGCGCTTGATCAGCGGCGCGTCCAGGTCATGGATCGCGGCGAACAGCGACAGCATTTCCCACATGTCCAGGTGCTGGATCTCTCCGCGTGAGTAGGCCCGCACCCGGTTGTAGAACCGGCGCGACGGATCCACCCGCTTGCACAAGGGGGTCAGCGTCCGGTCGACCACCGCCGTGATGACGCTGGCGCGCAGCTGCTCGTTGAAAATCGGGTTCATCCGGGCCACGTCGAGCATTTCGGCGTGCGTCAGGAGTCTTGGAGTTGCTGCCATGAGAACGTGCAAATATGTTGGAAGTTATGTTTACTCCAGCATGAAAGCGCGCATATAGTCAACTTTCCAACCACAAGCAGACTTGGGAGTACCCGTGAACATAGACACCCACGGCGCGCGCGGCTCATTCAGCTTCGCGTCCAAAGGCGACCCCGACAGCAGCGGCGAGCACAAGAACCTGACGGTCTCCGTGTCCGTCAGCGCCAGCGTGCCGCCAGCCTTCCTCGATCAGTACCTGGAGGGGCACAACACCGGCGCGCAGCCCTCTGCGGTGTTCTGGCGCCAGTCCGATCCGAAGGACAAGGATTCAGCCATCTACGCCCGCTACATGGGCATCAAGAGCATCGCGCTCGAGGTGTCCACCGAGCGCCGGTACGCGCTGAAGCTGCGTTCTCCGCCCCCACAGGGCTGGGAGGACGGCGAGAAGAACTTCCCGGGCTACCTCGAGGCCTGCCTGGTGGGCGGCAAGGTGAAGGCCCTGAAGGCCCTGCCGGTGGCCGGGGGCGCCAGCATCGAGCTGAAGTTCCTGATTCCGAAGCAGCTGCCGGATATGGCGCGGGATCTGGCGGCGCTGTCGCTGCTGGAGGAGGTGCTGGTGGATGTGTGGCTGGTCGACCGGGACATGTTCTCGGACATGCCGCCGGATGCCGATGACGAGGATCCGGACGCGGGCGACGATGGGGACGAAGGGGAAGGCGCTGGGGACGACGGCGAGGAGGCACCGGAGTGAGGAGCAGCCCCCTCACGCCGGTGCGCTATCCGAGCGGAGGGGGCTTTCCCGGCGGTAACCATGGGGGTGCGGCCCGGGATTGTGGCGATAGTGTTATCGAATCCACTGGCCTTATGCAACTTCTGATATCAGCTGATGGCTGACAAATGCTGCGATTGCTTTCCGAATTTCATGCGGGTAGAAATGCAGCGCCCCCGTAGGATTTCTCCGACGAGGGCGCGTCCGAAACGGCTTGCCGGCCTTTCGGATGACAGGCAAGAGAACTGCCGGTGTCCGTGCCTCGATTGTATCAATCGCCGCACCACCCGCAACTTTCCCCTGTCATCCGCATCCAGCTGGCCACCTCGGGCCACCTCAGCACGTGCATCTGCTGCGCCTCAGGGGGAGTGCCACCCGCTGCGGGGCGTAAACCTAAGCGCAGCGAGGCCGAAAGGGGTCGGGATGTGGGACACATCGACGGCCACGAAACTTCTTTTCCCTGTCAAAGGGGAGGGGGTTTCGTGGGGATCGAACATGGGACAGAGATTGGAATGAAGGGTAAGAGCATCAATCGGAAGGTCTGGAAGGATTGGAGTTACAAGCCTGATCCGCAGACCCTTCTGGCGAACAAGACTACCGACGAGCTCCGAAAACTTCGGCGCCGCGATCGCAAGGCTGCAAAAAAAGCCGCGCGGCGCGCTCGCAAAGGACTCCCGATCAAGGCGGTCCAGGTAAGAAATTCGTTCGACATTTCAGCTGAGGTCTTCTACGCCTCGTGGGAATGGAAGCGCCTGCGGTTTGAGGTGCTGAAGACCTATGGCGCGGTGTGCATGTGCTGCGGATCAACCGAGAAGATCGTGGTCGACCACATCAAGTCGCGTCGGCTGCACCCGGAGCTGCAGTTGAAGTTCGAGAACCTGCAGGTCCTGTGCGATGACTGCAATCGCGGAAAGGGCTATACCGACGAGACCGATTTCCGGCCGACACTTCCGGCTCCTGAGTTGGCCGGGGACGAATTGAACCACATGCGATCCATTCAATAATTTTGATCCACGGAGGAACTGACCATGAAGACCACCCGACTCCTGACCATCGCCGCCGCGCTGATCGCCGGCGCTATGGCCATGGCTGATGTTTCAGTCACCACGAAGGCCGGCGGCGGCTACGACTTGTTCCGCGCCAGCACGAAACTCAGTCACTGGGCGAACAAGCCAGAGTGTGAGGCTGCGCGCGATCGCGATGCCGAGGCCCGCAAGATCGCAACGGCGAACTACAGCTGCCGCGAGGTGTGGGACACGTACGCGGTGAAGTACGTGCCGCCAGCTGCGCCGATCGACTGCGCAGTATCCGACTGGGGTACGTGGCAGGCGCCGAGCATGACCAGCATGTGCACCGGCACAACCGGGATGCTCATGGGCTCCGAGGTCAGGAAGCGCACCATCACTCGCCAGCCTGCCAACGGTGGTGCTGCGTGCCCGGCGCTCGAGGAGACGCGCGAGGTGCACCAGGCTTGCGGCAGCAGCGTGCCGATCGTCGCGATCCCGCCGCGCGGGACCGCCGCCGCGTATTCGGTATTGCGCGCGCAGGCGACCGAGGAAACGGTTTGGCATGACGCAACGCGCTACGGTGCATTCCGAAGCCCATGCCCTTACTCGCACATGGCCTATGACGATCCGATCGTGTTTCCAGGGCAGCCGGGCAAGTCGCACCTGCATGTGTTCTTCGGCAACACCAGCGTTGACGCCAACACCACGCAGGAAAGTCTCGATGCCGGCAGTTCGACCTGTGCTGGCGGCACAGCCAACCGCAGCTCGTACTGGGTGCCGGCCATCATCGACACCGGGCTCGGCAAGGCCGTTGTGCCAGATGCGACCTTGACCTACTACAAGGACGGCTATTTTGCCCCGCCGATGCCGATGATTGCCCCGCCGAAGGGCCTGCGCATGATCGGTGGCAATCCGGTGACGTGGGACCGTGAGATCACTTGGGACACCACCCCGAACCTCAACAACGTGCACGTGTTTTACGAGTGCTGGTGGAGCAAGACGGGTAGCGGTGACTGGACTGATCGCAGCGGCAAGCAGCAGCACATCCCGGCCGGTTGCCCGGTGGGTGGCGAAATCCTGTTCGAGGTGTACTTCCCGTATTGCTGGGATGGCGTGCATCTGGATTCCGCCGATCACCGCAGTCACATGTCGTTCCCGCCGTCACCAACGCTGCCGTGCCCGGCGAGCCATCCGGTAGCTATCCCCTCGATCAGCTTCAACATCCACATCCCGGTGAAGGCTGGCAACGACACGAGCAAGTGGCGCCTGTCATCGGACGCCTATGACGCGAGCAAGCCCGGCGGCTACTCGGGGCACGGGGACGTGTGGGTGGACTGGGATGAGGGTATTGAACAGGAATGGTTCAAGGGCTGCATCCTGGCTGGCGCCGACTGTCACGCGCACATGCTGGGCGATCACCGGATGCTCTACTGAGGCGCCATGCTGACCAAGAAGCAACACGCGGAGCTGAATCGGCTGATCGCCGCCGAGCGCAAGGCCCAGCGGGCAATCCTTGCCTACTGGGTCGAGATCTATCAGAAGCGGCAGATGCGAAGGAGAAGGAAGTGAAGGGCAACCCGCCTGCTACAGCGCGGAGCATGGAGCCGTACTGGCAGGATGACGCCGTGACCCTGTACCACGGCGATGCACGCGAGGTCATCCCGGCGCTGCATCTGTTCGCGGATTGCATCATCACGGACCCGCCATACGGCGACACGAGCTTGGAGTGGGACCGTTGGCCGACTGACTGGCTCGACTTCGTGGCGCTGGCTGCCCCGCAGATGTGGTGCTTCGGGTCATTCCGCATGTTCATGCGGTACTGGGATCAGTTCTCCAGATGGACCTATGCACAGGAGATCGTGTGGGAGAAGCACAACGGGACCAATCCGCAGAATGATCGGTTCCGGCGCGTGCATGAACTGGCTGTCCATTTCTACCGCGGCGAGTGGGCGGATATCCACAAGCAGCCCGTGATGACGAACGACGCAACCGCCATGACGGTGCGCCGCAAGAAGCGCCCGCCTCAATGGGGCGACATTGGCGCTGCCAGTTACCGCAGCGAGGACGGAGGGCCGCGCCTGATGAACAGCGTGATCTACGCCAGAAGCTGCCACGGATCGGCCGTACACCCGACGCAGAAGCCGGAGGCGATCATCGCCCCGCTGCTTGAGTACAGCGTGCCGGTAGGCGGAACGGTGCTGGATTGCTTCGCCGGCAGCGGCACGGTCCTTCAGGTCGCCCGCAAGGCAGGCCGAAAGGCGATAGGGATTGAAGCGCGGGAAGACTATTGCCGGGTCATTGTCGACCGGCTCGCACAGCAGGAGTTAATCGCATGAGCAGCAACCTTCCTACAGACCCGAGAGCCATCCTTGATGCAGTCCGAGCGAGGATGCCATTTGTGAGCCTCCACGACCTTGATTGCGACACGCCAGAACCACGGACTTCCATCTCATTGAGTGAGTTGGACGCTGTGCGTGTCGCACTCGCTTCCGATGCGGCGACATTGCGGGAAGCGTTGCGCGTGTATGGCGGGCACATCCCCTTCTGCCAAGGCAGGCCCTGTGAATGCGGATTTCAGAAGGTATGGTCCGACCTGTTAGGCGGGGCCGGAATGGAGCGCGTGAGCATGCCTTCGTCCGGCCTCTCTCCCGACTCCGGCATGTGGGAGCGCGAGTACCGCATCGAGCATGGCCGCGTCGAACACCTGACCGAACAGGTCTGCGAACTGCAAAAGCGACTCGCTCCCGAACCGGAATGGCGGTCTATGGATTCCGCGCCGCAGGACGGGACCGAGATTCTGCTGTCCTGCCCCAATGGCGGAAAGATCGAGTGCGGCACGCACATCGCCTTGGCCGCGTGGCATCCGACTGAAGCTGGCTGGTATCGGGACACCCAGGACGACTACTCCGCAACGTGGCCCCCGATTGCATGGATGCCGCCACCGGCTCCGGCTACTAGACCCGTTCCAACGAAGGAAGGTGGCTGACATGGGGCCGGTCATCCACATAAAGCTGCAGTTGGGCGAGTGGCCCGCGGATCAGGACCAGTGCGTCGCGATCCCGCTGGATCAGTTCGTATTCCGCGAGGGGCTGGCTGCCATCGACTTCCCTACGGACGACGCTCCCGTGATGGTCAAGGCGTTCATTTGCACGCCCCCGGACCAGATCAAGCGCGTGATCCGCGACCGCCAGGAGCTTGCCGACTACCTATCCCGGCGCGTGACGCGGCTCATTCTGGACCGCCTGGGCGCCGCCGACATGCTGATGGGATACCCAAAGGAGGCTGCCCGTGCCGCTGGTTGAACTCGATCTTGTGACTGTGCGACTGGACTTCGGCGGCCCACGCGCCAAGGTGGACTTCTTCACGCCCGGCCTTGTGGAAGACAACACCTACTTCCCGCCACAGGCTTTCTCGATGTACCTGTCGGACGATGAGCGCAGGACGCTGGCCGCGGCAATCCTGCACCGGCTCGCTCCGAACGGGGGAGCGCAATGAGCGGTCAATTCTGGATGGTCTGGAATCCCGATGGGAACCCGCCGAAGTACCGGCACGATACCGAGGCGGCGGCGGAGACTGAGGCCGAGCGACTGGCGCGGCTGAATCCCGGCTCCCGGTTCTTCGTCCTTGAGGCTGTCGGCCTGCGCTGCGTGGACAACATGCACCGCATCGACCTTCGCAAGCCGCTGTCGGTGGAGCAAAGCGATGACATCCCTTTCTAGCTTCGCTAAGAGTCAAGTGGAGAAGCCATGAAACGCCTGGCGCTATTGATTGCCCTTGCATGCTCCTTCTGCGCATCGGCCCGGGAGCCGTTGCGGATCCACCCGATAGGCGACTCGATCACGCAGGGCGGATCCACCAGCAAGGGCGGCCCGGAACTTACCTACCGCTATCCATTGCAGCAGGCGCTGGCTGGGCTGGGCATCGCGTTTGACTTCGTCGGCGGCAACCGCAAGGGCCTCGATGCATCGCCGTGGCCAGCCTCCTTCGACCCTGACCACGACGGCTACTACGGCAGGACGACGGCGCAGGTGCGCGACCTGATGGCTCCGATTCCCTCTGACGTTGCGATCATCGACCTTGGGACCAACGACGCGAACCAGTGGAACGTCTGGAGGTACATCGTTGACCCCATGGCGACGATCATCGTTCGCCTGCGCGCCGCCAACCCGCGCGTGGCGGTCTTCATTGCCGAGCCGTCATTCGGTGACAGCTCCCGAGGGTGGCTGCGGCGGACGGCGCTTCAGCAACTGGCGCGGGATCTGTCAACGCGGCAGTCCCCCGTGATTTTCGTCCCGGCGCCGGCGTCGTGGGACCCGGCAGCCGATACGTTCGATGGCGTGCACCCCAATGCCCGCGGCAGCACGAAGCTGGCGGCAGGGTTCATTGCCGCCATGCTCAACAGCAGCATTGGCCTGCGTTGATATGACGAAGTATTTCATTGCCGAGCGGTGGCGGATCGTGCAGGGCCACCGGGTAGCCGTGGTGCGGCTTGATCGCGACTACAAGCGGGAAGATATCCTCGAGGAGTTCCAGCGCGAGCGCATCGAGATCGACGGGCAGCCATTCGAGGTAATCGGCGTCGAGGCCTTCAAGACTGCCATCCAGCCGAAAGGGCAGAGGGTGGGGCTGCTGCTGAAGAACCCGCCGAAGCAGACGTTTCAACCGACCGTTGGCAGCGCGGTGCACAACATGCTGAAACGAAGGGGGTCGCAATGATTTCCACCAGGCGTGGATTCCTTGGCGCGCTGCTGGCGTTGCCGGTTGCAGCTGCAGCGCCTGAGCTGTTGGTGCCGGCGAAGACCATCTTCCTGCCGCCGCGAGGCGGGTGGGTGGTCGATGACTTCAGCGATTTTTACCTGCGGCCACTGAGTTCTCGGGAGATTCTTTCTACCTACCACGGCACGGTCATTCCGCTGGAGACAATCGCCATCAATGCAGATGGGACGTTCGATATTGATGGCGAGGCGTTCATGGTCCGTCGCTTCTATGGACGTGACTGGGAGCCGTGGGCGCAGAGGGGGCTGGCATGAGCCGCTTAAAGAACCTGGTGCAGTGCCTGAAGCTGCACCGCATACCGGAAGGAGGCTACGGCCATCCCGCCGATACATGCGTCTTTGGCCGCGCGCTCAGGCAGACGGGCAATCCGGACCTGCCGGAGGAAATGGTGTACTGGGTGCGGCTGCCGAGCTTCGACTACGGCCCGCACGCTGACTACGGAAACCACTACTGCTGGGCGCAGCGCGTGTTGTTTTACTTCGGGCATCGCGGCTTCCGCATCCACTGGAGGCCGCTGTGACAACGCGGCGTGGATTCCTGCAACTGCTGGTTGCCTCTGGCGTCGCCGCGTCACTTCCCGAAGCGGTGGCGCTCGCGCGGCCGCCGAAACCCGCGCCACCACCTGGGCCGCTACTCAGTGGACAGATGGGCCGCTATGAGGGCGTCCGGTTCCATGAGCCGCTGAAGTTTAAGCGCTTCGAGGAGGAGTTCGACTTTGGCCACCAGCGCGGCATGGGTGTGGCCACGACCGTCAACGGCGTGCTGTATCGGCATGCGGCCTTACTGCATTTTGGGGCTTATAACGCGCTGGGAGAGCGCGGCCGGGAACGGATCTGGCAGGCGCTTGAGCAGAAGGTGACCATCTTTGTTCGAGGTGCATCGGCATGACTGACCTGCTGATTCGCGCCTCCTCGCTCCCGGGCCTGTTCGATTGTGCGGCGAGGTGGGAAGCGCAGAACATCCACGGCCTGAAGACTCCCAGCTCAGGCCCGGCCCACCTGGGCACCTCCCTGCACCTTGCCTCGGCCAAGTTCGACCAGGCGCGCGTTGAAGGCTCCTCGATCGACACTGCCGATGCGGTGGATCTGTTCGTGGATCAGGTGAAGAAGCCGGTTACCGCTGACGGCGAAGTGGTGTGGTCCGGCCCCCTGACGCTCGCCAAGGCGGTGAGCGCCGGCGCGCGGCTGACCATGGACTACTGCGACAACTTCAGCCCCCTGCGCACCTTCGAGGCGGTGGAGATCCAGTGCGCGCCCATCACGATCAACATGGGCGATGGCGTCAGGATCACCCTGACCGGCCAGGCGGACCGGATCCGCCTCGAGGCCGACGGCGACAATGTGATGCGCGGCATCAGCGACGTGAAATCCGGGCAGCGCATCATCGGCGCCGACGGGAAGATCGCCGTCGACAAGCACGCGGCGCAGCTGGGCCAGTACGAGCTGATCGAGCTGCTGGTGAACCGCCAGAACGGCATGCAGTTCACCCTGCCGGCGGAAATCATTGCCTTCCCGACCAGCGGCAGCGCAACGCGGGTGGTCTCCGATACGGTGGTGAACCCCTCGAAGCTGCTGCTGGGTGACGGCGGCAAGCGCAAGGGGCTGCTGGCGGCGGCCGCGGCGATGGCGAAGACCGGCAATTTCCCCGGCAACCCGAAATCAATTCTCTGTTCAGCGAAGTTCTGCCCCATCCACCACAACTGCTGGTGGCGTGGGCACGAAGACTGAGTTTTCAAACCAAGGAGCGACAAGATGAGCGACGAACAATCCATTGATTCCCTGCGGCATGCCCTGACGCCGACGCGGGCAGCAACCGCGCTGCCTGTCATGTCCGCAGGCATGGGCGTGGAGGCGGACCGGGCCGTTGCGCAGGTGCAGGGCGCGATGATGATGGCCAAGCGCTTCCCGCGCGATGAAGGCATGGCGGTGGCGAAGATTCTGGAGGCCTGCGACCTCATGGGCGTGGCCGAGGACAGCTTCTACAGCTTCCGGCGCGGCGGTTCCGTCATCACCGGACCCTCGATCGACCTGCTGAAAATCTGCGCCCGCTACTGGGGCAACATCGACCTGTCCGTGCAGGAGGTGGAGCGCCAGGCTGGGCAGAGCGTTGCGATGGCCGTAGCGATCGACCTCGAGACCAATGCCAGGGCCTCGCGCACGTTCATGGTCCCGCACATCCGCGACAAGAACGACGAGGACGGCAACCAGGGCGGCAAGGCGCTCACCAGCACGCGCGATATCTACGAGCTGATCGCCAACATGGGTTCGCGTCGGCTGCGCTCCTGCCTGGAGGATCTGATTCCCCCGCACATCGTCGGCGCCGCGTTCCAGCGCTGCCAGAAGACGCTGCAGGATGCGGCCACTAAGGAGCCTCTGGTTGACCGGCTGAAGAAGCTGGTGCCTGCGTTTGCCGCGGTGGGCGTCACCGAGGGCATGCTGGTGAAGCACCTCGGCGGCCGCGCGCTGCACGAAATGCTGGAGAAGGAGTTCATCACGCTGCGCAACGTCTACCGGTCCATCGAGACCGGCGCCCAGCGCGTGGAGGATTTCTTCGAGAAGCCCACCGTTGCCGAGCAGGTGCAGCAGAACAGGGGCGGCGGCCGCAAGCCCGCGTCCGACAAGCCCACCGCAACAGAGGCAACTGCAGGGGCCGGATCTCCCGCTGGCCAGCAGCAGGCCGAGCCGGAAAAGGCGACGACCGACAAGCCGACGAAGGATGATCTGCTGGAGCGCATCGCCAAGGCCACGACGCCGGAGCAGCTGCAGGAACTGCAGACGGCCATCAAGGCCTCTGGCATCAACGGCAAGCCGTATCAGGAGCTGCGCGGCGCCGCATCGAGGCGTGCACAGGAATTGGCGCAGGCGGCTGCAGCTGAGACGGAACGCGCCTACCGCGAGGCTTCGGGCGAGGACGACGGTTCACCGGAGTGAGCTGACCAGGGGGTCCGAGTCGTGGCATAGGTAGGGCATACCTATGCCATTTCTATCGAAGCAAGGGAGTTCAACGTGGGAAGAAAAGACATAACGCCGGGCCTTTTCAGGCATCCGGCCCTTCTGGACGTGTCGATTGCGGCCAGATATCTGTACCTGGGCCTGCTGGCGCTGCGTGACGCCAACGGGGCCGTGCATCTGACGCCCAAGGGGATCCGCGCCGAGATCCTGCCGGCGGATGACGTCGACATTACGAGGCTGTTAGGCGAGCTGGTGCAGGCGCACCTGCTGCAGGTGATGGATGACCCGCTGGCCTACCTGCCGCTGCAGCTCGCGACCGCGAGGGCGAAGGTGGTGAAGCCAGTCCCGCCGGCGGATGCCGGGACGACGACGGCGCAGAACGCCGCCACCGTATGGGAGCACTACAAGGCGACCATGAACAGGCCGCGCGCCGCGATGGATGCGAAGCGCGGGGCGATGATCCGCAAGGCGCTGCTGACCTATTCGGTCGAGGACCTGCGCAATTCCATCACCGGGTACACCTACTCGGCGTGGCACATGGGCGCCAACGACAACAACAAGGCCTACAACTCGATCGAGCTGATGCTGCGCGACGCACAGAAGATTGATCAGGGACTGGAATTCTACGAAACGATGAGGCCGGGCAAGCCGCCCAGCCCGGGAGTGAATGGTGCAACGAAACTTCAGGGAACCAGCGCAGAGGACCGGTGGGACTCCACAGCTGTCGCCGCGGGAGCGCCGCGCGCGGTCGGACTTCGCGGCGCTGGAGGGGGCGAGGCGAAAGGGCCTGCGGATCCCCGGCATCTGGCTGCTGGAGCCGATGCCAGGCAACAACCTGCGTCTGGAACGATCGGCAGCGATGGGGTTCCCCGCGCTCGAGCTGGACGCTGACAGCGGGGTGAACCTGCGGCCCCTGATCGGGCTGCAGGTGTGGCTATTCGGGACCGAGCAGCACAGCGAATGGGTGAGGGCCATGGGCCCCCGCGTGATGCAGGCGAGCCCCGAAGGCCTCTACATTCACTGGCGCGACCTGCCGGACGACAAGGACGGGGAAATCGTGCTGCGACCACCTGGGCGCGGCCCCTTCGACCTCTACGACATGGTGCGCCTCACGCGGGGACTGAACCCGGAGGACGAGGAAGTGATCGAACGCGAATCTCAGAAGCTCTCCAGCCTGCTGCAGCGCATAGCGCGGTGGGACAAGCCGGCCGAGCCGAAGCAGGCTCCCCCGGCCCCACAGGCCGCGCCAGCGGCCGCAAAGCCATGGTGGGAGGAATGACCTGGCTCAACCGGGTGCACGTCGGGGACTGCCGCGAGCTGATGGGCCAGATGGCCGCGGCCAAGATCGAGGCGGACATGTGCGTTACTTCGCCGCCCTACTGGGGGCAGCGGGTGTACGGCACCGGTCCCGCGCCGGATCCGCGCGCGATCGGCCTCGAGCCGACGCTGCAGCTGTACCTCGCCAACATCGTGCACTGCATGGACATGGTCTGGGACGTGCTGGCGCCGACGGGCACCCTCTGGCTCAACATCGGGGATACCTCCGTGTCGACCGGTGGGAGCGGCTTTCAGGGCAAGCACGGGGACCGCGCCACCAGGACGCACTCCCAGCGAAAGCTGCTGGAGCACAAGCGCCTGCGCGTGCAGCTGGCGCCGAAGAACATCATGGGCATCCCATGGCGCATCGCCTTCGCCATGCAGGACTCCGGCTGGATCCTCCGGAGCGAAATCATCTGGGAGAAGCCCAACTGTATGCCGGAGTCCGCCAAGGACCGGCCCACCAACAGCTTCGAGCGGATCTTCCTGTTCGCGAAGCAGCGCCACTACTTCTACGACGCCGAGGCGGTGAAGGAGAAGGCCTCCGAGAACACGCACGCGCGCATGGCGCAGGACGTGGAGAGTCAGCAGGGATCGCTGCGCGCCAACGGCGGCACCGGCGCCCGCGGCATCGACGACGCCCGGCCGTTCAAGGCTGGCGGCCGCAAGAAGGTGGCCGGCTGGAAGGAGGGCCCGGGATCCCATTCCACCACCGAGCACGCGCGCCGATCGAAGGACAGCGCGACGAAGTTCGACCGCACCAAGGCCAATGACTCGTTTCAGGACGCGATCAGCCCGCAGGTCTATGACATGAGGAACCAGCGCAATATCTGGCGCTTCCCGACCGAGGCCTACCGGGGCGATCACTTCGCGACCTTCCCGAAGGAGCTGCCGCGGCGCTGCATTCTGGCCGGCAGTCGGCCTGGCGGCGTTGTGTTCGATCCGTTCATGGGCACCGGCACCACCGCCCAGGTGGCGACCGAACTCGGCCGGCAGTTCATCGGCTGCGAGCTGTATCAGGAGTACGAGGACCAGCGGCACGTGCACCGGCAGTCGACGATGGGGCTCGCGCTGTGACCTCGGCCATGCAGAAGGCCCTTTCCGGCCTGGTGCTGACCAAGAGCGATGACGAGTACCTGAGCCAGATCGGCAACCTTGAGAGCAAGGCCTACCTTGCGCCGGTGGCGGATCTGCGCGAGCAGGCCAAGGCGTCCATGAAGTACCGCCCGGACGGGCTGGGTCTGCCGTTCGGCGGCACCTCGATGATGCGCTTCATGCCCGGCCGCTGGACGCTCTGGAGCGGCGTCACGCACAGCGGCAAGACGCAGTTCGTCCGGTTCCTGATGGCCCACGCCATGAAGGAGCGCGAGCGGGTGCTGTTTGCATCCCTCGAGGAGGAGCCGGTGGAGGTGGTGGAGGAGTTCGCCTCCCTCATGTGCGCCACGCGCGATCTGAACGAGAAGCGCCTGGATGCGGCGATCGACTGGATGGACGAGCGGCTGCTGATCTTCAATCACAGCGGGTTCATCGAGCCGGACGTGATCGTGGGGGCGGCGATCTACGCGGCCGAGAACCTTGGCGTGACGCAGGTGGTCATCGACTCGATGATGATGCTGTCCCTGCGCAAGGATGACTTCGAGGGCCAGCGCGAGTTCGGCATGCTGCTGCGCCGCGTGACGCGCCAGTACAACATCCACATCCACCTGATCGCCCACCCGCGAAAGTCTGGGTCCTCGCAGGACCAGATGGACCTGAACGATATTCAGGGCGCGCAGGAGCTCGCGGCGCTGGCCGACAACATCATCACGCTCGGGCGCGTCCCCAAGAGCCTGCAGAAGCGCTCGGACTGGGGAATCGTCAACGAGTGGACCGGCACCGTGCTGCGCGCGTGGAAGCAGCGCGGGCACTGGAACAAAGTTGGGATCATGGAGCTGGCCTACCTGGCCGATACCCGCCAGTGGGCGAACGGGCCGAATCAGGGCCCGCGCCGCTTCATGATGGATGAGCTTTATCCGGAGCTGGGCATTGACCTGATGGGTCAGAACAACTCCTACGACGACGGACAATGGGCCTCTGGCCTTCTTTAAGGGAGCAACACATGTATAGCCGCTACATCGGAATCGACTCCGGCTTGACCGGCGCGATCGCCTGCATCGACAACAAGGGAAATCCGCTGCTGCTGGAGGACCTGCCAACCATCGAGCTGAACGAACTGAAATGGATCGACGGGCCGCAGTTCTTCGATCAGCTGCGGCGCGCACGCATGGAGGTGGCGGAGTTTCTGGCAGTGCCAGCGGCTCAGTGCCTGGTCACGATCGAGCTGACGCAGACCTTCGGCATGAGCGACAAGGCCAGCGCCAAGACGGTCAACGGCATGGGGCGCACGCTCGGCAGCATGCTCTCCGTCGTGCAGATCGCTGAAATGCCCCTGCAGATCGTCACGCCGCAGAGCTGGAAGAAGGCACTGAAGCTCGGAAAGGACAAGAACGAGTCGCTGTTCCGGGCTCGCGCGCTGCTGCCGGGGTTCGCTGACCTGCTGAAGCGAGTGAAGGACCACAACCGCGGGGAGGCGGCGCTGCTGGCCTACTACGGCTATGCGTTCGGCGCAGCGAGGAACGCGGCATGAGCAAGAAGAAAGCCCCGCCGCTGCCGGCCGAGCAGCAGCACTTCGAGGAGCGGATGCGCGCGATTCAGGAGCCGGGCGTAACCATCAACCTCAGCCGCGGCGAGGACGGCCGGTACGTGTCCACCTATGCCCGGCAAATGTGGCGCGTCTGGAATGAGGCGCAGGCATTCCTTTCACCAACAGCAGGAGCGACGAAATGATCATCAGATACGGCCGCATCGACCATCCCTCGATCGGCGTTCCGGACGAGACCAGACACCTCAACACCGGCACCGATACGGTGGTCGCCATGATGCTTTCCGAGAAGGATCTGGAGGGGATCATCAAATCGCGCAAGGGTCGAACGACCGATGCGGTGGTGATCATGGGCCCGGTGGCGCGCATCAACCCGCAGAAAGTGATGCGCTGGGCGCTGAGTGGATGGGAGCAGTACCTCCTGAAGCAGCCGGCAGATGCCAACCCGGTGCTCAACGACGCCACGCACTACAGGTCGACGCCGAGCGGCGCGCTGCTATTGCCAGATGGGGGCGGCAAGCCTTCCGACGGTTAGCACCAGGCAATAGGTGAACACGACATAGACTGCGATCACGGAGCTGACAGCTGCCGCCCAGCCGCCGATAGATTCCACCCGCGTGGATCTCCGGCGGCTTTTTTGTATCCCCTGCCACAGCTGCACGAGAAAGCAGCACACGCCAATGGCCCAGATATTCCCGATCGCAACGACCAGCCCGGCCAGCAGCGCCGGCGTCCGGTCGTTGAAGATCACCTCATTCATTCCGTTGCATAGAACAGGGTGACGTTGCCGGTGGCCGCGTCGTTGGGATCTGCGACCAGGCTGGTGTTGAAGGTCAGCCCGGGAATGGAGACGTAGGCGCCGACGGCGGCGGACGCAGGGATGGTGAACTTCGTGGTGGTGCCGTCTTTCAGCGGGAGCGCGTGCGCGGACAGGACCGTGTTCACCACGTAGCCGTACAGGAAGCACCGGCCCGTATACACGGTGGTGGAATCTGCGGAAACGTCTACATCGCCGCCGATCGTCTTGAGCTGGTTGCTATACATGGGCTTGCTTCCTTATGCCTCTCGAACCTGAATTCGGAACTCGCCTACCGCCAGTCCCTCGGGGTAGTCGTCGGTGAAAGCTGTCAGGACCGCATCGTACTCGCCCTCGGCAAGCCCGGCATCCCCAAGGATCAGCTGAATCGGGCGCACCACCTCGCCGCCGATCTTCACCGTGTCGCTGGTGGAGAACAGGGCTGCGTCGTCCACGGAGTTAAACTCCGTCTCCGTGCGGTCCCGGTCCAGCAGCTGCAGGACGAGCTTGTTGTCTGCGTCCAGCGGGTAGGGCGGATCCACCCAGGCGCCCTCGAGGTCCTTCAGTCCCTTCTGGATGGCGTTCTGCCGCCCGATGTAGACGATATCGTTGTGCGAGATATCCACGAGGCCCCCGAGATTCAGCGCGTCCAGGTCCGAATTATCCACGGGCGGCTCAACGACTTCCCCATCGGTGATGAAGCCGAAGAAGTTGCCGAAGAACCGCCCGAAGAAATTGCCGAACATGGACTGGATCCTACGGGGTCAGGGTGAGGCTGGTCACGTTGCCATCCCCGGTCACCACGGCCGTAATGCGATCGGCCGTGTCTCCCGGGTTGCGATAGACCACCGTTCCGGCGCCGCTGGTCAGGCCGGATCGCTTGCCGCCAGCCAGTGCCAGCATGATGCGCGCGGTCTGCCGCAGGGTCAGAGTGCCCTCGCCAACCTGCTCATCGAGGATGGCATCCACGGCCCCGGCGGTCAGCGTCACGCCGGCAGCCAGCGCCGCAAGGATCGCGTCGTCCGCAGCGGCGAGCCCAGAGGTCAGCTCGGTCAGCAGCGGCAGCGGATCCAGCGCCGTCGTAAGCTCCGCATTGGTCGGGATGGCGTCAATGGCCGTGGCCAGCGATGCCAGCGTGGTTGCAATGTCGGTGGTGTTCTTGATGGTCGTTCCCGACAGGCCCTGCACGGTCGTGGGCGCGGCGATATCCGCCCAGTTCAGGCCGATCTGCCCCGTCGCGGTGATGGCCGCCTTGTAGCCAGGCGTGGTCGGGTTCAGCGCCTTGAGCATGCCCAGCGTCACCCCATCCGGCAGCAGGATATCCACGGTGGTATCGGTGGAAAGGGCCGTCTCGAAGTTCGGCTCCACCGTGAAGGCGCCGGTCGAGGTGTTGTACGTGATGATCTTGCGCGCCTGGTTGTTCGCCCCGCCCGTGCCGCCGCCGCCCGTGCCGCCCACGGTCTTCACGAAGCAGCCGGTGACGTCATAGGCAAGCGCAGTGGTCAGCGTGCCGCCGCTCGATCCGCCGGCCGACAGCGTCGCCGCAGCGGCCACCTTGGCCAGCACGCGCGGGTACAGCGTCGCCAGAGTTGGCCCCGGACCGCTGGCCGCCTTGGCGTTCAGCGCGAGCACCGAGCCGTTGGTCTCGGCGCCGGTGACGGTGAACAGGGCCATGCCAGCCATCGCGGTGACGGCCGACACCTCCTCGGCGCAGTCCGTCCCAGAGCTTCCGTCCAGGCTGAACTCCGTATCCGGGGTGGTAGGCGCGGTGGGCGCCCCGGTGATCGGGTCGAAGTACGGGAGCATCAGCGAGAAACGCGCCCCCTTGATGGGGTACGGGAGGGCAGCGTGGGATGCATGAACGGCCATGGATATCTCCTAGAAAATGTATACGCCGGTGAGCCCGATGCCGGTTACGCGCGAGCGGGCACCGTTGGCAATGGCGGCCACGGTTTGAGTGACCCAGTCGCTCCAGCCTTCGTCGCCATCCTGGCGGCGCAGCTCGAAGCTGGTGCCGTCGGTGTCATAGGTGCCGTCCGGATTCACGGTCACCGTGCCGCTGGGCAGGACGTTCCTTGTTTCCGTCTGCTGACCAGACTCCAGATCCGGAATCGCAGTGATGCGCCGGATGGGATCCGGGTTGATCGTCGACAGGTCGGTGTAGGTGTGCCCGGTCGCCGCGGGTATCAGGAAATCGCGCGTTGCCTCGTTGTCGTCCGCGTCGATGACGCGCATCACCGCGGCGCCATGCCGGCCGAGCTCGCCCAGCCCGAAGCCCGGCAGCACAGTGATGACGGCCAGCGTTTCAGTACCGGCGCCCTGCGTCAGCGGGAATATATTGGCGCCCTGCTCGTACTGGAAGTCCCGCTCCCCCTCGTCATCGCCAAGGCCCGTGCCGGCGATTTCAAAGTCCTCAGCATCGGTCGGAACCTCGTCGGTATCGTTGATACTGGTGATCGCAAGTAGCGAGCCGGCCGGGATGAAGACGGCCTGCGTTATCGCCAGAGCCATCCCTGCGTTCCAGGTAATTCCCGGGTTCGACGCCGCCGCAGTGGTCTGCACCAGATATGCAGACCCACCGACTATGTTCACGCCATGATTATTTTCATAGGAGAGTGTGAATCCACCATCAACTGAATAAGACCCGCCAGAGTCAGTACCAAACCCGGAGAAACAGAAAGCGCCATCTTCTGTTGGCGTTATAGATCCCGGTCGGCCAGGGCTTGCGCTCGGCGTGCCCCCGCTTTCGGCTTCAAATACCCAGTCTCCGTCAACGCCCGCGGCGCTGATGGTGGGATAGAAGTCCCCTCCACCACTGTTCGTCGTAAAGGTATGCGATGCGCCAACCGTTGGGTTGATGCAGTAGAACAGAGCATTCTTCATGCCCGGCCCGGTGGTCCTCGGCGTCAGCGCAATCCACGTATTCGCCAAGTTATCCGTGGGGGCGTGGGCCGCCCCGTATCCAGACACGCTGATCACGATGAGCTTCTTGCCAGTCGTGTTCAGCGTGACGGATGCGTTTGTGGTGCCGGTGTAGCCGGTGCCGTGAACAACGGTGGTCATTTAGGTAGTCCCTGCATAAAGTCGGAACGAGCGGAGAATTTCTTCATCCGAGTTCGGGAATTGGTTCAACGATGCCTGAAATCCGCCCTTGAGCTTGAAGTACAGGCGATGAGCCGAGGAGTCGAAGTACGCCGCCATTCCGTCTATCGCCTCCATTGCAGCGAGGCTCCCCGATGGCGTAATGGCCTGATAGCCGGTCTGATACGGGGAAATGCCAGAGAAAGCGTTCACACCAACGAAAGTCGGCGCGGTCTGGAACGGCACCCAGAGCTCAAACACATCAGTCGTGCGCCAGCAGTTGCTGATTTCTATATTCAGCCCGGTCGTCACTGCCGGAACGTCGGGCAGCTCCAGACTTACCTTCGTGACGTGAGTGGCGCCCTTGCCCACATCGAAGAAGCGAATAGTGTTGCCGCCGTGTTCCGTCGTGTACGGAACGTCGATCTCTCCGACCTGCACCCAATCATTGTCGTAGCGCCTGAATCGGACATGCGACGGAATGTTGTAGGCGTCCGGGTAGGAGTCGTACAGGCTGATGCAGAGACCATAGAACGGCCCGTCAGCGAGCTTTCCGTTGAATCCGGCTACAGGGCAGTCCATCAGCCCTGCCGCGTCATAGGTCAGCGCGTCATAGTCCTGAATCGCGTACTTGTTCGGCGTGCCGTAGTACCCGTACTTGTCCTTCACGCAATTCGAGAATTGCGTGCTGTAGAACCCGAACTTCGGAATGCCCGTGATGTACGGAGCTTCCTCGCGATAGCCGAAGTTCGTATTGATCATCCGGCAATCGGTGAATAGGTCCGTGAACAGAGTCGGCGTGCTCAGATACACGTCGTCGATTCGCACGAATCCAGATGCCCGGCCTGGAACGCTTGACTGCGGCAGATTCACGCCAACGCACGCGACCGCCACGACGGTGCCGTGGTAGGTGGACATGAAGACGGCGCCGCTGAAGTCCCAGCCATCGCCCGTCGGCAGCGTAGAAGTCTTGAGGCTCGGGCCGGATCCGACGCAGCGGTGGATCTTGCCGCGCTGCAATTGAGTGTCAGGATCTACCGGGCCGTTTCCTACTGAGGTGGTGCCGCTGAAGAACGCGCCATGTATGTTGGCGCCGATGTTCTCCTCGTAGTCAGGGAAGCCGGTGAAGTTTACATACCCACCGCCTCCAGTTGACAGCGTGAAGCGACGCCACCTGAAGCGAACGGGGTTGCCGGTTGGCGTCTCATCGTCCCTCGGGTCGTACTTGGTGTTGTCTTCAAACAGGTTGGCGATCGAATCCTTCGCCACCCCGCCGATCATCCATTGGGACTGGCCATTGCCCTGGAAGCGGTTGTGGCTCCAGTCGCCCATCTGCATGTGCTGCGGGTACATGCCGGGCACCAGCCGCGACAGACCGGAACCCCTGACCGGGAACGCGCCCTGCGCGCCGAAGCCCTCATTGCACATGCCGATGCAGTTGGTGAACGTGATTTTCGGGCAGGTCAGCCAGAAGCCAGCTGGCGTCGTCTCGTGATCGAACATGCGCTTCTGGTAGCCGCTGGCCAGATAGCCGCTCGGCATTGCCTTCGCGCCGATCGACAGGCACGTATCGAGGATGTTGTCGCTTTCAACCCCGTCCTCGAAGAAGAACCCATGCCCGAAGAAGTCGCAGCAGACATTGCCGAACTGGTAGACACCCTTGGTGCCGTGAACCACCGGACCGCGCTGGCCGCTTTTCCAGACGACGGAGTTCTTGAACACCGCCTTGTCGGTGTCATAGGCGCCCAGGTCCTCGCCGGCGCCCTTGCTGTAGGCAACCTTGCAGCCGCCGTTGCTGGAGACCTGGATGATCTTGACCGCCACAAAGGCAGGGTCATCCACGAGGATTGGCAGGCAGTGCCCACCGGCAGAGATCAGCGTGCCGACGCCTGCGGTTGGCGTGGTGCCGTCCGTTGTGTAGCGCAGGGTGGAGGCCGGCGTGGCGAAGATATCCACCATCGTCGTGTCAGGCGGCAGGCTCAGGGTGCGCGCCGTGCTGAGAGTGGTGCCGCTGGGCCCGAAGCTGTCGGTTCCATTCGGCCGCACGTTGAACGAGGCCATGTGCCAGTGCGGACCGCCGTACCTGCCCAGGTGGCCCATCTGGCCGCACTGGTAGAAGGTCATGCCGTCGATATAGACGTCGCAATCGAGGTCCATGATCATGAAATGGCCGCCGAAGTATTCGGCAGTCCATGCGGCGTCGGTCGCGCCCTTGAACATCACCGGGCGGGTGAGGTTCGCGAACACCGCGCTCTCATCGAGCACCGTCGGGAAGTTCGCGGCGCTGCAGCCTGGCGGGAAGGTGAACGGCGCGTCCGGATCCAGCGACCAGCCCGCGGCGCCGTTTTCGACGACGGTTCCGGACTCTCCATCGTCAGTCAGGTACTGCAGCGCGCCCCAAATGTCGTACGGCAGCGGCGTGTCGATCGTCAGCTGGTCGCCAACGACGCTGACGACCTTGCAGTAGAAGATTTGCTCTACGAGGTAGTAGCCGGAGAACGCGAGGGCGAGGTCATCGCCGGCTTTCCAGTTCTCGGGCGGGTCGCGCAGCGTGATGACCGTTGAGCCAGCGGAGGCATTCGCGCCAACGCACACGAATGGCGTCTGGTACTTCGAGCGCACATGCCACTTGTGGCCGTGCAACATCGCGCCCTTTTCGTGGCCGGTGTTCGTGGCGGGCGAGCTCGGCGCAGCGCCGTTGACCGTGATGAGCAGGCGCCCCTCGAACGGCTCCGCGTCGGTGCCCACGATGAACTCGCCGCCAATCTCACCGTGGTACATGCCCAGGGTGATTGAGACGTCGTTATAGGCGTTGCTTACGCGAATGCGGCCGGAGTTGTAGAGCGTGGCGCCTGGGTTCGCATGCGTGTCCAGCAGGACGTTGACGCCAGAATCAATGACGCCGGTGGCGTCGATAGTCGACTGCGACCAGCGAATCTCCCCCTCAAGCGGCGCCTTCGTCGGATCGCTGTAAAAGCGACCATCCGGGGCGCGGACGAGAGGATAGATGCCGGGGTTGACCGTGTTCGTCATGGCTTCAGCGGACCTTCTGCAGCTCCGCAACGATCTTTTTCGCGTCCTGCGGGTATCGCTGGAATCCGACGTACCGGCCTTGCCGGTCGAGCATGAAAACCGCTGTCGGGTGCGAGGCCAGCGATGCCTTCGGGTCATGGCGGTGGATGCCCAGCTGGTGCAGCAGCACTACCGTGTCGAACCCACGCGCCGCGATCGCGCCGAATGTGTCTGCGTACCCCTTCAACTGCTCCGGGCCGTCCGCCGGGTCGATGCTGACGAACAGCAGATTGACCTCCGGCATCTGGCGCTTCACCTCGTGCAAAACTGCCATAGCCGAGGGGCAAATGTCCGGGCAGCGTGTGAAGCCGAAGAACACCAGCGTGGGTTTGCCCGCAAGCGTCGCCTGGGTCACCGCGTTGCCGGCGTGATCGCGCAACAGGAAGGTTTCCAGTTCCTTCGGTTTGGCCAGGAGGTCAGCGAACGCCGGGGCGGCTAGGAGCAGGCAGGCCAGCAGCGCAATGCGGTGGATGAGTTTCATCGTGAGCCTCCGTGCTCGAAAAAACGTCCCTGTATGCCGAGGCGACGATACCCGCCACCCGGGTATATCTCAACCTCACTCCTGCGGCTCGCCCTCCAGCGTCTCCATCAGGTGGTTGAACTTCTTCTGCCGCTTTTCCTCGATTTCCTCAATTTCCTTGTCATACGCAGGCTCTGTCATGTTGCCGCGGGCGTACTGGCGATTCAGTTCGCTGCGCCGGCGCGACAGGTCCGCGGCGTAGGCCTTGTAGTCGGCGCGCAGGCGGCGCTCGTTGCCCTCGATGCTCTGGGAGCGCACCTTCACGCCGATGGAGCCCAGCACCTCCCGGCCGAGGGATTTCTGCTCCCCCTGGGCATTGAACTGCCTGCCGCCGAGCGGAAGGCCCATGGCGCTGGTGATGTTCTGCTGCGAATAGGACGGCAGGAAGGGCACGTTCGGCAGGTAGCCGCGCATCAGGTGCAACCCGACCTTGCCGAGGGATTCGGTCCGGCTGTCGATATCCTCGTAGATATCCTCGTCGTAGAACAGGTTCCGGTTCAGGGCGAGTTCCGTGCCCAGCACCACCGGCCCGCCCAGCTGCATCCACTGCGGCAGCCACTCGATAATGTCGCCGTTGGTGTCGGCAATGTCCGCCGCCGGGATCCAGCGCCGCACGTCGAAGTAGAGCGGGTTGCCGTACCGGTCGTTGAAGGGGATGCGCAGCATGCGGTCGACGCCAATCCACGTCTTGCCCTGGTACTGCTCATCCATCAGCCGGCGCTGCTTGTCCTGATCGTCGTCGTCCTCGCCCATCATGGCGTAGGCCGCCGCCTGGAGCGCATAGGCGATGGTGTAATACTTCGCGAGCTTCCACGGCCGCTTGGCGATCGCCTCAGCCACCAGCGGCACGGCGCGGTAGGTGTAGCTGATGAACGGCAGCACTGTGTTGCGCAGGGCGTTCACGTAGGGCGCCCGGATATCGTAGTCGATGAACTGGCGCCGAGCCTCGGCGGCCGCGCGGAAGGCCGGCTGCCCCTCACCCAGCAGCTTCATGTAGGCGCCCATGCGGAAAACCTCGTCTTCCGCCTGGTAGGCGAGCTGGGCGAAGTTATCGAGCCCCTTGAAGGCGCCATGGATGGCATCGGTGATCCGGTGCATGGCGGCGAAGCGGCCGCCCGGACCAGCCTCCTTCGATGCGGCCAGCAGCTCCTCGATGATCGGCTTCAGGATCTTCTCCCGAATGTCCTTGTCGAGGGCATTGTTCCCGAACAGGCCGTGGTTGAAGGCGTCCTCGTAGTTCTGGTCCTTCTTCAGGTACGACTGCAGCCCGGCCCAGAAATCGCGCATGCGAATGTCGTGCAGGTCCATCAGCACGAAGTTCGACATGACGTTGTTCATGTGGACGGTGGGGCTGCGCGCCGTCTTGTTGGTCTTCCACTGGCGCAGCATCGTCTTCCACGCACCCGGGGTGTTCAGGTACTCCAGCTCGGCAATGTCGCGCCAAATCGGCGCCTTCACGTACATGCCGGCCAGTTGCCCGTAGCGCTTCACGTTGGTGTTGCCGATCTTGGTGTCCGGCACCTTGACCCATTCCTTGCCGGCGTAGGTCCAGTGCCGCAGCCCCACCTCGCGCGCCTCGGTCCAGTTCTGCGAGCCGTCGGCGCTGGTGGGGGCGGTCGACTGCGCCCACTCCGGGTTTTTGGCGATATCCGCGAAGAACCGGCCCTCGGCCAGGTCCTTGATCATCAGGGAGTAGGTTTTGACGATGTTGTAGCGGGCGTCGAGGATTTCCCCCATCCGCATGCGCTCCTCCGGCGTGTAGTCGCGCCAGATGGTGGCGTGCTGCGGGGAGACGTCGCGCACCTCAAAGGTGCCCCGGTCCTTGTAGCCGGCGTACTTGGCCGGCAGTTCTCGATCGGCAGGCCAGTAGATGCGCTGCAGGACCCGGTCCTTGCGGCCGGAGGTGCCAGTCACGGCCTCCATCTGGGCAGGATCCGACGGGCTCACCACCCGATCGAGCATTCGCCACTTCGACCCCTTCAGCAGGATATCGGCCTTCGCCTTGTCGAAGCTCTTGCCCCAGAAGTCAGGCGGCACGGACTTCTGCAGGGTCTCGGTTGAGACCTTCTCGAAGATGCCGCGGCCACGGAACACATCCCCCTGGATGCGCGCGCGGCGGGCGTCCATCTTCTTGTCCACCCACTTCACCAGGTCGCCGGCAAACGCCGTCTCCTTGCGCAGGTACGAGCGGTGCAGGTACTTGCGGCGGTTCTCCTCCCAGACCTCGGCCGTGAGCATCTTCAGATCCACCAGTTGGCGGCCCAGCTCCTCGATGCCGTCGATGACCGGGCCTGCGATCGCCTTCAGCGCCTCATCGTCAATCACCTCACCGGTCATGGCCTTCTGCAGGAGGTGGGTTTCCTCCTTGGACATGCCCGACTTCAGCAGCTGCTCGCCCAGCACCTGCAGCTCGCGCAGGCCCTTGCGGATCTCCGACAGCTTCTGCTCCTCGCGCTCGATGAACTCCTTCGGCGTGCCGACGCGATCCCCGAAGCCCTGCTTCAGGTGCTCTGCCAGCGTGCGCGCGCCGTGCTGCAGCGTCGGGTTCAGCCAGCTGAAGCCCTTGGAGGCCATTTCGGTGGCCTTGCCGCTGGCAGCCGCGGCCACGCGCTTGATGGGGCCGTGCGGGGTGAAGACGCCCTTCTTCACGGTGCCGAAGGGGGTCACCAGCAGCCGGAACGCCTTGTCGATCGGCTGGCTGGTCAGGTTCTCAACGAACCAGTTCTTCGTGGCCTCGGCCGCCTGCTGGTCCTCGTCGAAGGAGAAGCCCATCGCCTGGGCGGTGGAGTCGACCGGATCCAGCCTGCCGCGCAGCGCCGTGCCCACCGAATCGCGGACGGCCTGCCGCATTTCCGCCTTCGTGAACACCATCCGGAAGCCCATCTTGTTCAGGGCCTTCTGCAGCCAGGCGAGGAAGGCATCCATGATCTGGTGCAGCCGCGGGCTGGCGTTGCCGGCCTCGATCGCCTCGGCCACCTTCGCCATGTACTCGTTGACGGCGCGCTCCACGTGCGCGGGGTTGTTCTGGTCGAAGGCCTTGCCGCCGTCGAAGTACGTGCTGATGACCGGCTCGAAGGTCTCGCGCCCCATCTTCCCGAACAGGTTCTGGGCGTACTGGCCGAAGGCCGGGATGGTCTGCTTGATGCCGTGGTGGAACGCCTCGTGGATCAGCGTGCGCTCAAGATCCGCCAGCGACCGGTAGCGCCCGGCGCGCACCAGCACCACGCGCTTGCCGTTGGGCGCCGTGAAGGCGTAACCGCGCCAGCGCTTGCGGTTCTTCGCGCTCATGCGAGCCAGCGCCTCAGCCTGAAACGGCGTCAGGTTCTCATCGTCGACCACCGCCGGCAGGATCTCGGAGTTCTCGAACAGCTTGGCGACGTGGTCTCGCATGGCCTTGATCGGCAGCGTCTTCTCGCCGGCGGGGATCGCATCCCCGAGCGCCATGTCGCCCTCGTCCTCCTCCTCGCGCGCAGCCTTCGTGCTGGCCATCTGCTTGCCGCCCAGCAGCTTCGCCTCGAGGATGAATTCCTTGGTCTGGAACTTCATGCCGTTGGCGGCCAGGTGCTGCAGGGCCTGCTCGAGTTCCCGGCCGCTGACGCGGGCGATCATCTTGTCGCCCTTGCTGGAGAAATCGCCGGTGATGTTCGTCAGGCCGCGGTCGAGGAAGTAATCCCCGCCGCCGGACTTCGACTTGGGGACCACCACCATGTAGTCGTTGTCGAGCTTGCGGATCGACAGCTTGCCGTCGGTGCTCGAGACGATCGCCTGCGGGGCCTCGTTGAAGAACGGCACCACCAGGTCAGCGCGCAGCTCCACCGGCTGATCTTCCGCGAAGGCCTCGAGGTCGAAGTTGCGCGGCATCAGGATGCCCTGCCGCACCCCGCCCTTGGACGTCGTGTAGTTCACGATCATCCCGCCCTTCACCTTGGCGAAGCCGGCCAGCAGGTTGCCGGTGACGATGATGCGGTCCTCGCGGGACTCGTTCTGGCCATCATCGAACATCTGCACGATGGGCTTGCCGGTCTCAGACAGCTCGGCCTGCCGGATCTGCACCTTCCCGATTTCTCCAATGCCGGCAGTGGAGACGGCGATTCTGGAGAACGGCAGGGTCAGGGACCGGCTGGCGTCCGCGATCGCGAAGTGCGCTTCCCATGATCCCAGCGCCACCGGCAACTTCACGCCCTTCTTCTTCGTGACACTCAACAGGGTGCCGTACAGGCGGTTCTCGCCGGACTGCAGGGCGTAGCTGTGGCCAACCTGCAGGCGGCCGGATATGTCGGCCCAGCGCCGGGCCTGCCCGTCGTACACGTTCAGGCGGCCAAGGCGCTCCTTCTCCTCAACCTCGCCGGCGAGCATCTTCGCGTCCAGCGCTTCGCGGAAGACCGCGGATTCCTTCATGGTCTGCTGGCGCAGTTCCCACGACTTCTTGCCGCCCTCGTACTGCAGCTGGCGCCAGGTGGAGTCCAGCGGCTGGCCAATTTCCTCGGCCACCCGATGTTGAACCTGCTGGGAGGTGTACGGCTTGCCCAGCCGCTTCACGCTCACCTCCTCGAGGTGCGCGCCCTGCGCGAAGGGGCTGGAGGATCCATCGCCCTCGAACAGCACCGTCGACTGGGTAGTGCGGGCGCCCAGGTCGTAGGTCTTCGCTTCCAGCGCGTTCTCGCCCAGCGCGTCGGCCTGCGCAAGGGCGGCCTTGTAGCCGGACTCGATCAGGTCGTACAGGGCTTCCTGCTCGGATACCGGCAGCAGCGGAATGCGGCCCGTGACCTTGCGGGCGGCGTCCTCGCGCTCGAATCCCTCGCCGCTTTCGGCGTTGTCCAGCGGCTCGCCCAGCTTTTCGTGCACGTCAGGCATGTCGGCCATCAACTGCGCGACCACCTCATCGCCGTACTCATTCAGGAAATCAACCGTGTCCTTGGAGGTCACGGCGCTGCCGCGCGCCGCGGTGGTGTTGGCGTTGAGGCTGGCCATCTTCTTCGCCAGCACTGCGGCAGGGCGCTTCTCGGCCGGCACGTTCGCGGTCAGCTGGTCATAGCCCGGCAGGATCACCTGCCCGGTGCGGTTGATGCGGCCGAGCATCTGCATGTGCGTGTCGATGTTCTTCTCAGCCTGGACAATGAGCATCCAGCGCTGGGTCTTGTCCTTGAACTTCGAGGAGGCGTGCAGCGACAGGCCGGTAGACCCGGCCTGATTCAGGATCAGCATGTCCAGGTCGCCGCGGTTGAAGGCGTTGATGATCGACCGGCGACCATCGGCTTTCGTTTCCTTGGCCGGGCGCACGCGGTACACCGCATCTGCGCTGTCGCTGTAGTCGATCGTCTCCTTCCGGCCGGTGATCTCGCCGGTCTTTACCCCGGCCTGGCGCAGTTTGTTGTGGATGTAGTCGATCGGGCTGATGGGCATTTTTCCGATCAGGTCGGAGCTCTGGATCAGCTTCCTGGTGGCGTTGTACTGGCGCAGCGCCACGCCTCCAAGTTCGGCATCCGTCATGCGCCGGCGAGTCTTCCTGCCGTTCGCGTCCTTGATCGTGACGTCTCGCGAGCGCTCGAGGTATCGCATCATCAGATCCTTGAAGGACACGGCAATCGAGTCGCCGGGCTTCAGGTCCATGATCTTGGCGTACTCGCCAATGAACGATCCCATGGTGCTCGAGACGGTCAGCACGACTTTCTTGCCTTCCGCGCGCCGCGCCAGCGCCCGATCCACCGCGGCCTGCGCCTTCAGCGCCAGCAGCATCTGGTCGATCAGGTTGTGCATCAGCGACGTAAAGTTGGTCGACTTGGCGCCGGCCGTGCCGGTGGAGCCGTCCCCGGTCACCAGTTTGGCCTCGGCCTTGGCCGTCTTCGCCAGAGCCTTTACCGCGCTTTCCTTGGCGGTGTCGAACATCCGAACCGAAAGCATCACGGCGCTCAGCGCCTCAGCCACGTCCAGATCAACGTCAGTGGGCGTGGTGTTGTACTCGATGCCGTCGAAGGACTTCTCGCGCCGGATGTACTGGCCCGCCCGCGCCAGCATCGAGGAGACGGCCTGCTGCAGCGGCACGCCGCCGCGCGCAATGGCGCCGGCCAGCAGCTTCGTCTTGCCCTCCACCGCAAGAGCCATGTCCGTCTTGCTGTAGAGGTCCATGACGTCCGGGCGCTTCGCCCAGGTGGCCGAGCTGTAGACCACGGCCTGCGCCATGTCCACCATGCCGCGCACGAATCCAGCGCGGCCAGTCTTGCCGCCATCCTCCTCGCCGCCACCGCGGGAGGATTCTTCTTGCCCGCCGGCGTTGTGCGACTCGTCGAGGATCAGCATGGCGCGCGGACCCAGCGCCTGCAGCATGTTCATGCGAGCGGTGCCCTCGCCCTTCACCGTCTGCATCTGGGTGTAGGTCGTGAAGACCATGTTGTATTCGCCCAAATCGCCCGTTCTGGCGATCTGCGCGAGCGTCTGCTCATGCTTCTTTTTGTCCGGCGTGGTCAGGAACAGCGTTTCATCTTCATCGAGCGCGAGCTTCAGGGAATTGCTGGTGGCCAGCGGGCGTATGTCCTTCTGGCCAATGTCGCTGAGATCCCGGTACATGTCCGCGAACAGGTTCGGCTTCTCGGTGACGAACACCGGGACCATGCCCTGGAGCAAGGCGAAGCGGATGGCGCTGGCAACCTGCCGGCCCTTGCCGATGCCGGTCTGGTCACCGATGACGAGCGCCTTGCGCTGGCTGATCTGGTCGAGGGCGAGCGCGACGCCGTCCACCTGCTCGGCGGCGAGGTACTTGGCCAGATTTGCCTCGGTCCAGCCGAGCGAGCGCATGACGAAGGAATCGACCTTGCCGACGCGCCCCTCGAGCGCAGCAAGGGAGGTCGCGATCGCATCGCGCATGTTGGTCGGGACAAGGGTGCCGATCGCCGGGACAGCGGCGGCCGGCGTGTACGGCTGCTGGGCAGCGGTACTTAGGGTGGCTGGGTCAGTAGTGCCAGCCAGTTCTCGAGCGCGCTGACTGGATCCTGCTTGTCGTTGCGGATCTGCTCCCGGGCTTCCGGCATTTCGTGCACCAGCGGGTTCTCCAGATGCAGCATCGTCGCCCCGTGCATCGACAGCATTTCCTGCAGCGGGTGATTGTTCTCGATCAACTCGCTGCCCGCGTCCTCCAGGTCCGGCCTCTGGCCGTTCCACAGTCCCTGCTCGCCCAGTTGCTTCAGCAGGCCGTTCAGCGTTGCTTGCGGGTCCTCCTGCGCTTCGATCAGGCCCTGCAGCCGGTCGCTCAGGAGTGACAGGTACAGGTCGTTGTCCAGCTTCTTCTGCTCGCTGGACACCAGCACTGCTCCCAGTGCTATCGAGTTCGGCTCCTTCGACGGGGCCCAGGCTAGAAGGCTCATTGGTCGCTCCAGTAAGCAGACCCTTCAGGTCTTGCCACGAAGCATACACCCGCGGGGGCTCAACGGCGGGGAGGGCCATTTTCGACTTGCCCTTGCCGTCGATCACGATGACGTCGACCGGCCAGGCGGCCCCCTGCTTGGCGTAAAGGGCCCCGGAAACGGTGAACATGTCCGTGACGTTGTAGTGCTGGAACAGGTTCCAGAAGAACTTGCGCCGGGCCGAGCCGTTGTAGGCGTCCGACCGGGCCTCCGGGCTGGTCACGGTCTTGGCGATGGAGCCGATGATGAACACGGCCCGGCCGCTCGGCCCCATGGCCTTCAGGGCCTGCAGCGTGATGGCGAAGTCGATGTTGGTGGTGCTGTACGTTTTGCCGTCCGGCATCATCACGGAGAACACTTTGCTCTCGCCCTTCTCGCGCACCGCGCCAAAGGGAGGGTTGCCGATGACCCGCTGCACCAGAAAGCCATCCGGTACGAAGGTCGAGGCGTCCTCGTTGGTGACCGTCTTGAACCCCTGAGCCTCCAGCGCCGCGTGCCGGTCCTTGTTCAGCTCGTTCGCGTGCACCTTGGCCGGATCCGCGCCGATCAGCAGCATGCCGTTGCCCGCGGTGGGCTCGTACACCGTCGTCTGGTGGGTGATGCCGGCCAGCTCTGAGGCGAGGAAGGCCAGCGGCGCCGGCGTCGAGTAGGCCTGCTGCTCCACGCTGGTGCTGGTGCGGGTGGAGAGGTTCGGCTGCTTGTCGTACAGCATCACCAGGCCGTCGTAGACCTGAGATTTATCGGGCTCGCCAGTCACAAGGCCGCGGGCCGTCACGACGATTGCCTGCTCGATGGTCTCCTCGAGCTGCTTCGGGCTCAGGTGCGGCAGCGCCTTCTGCAGGGCCTTCTTGTCGAACTCACCGGTCTCCAGGAAGGATTCGACGACCACCTTCACGTCCTTGGGCGGCTCGGGCATGGTGTCGAAGCGCGCGTTTATCTCCGCATCGGTCAGGGTCGGCTGGACAGAACTTCCGGAAACAGGCTTCGCAACGGGGGCCTCATCTTCGGTGATCGTGCTGGCATCGGACATTTCAGGCTTCAGGGCCGCGGCACGCGGATCCCAGCGCACCGCCTCATACCAGCTGCGCAGGTACGGGCGAACCTTCTCGCCCAGGTATCCGATCATCACCTTCGAGTAGGCGGCGAAGGTGCGGGCGCCCTTCTCGATCGTGTGGCCAGCCAGCGTGATACCGGCCTGCATCAGTTCCGGGTCGAGCCCGGAGTTCATCTGTCCAAGTTTCTTTCGCAGCACCTCGAGCGCCTTGGCGGCCGCGTCGTCGGTGAAGATGGTGTTGGCGCTGGCCTTGGGCTTCTCCCTGACTTCAGGGGGAATCATGTCGTCCGTCAGGAAGCTGGGCTTGGCTGGCTTCTTCTCCACCACCGGCTCCACGGCGATCTGCACGCGGCCGTTGGGCGCGCGGGTGGGGATCAGGCGGGCCTTGTCGGGCTTCGGCGTCGGCGCTGCAGCTTCCGGCGGCTTCGGCCCCAGCACGTTCAGCCACTTCTCCACGCGCGGCAGCTCGGTGGAGGCGCGGGCCTCCCGCAGGATCCGGGCGCGGTGATCCTCGATGGCTTCCTGCTCAGTGGCGTAACCATCGCCCCACGCCATCAGCGGCTCGGCGTATCCGCCCTTCATGTCGTTGAACGAGGATGCCGCGTACCAACGGTCGTTGACCTTCAGCGTCTTGATCGAGGCCACCGGCAGCGCGTTGGGGTGCTTCTTGTCCTTCAGCGTGACTTCGCGCCCGCCCTGGCGCAGCGGCTTCGAGGTGTCGCCGTTCTTCAGCCACGCCTTGAAGTTCTCGGTGCTGATCCGGATGACGCCGTCGCTGCCGATCTGGTCAGCAATTTCTTTGTCGTTGAAGGCGTCGCGGTGCGCCTCGATCGCAGCATTGGGCGTGCCGAAGCCGATGAATGCCTTGTGCTCATCGAACTCGTCGCTGCCGATCTTCTTCTGATCCATCACAAAGACGACGTCGTTGTGTCGATCGCTGTCCGCGTGCGGGCCCAAGGTAATGTCGACGTGATCCCCGTCCGCGCCCTCGGTGCCGCGCACGTAGCCGTAGTGATGCGGCATTTCGACTTCCCACTTGCGCGGGGAATCAGGCTTGCTGCGACGGACGGAGCCGGCCGGATTCTCGATCGAGATATCCATGCCGCGGATGCGGACGTGGCCCTTCTGGTAGTTGCCGGCGTCGACCTGCGCCGGGGTGGGCTCCGGCAGGTCGTTGTGCGGGGAGGTGGCCGCGGCGTGCGCGGCCTCGTCTACAGGGGAATCAGTATGTCCATCGAGCACGCCACCAGCTCGTCCGGGTGACTCGGCGGCCGCCCCAGGTACTTCAAGCTGCCGGGCACCAGCTGCAGCGGACTCAGCAGCATCCGCGGCTGCGAACATTCCGCCGGGGGGAGGGGCCTTTCGTCCGTCCCCGAGCTTTCGGGCGACCTTGGCGTTTTTGGCGTTGAGGGCGTC
>Ga0164309_10000192_pt1 | contig 37569 bp, 45 predicted proteins | sample Whisoiple_247_MG_FD_109984 | JGI IMG/M metagenome (GOLD analysis project Ga0164309, IMG submission 109984) | Soil microbial communities amended with fresh organic matter from upstate New York, USA - Whitman soil sample_247_MG | ecosystem: Environmental > Terrestrial > Soil > Unclassified >... | reverse complement strand
CTGATTTCTGCTCCTTTTTTCGGATCATTATAGCTGTCTAATTCTACTGTAAGCCATTCATCATACCCAATCCCATCCAGCGCTTGGATCATCTGGTCAAACTTTTGATGTCCTTCTCCTAAAGGAAGAAATTCTCCATTATAATAATCTTTGAAATGAATATATTTAATGCGATCTGCATATTTTTTAATTACTTCTACCGGATTCCCTCCACCTGCTTCGATATGCGCTGTATCCGGACATAAATTAATCGTTGTTAGTGCCATTAATTTGTCCAGCTGGTCTGGGGCCTCTACGTTTGTTCCTAAATGCGGGTGATAGCTTGGAATAAGATTATATTTCTCTGCAATTACTACTACCCGATTAAGCGCATTGCCTAAATCAGCGTAATCGCTTTCTAAAATACCATTCGTACGGATAGCTCCTCCGCCAATTACTAGATGCTGCGCTCCTAGTTCAGAAGCAAGAGCTGCAACCTCTTCAATTTTTAATAATTCCTCTTCCAAAATATCCGGGAAAATAAAATTCCCTCCAGTGTAAACTCCAATAAAGTCTAAAGAGTAACGGTTCAGCAATGCTCTAAATTCTTCTTTTCTATCTTTAAATTCCATTAGATTTCCGTCAAACATTTCAAATCCTTTATATCCAACTTCTGCAATATCTTTTAAAGCTTCTTCTGTTGATCCATTTGCAAGGTAATAAAGGTCTTTTATCGAAGTGACTCCGGCAGGGTGCCCTACTACCCCGCCCCACGTATTTGTCTGATATCCTAGTTTCATGGTTTCTCCCCTATCTTTAAAGATTCCTTATGAGTGCATAGTGTATTAATACTGGGATTTCATCACCTCCCTAAATTAATTTAGATAAGAAATAATTGAACCAAAATACATGTAATCGATTACAAAGTATTCTAGACAAAGACTGTATTTTTTAATTCATTATAAGAAGAAGTTGTTTTTACTACCTGTACTTGTACTTGATTGTACTTATCAGAAATCTAAACTAAAAATCCCTTTTTAATCGGATATTAAATAATTCTTTTTCCAACCATTTGTAATCGATTACATCTTAATTTTTAAAAAATAAGAAGATTTAAATCATCAGATACATTTTCAAAAGAACTCTTATTCCCTTATGAAATATGTGTTGAGCATGAATCACGTATGATAAGCTGATCTTCCATTAGGTATTGATGTCTTTCAATTTCTTCCTTATTCATCAACTTTATAAGTAATTTCATTGCCATCGTGCCCATCTCAAAAGCTGGCTGTGAGATGGTTGTAAGAGCCGGTTTGAAAATAGATGAAAATTTTATATCATCAAATCCTACTACGGAAATATCATGTGGAACACTTAATCCTTTTGAAGAAATAGCATTTATAGCTCCAAATGCCATCTCATCATTGGCTGCGAACACGGCTGTTGGAGGATGATTAAGATCCAAAAATTGATTCATTATATTAAAACCGCTTTCATAAGAAAAATTACCCTCCTGCACTAGAACGGACTCAATTGTAAGGTTGTATCGTGCCATTGTCTGATAAAATCCTTTTAATCGATCCTGGCCTATCACTCCATCTAGAGGACCTGATATAAATCCTATTCTTTTATGTCCCAGCTTAACCAAATATTCTGTTGCTTTTTGAGCCCCACTGATATTATTAATAGAAACGGTGGGGATGGCTGAACCTTCTATATATTCACATGCCAAAACTACAGGATATTTGAGAGCCATTTCCTCAATGTTCTTCGATTTCATTCTCGCCGTTAGTAAAACCATTCCATCAGCTTTTTTTTGGAGAAGTATGTTTAAATACCCATTTTCTCTTTCCAAATCATTGCCCGTATCCCCAAGCAGAACTTGATATCCGTTTATGACGGCTACAGACTCAATTCCTCTTAATACTTTAGAAAAAAAAGGATTTGTTATATCAGGTACAATGACTAGAATCGTTTTGGTTTCTAATGTTCTTAACTGGCGAGCTAATGCATTTGGCTGATAGTTTAATTCTTTAATTACTTGTAATACTTTCTCAGTCGTTTCTTCCGTTACAGTGTTAGGTTTACTTAGTACTCTTGACACTGTAGCAGTTGAAACATTTGCTTTTTTTGCTACATCTATTATTCGCACCATTTTACGACTCTCTTTTCTTGTTCTTCTCTATAACAGAATTGTAATCGCATACAAAAATATTGTCTAATTGGATTCAGACAACATTTTCTGAGATTCAAACTCTTTAAATTTCCTTTTAAGCGTCGTTTTTATCCATATAAACAAAAAAACAACAAATTAAAAAAACTCAGCACTTATTGCTGAGCTCCATGTTTTATAATAATTTGTACCTTTGCAGATTGTCTACTTTATGCTTGGAAATCCTTGCAGTTTCCTTATAATCTTTAAAATAGGCTTTATACATTTGACCCGTTGCTTCGATTCTTGTTAAAAGTTCCACATTTATAATATAAGATCTATGAGATATCATAAACCTAGAATCAACGGCACCTTCCAAGCTGGTTAAAGCTTCATTTGTCTCGAATTTACCATTTTTAGTATGAATGACAGATTTCCGATCAAGTCTTTCAATAAAGATAATTTCTTCTAATGGAATAAAAACTATATTTTTCTGCTGTTTAATCATTAAATCCTTTTTAAATGAATGTTCTTTATCAACTAGTGAAATAGACACTTGGGAGGCTCTCTCTAAAGCACCATATAAACGATTTCTATCAATTGGCTTTAAAATATAGTCCACTGCCTTTACGTTAAATGCCTCAAGTGCATAATCATCATGGCCCGTAATAAAAATAACTTGTAAAGTCGGGAAAAGTTCTTTACATGCTTTAACCGCTTCCATCCCATTCAATAAGGGCATTCCGATATCTACTAAAGCAAGATCCGGTTTTTCTTTCGTAACATAGTGTATCAATTCTTCACCGTTGGCGGCCTCTCCGACAATTTTATATTTAGATAAACTCCCAATAAAGTACCTTAACAATTTTCTTGAGGTAACATCATCGTCTGCGATCAATACTTTCATCTTGTTGTTCCCCCTTTTCCCTAGCGCTTCTTGATTTCGCAACACTTTGAATAATATCTGGAGCGTCTTCATGATAAACGAGCTGCCAAGCATCAATTACATTTTCTTTCATTACTTTTAGAGACGGAACGGCTACATAAGGTGGCGCTTGTTTTCCAAGTAGGCCGTACCCTGCTAGAATCGCTTCGGCGACTCCTTGCTGGTATGGTAGCTGGGCACCTAGTCCTTTAATAGGTCCATCCTGTGCAATTTCCAAGGCGACATTCATACCCAAATCCATTGTCGTAATGACTAAATTGCTTTTTTTTGCAGTACGAGTTGCCCTCAAAGCTCCTTCAGCCGGTACATCCCATACAACAAAAATACCATTTAAATCCTGATGTTCAGCAATCATAGCGGATGCCACTTTTTCTCCATCATTCGAATCAGTAATGCCCCTGCGATCCACAATTTGAATGTCAGGGTACTTTTCCTTTATAGTTTTTTCAAATGCTTCCGTTCTTTGTTTGGTTGCAAAAAAATCAGCATCATGATAGATAATCCCAACCTTACCTTTTCTATCTAATTTTTCAGCCATGATATTGGCCGATTCAATGCCATTTCCATAATTGTCAGCTGAAACAATACTTACATAATCCTTCCCATGCTGCAAACCATTCGGTGTATTGTCCATAAACACCAGCTTCACACCAGCTTGGGCCGCTTTTTGATATACGCTTGCAGTCAATTCTGGATCAACTGGAATGCTCACCAGGATATCCGGGTTTTTGGCTAAAATGCTTTCAATGTCGGCTACTTGCTTTTTCCATTTAAATTCTGCATTTGTCACGGCTACTACCTCAATGCCCATTTTCTCAAAAGTAGTTTGCATTCCTTCCAATTGAGACCTTGACCAATCACTTCCAGTATAATGCATGGCAATAGCAGCCCTATATTTCTTTTTCTTAATTTTTTTTAGCTCTTTCAAAGATAACCGAAGTGTTTTTGCTGAGACAGCTTCCTCGCCATGTGGTCCTGTACTTAAAATTTTATGATCTGGAATATTTTGATTAATTGTATTGTTTAGCGTTTCACTTAGGATTGTCAAAAACTCTTGTACATGAATGGGCTTTGTTAAATAGTTATTAAATCCTTTATCCAATGTATATTGAATATCCTTTGGCATTGCATTGGCACTTACAGCGATGACAGCAATATCTTTCGTTTCTTTGCCTGCTTTTAAAATTTCAAATACTTCATATCCGTTAATATCTGGGAGGTTAATATCAAGAAGAACCAAATCTATTTTTTCGTTTGCTACAATTTCTATTCCTTCTTTTCCTGTACAAGCTGATAAAAGCGTATAGGAAGGCTGCGATTTAATGATGTTACTTACTAAGTGCAAGTTGGATTCGTTATCTTCAATATATAGCAAACGATAGTTATCTTCCTTCCTATTATTTGTTGGAGGAAATTTAGTTTGTTCACCCCATTGTATGACAGTCTTTAAATCATTTGGAAGAGGAAGACTAAAGCAAAACTCACTTCCTGTTCCTTTATTGCTTGTTACATTAATCTCCCCTCCCATTAGATGCACCAGCTGTTTAACTAAAGATAACCCAATCCCTGTACCTTCTTCTTTTGTACTTTCAATTCGATAAAATGGAACAAACACTTTAGTATATTCCTCTACAGAAAAACCCACACCTGTATCTACGATATGAATGTACTGCTTATTCTCTTGTAAACGACAGAAAACGATGACTTTTCCATTTTCTTGATTGTATTTAATAGCATTATCAAGTAGGTTCAGCAATATTTGTTTAAGACGTATAGGATCAGCAAGAACGATCATATCTTCCCATTGATCCAGTTGGCTATAAATACTGATATTCTTCTTCTTAGCCAATGGTTGTACAATATTGATGCATTCCTTGATGACAGTTAGAAGATGAACTTCCTCTACAGAAATCTTTAAATTTCCTGTTTCTATTCTTGACACGTCTAAAATATCATTAATTAAACTTAATAAATGGCTTCCTCCACTTAAAATCTCCTGTACAAAATCACGCTGTTGTTCATTTAAAGATTCATCCATCTCCAATAATTGAGCAAAACCCAGAATTCCATTCAGCGGCGTACGCAGTTCATGACTCATCTTAGACAAAAAACTTGATTTGGCCATGTTCACTTTTTCAGCTTCTTCTTTTGCCTGAATAATAACTCTTTCCATTTTTTTTTGTTCTGTGATATCCTCAAACTCCCACAAGTAGCCTACAAAATCATTTTCCTCATTTAAAGGAAAACAATTGTAGCGTAGTGTCCTACCTGTATCTATTTTAATTTCTTTCGTAGTTCTCGTTCGTTTTTCTGTATTTTCGAACTTATTTTTATTAATTTCCTTATCAAAAAGATAATGTAAATCCGAAGCCTGCATCCCAATATGGCAATCAACTTCCCCCTTCAACTGGAAAAGCTCATAAAATTTCCTATTTAAGAGCCTTATTTTTTTATTGCAATCTGTTACTGCAATCCCACTATCTAACCGATCAATCAAACTACGCTGGAATGCATAGGAATTCATTAATTTTCGTTCTTGTTCTTTTTGAAGAATGTCCTCTTTCATAATCTTTTTGTGAGTAATGTTCACACAAGTGCCGACTACTTCAGCTACTTTCTCCTTATAAAATAAAGGTCTTAAATAAATTACATAATAGATACCTCTAAATTCACCTTCATATTCAATGTACTGTCCTTCCCATGCTTTTTTGTAATGACCGTTTAGTAAATCGGCAGTGTCAATATCATCCCAATAAAAATCATGAAGCGTCTTTCCGACGATATCTTCTCGATTAAACCCCAATCTATACAGTAATTCTCCCTCGGCAAAAGTATGAATAAACTCGTTACTTTTTTGTACAAACTTAAAAATCATCCCGGTATCAGTAAAGCCTGGTTGTGAAATATATCTGGAATCCTTCATTTGTTTCGCCCCTAGTTAGTTAAAAAAATATAATAGGGATTCTATATGATGAATCCCTTACTTTACGTTCTTTACAGTGCTTAAAGATTAATTTGAAACCAATTATTCATTTCTAATGATTATTGTAATCGCTTTAAAAATTATACTTTTCTTATTATAAGCTTGACTATATTGATTAGTCTAACAATACTTATCCATGAGGCTGCCACGCCTTTATTAAAGAAGGAAGAGATCAAAACAGGGAGTCGTCTTTTTGACATTCCTAAAAGGAAAGATATTTATGTCGTTAATCCGTCTATGGAACTTTACATAAAAGCTTCGAATTATGAATGCCCATTTTTCTTCATCTGTTCTTTCTGCTTTTAACGGGTCATCAAAACTCCAGTGAACTTGTTTCACATGTAGAGGAGTTACAGAGCAATGCTCTACTGCGTATCCGCATAGTGTCACAACTAAAGTAGTATTATCAAGAATTTCAGGATTGATTACATAAGATACTTGGTTTGAGATATCGATTCCTACCTCTTTCATTACTTTTATGGCATTAGGATTTAAAGCATGAAATTCAAGCCCAGCACTTTTTAGCCCAACTTTCTGCCATGCCATATTTAAATCAAAAAAATTTGATGTAATTAAAAGGGTTCTTGTTCAGCTAACCTATCAGTTAGCTAACAAGAAAAAAACTATCGAAGCGTTTAGCCTCTGCTATCATAAATGAATTAATTTTATTAATTATTAGAATATTAAACAAATCAATATAATTCACCTATACAAAAATTATAGAATGTTTTCTCCTATATCCGGAACAATAACATTGTATTTACGTAAAAAGGAGGGTAATCAGAAATGGATATTCAGAAATTAGCCGATCATGAGTCATTGGATCTACATGAAGTTATTAATTTTAAAACCCTTTGCTTAGCGAAATCAAAACTAATGCAAGGACTTGTATTTGATGATGATTTGAGAGCATTGATGCAAAAAGATGTTGAACAATCGATACAAGCGCTGGGAGAATTACAGGCAGTTTATCAACGTGCACCTTTTGAAGCCCCTGTTCCTCAAAACCGGCCAACACCAATAATAAATTAAAAAGGAGGTAAATTCATTGAATCATGACTATTTAGATCCTATAAACTCGCTACACGTACCAGAGCTCGCAGATACCACATTTGCGATGGACTTTCTTCTTCGTGCCAAGGAAGGTGTTCGCAATATCGCAGTCGCATTAACGGAGTCCGCATCACCTGATGTTAGAACTCTCTTACGAAAACAGTTAATGCAAGGAATTGCCATGCACCAAGAAATTACAGAACTAATGATCAGTAAAAAATGGTTCCATCCATACGAATTAAGTGAACAATATCAATTAGACCAACTCTCTGCCAACAATACATTGATGATTGGCAAAATGAATCTATTTCCTGTTGAGACCAATAGAAAAGGTCTGTTTGACCGAACACCTGATGAACACTAACACTGGAGGCTATATATCATGAAGGCAGTAACGTATCAAGGCATTAAAAATGTTGTAGTCAAAGAAGTTCCAGATCCAAAGATTCAAAAACGAGATGACATGATTATTAAAGTAACCAGTACAGCTATATGCGGATCTGATTTACATTTAATTCATGGCATGATTCCTAACCTGCAAGAAAACTATGTGATTGGCCATGAACCAATGGGAATCGTCGAAGAAGTTGGTCCAGATGTGACGAAGGTAAAAAAGGGAGATCGTGTCATTATTCCTTTTAATATAGCATGCGGTGAATGTCTTTACTGTAAAAACCATTTAGAAAGCCAATGTGATAATTCCAATGATAATGGTGATATGGGTGCCTATTTCGGATATTCTGGTACGACGGGTGGCTATCCAGGTGGGCAAGCTGAATATTTAAGAGTACCATTTGCCAACTTTACTCATTTCAAAATTCCAGAGACTTGTGAAGAACCAGATGAAAAGTTAGCAGTTATTGCCGATGCAATGACTACTGGTTATTGGAGTGTTGACAATGCAGGCGTAAAGGGTGGAGACACAGTTATTGTTCTTGGCTGTGGTCCGGTTGGTCTTTTTGCTCAAAAATTCTGTTGGCTAAAAGGAGCAAAGCGTGTCATTGCCGTAGATTATGTAGATTATCGTTTGCAACACGCCAAACGTACCAACAAAGTTGAAATTGTAAATTTCGAACATTTTGAAAATGCAGGAATGCATTTGAAAGAAATGACGAAGGGCGGCGCTGATGTTGTCATTGATGCAGTTGGTATGGACGCTAAAATGACTGATATGGAGTTCCTTGCGAGTGGAATGAAACTGCAGGGCGGAGCATTTGGTGCGTTTATCATGGCTTCACAAGCAGTACGTAAAGGCGGGACAATCCAAGTTACAGGCGTTTACGGTGGCAAATATAATGGATTCCCAATGGGAGATATTATGAACCGAAACGTCAATATTCGCTCTGGACAAGCACCTGTGATTCACTATATGCCATATATGTTTGAATTAGTTTCGACCGGAAAAATTGATCCAGGAGATGTCGTGAGTCATGTACTTCCACTTAGTGAAGCAAAGCGTGGCTATGAGATTTTTGACACCAAAATGGATAATTGTATAAAAGTCTTGTTAAAACCTTGAGGAAGGAGGTAGAAAAAATGAATTACGCCTTACATGAAGTTCTTGAGGTCCATGAAATGGCTGCATTTAAGACCAATTGTTTGACTAAGTCAAAAACGATGAGAGGGTTAGTTACAGATCAGCAATTAAAAGATATTATGCAACAAGATATTGATGTATCTGCGAGACAATTACAAGAATATGCTTCTATCCTTTCCAACGCTAAGCAGTAAAATAGGAGATGAATGAACATGAATCCAATTATTGAAAATTTAACTGGCATGAATGCACTATCGGATCAAGTGGTTGCAATGGATTTATTGATTGCAGCTAAAAGTGGAGTTAGAAATTACGCCATGGCAGTTACAGAGGCAGGAACACCTGAAATTAAAGAAATGCTCACTCGCCATTTAGTGGAAGCTCTTGATATGCATGAACAAATTTCTGCATACATGGTAGAAAAAGGATGGTACCATGCTTGGGATACAAACGAACAAATCACTTTAGATTTAAATAATATCGATACAGCATTGAACTTACCCACTCTATAAAAATAAAATAGGAGCAGTTTAACATTACCAACCTAAACTGTTCCTAATAAACCATTTATATTTAAATAATGGAAATATACGATTGCACTGGCCATTTTCTTTTACGATTACAAATTTGATGTCTTTTCTTTTAGAATTAGAGATAAATGAAGCCAATTACGAACTATTGGCTTCATGTTTACCCGTTCAAAGATTAAAAAATGAACCAATTATTCTTTATACCAAATAGTAGTATAAGGAAATTAATCAATTTTCATATGAAGTAAACTATAAGGTTTCTGTCCTAAATCTTTTCTAGAATGAAATCTAGCCTGCAGATGTAATTGAGTCAAAATGACATACAAATATTGATCCGGACCAATTGAAAAAGTATCCCGCCACAAAATTCTCGGATCATATGCCATTGTTTCCATTATGCCATTCGGCAACATCTTACGGATACTGTTGTTTTCATAGTCTCCAGCATAAACGGTTCCTTTTGCACCTGTGATCATCCCATTAGACGCACCTTTTTCTCCCCAATACTCCACATGATATAATCCATGTCCGGTATCGTTCTGTCTCTTAGGGATTCTGTTAAGATTGAGAACAGATGAAAACTGGTAAGTGGATAAAAAAATAAAATCTTTCCATCGGGAGAAATCGCTATACCATCAGACGCCAATCTAAAGGGAGAAGCACCGCTATCTGGATTTCGATTCATCAAAATTTCACCTTCTACTTTCGGTAAAAAATAAGAATCCGGTGAAGATGAATTTGCTCACCTTAGTGGAAAAAGGGTTCAATTAGCTTTCTCTACTGATGTACCTATTACATCTACTATCCAATAATTGTTAAATGCACCTCTCTTAAAGGTTGCCAAAAATAGTGATCGATACCTTATAGAAGTAGCAAATGAAGAATTATTGAAAGGACTTGTTCCTAATTTAAACCTCCTTGCTACTCTGCCTATTACGGATTTAGTCGTAACCAGTCCTGCAACTAAGTATGATTTTATTCCTCGTTATTTTGCTCCTAGAATTGGAATAGAAGAAAATTTTGTAACGGGTTCAGCCCATTGTGGTCTAGCTCCTTATTCGAGTCAAAGATTAAGTGAAAAACAGTTATATGCTTTCCAATCCTCTGAAAAAGGTGGAGAGTTATTCATTTATTATCAAGATGATTTAGCTTATATAACTGGTAAGGCCATTACTATTTATAAAAGTCATTTCAATGAATTGTTACTCTAAGGAAAAAACATTCAACAACAGAAAAAAGGGTTCTAGTGCAATAATTTCATTTTTTTCTAAGAGGTATAACTGTCCTGTTGGTGTTCAATCTTATAAAGTTATTCCAAAAAGAGTGATTATGTTAACTAAACATGTATAAGATATACAGCTTAAGGACAGAAAAAACGCTGGGCCTATTCAGTGGTTTTTTTTGTTTATTGAAAGGTAGTCGTAAAGTGATGATTCAATCCGTCTTAAGTAGTTTATTTAAAGAAATAAACTTTATGAAAAAAGATAGAAAAAGCTAATGAAGCCTTGAGGAGTGAACCTTGTTCTTATACAAATAACAAAGGTTATAATTTACTTAATAGGCTTGGATAAAGTAGCAATATAATGTTTAAAGACTACAAAGAATAAAAATGATATAAAAGGCAACTCTAAGAAAAAATAAGCTTAGGAGATTATACATGAGAACAATTAAACCAACTAAAATAGGCTCAAAAAAGTCAAATTTCAATGGAAAATTGACAGCACCAGAAATGGGAAAACTTTGGGCAACCTATATGGGTAACAGCATGTCTAATTGTATTTTAAATTATTTTCTACAACATGTTGAAGATCAAGACATAAAAAAACTAGTAGAACATGCGAAAAGATTAACTGAAGAATTTCAAAGGAGTGTAAAGGAAATCTTTATCAAAGAAAACATACCTCTTCCACATGGTTTTACGGAGGATGACGTTAATCTAAGTGCTCCAAGATTATTTGCAGACGAGTTCTATGTACATTACTTAAAATATGCAGCAAAAGCAGGACTTAGCATTTATAGCATTGCTATACCTTTGATGTATAGAGAAGATGTACGCAATTTCTTAACTTATTGTATGAACTCGACAATGGAATTAGTGGAAGAAATTAAAACAATTTTAATGGATAAAAGCCTTATTATTGAACCACCTATTATTCCAGCTCCAGAACAAGTAAGAATTGCCGACACTGATTATTTGAGTGGTTTTGTTGGAGACGTTCGTCCCCTACACGCATTAGAAATAGCTCATTTATACGATAATATTGAAAATAACGTAACAAGCAAAGCCTTAATCATGGCCTTTAGTCAAGTTGCCAAAAGGGAAAAGGTTAGAGACATATTTATAAAAGGGAAAGACATTACAAATAAAGCAGTTGAACGTTACATGGAAAAACTTCACTATGAGAGCTTACCAGCTCCAGGATTTATTGATCATTTAGTCACCACTTCAACTTTTGCACCTTTTTCTGATAAATTAATGCTGTTTCATAAGGTCGATATGTTTTCCATGAAAATACGAGCATTTGGGAATTCACTAGCTGTAAATGGAAGACATGATTTAGCGTTACTATATGGAAAGTCATTAATGAATATAGCAAATTTTGTTAAGGACGCATCAAATATTCTGATAGAGAATGAATGGATGGAAATCCCACCCGAAGCTGTAGATAGAGAAAATCTAGCTTCAAAATAGTATCTTTGATAAAAGTGAGAAAACAACAAAAAAGCCTTAATAAAAGGGATTTTTTGCATGTGATTTCTGATAAAATCCATTATGGTGCCTAAAGAAGATACGACATCAAATGGACCTGCAATGGGAGACTTGAGCCGATGCGTGTTGAAAGGGACTCGCACGGTTCTTAGGGGAGGCAGGGGCGTGATGCCCCTAACTTACCCGACTTAACTAAACATGTATATCATATAAAGCTTAAAAACAGAAAAACCACTGCTTCCGTACATTAGTTTTTCTGTTACACATATTTTATGTTTAAGTACTGATGCCTCATGACGTCTTAATTAGTTTTACGTATATTTAACACTTTATTCGTATTATCCTAACGTTCTAAGATCTTTTGCCAGATAAAGTGTTATCTTTTACATACATTTCATAGTGTCCATTTATGTAACTAGATACCTTTAAATTAAGTAAAAGAGCTTTTAGGTTAACTATTTTTTCAGTATCTAACCCACACTCTTTTGCTATATCTTCAATCCCCTTTTTACTGATTTGTATGTTATCTTCCAAATCGGTTACTGTTTCTTTACTGTACTGGAAAGGAACTTCATCTATAACTTCTGTAATTAATTGATCCTGCCCTTCATACTCTAGTCTCCCTTTGACTGCAGCATGTTTTCCAATTAATACAGCCTGCTCCTTTATATCCGACAGCAGAATCATTAATCTAATTCGTTGATTCATTAGAATATGGTGTTTATCAAAAATAGAGATAATTTTGGTTTGATAATCATCCATGGTTGTATGAAGTTGATGTTTTGCTTCTCTTATTACTTCTTCGCTGTTTTTAATAAGTATCATACTCAAATTCTCTACCCTCCCCGTATCATACATACTTTCATTATAACAAACTATAAAAAGGGAACGTCATTTTTCACTATTTATCACGATAAATAATGTACATAAACAAATATTATCATGGATTTATTAATCATTAACATTGATTGTAGGGAAATATACCGACTCATAGTTTTTAAAGATTTACACCAATAATAAGCGACCTCATTAATTTCAATTAGAATTATAAGGTCGCTTATAAGAAATTCTGATTCAATTTTTGTATTTTTTCCGTTCTTTTATTGCAAAGCAATTGTTTTTTATCAAACTCTCGTCTCATTTTTAACATGTATATCAATTATACTGAGCAAATAAATAAGGTAAGAATTTAATTTGAATTGCTTCTCTTCAATAAAGTCAGATAATATTAGAGTAGTATTACTAGTCACTCCAATTTACATTTTATCTCTTTCTCATGCATGATGACCATGATTATTGTTTTGACCCATTTTGCGCATAATAAAGCTTACAATTAACACTAAAATAATCGATCCAATAATAGCTGGGATAATTGCAAATCCACCTACGACTGGTCCCCAATTACCTAAGATAAGTCCACCTAACCAGGCACCAATAAAACCAGCAATAATATTACCGATAATTCCTCCAGGGACATCTCGGCCTGTAATTAAACTAGCAAGCCAACCGATAATCCCTCCAACAATTAGCATCCATAGTATTTCCATTAAGAATCGTCTCCTTGTTAAAAGATTTAGTTGACTTTACCCCTAAATGAGACGAATTAATCGTGGGATTTTTTTCTTATTTGGAGGCTTTTCTCTCAGTTAAGTAGAAAATTTCACACAGATTTCTTTAAATAGTTACTAAGTGCTAGTCCTATTCACCATATGAATTTCCTAAATAAAAATAATCCATATATCATAAATTTATTTGTTTCTATGGGTCGTATAATTCGTTTTATGGTAACTAATCTCTTATATGATATATATCTTAAATCAACTTAACTCAAGAAAGCTAGGAACTTTAATCTCCTAGCTTTCTTGAGTTGCTATTGCTTGTTTAACAGTTGCATAAGTTTTAATAGAGGAGAAATCAATGCCATTTCTAACAACTGTTTGGGCAAGTTCAGGTCGTATACTTGTCATCACTACCTCAATACCTTGTAAGCGAAGAACACTGTAAATATCAAAGAGGTAACGTTCAGCTATACTGTCTATATTTAAAATACCTGAAAAATCAACAATTAGATACTCTACCTTCATTTCAATAATTTTCAAGATAACATTCTCTAAGATATATTCAGCTCTTTCTGAATCAATAGAGCCAATTAGTGGGAGAACAGCGGTTTTATCTTGAATGGGGACCACAGGAACAGATAATTTCAATACTTCTTGTTGCGCCTTTTGAATAATTTTATCTTTCACTTGTTCAAATACTACAATCGTTTCATTAATACTTATATCGAGCAAATAGTTAAATCGCTTATTAATAAATACAAATTCTTCTGAAGAAAGTCCATGCTCTATACTTATTTTAGTAAGGTAATCGATGAAGACTAGGCGCGTAGGAGGATAGCGTGTAATAATAATAGAGACTCTCTCCCCTTGAGATGCTGTACGCTTACCATTGGTCTTACTCCATTCAACAAGTCCTTCAGGTACGTTGTTTTCACTGCTATGGAGACTTTTTCCTAAAAACCTAATAAATTCAGTATAGACGATAATTGCTTGTTCAAGTTCCTCCTTTAGAGCCTCAAAGTTAGGGCTTTGAGAAATTTTTTGAACAATTTCATTTGCTAACATTTCTGCGTTATCATTTAAGTATCTAGCAACGCCTATAATCCCTTTCAATAATTGTCACTTCCTCATCTTCTTATTCATGAATACGTTTAGTTAGTCATTTTATCTCTTGCTTTCTCTATTTATTGTTTTTGGCACGAATAAGTAGATCTTCTATCGCCTTTTGTAAACTTGATTTTATAGTCAAGCTACTAAAATCAATACCTATACTTACAATGGTCTGTGCAACTTCCGGACGAATTCCTGTCAAAATTGTTTCTACACCGAGAAATCTTAAAGAGTCTATCACTTTAAAAATTTGATCTGCTACCATGGTATCTATAATATAAACACCCGACAAATCTACTATTAAACGTTGAAGCTGCAGTCTGTTTGCTGATTTCAACGTTTCTTCCATTAGATAATTGGCTCTTTCCATATCTATATTTCCAATAAGAGGTAACACAGCGATTTCTTTGGCTAAAGGTACCACAGGAACCGATAATTCAAGAAATGTACTTTGCGCACGTTCAAGAGTTAATTGATAGAAATGCACATAACTTAAACTAAAGGAATAAGCTGCATGATCGAGAAGAGGATCAATAATTCCGCCTACTTCAAATACAGTATCTATTGACATCTTATCTTTCTTTATTACTTCCTTTAGTGTCTCCCATAAGAAAGTTCGATAATACTTTGTATCTTTTAACGCTTCATCCAATGAAACCTTCAAATTGAAAAACATTTCTCCTGTTTCTTTTCCCCATTGTGTAAATTTTTGGAGTGCTGTTTCTTCATCTAGATGATCCCTAAGAACTTCACCAAATAGACTTATAAAGTGAGCACGAATATTAATAAGTTCAACTTCAAAAGGAGCCAATTTCTTCTTTTCTTCTTCTGTAATACCACTAATTCTACTCTCATGTACCTCATTAGCGATTTTAAATCTATATTCTAAGATTTTATCCCCTAAAAATCCTATTTCATCTTCCATCTTTTCCTCCGAAAAGCCTGTTGAGGCTATTATTTAGTTTTTATATTAATTATACCACCACGTGTCAAAATACTTATTTTTTCGTTAATTTCTTAGTATAAAATTCTCTATTATCATCTTTAGTACTTATTATACAAATTTGTTACAAAGGGTAAAAAATCAAAGTCGAATTCGTCTGCTATGATATGATTAATCCAATAAATAGAAATCTTGTATGTTATACACATCATAAAAATAGACGTTAAGCTGATGCTCTACGGCAACTTGAATAGTTTACTCAATATATTAAAGGACGTTCAACATCGGAATATGTAAAATTAACACAAATAAGAATATCTTATTATTCTATAGGTTTTTAATTTTTTTTGCTAAAATCACTCTGAGGTGAACTATGAAAACAGTTAATCCTATATCTAATTCTAAAAAATTTGATATAGGTCATGTCTTTTACCGTTTTGAAGATAAACAATTTTACATAAATAATTTAATGAGTTTTATTAAGAATGGATTAGAGAGTAAACAACGTATATTGATAATTGAGAATATGAGGGCACTTCCTCTAATAAAAGCTAATATTGATAAAAAGTTTAATCATAAACAAAAAGAATCTATTCGTTTAATTAATAATTTTGATTTTTACTTGGCAAATGGTGATTTTTACACCAAAACTATTCTTACTCATTTTCAAGAAGATTTGTCTATGTTGAAAATGAAAATACAATGATAAAAACATGGGCTCACGTAGAATGGGCTTCAGAGAAACCAGATGTTCTTTTACTAGAAGAATTTGAATCAACTGCCGATAATTTTGTTAAGGAGGAAGGTATGGTTTCAGTTTGTGCATATGCTGCTGATTCTTTATCTTGTACTTTGGATACTACTCTGCAGCAATTACATCAATACATTATGACAGATCATAACTTTTTTATTTCCCCCTTTTACAATGGGTGAAGTTATTAAAAGTATGGCCAACAATCTACTTTTTCTACAAGTTATATAAATGTAAAAACTATTATAGCGAAAGTATTTCACTATTTACTTAACATTATAGAGTTTCCATACATGTTTCTCTTTATAATCTATATATTTACTCCAACGATCTCCTTCTCTAATATAATCTTCAAACGTAGCGTTTCTAACTACAATATAGCCACCACATTCATCCGCGGTCTGTTTTGCAATGGATTGTGTGTCAAAGGGAAATGAGACCAATTCATCATTTGTAAATTCGTAACTAGAGATTTCTTTCCTTTTTACGTTTCTACATGATTCATTTACATAATATAACTTACCTAACTTTATAAGGTAGTATAGATATTCTTTGTTAGGCAATTTACTCCCCTCCATTTCTACACCCTTCAATTGCTTTATAAGTAAATATTAACCTATTATTTGGACTTAAAAACCTAAAATCCTTTTAAAAATCCACCCTTTTAGAATAGCTTCAATTACGCAATGTGAATGTGTTATGCTACCGAAATAGATACCAATTAGGTAAGGGAATCGGAATTCTTTAGATACTATGTAGCTACTAGAGTAAGATTGCCTGTCCACTCGAAAAATGACAGATAAACCTTACTGCAGTAGGTAAGGAGTAGGTGGTTATGCAGGATGTGCTCATTTCTTATATACTGAAGGTTGTCCTTTTGAAATCAATAGCACCACAACAAATTGTATATCTCAGTTTCTAAAATAAGCAATCAAAGCAAAAAAAGAAGGATTGAAACCCTTCTTTTTTGCTATATAATTATTGGGCTGGTTTTGCTAATTTGAAGGAAATAAAGACAATAAAATTTAAAACTATCTTCTTGTTTGCATTTCAATTTGTTGAGTAACCTTCTTCCCAAGTTCCTCTGATGCACTGCATAGATAGCTTAATACAATATTTTGTGTATCCTTTGATATGCCAGCAAGATCAGTGGAGAGGTTGTCCACTAAATGTTCTTTCTGCACAGGAGAAAGAGAACAATAGTATTCACCAGCCTGCGTAAAATCATCGGTTTCAGGCAAGTCCGATCGTATAAGTCGTCCCTCTACCCATCTACCATTTCCACTAGTCATGAGGGAGTCAGGTGACCAATTTTCTTGATGGTTGATTCGAATTTTACGAAAATCTGGCCCCAAGCGCCGACGTTGTGAATCCGAATAAATATTTGCACGCCCTTGAAGCATTTTATCGTCGGATAATTCAACTCCCTCCAGAAGATTCGACGGTGAAAATGCTATTTTCTCTACTTGTTCCATAAAATTAGTTGGATTACGATCCAATACTAATCGTCCAACCGGTAACAAGGGGTATTGCTGTTCATCCCATACCTTGGTATCGTCTAAAGGATCGAAAGAAAGAATAGCTTCATCTTCTGGCTTCATAAGCTGTACATAGAGCCCATACTCCACCGTCTTTCCCATTGCTATGGTATCATATAGATCCTTACCAGCAATATCAGGGTTTTCGCAGGCTAACTGATGTGCCTCATGACGGTCAATATACTGTTCACCAGCAAATGGAATCCAACGATATTTGACATAATGACGAGTTCCTCGTGCATTCCTCCATACATAGGTATTTACACTATGACCAGAAATATGACGCAGACTTTTCACTGTGCCGGCATCCGAGTAAAGTCGAACAAGGAAATGAGTTGATTCAGGGGCTCTAGCTACAAAGCTCCAAAATCGTTCAGGGTCTATTAAATTATTTACTGATGAGGGTAAAAATGCCTTAATGGACTCTGGAAAACGAATAGGATCTCTCACAGAAAACACGGGAATATGGTTAAAAACAAGATCAAAAACACCTGCTTGTGTATAAAATTTAGTAGCAAATCCACGCACATTACGAGAGGTATCTGGAGTACCCTTATTACTTACAGCAAGAGAAAACCTTACTGTGGTGGGAACTTGTTGGCCAGGTTGCTGTAAAAAACAAAGTGTTGTGTATTCGGACATAGAATGCTGTGTCTCAAAGTATCCAAAAGCGCCAAACCCTTTCACATGTACCGGTCTTTCTATAATCTTCTCATGAACAAACGTTTCCATTGTTTCATGCAAAATACTGTCCTGCTCTAGTATTGGACCTCTTTCACCTATAGTTTGCGAATGAAATTTTGCTGGTATATCCTCTGCCCATTGTGTAGACCTAGGACTTTTTAACTTATTACTTTTCTCCGTATTCTTGTTTTCTTCCATAATCCTACCTCCTATATGACCAACTCAATTATTTTAATACAACACAACACTTATGTATGCTAAGTCTCATGGCAATTATGACTAAAAATATTAAAATTACGAGTGGGAATTTTGGCTTAGAAACATTTTTTGGCTTCAACCAAAGGTCAAATAAATTTAAAAAACGAAGAAAATATTCTCATGAAAATTAACAAGCTTGTAGTAGATACGTAAGCACTTTGGTAACATTGCATATCCACTCAAAAAATAAAGAAGAATTCTTACGGCAGTAGGGATGGGCAGATAGTGATGTAAGATTTGATTTCATTTCATATAGGAGATGTTGAGTGTTGTTCAAGTAAGGCTAATAAAGAGCGAAAGAACGAGGCTTAAAAAGGAGTGATTGATTATGATGTATGAATTAGAATTCGTAATCCTAGAAGAACAACGTGTAATTGATCATGCATCCCATCAACAGAGACATGATACTAATTTATCAACTGAAGAAACTTTTTTTTAAAAAAAGTACTGCATCTAGAAATCCCAATGTAACACAATCTAATTCTCAATGTTGTGTATCATGTTGCTAACGTTGTAAATAACAGATAATTTTAAATTATAAGTATAATAAAGGTGAAATAATGGTATAGTGGGAGATAAAACTACCTTATGAGTTATAAGTGAGGAGGTTTTATCTTCCTTTTTTTATTCTGTGTTTCTAAAAAATAAGACGGGGAGGATTTATATGAATAATGTTATTGATCTTTATCAATTCCGAAGACATAAAAAAATTAAGAAGGTTTTCCGTTTCATTGCATTAATTGCGATAAGTATTATATTGATTATGTTTATTTATATATTACTTATAATAGACACACATCATCCTTCTGAGTTTCCTTCTTACATTGAGCCTAAACCATAATACCTGAATGCTCTTAACCTCCTCACTTAAACTCAAAAACCTATTAGTAAAACTTAATAAAAACAGATATAGGCCCTTTTGAGTTCTTAAGGACCCAGATACTATATATTGAAACTACACATTTTTATTTTATATACTCTTCTTCATTCCGCATTCTCTACATTCACGTAAGAAAACGCCACCTTTTACGGAACTTTTGAAGTAAGCTGAATTGCAATTGTCGCATCGACCACTTATCTTATTATCGAGACTGAAATTCAAATAATATAGTTAAAATAAGGGTCCTTACATATTAGACATGTATAATATGTAAGGACTCTTCTATTCACAAACTTTTTTGTAGCCAAAGACTCCAGCAATAAATAGAGTGATGAATTTTATCTAATTCATCACCCTATTCATTATGCGTTACTATGTTAATTATAAAATTTGGTTTTTTCTTATTCAAATAAGGCACTATTACTAATGCACGGAGAATATCTACACTTCAAATCCTTTGATTTTAGCGTCAGGACTTAATGTCTTTTCTGGTACAAATTCGTCTGGTTGTTCTCCATTTTTCACTTTGTTTGCCCAGTCATGGTTAGCAAGTGCTCCACGACCTAAAGTGATGACATCTGCTTCACCTTTTTCGATAATTTCTTTCGCTTTTTCTGGGTCATGAAGGCTTCCGTTTGCGATAACAGGTAATTTGCTGTACTTTTTAGCTAATGCTGCAAGAGTAGCTCCAGTTTCTTCGCCTTCAGAGAATGCAGGTTGCCATGCTTCAAATTCTGTTACATGGATAAAGTCTAGTCCTGCTTGTCCTAACTGACCAAAAATAATTTCAGCGTCTTTCTCTTTATCGGCCCACTTATGATAATAGTCATTTATTTTACCTTGAGAAATTCTAATACCAACTGGATAGTCTTTTCCAACTGCTTCACGCACTGCTTCTGAAACCTCTACTAATAAACGAACACGATTTTCAGTAGTGCCACCATATTCATCAGTTCGCTTATTTGCATAATCTGTTAAGAACTGGTCTAGGATATACCCATTTGCACCGTGGATTTCAACTCCATCAAAACCAGCCTTTTTAGCATTCTTTGCAGCCTCAGCAAATCCTTTAATTACTACTTTAATATCTTCTTTTGTTGCTTCTTTAGGTACTGGGAATTTACCATTACCACCATAAACCTTCATTTGTTCTCCTTTTGGTTCAACAACTGATGGCCCGATTGAGTCCTTTACAAATCGATTTCCTTGAGATAAAGCACCTGCATGCATCAATTGAAGGATTATTTTTCCGCCTTCTTGATGAACAGCATCTGTAACCTTTTTCCAACCCTTAATTTGTTCGTCATTAATGATACCAGGTTGATCGAAATATCCTTGACTATAAGCATCATCTGGATATGTTCCTTCAGTTATGATTAAACTAAATCCTCCACGAGCAAATTTCGCATAATAATTAACCATTTCGTCAGTGGCTACACCTTCTGGTGTAGCGCTTGTGCGTGTCATTGGGGCAACACCTACGCGATTGTCAATTGTAATACTACCTAATTTCACTGTGTCGAAAAGTAAATTGTTGTTTGGCATAATATATACTCCTTCTTTATTTAAAATTATATATGGTGATAAATTATTGAATTAACACCTATTAATTCCGCACGCCATACCCTCTGGGAAATCAGGCTGCTTTTTATTAATTTCTTCTGCAATAATATCTTCAAAAGATTCTTTAGAACGAATACCAGCTATTTTGGTATCACCAATAATAAAAGTGGGCACTGCAGAGATATCTGCTTCTTTATATGCATGTTGAAGTGCCTTTTGATGTGTCTCCCGATACTTTCTCGTTTCCAGAGCTGATCGGTACTCATCTGTATTTAAATTGACTTCGCCAGCTAGCTTGGTCAGTATATTAATATCACCGATATCTTGTTCTTCTTGGAAAAAAGCTTTTAGTATACGTTTGTTATATTCGTTTCCTTTCCCATTTTCCTTTGCATATTGATAGCCTTCAAATGCCAAATGAGTATATGGTTGAGGAGAAACTTTTGGAAGTACTATATTAACTCCCATTCTTTCTGCCATAGGGTAAACAGATTGTCTCCAAGTGCTCTGTAGATAGCTCCCTTCAGGCTTTAAAGTTTCAGTCGGAAAAGGACGTAATTCATAAGGCATCCACTCTACTTCTACATCCTTTCCTTTAATTGCTTCCTCCAATGGCTGTTCAGCTAGAAAACAAAAAGGACAAACGTAATCAGAATAAACCTTTATCTTTACCGTCACGTATAATACCGCCTTCCTTAACATAATTAATTTGTTACTATTGATAACAAACTTGTTATGCCCTTATAATAATATACAATATATAATCAGTAAAATAGATATATCAGAACGTAACGTTCAATAAAATTGAACTAAGGAAGGAAGAAGCAATATGGAGCTTAGACACCTGGTCACATTTAAAACGATTGTAGAGAAAGATGGCTTTAAAAGAGCAGCTGATCATCTCGGGTATGCTCAATCGTCTGTTACCACCCATATTAAAGAATTAGAAAGAGAATTGGGAAAACCCTTATTCGATCGATTAGGTAAAAAAGTGGTGTTGACTCAATATGGTCACCACTTTTTACCGTATGCGGCCAAAATCATTGATTTATATTCACAAGCTTTAAACACCAATGATGAGCCGATTGGAAACCTCATTATAGGTATTTCTGAATCACTCACAATAGACCGTATCCCCCCAATACTAATTGAATATAAGAGATTATATCCGAAGGTTAGTCTCTCTTTAAAATCAATTGATAATTATGATGTAACATCATATTTACAAAACGGAGATATTGATCTTGCATTGATACTCGAGAAAGATGATTTATCCCTTCCAGAACTTTTTACGGAGAATTTGAAAAGAGAAAAAATGGTTCTAATACGCCCTAACGACGTTGAAGACTCTAGTACAGTACTATATACCGAGCGATCCTGCAGTTATAAATCTGTTTTTGAACACTATATAAATTACAAGCAAATGGATGTAAAAGAGAGTCTGGATTTTCAAAGTATTGAGGCTATAAAGCAGTGTGTTAGAAGTGGTCTTGGTATTTCGCTCGTTCCTTATTTCTCAGTAAAAGAAGAGCTAATGACAAACAAATTGTCGGGTGAAGAAGTACCGCCAGATCATCCTGCCATTTCTACTTTCCTTGCTTATCACAAAGATAAATGGCTCTCACCAGCTATTTTAAAAATGAATGAATTGATAAGGGAACATTCTAAGGGATGGGAATAATCTTTTATTACCCAAATTACATTTAATGCGTATTCATAATGAATACGCATTATCTAAAGCACTAACAACAACTAAAAAATTAACATTGTAATAGCAATAAAAAAGGGAGTATTGATAGCATGATAGGACAATTGGTAAGAAAAGGATTACCAAAAGAGGTGGAAAAGGCGTTAGATAACCTACGAGTAATAGGAAACGAAGCTGTGCATCCAGGTACTATAGATATAAAGGATAACGCTAATGTTGCATTTGCTTTATTTAGACTATTGAACTTTGTTGTAGATAGAATGATTACACAATTAAAAGAAATTGATGAAATTTATGAATTGTTACCTGAGGGGAAAAGAAAGGGAATTGAACAACGTAATACTAGAGTCACTAGTAAACAAGGTTAAGCATACCTTGTTTACTTTTATGTTAAAGGCATCGTAATGCGCTCACCGTAAACTTTAACAAATTTAAAGTGAATTTAAAAACTGACTTTTAAAAAGCTATTTTATATCATTACTCTTACTGACGATAAATGAATATTTTTCTAAAATATAAGCATTTTAGAAAGACTTTTTTAATAATACATTTCAATTTTTATATAGAGGCTTTTAACATAAACTATTCTGACGAGTTTCTTTCTTTTATTTTACCAAAAGTGTTCGTAAAAGTGTGTCGTTTTTAAAGAACGTTTGTAAAGTGATTTTAAATATAAGTGAACGTTAAGAGTAATGGATTTTATATCTGAAAGTAAAGTTCGTAAAGGTATACTTTTTCGAACTTTATTATTTTCTATTAATTCACGAATCAAAATATATAGATGTCTGAAAAAATAAAGAAGCTAGAAGATTTTGTGCGTGAAAAGTGGGTTCCTGAAGGAGCTGATTCAGCGCATCGTGTGCAATGTATCAGCTCCTATAAAATTAAAACATGCTCCCATAATCCTAGCTTTCCCTTTGCTGGAATAAATTCATCCAGCATCTGCATATCCTCAACTACCCAAGCATAACCTCCCACTATAAAGTTACCCATAAAATAGTCATTCCCTGATACGATTCGACCATCCTCCAGAATGGCCCATGTCTCATTGTTTTCAGTTACCTTCAAACAATCTACAAGTTTGCATACAGCAATGATCTGGCCAGTTGGAAGATTCTCTGGTGTGTATCCGTGCTTACCAAGCAACGACTTTATGGCTATATGGTTAGAGACGTCTTTATCTATTTTTTTACTTGTGTGAATGGCAAGTGGCCCCCGATAATTCGTTCTCCATGACCTTGTTTCATATGTTGCCTCTCTAAGGACAAAAAGGCTTGCCCACGGCTGGATCATTGATAAAACCTTCATTCTGACAGCCTCCAACCTATAGAAGTTTATTTTGATTATAGAGTGTCCCTTTAAAGGAATATTATGAGCAAAAGGCAGAATATCAGTTCACGGAGATCTAATTTATGAGGCATGAGTCATGACCAGTGATCATTAATATCATATATTAATCAGCGAACTATTTTTGTTAGGTTTTACAAACTCACTAGATGTGATTGGGCACGAACTTACACATGTAGTGACCCAGTTCACAAGCGGGCTAGAATATGAAAAGCAGCCTGGAGCTTTAAACGAACAGATTTAATGTGGTTTTTTATACCAATTGTGGGAGTTTACGTAACGGAAGGAATTCAACTGGTGAATCGATTCAACTAGGCGTAAGTAAAATTAATATTTATAGTGATATGAAGTATGCATATTTTACAAAAGCACGGGAAATTCTAAGTACTACCGAATACTGGGATCCACTTTATTTTCCGAAAAGCCAAACAAAAAGCGTTTGTCAGGTTGAAGGGTGCAATGGTAAACACAAGAGTTTAGGTTATTGTTCGAAGCATTATAAACGATTTAGAAGTCATGGAGATCCTTTTTTAGTTGCGCCAACACACGGAGAGATTAAAAGGGTAAAAGATTAAATTTGTCATAATTAAGGTTCAGAAAAAGGGAACCTGAAAAGGGTTCTCCTTCTTACTATGAATTATATTATATTTGTCCAGTAGTACAATATTAGATATGTAAATAATAAATTATTTACGATATATTTATGGTTTTAAACTTCACACTTATTGAAGACAAAATAAGAACTTATGCATGGAGGTATAAGGATTTTCAATCTTAAATATATTTGATTACTACATGGTATTAGATTATAATTCTCTAGATTTGTCTCTCGTAGGTAAAATCTGCTGTTCCCCTTTTTCATAAAGCCATAATAATTTTCTTATAATATTAAGACGAGAGACAATAAAAGAGGCAATAAAAGTCAAAAAGATACTAATTATTGCTCCAACTATAACATCAGCAGGGTAGTGCACACCTACCCAGATACGAGAGATCCCAACAACAAGGGCAAGCATAATCCATATGTACCTCCATCTCTTTTGATACATAAAGAAAGTCATACAGAATGCAAAGAACAAAATAGTGTGGTCACTTGGGAAAGAGTTGTCTACTGCTTTCTCAATTAATTTATTTACATTAGATAATTCAGCAAATGGTTGGTTGTTTGAATGCAACGTTCCAGCAATTTTCCCCATCATCTCAGCTAAAATAAAAGAAATAGTAGCTGAAATGATCATCATCCTGTTCTCCTCTCTCCTAGTAAACCAGAAAATTAAAGCGATAAAGGTAAGGACAAAAACCATATATTCAGCCATAAATATAAAAAATTATTTAAATAGGTATACTCCTTACCAAGATCATTAATCGTTCTAAACAAATCAACATTCATTTCAAATAAATCCATGATTTATGTTTCCTCCTTGAATTTATATCCATATAAAAGAAGTATAGATAATCTTCTGCAAATTAATAATTGATTTATCTTACATTATCCTTAACTGGAGTTGTATATTGTATTCATCTCAAGCTTCTTTTTTAATGATAAAATAGTAAAAAGCAGAAATCCCCAAACTGACAAACATAATAGGTAGTACAATCATTGTACGTTCACCTTCTTTTTTATAAGGTTTGTTGGGAGAGACGTTTCAGCTGCTACTGGCGAGTCAAAAAACACTCTCTTTAATTTTTTATATTCAAAGAAAAGCAAGGCTATACTCATACAAGTTAATAGGGTCGTAACAGAACGAGCTGGTATCTCAAAACAAAAGTCAAGAATAGTAATATTTACTGTGATAGGTAAGTAAATAATGTTTCCCAAAGTTGCTGTCTTTGGAATTACTAATAGTAAGGCTGCTGTTATTTCTCCAAAAGCAATAAAAAGATTATATGTATCCGAATATCCAAAGAAATGCCATGCTAATTGCATTGCTGAGTCCTTTGTCGAGTCATATATAAAGTCGCCAGTAGAAAACTGACCTGGATAGATTTTGGCAATGCCGTAAATCAAGAAAGTTAATGCTAAAGACCATCTAAAAGTAGTAATAATCGTCATTCTAAGCTTTTTTAGAAATGTACTTCTATTCATCGGTTTTCCCACTTTCTGTTTCCGTTTTAATAAACCTATTTTGTATTTCTTTACTAGGAACGAGACAACTTTCTTTTTTCCCAAAGAATCGATATCGGTTCTTTGCAATAAAACGGTACACTTTATCTCTAATTTTTTCAGGTATTACCCAAAAGAGAACGAAGAACCTTATAGGTCCGGTAAGCTTATTTATGATATGTAAGATTGCTGTAGATTCAGTATATATTTGATCTTTATCAATTAAGATAATGGAATCCAATTGCTTATTATTCAGATTGTGATCTGTTATCAATGAGCATGCTAAATCTGATTGAAGAGACAAAAATTTAAATATGCCTTTAGGATCCCTTTTTATAACAAATTGAACCCAATGATTACATACGTTACATATACCATCAAACATAATAATAGGTTGATTGTCTTTTTTCACCTTCAATATATTTCATCCCTTTAGTTAATTGTAAATATTTTCTACAAATAATTATAATACGAGATTTAATAAAGCTCACCTAACAATAATGTAAGACGGGCTTACAATTTTGTTAGGTGAGCTTTATTTTTTGTTAAGAGTGCCTAGAAATCACATTATGGTAACTAGAATTGAACGCCTTATATGTTTAAAATAAACGTATCTAAGCATTTTGAAAGGAGTTATTTATTTAATGAATCTTCCTAATGGAGTAACGGGTTTTTATAGTTCAATAGATAATAAACCGAATGAAATAGATGAGAACCATTTTAAAAGTATCTGCTTCGATTTGATCAGAAGAAATCAAGGGAAGATATTAAAGATTGATGAGGCAAATTTAACAAGTAATTTTTCAAAGGTAAAAGTAAATGTTTTTAATCGAGAGATATATGTGTTACTCAATGCATATTATCCTTTTCTCGCTCTTGCTTCTACTGTTGAATTTCAACATATTAATTTTATTGATGATCCTGTGTTATCAAAGGGTTTTATGCCATTCTATAAAGTTCTAAGTAAAGAAGAACTTAATGAACCTTTAGATATAAGAAACAGCAAAGGAAAAGTAAGCTTAGAAAATAAGAATAACCTGAACAGCAGTGAGTTAGAACAAATCTTTTATTGGAAACCAAATACTGTTGGAGAAGTTATGTTCAACTTTTGGGATTGATCTTATGAAATAAGCTTCTTTTACTACAAAATTATTTCCGATAATCCGTTTTATGTTAACTAAAAATATATAGTATTTACATTTTAAGAAGAAAAAAGCAACTGTCCTATATCAGTGGCTTTTTTTGCAATGAATGCATGTCGTCAACTCGAAAACAGAATGAAAATTTCCAAATAGACACTTCCCAGCGTCCCAAATAGTTTGCTCAAGACATTGAATTTTATAAATAAAATTATACTTCTAGGAGAAGTTAAGGAGAAAAAGAAATGTTTATAAAATAAGTTTTAAGACTAGAACTTTTAAATTATATATATTACTATTGGTGTTTCTGAAAAAGCTCATGATAAAGTGAGGAAGTAGAAAGTGAGGTCGAAATATCTATGCACTTCCCTCTTAAGGAACCAGTTCTTATATTTGGTTTTGCTGTATTAATTTTTTTATTGTTCCCTATACTCATGGGGAAATTAAGAATACCTGCTATTATTGGTCCCATTATTGCAGGTATTATCGTTGGACCAAATGGGCTAGAAATATTAGAACGAGATTCGACTATTCAATTGCTTGGAACAGTTGGATTGCTGTTTATCATGTTCATAGCAGGGCTTGAGTTGGATCTTGATGGTTTCAAAAAATACCGAAATCGCAGCATTTTGTTTGGAATGCTCTCGTTTTTAATTCCATTAGTTCTTGGAGTACTCATAGGGTTATGGCTTCATCTCAGCATGCTTTCAGCCATTCTATTCGGTAGTATTTTCTCTACCCATACCCTTTTAGGATATCCTGCCATTAGCCGGCTAGGCGTGGCGAAAAACCAAGCTGTCACCACAGCAGTTGGCGGTACATTATTAACCGATAGCTTGGCATTACTTTTTCTTGCCGTCATAACAGGGGCGTCTGAAGGTCATTTAACAGTTGGATTTTTTGTATACTTGATTGTTGCAACGGCTCTTTTTGCGGTAGTTGTTCTATTCTTAACTCCTTACCTGACAAAGTGGTTCTTTAAACGTTCTAATAATGAAGGAACAACAGAATTTAATTTTGTTCTAGCCATTTTATTTGTTGCAGGAGCAATCTCTTTATTTGTTGGATTAGAACCAATTATCGGCGCATTCTTGGCTGGTCTGGCTTTAAATCGGTACATTTATGACCATGGTCCGTTAATGAATCGAATTCGTTTTACGGCAAATGCCTTATTTATTCCATTTTTCTTGTTATCTGTAGGTATGTTGATGGATCTTGGCGTTCTTATATCCAGTCCCAAAACATTGTTAACCATCGCATTAATTACCATTGTAGCAATTGGAAGCAAACTACTTGCCAGTTGGGTTACCAGTAAAGTATATGGTTATTCCAAGACTGAACGTAACGTTATATTTGGTCTTTCCACTACTCATGCAGCAGCAACACTAGCCATCACACTTGTTGGATATGAATTTGGATTATTTGACCAACAGATCATCAATGCTGTAATTATTGTTATATTAGTTACGTGTATTCTTGGCCCTTACTTGTGTGAAAAATATGGAAGAAAACTAGTTGTTGCACAAGATAAAGAATCACTGGATGATACACTTCCAGAACGTATATTAATAACCATTACGAATTCAGACACAATAGAATCTTTACTTGATTTAGGATTTGTTCTTAAGAAGGCGAAAAAGACAGAAGAACCGATTTATCCCCTAACAGTTATTCAAAAGGATTTAAAGCAAGCGGATCATGAAGTAGCACAAGCTGAAAGAATGCTTGGACACGCTCTCACGTATGCATCAGGAGCAGATGTTCCCGTTAGGTTATTGACACGCGTAGATCATAATATTGGATGGGGTATTGAACGTGCTGCTACAGAAGAACGAATCACAACAATTATCGTAGGATGGGATGGTTCAGTGAAAGAAAGCCAAAAGGTCTTTGGTAGAGTTATTGATAATTTCCTTGAACATACCTATCAACGCTCACTCATTACAACAATTAAGCATCCGTTGAATACGATGGAACGAGTGATTCTTATTCTGCCAAATAATATCGTACACAAGCCAGGATTTGAAGATTCAATTGCAATTATTAAAGGTATTGTATCCCAACTCAATGCGACAATTCAAGGTCTTGTCATTCGTGATGACTTAGAAGCTTATAGAAAAGCTTCGGAACAGGTACACCCTAATGTCGAAGTCGAGTTCCAATCCATTGATTGCTGGAATTCCGTTTACAAAAATGGTTTGAATGATATTAAGTCAACTGATCTTGTGATTTTATTAAGTGCTAGAAAAGGTACTGTGGCATGGCACCCGGAATTAGAAACATTACCTAAAAAGCTAGCTTCGATGAATCTTGAAAACTTCATCGTGTTCTACCCAACAGAAATGAAGGAAACAGATATTCGAGGCTCACGTGGTACAGAAATTCCCAAAGAATTACTTCTTAAAAGTGATTATGAAAGCTAATGATGTTTTATATGCCACAGTGTGGTCTAATATATCATTAAAAAAATTTAATTGGCTAAAAAATAAAACCCTTGTCACATCTATATTTGTGGTGAGGGTTTTATTTGCATCACATGTAATCTTACACCTTTTAATTAATAAAAAAGTTGATTGATTTGCAATAGGTTGTTACGACATACGAGTCTTTATTTAGCAAATAGATAAAGACTTATTAATTTTATATTCCTTTTGGTTATCTAAAATCGGTTTTATGTTAACTAAAGTTGTAGATGATATTCACTTCAAAAGTAAAAAAACTCTCTATTTCCGTAGAGAGTTTTTCTACTACAAGAATTATCTATCATATAGGTTGACGTGTTGGAGCATCTTGGACAATTTGTTCAAGAATCAAATTTGTAATCCTCTCTAATAAGATCTGTATTTTTAAATGGAGAATCAACAACAAGCATTATCTACAGGTAGCTTTTCATTTGGCCCAACGCTATCCTCACCCTTATGAACCTCACTATCAGATTTCGTATAAAAGAATTCCCATTCATTCCCGTCAGGATCTGTTACCCAAAACTTATCTTGTACAGCATAGCAGCATGTTGTATCCATTTCTTGACGGGCAAAGAAGCCTTCTTTTTCTAATCGTGATTTATGGGAATGGATTTCTTGGGGAGTTTCTACTTGGAAGCCGAAATGATTCACTTGATTACCCTTTACTTCGTCCTGTACATTTAAAGTGAAATTTAATCTTGGCTCATCTAATAAGAATTTAGCATAATCTACTTTCGTTTTTACAGGTTGAACGCCAAATACCTTTTGATAAAATTCAATGGACGCCTCTAGATTTGTTACATTAATTCCTACATGAACATATTTCATTTACACTTCCTCCTTCGCATGATAAACAATATTATTTTGAATGTAGTAAATTACGAGCATGAGCCGCTTTTACTTGTATCTTTTCTAAACAAGCAGCAAAGCTCCTCAGATAACAGGTGATTTACCTCTTTATCATTTAAATCATAATAGCTCCATGTCCCTTTCGTTTCTTTTGTGATGAGGTTTGCTTCTAATAAAATCTTTAAATGATAGGAAAGTTTAGATTGAGACATTCCAAAGCATTCAGTTAGATCACATACGCATGTCTGTCCTCGCTGACAGAGCTCATACATAATTTCTAATCTCTTTTGATCAGCAAGAGCTTTAAATTTTTGTTCGTACTGTTTAAATGGGTGCTTTTCTTCATTAACTTTTTCCATTGTCATTCCCCTTCATCAATTTTTTTTGATTTAAAGTTCAAAGCTTTCGGCAGCTTTTTTAAAGTTACTATATGTAGTTTCCCCTCTTAGCATAGGATCTTGATGAAAAAAACGCTGAAAGATTAGGTTTTGTGCTTTCTTATGGTTCATCCCTTGAGTGTTCATAACTAAATGAAAATAGGCTCGAAAGTACGTAACTGATAAGTTTCCAGAGTTGTTGACTCTCACTGCTTTCACCCTCACTTTTATAAATCAATTTTTTTTGATGTATTCATCATATCTGGAAAATTTAGATAAATCAAGGTATTCATCAACTTTTTTTGATTAATATTTAAAATGTATATTTTCGTTGAATATATAATAAAATACTTATATAATTATATTTGAAAATAAGGAGGCGAGTCATAATGGATGTAAAAGCGCAGGTAGAAGTGGAAAAAGCAGCACAGATACTGAAGCTGCTTGGAGATAAGACAAGATTGTCAATGATGAAGCTGCTCCAAAATAACGAGTGCTGTGTTTGTGAGCTAGTTGAAATTTATAAAGCAAGTCAACCGGCTATTAGCCAACACTTACGTAAATTAAGAGATATCGAACTTGTAAGTGAAAGACGAAAAGGACATTGGATCTTCTATTCCTTAAATAAAGAAAACAGCTATTATCAGTTTGTCCTTGATATACTCGATTCTTTGCCAAGCGAAGATGAACGATTAAAAGAACTAGAAAAGCAAGGATTACGTATTAGTTGTTGCTAATAGTAGGAGGTTTGTAAAGTGGTATCAGTTATAGTAGCCTCCCTCATTTTCTTAGTGACATTGATTTTTGTCATTTGGCAGCCGAAGAACTTGTCTATTGGCTGGTCAGCATGCGGAGGCGCAGTATTAGCTCTTTTAGCGGGTGTGGTTGATTTCCATGACGTGCTAAATGTAACTCAAATTGTATGGAATGCAACATTAACGTTTATTGCAGTTATTATTATTTCCTTAATTTTAGATGAAATTGGATTTTTTGAGTGGGCAGCTTTACATATGGCACGAGCTGCAGGAGGAAATGGCGTTCGCATGTTTGTGTATGTATCCCTACTTGGAGCTGTAGTAGCCGCATTATTCGCAAATGATGGAGCAGCCTTAATTCTAACACCTATTGTACTTGCCATGGTACGAGCACTAAAATTTGAAGATAAAATGGTCTTTCCTTTTATTATCGCCAGTGGATTCATTGCAGATACAACATCGTTACCTCTTGTAGTAAGTAACTTGGTCAACATTGTATCAGCTGATTTCTTTGGTATTCGCTTTTCTGAATTTGCATCACGTATGATTGTGCCAGATCTGTTCTCACTTTTGGCAAGTATTGTTGTCTTATATTTGTACTTTCGTAAAAGCATTCCTAAGAAATACAACTTAGATGACTTACAGAAACCGGTTGAGGCTATTAAAGATGAAAAAATGTTCCGTTTATCAGGAATCGTTTTATTCATTTTAGTTCTTGGTTACTTTATTGGTGAGTTTTTCGATGTTCCCGTTTCAATTATTGCAGGAATTATTGCAATTTTATTCTTAGGAATAGCGAGAAAGAGTCCCGCTGTTCACACTAAAAAAGTGTTAGCAGGAGCTCCGTGGGCAATTGTTTTCTTTTCCATTGGTATGTATGTGGTTGTCTACGGATTACGTAATGTAGGGCTAACTGAAGTATTAGCAAGCCTTATTCAAACAGCGGCTGACCATGGATTGTTTGCAGCAACTATTGGCATGGGATTCATTGCAGCCATTCTTTCATCGATTATGAACAACATGCCAACCGTGATGATTGATGCTTTGGCCATTGATGCAACTTCTGCAACAGGTACAATTAAAGAAGCCTTGATTTATGCAAATGTCATTGGTTCGGACTTAGGACCAAAAATTACACCTATTGGCTCTCTAGCCACTCTCTTATGGCTCCACGTTCTTTCGACAAAAGGAGTTAAGATTTCTTGGGGAACCTATTTTAAAACAGGTATCATCTTAACCATCCCAACATTGTTTATTACGCTTGTTGGTTTATATATTTGGTTATCAATTATTTCTTAACACATTATAAAGGAGATTTTACACATGTCTAAAAAAACACTTTATTTCTTATGTACAGGTAACTCTTGCCGTAGCCAAATGGCTGAAGGATGGGCAAAAAAATATCTAAATAACGATGAATGGGATGTACGCAGTGCAGGATTAGAAGCTCATGGATTAAATCCCAATGCTGTAAAAGCAATGAAAGAAGCTGGTGTTGATATTTCAAATCAAACATCTGATGTCATTGATCCTGAAATTTTAAATAATGCAGATTTGGTCGTTACATTATGTGGCCATGCAGCAGATCACTGCCCAGTAACGCCTCCCCATGTGAAGCGTGAACACTGGGGATTTGATGACCCAGCAAAAGCTGAAGGAACAGAAGAAGAAAAATGGGCGTTTTTCCAGCGTGTACGTGATGAAATCGCTGAACGTATTCAGCGTTTTGCTGAAACAGGTAAATAATTAATCAAGAAGCAGTCTATTTGTGTAGACTGCTTTATTTCTTCCTGAAATCTGTTTTATAGTAGACTGGGAATATGAGGAATACGTTATTAGTCTAACCAGATTTGTAGATTCATATACATACAAATTTTAAAATGCAGATTATAATCGATTCTACTTCTATAAAAAGCGTCACTTATTGTTACTTATTTAATTTAACTTATATAAAAGTAAAAGTATAAACTTACTTTTTATAAATATAAGATATTCTTTTAGCTAGTTTGTAGAAAAACTTTCGCCTTTACAATTAGATGCGTTTATTGTATGATTACACAACAGGAACATTTGTTCGATGCTAAGGGTTTAGAGATGAATGAAGGAACACCGGAACAAACTAAGACAGTTAAACACAAAATTTTCTCGCACGGAGCAAAAACATTTGAGCCAACTCTTATTATTTATCGAAATACCTTGGCGTTTATTGTAAACGTAATAACAATCGGAGGTTTCAAATTATGAATGATAAAAAAGCAGCACTAGATATGGCTCTAAAACAAATTGAAAAACAATTCGGTACAGGATCAATTATTAAAATGGGAGAAGGCACACATACAAAAGTTGAGGCATCTAGCTCAGGCTCATTAGCTTTAGATATAGCTCTTGGAATTAATGGTTATCCCAAGGGAAGAATTATGGAAGTTTACGGGCCCGAAAGTTCAGGTAAAACAACCGTTTCCTTACACGCAATTGCAGAAGTACAAAAAAATGGAGGTCGAGCTGCCTTTATTGATGCTGAACACGCACTTGATCCGGTTTATGCAAGAAAACTAGGTGTAGATATTGATGAGTTACTGTTATCTCAACCAGATACTGGTGAACAGGCACTTGAAATTGCTGAAGCATTAGTTAGAAGTGGTGCTGTAGATATTATTGTTGTTGACTCAGTAGCAGCATTAGTTCCACAAAAAGAAATTGAAGGAGAAATGGGAGATTCTCACGTAGGTTTACAAGCTCGTTTGATGTCTCAAGCTCTTCGTAAACTATCTGGAGCAATCAATAAGTCTAAAACCATTGCCATCTTCATCAACCAAATCAGGGAGAAAGTAGGCGTTATGTTTGGAAATCCGGAAACAACGCCAGGTGGAAGAGCACTAAAATTCTATTCTTCCGTTCGTCTGGAGGTTCGCCGCGCTGAACAACTTAAACTCGGAAATGACATAGTTGGTAATAAAACAAGAATTAAAGTAGTTAAAAATAAAATGGCACCTCCTTTCCGCATTGCTGAAGTAGATATTATGTATGGAGAAGGTATCTCAAAAGAAGGAGAAATCTTAGATATCGGCTCTGAAGTAGACATTGTTCAAAAGTCTGGATCTTGGTTTTCATATAATGAGGAGCGTTTAGGACAGGGACGAGAAAACGCTAAGATTTTCTTAAAAAAAAACCCTGAAATTAGAGAAGAAATTAGAAAAAGAATTATTGATTTCAAATATAGTGATAATGTTAATAACGATAACGATAGCGAAAAAGAAAACCAATAAAAGCATAAAACACCTTTCCCACGGCTTGAACTGCCCCCCCATTATTAGATAAAAAAACTCTAATGATTGGGGGGTTTTTATGTCAAGACTATTGATTTGTACCTAAATAAACACTACTCATATAGAGAAACAGCATGAATCTTCTTGCAATCCATTGGTATATTTACAACGAACGCACCTTTCTCTTTGTATCAATGAAATAAAAAGTATAATCAGCAGATAGTGAAGTGAATAATTTTTCGGCCTCAAATAGAATCCCAGCGAGTAACTAAATAAAGAATATCTTCTAAAAAGAAATTCTTATTAAAAAAGCCTAGGTGATATGATAGTAGAACTTTCTATTTCTGCCCCCTTCCATATCCATCGATTCGCTTTATCTCTACTTTTATTTAGGTACACATTATGATTAAGTTGATTATATTTATTTGAGTAATGAAGATTGGCCAGAAGCAAATTAGATTTTACTGAAACCATAACATTATTGTTGATAGTGTTATGAGTTGCATGATATTGCATCAGTAATTGGCCACCATCCATGTTCATCGTATCATTTCCATATAAAATATTATGTTCAATAAGAGTATTTATCGTCCCTCCACGTTTTTTATCATAGCCTCCAATGGAAATTCCTGTAAAACGATTCTTATAAATCATATTCCGTATAACTTGAACATTGCTAGTTTGTTTACCATAGTGTTCACTTGCGATTTCTATTCCTAGATCGTTATGACTTGAAACGTTACGCTCGATAATAACATCTTTTCCTCCGTCTACGTAGATTCCACCAGCGGAGTATTCATATTTGTAAGCAGGGTTTGAATAACTGCTGACGTTGTAAATATGGTTTTCACTAATGAGTCCTTCACGGGCTCGGTCATATTTCTCAATAGGAGCTACTTTTTCAAAGCCAATTACGTCAATCCCAATATTATCAACGTTTCGAATTGTATTGGCATTGACGATAAAATCTTTAACATTCCCATTTAGAGTCAGCGCTTCACTAAAACCTAAGGTCAGGTTTTCAAGTAGGTTTCGCGATATTTTAATGTTTTCTAATGAACGCGGCGCTTTGGATCCATAAAAAGCTATTCCATGAGCGTTTCCATTTTTATGTGCAGTCTTAATATCGAAAATATGATTATTAATAATTCGAAGGTTCTTTCCACTTCCTTCTACTAAAATACCACATGGTGTATTTTGTTCCTTAGAAGTAGAAAAATGACCTATATTCAAACCTTGAATTGTTATGTAGCTCTTATTTTTTATGCTAACTAGCCCTCCATCTGTAGAACGGCTTTTTATTTTTTCTCCACTAATAAGGGGCTTTTCACTTTTATAGTTCCTGAAGATAATAGGCTCTTGTTTAGTACCTGAACGGCTAATAATTAATTGTTCATAGTAGATACCGCCTCTGATGTAAACGGTAGTTCCGGGCTGAGCTACTTCACTTGCCTTTCTTAATGTTCTAAAAGGTTTGCTTTTAGTACCTAGGTTTTTGTCATCCCCTGTAGGAGAAACATAAATTTCATGATGTATTATAGGAGCTGCTGAAGGTTGATTAGCTGCCTCAACCCTTTGGTTTATACAGCATAGTAAAATAAGAAGAATACCAACTGCTTTTTTCATAAGATCCTCCTTAAAGTTAATGAATTTCACTTGCAAGATTTTTAAATTATACTATGGTTCTTTTAATAAGGATGTAAATAATCGCACTATGTCTTATTATTTTTTAAAACTACAACAATTTTTACATTTAAAACGGAAAGTGCTAAAGTAATGCTAGAATGTGGAGGTTTGAGAAATGAATAAGGAACTTAAGTTACGTCCTTTGGAAAGAGAAGATTTAAAATTTGTCCATGAACTCAATAATGATGCAAACATTATGTCTTATTGGTTTGAAGAGCCTTATGAAGCTTTTGTAGAGCTACAGGACTTATATGATAAACATATTCACGATCAAGGTGAGCGTCGTTTCATACTTGAAAAGGACGGGGATATGCTTGGATTAGTGGAATTAGTCGAAATTGATTATATTCATCGTAGAGCAGAGTTTCAAATTATCATTGACCCTACGTATCAAGGTCATGGTTACGCCATGGTTGCCACAAACCTAGCAATGAATTATGCCTTTTCGGTATTGAATATGCATAAACTTTACTTAATTGTAGACAAGGAAAATGAAAAAGCAATTCATATCTATAAGAAGGTTGGTTTTTCTATTGAAGGCGAGTTAAAAGATGAATTTTTTGTTGATGGAAGCTATCATAACGCTATAAGAATGTGTATGTTTCAAAAAGAATATTTACAAACCAAAAATAAAAACTAAGGTTGAACTAGTATAAGAGTCCTGGTCACTAAAAAAAGAAGAAAGAATGAAATTGGG
>Ga0164309_10000191_pt1 | contig 37660 bp, 65 predicted proteins | sample Whisoiple_247_MG_FD_109984 | JGI IMG/M metagenome (GOLD analysis project Ga0164309, IMG submission 109984) | Soil microbial communities amended with fresh organic matter from upstate New York, USA - Whitman soil sample_247_MG | ecosystem: Environmental > Terrestrial > Soil > Unclassified >... | reverse complement strand
ATGGAACCGGCTGACCTTGCATTGACCAATCATCAGTCAACGCTAGAATCAAAAAATCCTCACGTGTGGGATGAAAGACATATGATTTGTCATCAATACGCGTAGCTTTCATGTGGATAAATTCTCGCATAACGAGTACTTTCCCACGATCGCCTTGTTTTGCGTAAAGCTTTGAATCAAAAGCCTTTAGCTCTTTTGTCATTTTCTTCAAACGATACTCAGATCCCCAACACATGAGATATTTTCCTTTACGGTGATACGTAGTTCTTGATCACTGCACAGCTAGAAGCCATAGAGTTGAACAAGTTGTAAAAATGTCTAACTCTTACTTCAAAACTATCGCTTCCCGTTTGGGCAATCATCATGGAGCCCGTTTCGTCCGCAAAATCCATTTCGGCTAATACGGCTTTTTCAATCATTCCTTCAGCTAAGAAGAAAATACGTTTTGGACAATCTTTATCGGCCATCCAAGGAGTTCCATTGTATTCCAATGTCATTTCTTGAGCTGTACCGAAACCTGCATCACCTTTATTCGTATTTACATAACGCTTGTCTGCTTGCAGAAGCTTTGTGTAGTACGTTTGTGAATCGAAATCAGAATAGATTGCTCCATATTTCTCACCGCCACGTAAGTGACCAGTTTGGTAAGCTGTTTGAATGTCGATCAATTTTAACTGAGCGCCACCTAAATCTGATGAGTTACCTTGAGTAGAAATGTATTGAGATCTATCGATACCAAATACAGTTGTTGTTAAACCATCTAACTGAGTCAACAAACCTTGAACTTCGTTACCTTGAGAGTTTGCACGGATGAAATAATCATCGGCAGTAACTGTCACGGCAGAAGACAATGTGATTGTTGCAGTCGTAGCAAGAGGGCTTGCAACAGTGTAACCTGTTACTGTTACGTTAGACGCAACCAACAAACCAGTTGAACCTGATACGATATCCACAGCGGCACCGATATCTAAGAATTTCAATGCTGCTTCACCAGTCTCGCGACCTTTGATTGAAATAGATGTAGAACCTGCAGCGCTAGTGTTAACTTTTGCTAGGTTACCATCACCATTCCATGAGTTTTGACGGTTACAATCAGATTGTAAATCTTTATAACCCATTCTTAATTCGTATTCACTTTGACGAACAAATGATCCTTTATCGCTCATAGAAGCTTTGATCATTGGACCAGTAATACCAAAGCGTAAGTAGTTAAACTTAGCTGGAATAATGGCCTGAACACCAACTTGCTTCCCGATAGAAGGAAGTGGTCCGCCATCACTTGTAGCACCAATACCTTGGTTACGACGAGTTCTAAGTGGTCTATTTACTTGAAGACCGTTCCAAGCAAATTTGCTTTTCTCGGCCATTTTATAGATTTTGCAATCTTCGTTGAATTGGTCTTGTAGTGGTCCTTGATAAAAAATCTTTAAGTTCCACACACCAGACGCGATCGACTGAAATGTATTTGACATAAATTAACTCCGTTTAATTAAAATTACAGCTCTTCATTCTTAAAGAGCGCCAGACGCTTTCATTGCAGCGTACATGTCCACATCCTTAAGTTTTGGTGAAGCTTTTGGAGCGCCAGGCGTGCCCCCGCCTCTACCAATATCTGAGCCTTTGTTGTTTGCCTGTATCTGCTTTTTGCTTTGCTCTTTAGCGTAGTCTTCATAAGACTTTAAGAAGCGGTCATGAGAGTCTTTTGCAAGTTTATCCATCATCTGATCAAGCACCTGTGGGTTGGCCTTTATTTTATTAATATCTATTCCAGCTTTATTGGCCTCAATATCAAGATTTGCATACACAGTGGTCATGTCAGCTTTTGGGTACTTTGTTAAAAGGGTGGTCTCAAGGCTTTGTAGTCTTGAATCGACAAACATAAGATTCTCACGTTGGCGTTCTTCTTTTAAAGAAGTCAGCTCTTGTTCAAACTCATGTTGTTTTTGTAAAGATTTAGCATAGGCAGGATCAATCCTCTGCGTTTGTTCTTGTTGACCTAATCGTTGTAAATCTTGATCGAGCTTGGACCAGTATTCACGTGGATAAGTTTTATAGAACTCATTTAGAAGACTTGGATTCGCAAGGACTTTGTTCAGATCTGCACGGTAATTTGATTCATACTTAAATTGTTCAGCCTGTTGTTCAGTCTGAGTTTTAAGTTGTTCATACTGTTCGCGCTCTCTTGCAAGCTCTTGCGTTTTCTTGGTGTAATCTTGCTGACGCATGATCGCACGGGTTAGCTCGTCCCGAGTCATCTCAGTGCCATCAGGCAATTTTACTTTTTCGAATTTAGATAAGTCCGCAAGTGCAGCTTCGAGCTGTTGCTGAGATGTGCCTTGAGGTTGTTTATCTAAGTTATTATTTTGAGCCTCAATTGGCTTTAGATCAGGTGCCGCACCATCGTGCGATTGAGCTTGAGCTTCTTGAGTCTCAGGTACTTTAAAATCTGATTTTGAATCTTGTGGAACGGCTGAGGGTGGCGCATCTTGCCACGCTGACTCTGCTTTTTCTGCTAATCCTTCAAACATATAATCCCCTCTTTCTTAAGGTTGGTCTTTGGTTGTTAAGCTTTTTTTGCCTTCATCATTTCCATTTTTGCTTTATCAAGGAGAGAGGTTTTACCTAACAATCCTTGACCTTTTTGCATGGACATTTCACCGACTCTTCTTTGTTCAGCATCGTCCATCATCATGTCTTTCATCGGAAGATCTTCAACAGCACTTTCAGCGTCTTGATCCTGCATATCGCCATCGCCACCTTGCTCAGAACCCTCTAACGGTGGTGCTAAACCTTCTTTTGAATTCTCATCGGCTAAATCTTCGCCTTCAACTGTTGGCTGAATTGAGATCTTTAAGACGATTGCGTCTTGTTTTTTCTTTTTAAGTAAGCTTGATAAATCGTCCATTTTTGTCCTTTGTTTAATTAAATCCGTTAGCGTTCATATCTAAAAGTCCTGGGTCCATAGGAGACTCTTGTGGTGGAAGCTCATCCGTTGGATATTGCTCTAAAGTTGGTTGAAAGTTTTGATCCATCGGTGGCTCTTGCATTAAGCCCTGACCATTACCTGGAACGCCTGGTTGTTGTGGTGGCATTGGTGGAGGCGGGACCTTTAATTGTGGGTATGCTATATACATTTTATGTTCAGCTAAGTTTTGATCAAAGACGGCTTTTATTTGTGGTTGATACATTTCATATTTAATCGTCTTTCTGAGGCGATTCTTAAAGTCGTAATGAAGCTCATGATTATCGTCAGGACTAACAATTGGGATCTGCCCCTGCTCAATAGCTTTGATGGTGCGGTTGATCTGTTGCATGTTAACTCGAAGATCTTCCCATGCTCCACCCACATCACCATAATCTAGATCTTTTAGTGTATGGAAACGAGTCATTGGATCGGCTGGATCACCCAAAAGTCCCTTATCAAAGAGATTCACTGTTTCTTGTCGCTTTAACACCTTAGAGTTTGGAAGTGTTGAGCCTTTTTTAACTCGGACATCAAAGGAATCACGTAAGTCATCACCAGTGAATTCAGTGAAAGAATATTCCCCGTCTTCGCCTGCTTCTTTGAGATAACGTGTGGTTTTGTAGTAAGTTGCTGCATACTTTGCGATGTGTCTGCCAACTTGTGCCCATGAGTTTTCATTACTAGTTGTAACAATACCAATTCGTGTGTCGTCTGATTCAATAAGAAGTTGTAACCCAACACCAGGAATAGAGGCTGATGGGATTTGACCTTTTGATGGCTCACTAATCCCTGCAATTTCAGCAAAGTTTCCTTTTAAATTTTGATCTTCTGTGAAAACAAAGCTTGGGATTTCAGGTGGTTTTAACTGTTTTGGCTCAGACGTACTTTCGACATGGTTATACTCTAAGATCTCAGTGTTATCGTTCATGGATTCTTGTGTGAAGCCATGCCCTTTTCCTGCCATGATCTTTAAGGCTAGACCCTTATTGACCATCTCAGCTTTTCTGGCTTGTGATCTATTATATTGGTCTTGGATAGGGCGTAAATGTGTGATTAAAGACTCACTATAGAACTTTCCACCGATCTTAACGTCATCAAATTTAGTGTAAGGGATCTCACCAATTGGTAATTCATCGTACTTTAAGAGAATGCCGTTAGCTGTGATGATCATGCGACCACGAGGATATTTACGTGTTGGCTTTTCAAAGTACGCGAGCTCTATGGCTGCATTTTCCATGGACTTATCGTCATTTGAACCAGTTGATCCACGGGTATTCATGTTGTTGATTTTAAATAAGTTTTGAATGGATAAAAGCCACGCACCCTCTGACTTAACTAAATGGCCACGCTCTTTATAGTGATCACGGAAGTAGGAGATCTTTCTTACTTTTGCATGAATCAGCCAAGTCATCTCGTCTTGGTTTTTAGCTAAAGGGTCAACAAAGATTTCAAACGGAGAGCAAACATCAACATCGATATCGCCTTCAAAGTGAATCTCATCGTTAACAGGCTCAGGACTTGTAATAGCTGAGGCTAGATCATCCATCTCTTGTTGCTGAAATGGAAGGGGTTTGCCTTTTGTAGCATTCCAAGAAACTTTCATCCAAGCATGACCTGCTTGTTGCATCCACATGCCTAATTCTATTCGCTTCTCATCAATGCGCTCTTTATCCCAGATATTGTTGATAACTTTTAGGGATAACTCGGCTGCATCTTTACCATCAACGGAGTCAACTTCCGGCATCACATCATATTTTGGAGGGTTTTTAAGAAGTCTTGCTAATCTGTTTTGAACGTTTGGAAGGATAAGGTTGGTATGGGCTTTAGACTTTCCACCAGAATAACCACTGCCCGTAAGCCAGGCGACTGGTAAGAACTGTCTGAGATTTGTGTTAAACTGGACTGAGTCATAGCCCATGAGATAAGCGGTATTTGTTAAGGCTATTTGTTCAAAGGCCACTCGGGCTGCAGAGTTTCTCGATTGTTCAACTTGATTTCTGATATAGGCTACAAGGTCTTGTTCGTCTTGTGGTTGATCGGATGCAGAAGAAATAGGCGGTCGATCACCTTCGGGCATAAAACTTCGTGCAAGAGAGCTTGCAGCTTTTTTAATAAAATCCAAAGCCGTAATCCTTTACTTTTCAAAGAGCTCTAAACCGTGAGCTCCTTTTTAATATGTCTTCTATAATCCTGGAATGATGGCGTTTAAGCTTTCAAGCTCTTCCATAATTCTTGGATCAATCTCATGCTGTTGTTTTGGCTGTTTCTTTTTAGCTTCAGTCCCGACAGATTCCGCAACCTTGTACTCATAGAAGTTACGAGACATCAATCGGTTGATCAGCTTAAAAGCTACAATTGCCCAGAATACGTTCGACAAGGTGAATAATATCGCAAGCGTTATAAAATAAAAGTCCATATTTTAAAGCGCCTTTGCTGCAGCTAATTTACCTGTATCGTTCGGATGATTCACATCCACAGTTGTTAAAGCTTCCATAGCCTTAATGTGTGGAATATCCTTTTTTAAACAAACCTTAGCATTCTTATAAATAACGAAACGAGATTCTGGGAACTTACCACCGTTAATATGAACGATCACGTCTGGGTTACTGACCGGAACGATGTCATCAGCTGCGTTTAACATACCTTTTTGAGCAGTTAAGGCCTGGATGACCTGGTCTAGTTGATACATCTTCTGCATGATATCACCGGTAGTTGTTTTACCTTGAGCCATGAGTTGGGCATGAAGTTCATCTGCATCTAGGTAATCAGATTCTTCATCAAGTAGAGAGTTTTCATGTGTGATTGTTTTAGTAATAGCAATTGTATTGCCGGTTGGGTCCTTGGCTGAGACACCTATTGATCCACTGGAAACTGCAGACGATCCAATCGGACCTGCTAAAATCTCCTCAGCCGTTGGAATCGTTGGCTCGTTTGACGAGTGACCGGATGTAGTTTCTTTCAAAGTCTTTGTGGTGCGGGTTTTTGACATGGTTTACTTCCTTGGGTTTGTCGGGATAATACACAATCTCTTCAATGGAGGAGAGCGCATCAAGCAAGTCATCATGACTGCCACGAGGGAACTGCGAATATTCTAATAAGAAATCATCAAGTCCCTGCCCTAAGAGGATAGTTCCAAATTCAAAGCGAGGAATCAAGGATCTTATGCGCATAGGTTTTGAATTGCTGGACTTTTTGCCGTCTTGTGTCGTCACAGATCGCTTTAATGAAGTTAAGGGAATCATCTTATTCGTATCGATCATGCGTTGAACAGTGAAGTGTTCTAAAGCCTTTTGATAAGCCACATCTTCAATACCAATACGCTGAGGCTTAAAGGTTTCATTGAGTTTAAATAACCACTCAACAGTTTGAGTAGCTGTGATCCGTTGTCTGATGGCGTGGGTCAGATACCAGGTTTTATTAGAATCAACACGTACGATGGTTGTTGCTGTGTAATCGGCACCATCTCTAAGCGATATGGCAGGATCAACAAAAATAAAGGTGTAAGTGTTTTCAGGGATGTGGGTGTAATACTTAAGCCATGCTTTTTTAAAGTCTTGGTCTTCATCAGGTAGCGTGATGTTCATGTATTGGTTGGCAAACATGTAAGGGCCTTGATCACGCCTTAACTCTGCAAGCTTTTCTCTACCTAGCTTTTGAGGGAAGTAGGGCTCACCATCTTCTAGAAAAGCCCCCTCATAAACAATCGCATATTTAGACATCAGTACCCTAATGTAATGTTGAAACCTTGAGTTAAGTAGGTCACGCAATAAACAGTAGCACCGGCAATAGCAACGGGAGCTGGACCATCAATGAATAAACCTTGTGGATAAGGGAGTGGAATACTTGGGAATGCAGCTGTATTACCGGCAATTGCAGCTAGTGTTGAATTGCTATAAAGCAGACGTCCGACAACGTATTGTTGTGCCGTTGCTTGAACGATGACAGATGCGCCGCCACCTAATGCTGTTGTGGTTATTCCATAGGCTAATAGATCTCTTGAGCTACTCATACCAATATACTCCTTTATGTTTAACGAGATTTTGTCTCATAACGGTCTCGTTTGTAAAGCCTAGGATTTTTTTAATAATAAAGCCAATAATATCGTCTTCATGGTACCTGGTTCCAATAACCGCAACGATTCCATCAGGCTCAAGGATAGATAAGTTGTATTTGAAATGATCGATAACCTTTTGTCGCTGTTCTGGACTGTTACAGTTTCTATTTGAGCTATAGTCATCGGCTATGATTACGTCGTAATGCTGACCGACCTTGATAGTTCCAATAGCACCACATGTGATGGTGGCCTCTTTAAAGGTCTTCGTGCGGTTAGAGAGTGTGATCTCACCTTCATTCCAGTTAGCGGACCTTAGATCTCCAAAAAGACTAATGAACTTTTCAGAGGCTAGGATGTTTTTAATTTCACGTAAGTATGTAATGGAGTTTGAATAGACCTCAGTATCAATCAGGATACGTATGTTGGGATTATTAATCATAAGCCATATGGGGTAGGCGATAGTTCCCACTGAGGACTTTAAAGTTCCACGTGGAACGCATATCAGCTTTCTATCAGTTGGTGATTCTAGGGCTTCAACAATACGAGCATGAGTGCGTTCATTGACGTCTGGGTACTTACAGATTTCACGGGCTACATGATATAGGGATTCTTTGTAGAGATCGCGCAGAGCTTTGATGTGGGCTTCTACGCGAAGATTATTAGTCATAGCTTGGTTTTTTAGCGATACGCTTAATCTCTTCAGCCATCTGGTCTAGTTTGGCTTGAGTGTCATCATCAGGGCGCTCTTCAACTACGTGAGTTTCTTTCCACTTAGCACGGGTCTTTAAATAGAACATGGTCATGGCTGGCACATCACCTGAGACTGCCATTTGATAAGCAGTGCCTGCAACCTTAAGAATAGAATTGGATTTACCCTTTTCTACAGCCGCATGCAGCGTCGGGTCAGACTTAAAGAATCGCTCTAATGTATCTTTAGACATGCCTAATATTGAGGCAATCTGTTCATGATTAAGGCCAGCGATACCATACTTTTCAAGGTCTTCGTGCTTTGGTGCTTCGTGAATCTTTTGAAAGTCTTGTTTGCCTGGAATGGCGTGTTTTGGTTTTGGGCGTTTCTTATCCATAAGAATCAATCCTTCGTGTTGAACTTCAATGTTCAGTGAAGTGCCTAGTTTTAAGGTCTAGGCGAACCCTAACAAATTACATAGGCATCTCGACTTGCAATCTTAAACACCTATCTCATGCTCATATAACTAAAGCATCGCCTCTTTAGTCAAGGATATAAAGTCTAGTTATTTGATAAGTGGTTCTTTAATTGTTTCTAAGGCAACCGGAGGATTGTTTGACCACCATAACTGTTCTTCTAAACGAAGAGAATGTCCAACATAGTCTAAAACAAGCTGTTGATGTCTTAAAGACAAGTCTTCTAATAAAGTATGAATGCTTTCGGCTTTTTCTTTAACGGTTTTTAAATCTAATGTTTTGCTCATAATTTCTCCTAAAGTGGTTTAAAGTTCCTAGTAATGTTAAGGCCATCACGAATGCGTCTGATCTGATCAATTGTGAGCTCTTCACCGGATCTGACTTCTTTTTCAAGTTGGTTTAAAAGATCATGTGAAAAGTCGAGGTAGGCGTGTCTTACAGTATCAGCTATCATGTCTTTGATTTTACCGTAAGCTTGCTCTTTTATAGCTAATTGAAAGATGGGGTCTAGTATTAAGCTTTCAGTTCTTAGTTGTGGGGCTAGAGTCTTCATTTTTTCCTCAATAAAAAGATGATGTCTGAGACGATTAGATAAGGCCAAATGAGTGTTGTAATGACATGTACAATATCAAAGCGGAAAGGTTTTTTGATAAGCGTTTGTTTAAAGATGGCTCGTCTGGTATCAAGATCAAGCGCTGTCGTATAAATCATCCCACAAAGTAAGTATAAAAAGAGGATATTCATTCTGGCACTCTTTTTAAAATAGTGAGGCCATTGTTATTATCATAATGGCGATATAGAGACCAATGTGGGTTAAGAACTTTATATTCATTAAAGGCGTTCTTGAGACCTCGCTCGGAACCATCTTCACCTTTTAATCCAAATGTTTCAGTGTCATGAAATACTAAATACTTCTTTGCCTTGTTGCCATGAAGTCTTAATTCTTCTTTGAGTTGATCATAGGTATGAAGAGTATCGATAAATAGCATGTCTGTTTCTTCAATCTGAACTTCAAGAGTATTACCTTGAATCAGCTGGACTTCCGTATTGCCTTTAACAAGATCAAAAACGGTTCGACAAGCATCTGGTATTTGAAGATCATAACTAATGAGTTTTTTGGGTTGAGCCTTAAGCATTGCGCAAGCACTGGCTCCATGTCGGAATCCCATCTCAGTAATGTGATCACATTCTTTCGCAAGCTCAGTTAGGGTGTCCATGTGCTCACAGATATCAGGCGTGGTTTGTTTGTACTCTTTGAGTAGTTGGTCAATATCAATCATGTCGGCATCTCTCCCCATTTTTCCTTGTAGTAATTGATGTTATAACTCCTTGTATCCCAGTCAAGAACTTGATCAGCGGTAACGCCGCCAAAGTGAAACACAAATGATGATAGGCATACAACAGCCGGAATCTTCAAGGCTTTAGCGCGTCTACAGTAATCGATATCATCTTGTCCTGTCTTGTACTTGGGATCAAGGGGGCCAACTTTATCCCATACTTTCTTAGGGATAAGTGTTGCGTAAAAAGCTACCCATTCTTGAAGTAAAATACCACGTGGATAAACAGATCTAGAATATTTAAGCGCCTGCCAAAAGTCTTTTGTGTCCTCTTCATATCGATAAAAGCGTTTTAATAAAGCGCTTGCTGGAACACTTAAAGAATTAGCGCCTGCATAGAATTGAAGTTCATATCTCATATGGTTGTCACAATTTGAAATGGGTTGTGCCACACACTCCATAGGACCAATCGTTTCAACAAGTTCTTTTAAAGAATCTTTTGTTAAAATGACATCATCATTTAGGATAAAGTAATGGTCTGTTTTTTCATCAGCTAGACTTGCACCACGATTAATGCTTTCAGGATAGTGTTGTTGAGTTTTCATGTGGGAATGAACTGTAATGAGAGATTCTTTAAACATTGGTTCATACTCACCACTTGAAAGTAGTATGACTTCCATTCTGTCTTTTGGATAGTTGAGGTTTTCAATGGAATCCAAACAAAGATCTAAATATTTCTGATTACTCTCTAAATAGGTAACAACCAAGATTGATACAAAAGGGAGTTGATTCATTTTAACTCCACCAAAACAAGTGGTTCAATTTTATCCTTAAGATGATCATCAACTTTATCCCATACGCATGGACATCCATCCACATCACATGAATAGCAACAGTGAGTAGTATGAAGAGCCATCAAGTGATTACACGCCTCGCATCTGCGTGATTCTTGAAGATGCTTAATCTCATTTGCAGTAAGTTTCATTCGACCACAACCCATTCTTGTTCAAGATCTTTTTGCTTTAAAAATTCAATTTGTTTCAGTGCCTCTTCTTTAGAAGAAAATTCATCACACATACTCCAAAAATGCCACTGTCTTCCAGGTTCATCGAGCATAAACTGAATTTTATATACATCTTTTTTATTCTTAACTACACGGTATTTGTATTTCATTTCAACCACTCCTGATGATCAATAGTCCATTGGATCATTTTCTTTAAAGAATCTTTTAAAGGCACTGGTGGACGCCATCCCATTTCATAGATCTTATTACCATTAAGCGCATATCTGAGGTCATGCCCCGGCCTGGAAGAATGAAAATCTACAAGATCATATTTAAGTGGCATATTGAGAGTCTCAGCAATAAATTGTGCGACCTCTAGATTGTTTAATTCTAATTCACCCACGATGTTAAACTTATCTAATCTTTCACTCTCTCCATACTTTGTTGGAGTGTGATTGTTTAAAAGATAAAGCCATGCGTCTGCTAAGTTTCTAGCATGAATGTACATGCGTGATCCTATTTTTGATCTATCAGAATTAGCATGGATTGTAATCGTGTCGCCTTTAATTATTTTCTTAATACACATCGGAATAAACTTCTCAGTATCTTGACGTTCCCCGATCATGTTCATGCAATGAGTAACCATGATGGGGCAGTTGTATGTTCTCCAATAAGAAAAAGCGATAGCGTCTTGTGAGGCTTTACTTGCAGCATAGGGATTAGATGGCGCAATTACATCCCACTCATGATGGGCGTAGTTTTCTGGTGCCGGCCCAAAAACTTCATCAGTTGAGCATTGAATGATTTTTTCAGGCTTTATTTGTCTACAGTATTCCAAAACATTAAGTGTAAGTTTAATGTTGTTTTCAATAAATGGAACTGGGTCTGAGATAGAACGATCTACGTGGGATTCACTGGCAATCATCATCACGTAATCCACATGTCCAATTTTATCAATGAGTCTATGTGAAATGGGTGATGTTAAATCATGGCAATAAACATCATAGCGCTTTGGATCTCCAACAATCCGGAAAGAATCACCACGATGTTTAAAAGAATCAATCCCTATTACATGCCAGTCTGTGTTTGCTAAAACATGTTCAACAAGGTGACTTGCAACAAACCCAGCGCTTCCAGTTATCAGAATTCTTTTCATTATCCACCACCTTGATGTAGTGATGGCGTATCACATGGATTTCTTTCTACCCAGCCTATCCATTCTGATCCATCATAACAAATAGGAAAATAAACATATTTATCAGACCAAGCGGTAAATGGCGCGCCTTCAACTCCACCATAATCATTATCAAATTCTTTTTGCATTTCTTCAGAGCTAAGGGTTGTTTTTATGTTTTCAAAGCTATCGCCAGTTCGCTCAAAGACTTTTAAAAACTCTTTTTTCCAACTAGTTCTACTCATTTCAATCGTCCTTCATTTCGTTTGCGCCTTAATTCTTCAATCTCGGCACTGGTTTGATCGGTCGGACGCATCTGAAATTTAGTCGAGTGTGGTGCGGCCTTTTCATGCTCTGGACGACCATTGGTATAGTAGTAAAGAGCAAGAGATTTACGAGTCATCCCATCCGGGCAATTTACGGGATCGGGATGCCCGTGATAGGAAGTTTCCGTAGTCTCAAATATCACTAAACGGTTGGCAATAGGTAAAATCTTTTTTTCACACTGGGTCATGCTAGCGTTCCATAATTCTAAATGACCGCCATATTCTTCCTTCCAGTCTTCGTTAAGATATAGGATCACATTTAAACGACGATCGAGCTTTAGCTTTTGGTGCCAGTTAAAATCAACATGGATATCAAGCTTACCACCAGGGAGAATTTGGTGCATGCCACCACCTCGATACCATGGATCGCCAATTAAACCGTCGATACCGGTAATGAGCTCAAGCTGATTGATGAACTTATGGCAATTGCATTCCATTAAAAATAAAGCGATGAGATCTGGCATTTTACCAAGTTGATCTATTGCCCTTTTTTTCTCAAAAATGTTGTCATAAGTGTACCAGTCTGAGTTTGGAGCTGGAAAATCTTCGATAAGTGCTTTGCAGTTAGAAAACCAGTTATCAATCACAACATGCCTAAAGGGTTTAGCTTCATTAAATTGCTTATTAAGTTCAATATAATCCATGCAACATTCCTACCACAGTTAAATGTAAATTGTGAATCTTTTCTTATTGACACAATGTATAACACTTGTTATACTATATGACATAGGAGATAGCTTTATGACCATCGAAAGTTATGTAAAATTGGACACCGACCTATTCGCTGTTGAAACGAGCGATGTTAAGGACATATCAATACGTGCGATCATTCTTCAAGAGAGCGATGGGCACATTACGTTTCAAGATAATTATGAATTATTTTTAGATGATCAAAAAATAGACATCAAATCGGTTGCCTGTAGTGATATTAAAAACATAGAACGTGCGATCAATCATTATATCGATTCAAACATTTTAGAATTAGTGGAAAGCTTTGAAGAGAGTCAGTTTCATAGCTTTGAGAAATACTAAAGAGGAGTATTTATGAAGAATTTAGTTTTATTATTAATCATTATGCTGAGTGCTGCGTGTTCTAAAAAGCATGGTGGCATGCAATTTACACCACCCAACACAGTTCCAAGCGGATCACAAATGATCCATGTGGTTTATGACAGAACATCCCCTATCTTTACAGGCGCTATATATCAATCACACGAATTTGATATGAACTCCCTTTTTACAACAGTTTTTGTAACAAACGGGTTAGTGATAGACCAATTAGGTTACACGGATATCGGTGGGTGTTTAGTAGCAAGAGGAGTTACGGGTGTTATGTACTCGGTTGAAAATAATAAGTTTTCGTTCTACTTTGTTAGAAACGATCAGGCCATATCATATGCAGACTTATGGGGTTGTGAGATAGATTTAAACATCGGAGTAAGACAATGAAAAAGAAAGTTTCTAAGAAAAATAAAAAGATTCATGTTCCAGCAAGAATACCTACGGCTATTATTGAAGATGCAAGAAAAATGTCAAAAGAACATGGGTTAACATTTTCAATGTATGTAGAAAAAGCATTGAGGTATTATAATAACTTAGAAATTGCAGAGATGTTCTCTAGCCCTTCAAAAGACTCTCGTCTCGAGACTTAAAGAACTCAATCATCTTTTCTGGGAGCTCTAGTGTTGAGATATAGCCAAAGTAGCTATCCCCATCATTTTTTGCTTTATCAGGATCTGAGAAAGCTTTACAGAAGTATTGACCATCACCCTTAGCGTGGCGGTTAAAATAAATATTGAGATAAAACTTTTTACTTAATTGTGGGCTGGTATCGTTCATATTTAAAATCCTTTATTTTATAAAGACTAATGTCTAGATAGTATTTGTTATCGGGGCTTATCATGATTTGAGATCCAGAGTGATCTTTGATCCAACAATCATCTTCCAAAACGCCTGCATGCGTTAAACAGTCTTCACTCATTTGATACAAGTTTGATAAATCGCCACACTTTTTATTCAGAGTCTTTTTCAACGTAATGAGTCGACTTTCAGGGAAGATCAATTTGATCTCAGCTCGAACAGGAAAGTTGATGTTTGTTAAATAGGGCGTAATTGAGCCATAAACGGACTTTCTTGCCGCTTGCATGATCAAAGCTGTCACTTCACGTTTGAGTGATAAAACTTTTGATGATGAGGCTATATAGCGGCGAGAACCACTTTGACGAATGACTTTGGGATTCTTAAGAGATGTGTGATTGCTTACTTCAAAGGCACAATGAAAGACTAATAGGTTTTTGGGCTTTTTTAACATATACGTGCACACTTTAGTTAATTATAATCAACAAAGGGAAAGAGCCTTCCGTGGCGCACCTGAAGTGTTTCGATATTTTAGAGCTTGGTCAAGGATGACCTCTTAAAGTCATCACCATGGACGGTGGTGCGTTATAAGCTTCAAATAAAAAAGGCCAAGGTTTTTTACACCTCAGCCTTAGTCTGTACTAACTTAACTTACTTATTAAACAACGATTAAATTGTTATGGATTTCTATTGGAGTAGGAATCCTTGAATGTGACATTAGTGTTAAATGTTACGGTTAGTCAAATAAAAAACCCCAAGGCTTTTGACCTCAGGGTTCCTTTAATCTATATCTAATTCTGCAAGAAATTAAATGATTGGTTCGAGACTACCTCAATGTTTTCAAAAATCAATCTAAATTTTAAGCTAGCCGACAGTAGTCACCGATAAGGCGAAAAACCTGGTGTCAGATGTCCTAAATTGGTCATCAATCTTTGACAAATTGAAAATGTCTTTGAGTTATAACCTATGTGAGTAGCGATGGGTGAGGGCTGACTAAACATCTTGTATAATCCGGCAGCCTCTATCAGCAAAAGTTATAATTGAAAACGATGAACGATTGAAACATTAGGAAAACTTATGGTGTGGGCAAACAAAAGATAGCCCGCAAGTGTTTAGATGAGTCAGCTTGTTACACGCACAGTAACACGCTCGGTTTAAAAGTGGGAACCGAGAAAACACCAGAAGACTAATGCGAAGGTCCGATATAATTACTACGCTGTACTTAACACATCGTTCTAGGTGGGTGGGTGAGATTGGATTCTTTTTATTTAAATAATCCTCTTAAAGCTTTAACCGTTAAACACACTTAAAGGAAACAATATGAACGTAATTTATGACGAGATCGCACAAAGAGTTCCAATTAAAATATGGACTGATTTAACAAAGCTTGAAGAGTCTGCTTTAAAACAACTTAAGAACACAGCAAAGCTTCCATTTGTCTTTAAGCATGTAGCTGCAATGCCAGATGTTCATTTTGGCTTAGGGGCAACCGTTGGTTCTGTTATTGCCACAAAAGGTGCCGTGATCCCAGCTGCTGTTGGAGTTGACATTGGTTGTGGCATGATGGCGGTTAAAACCGACTTAGATCACAGAGTTATTCAAGACAAAATTAAAGAAATAAGACATTCAATTGAGAGATCTGTGCCTGTTGGTTTTGATGGGAATCATCGAATTACGGAATCAGTTGAAAAATGGGAAGGCTGGAAAACTTATTACAACATGAGTGCCGTTTCTTCTTTTAAAAGAGACTTAATGAAATCGACACTTGAAAAGCTAGGCTCTTTAGGTGGTGGCAACCATTTTATTGAAATTTGTTTAGATACAGAAAATAACGTTTGGGTAATGCTTCACTCTGGTTCAAGAAACATCGGGAATGCTGTTGCTAAATATCACATAGATAACGCACGCAGTTTGATGAAGAAAATGTTCATAGAACTTCCAGATCCAGACCTTGCTTATCTAGCTGAGCAAACAAAAGAATACGATGAATATATTAACGATCTAAATTGGTGTCAGGAATATGCTTTTCAAAATCGTATTGAAATGATGTCTAGAATTTTAAAAGATTTATCTTATGCAATTTATAATGAAGATGGAAAAGTAGAAAGACTCATGGAAGTAAATTGTCACCATAACTATGCTTCAAAGGAGAATCACTATGGCGAAAACGTACTTGTTACTAGAAAAGGAGCGGTCCGTGCGCGCAGTGGAGATTTTGGGATCATACCAGGGTCAATGGGAGCAAAATCTTTTATTGTGCGTGGACTTGGAAACCAAGAAAGTTTTCACTCATGCTCACACGGGGCTGGTAGAACTATGTCTAGAACCAAAGCCAAAGAAAATTTCACCGTTGAAGACCTTAAGGCGCAAACTGAAGGCGTTGAGTGCAGAAAAGATGCGGGCGTTTTGGATGAAATTCCAGGCGCTTACAAAAACATTGATGAAGTTATGGAAAATCAAAAGGATTTAGTTGAAGTTGTTGCACAATTAAAACAAATCGCGTGTATTAAAGGTTAAATCATTAACTGCATGTAGCTCAGCTTGGTAGAGTTCCTGTTTTGGATACAGGGGGTAGCAGGTTCAAATCCTGTCATGCAGACCATTTAAATATTACACTCAACATTATTACTTTACAAAACATTCTTTATTTGATTTATATCGTGGTTGAGATAGAGGCGTGGAAGCTGTGGAAACACCCGAAAGGGATAGCCTGTGCGAATTATGCACATGAGGGCGAGAAGGCTTGTAAAGCCCACAATGCCCACTGGAACACGCAGCAATCATATGCGTACAACGAATAGAGGGAAGCAAAGCCATAAAAAGCCCGACCGTAGCTGAGGATGCAGGTTGTTTGGTGGCGACAAACATGAAACCTCTATTTCGAAGCAGGCAAGTACAAGCACCAGTCGCGCGGTGCCTATCTCACTTACTTTAATTACAAGCTTGTGTGTGGGTTATTGCTTCGCTAGGGAATCGAACCCTTGTTGCTTTGTACCCACACACATTTAACCAAAGGATTAATGATGGAGTCAATTTACGCAGCAAAAACAAGCGTTCCCGTAGATCGGAGCCAAGGCGAGATTAGGAAAATACTTTCTAAATACGGCGGAACTTCATTTGCTTTTGCTGAAAGTAATGGTCGCGCCATGATCATGTTTGAATTAAAAGGGAGAAGAATTATTTTTAAACTTCCATTACCAAACCCTCCGTCTTCAAACGCCACCCAAGTCTCAATAAAAAATTACGATCAACTTTGCAGATCAAAATGGAGGGCATTAGTCCTTGGAATAAAAGCTAAACTTGAATGCGTTAATTCGGGCATTACAACCCTTGAGCAAGAGTTCTTAGCGCACATAGTTCTACCTAATGGCGCTGTCATCGGAGAAGTGATGATTCCGCAGATTCAAAGAGCATACGACACCGGAGACATGCCTCCATTGTTAGGACAAGGCTTTTCTGATTAAACTATTTAACCAAAGGAAGACTATGAGATATAGAGATTATTCGCCTACAGAGCCGATTTGCAAAGATCTTGATAAAGCAATATCGACTCTAGAAGAGATCAGAGACAACAATTCTTCATTAAGAGAGTGGGGCAATACTCTTTATCGTGAGAAAGAAGAACTGGAAGACAAAATATCAACGCTTCAATCACAGATAGACGCACTAAAAGAAGAATTACAATCATTTTTAGATCAACCAGCAGGAGAGGAATAATATGAACAGAGCAGACCAACTTATTGACCGTTTAATCGGTTATTTAAACTCAACAGAAGTGTTTTTAAAAGAACAAGTGCCATCTTTTATTGAAGAGATCATCAGGTACTACACGGTTTATTATTGGACGCTGTCAATTACGGCGATTCTTCAGATACTGTTGTGTTTGTTTGTTATTCATCGAATATACATAAACGACAAAAACAATGAAGGAATTTTTTATGATAGTGAGGTTATATTGGTTGCTGGGGCAGTAGGATCTTTTTTTGCATCTATTATTTCTATTTGTGAGCTTTACACGGGTGTTCATAGGCTCATTCAAATCTATTTAGCTCCCAAGCTATTCTTACTTGATTACCTTCGAGGTTTAAAATGACCAAAGAATACGTCTGGTATTCCCCGGAGCTTGATGAGATCGTGAGTCTTTATGAATTTTACTATGATCCAAAAGAACTTAAAGGAAAAAAGTTAAAGTTAATTATACCAATGTATGACACCACGGCGCCACGCGGAATCAGAAACGTAGAGCTTTTCTACATAGGAGAATTATGACTAACACCGCAAAGTTTCTAAAAGAACGACGAACACAACTAGGACTGACACAAGCAGAGATTGCTAAAAAGCTTGGGTATAGTTGTTCTCAGTACATCTCAAACATGGAGAGAGCTCAGTGCCATCCACCAGCTAAAGATATTAAGAAGCTGTCGAAGATATTGAGGGTTAATTCATCTACACTTATTGCACACATGGTTGGTGATTATAGAGATGATCTTGAAAGGATTTGTGATGAGTCTTAAAGATTTTTTCAAATCAGAGGATTTTAATTCTTGGAGCAAACACCCTCAGACACTTACTAGTCTAGCAAACCAAAAGCTTAACAAGTGGTTAGAAGAGAATGCTATTAAGGTTACTGGAAACTTGAACGCCTACGGCATAGCTGCTGTTTTTGATACATCAAAAAACCGTGACCACACTCACCAAGCCCTGTTAATCAATATTGAGCCTATTGAAAAGAAGAAATGTGAGCATGTACCTAGACTTTTGATTACGGAAAGATTTGAAAAAACCCATAATTTTATGGAGATGCAGTCTTCCTTAAGTCTAGATAATATAAAGTGCGCTGATTGCGGCGTTAAACTCAAAGCTACTTTTACGGAGGAAAAATGAATGATTGCAAAATAAACATTAGATTTTTATGGTGGCATTTTCAGCTGACCAAATCAAATAAAGTCAGATTGGGATTTAATAAGGCTCATTGGTTTTTCCGAGGAATTATATTCCCTATTGCAATTTATGACTTCGATTTAAGGGAGCGTGTGTGAAATACGAACTTCATTTTGGACCTAATGGTCAGATAATGGCCACCGAAGAACAACAAGACTTCATGTGGGAAAACTTACCAGATGATAAGATTATTGAACTTTTGGACGTACATTTGAGATATCACCTATATTTGAACGCTTACGATAGATTTTTGGTGAATATGGCAAATGTATTATTTAAGGATGAAGTGCATGAATAAAAAAGAATGGGATAACTATATTTCATACACAAGTGAATATTATTATAATAATAAGGCTAATCAATCTATTGAAGAAAAAGGGGCATTCATGCACGGAGTTCAATTCACGCTCGAGAACATTCATGAACATCCTGACATTGCTGAGCTGATTGCTGGGGCAAAAGAACTAAGAAAATGCCTAGCTGGCCTAGAAACTATGGATATAGATATTTCTAATATTAAACATTATGTGGATGATTATGATATAGCGCTTTGTAAATTTGAAAAAAGAAATGAGGTTCAAGATGAGTAAGGTAGAAGTGGATTGGGAAAAAGCAAAAGACATTCAGCTAGAAGAGCTTTGTTTAGAAAATGACCAACTTAAATCCCAGAACGCTGAGCTGATTGCGGCGCTTGAGTTTTATGCTGACCGTAAAAATTGGAGATATAGTGGACAAGATAGATTTGATTGTAACATCGGTCATATTGATGGAGAGAAAGTTTTAACAGGAAAAACCGTGGATTTCATTGGAGGCAAAAGAGCCAGAGCCGTGCTTAGCAAAATTAAAAAGGATAGCGCAGATGGCTGAATACACAGTTCAATGTGACCATTGCCTAACTACTCACGAGACTAGCAGCTCTTGGAAGATTGTAGATTTTATAATAGGAAGCTGTGAATATTGTGGTGCAGATTTGTGTGTAGATTGTGAGGGAGAAAATAAAATGCACAAAGAATGTTACAAAGAAAACCAAGAGGAGGTTGGGGATGAGTGATGATAATGATGTGGACTACGAATCCTTCCCAGTAAATGAAGAAAAAACAATTAAATATGTTTCACACTCTCTCTATGAGATTCTTAAATCCCAGAACGCTGAGCTTATTGCGGCGCTTAAATCAATATCTAGCGAAGTACATATTATTGAAGGAAAGAAATATAAAAGTCTGGGTGCCCAAAAAGCCGAAGCCGCGCTTAGCAAAATTAAAAAGGAGAATTTGTGAAACTAGACACCTATTTATTTTACGATAAAGAGTGGAACCAAATTGATGAGCAGGATTGGCCAAACGTAGAGAATGCTGTTTTTATAGTAAAAAAATCAAATAGAGCGGTTGAAACGGATAAAGAATATTCAGTGTTACAATGGCGCACTGAAGAGCACGAGTTTGTTCATGGTTTAGGGGATTTTTGGCAATTAGAAGACGCAAAACTTTTCGCCCAAGCTAAAGTAGATTTAATAAATAAAGAGGCATAAGATGAGAAAAGAACGTAAAATATTTGTGGTTGAATCAAATCGTACAGATGCCCCCGCTTATTTTCAGGATTTTAAAGAAGCAAGTAAGTATTTTCACGAAGATTTAGAGGGACATAGAAACAATGAAAGAGACATTTTGGAGTTTGTGGAAAAAGAAAAATACGACCGTCTCGAAAAGGCCGCGATGAAATTGAGAGAGGCTATTCGACTTGGCATTATAGACTTAACTAACCACGATGACACCTTGAGAAGTTGGGACAAGCAGGCAATTCTTTTTATGGAAGATGCAAAGGATGCAGTTCGTGAATTCGATGAAGCGATTAAGGAGGATGAGTAATGGATTCAGAAGATTTTAAAGTTACGATAAACGATGCAAAGCACGAAAGACTTGAATTGATGGCCATGAAAATGAACATTTGTAAAAAAGTTTATCCAAAATTGACGTACAAAGAATGTGCATACGCACTTTGGAAGGAATAATTATGAAATTAAAATTTTCCAGATATGATTGGGAGTCATGTTTAAATTATGTCCTAGCTTCTTACGAATTAAATGGAAGAAATTCGTATACGGATTGCCATAATATTGAAGTTTGTCTCAATTGGTTGCTGTTGCTAGACCTAGCTACTAATTCAAAGGAATAATAATGACAACCGCCGAATTTATTGCAGAAAAAGAAGATTATAAAGATGTTGGTCCTATGGGAGACTATGACGATCCTTTAAAACCAGAGTGCGAATATCATGGTAAAACATGGGTTTTGTCAGTTGGCAGAGATGGAAAATGGCATTGGAAATGTACGAATTGTCAAAAAATCTGGGAGCCAACAACATGACAACCGCCGAACTTAAAAAACTTTTGGAAGACAGAATTGAACGAATTGCCAAACGCGAGCCTGACGAATTAAAAAGACAATTTCTACATAGTGTGGTTATTAATTATATCGATTTATTTTTGCCATGCCTCGAAGCTTTGGAATATAGCGCACAATACTCATGCAGAATGATTTCTCCTAAAACTTTAAAATGTCCCGGATGTATTTCTTGCAAATCACGACAAGCACTATCCGACCTGGAAGCAAAATTGAGAGGTGTGAATTTATGAACGCAGAAGAAATTTATTTAAAAATAAAAGAAGAATTCGAAGCAAATTTGAAGTGTTTCTACTACATAGGAAGAGATAGGCCATGGCATTATTTATTTTTTAGACAATATAGATGGTATCGTAAATTAACCAAATCTTTGTGGTGTCAATTTGAAATTCAAGAAGGCTATTTAATATGGAAGCGAATGAACAGACTGTTATCAAATGTTCAGCCCAATAAAATTGAAGATTATAGAAAGAATAAAGATGACTGAATTCGCAATCTTCTGCCTATTTATAGCCTTTGTTATGTTTTTCTTCCGTGGCACTCGCTAAAGCACCACATCGTCTTTTATAACTTCCACTGAGTACCCTAAAAGCTTGATCTTTTGAATGTCCTCTCTTGTGAGAGTCTTTTGTTTTACAAGCCGCGCAAACCCCTTGGCTTTCTCGCACAAGGGATAGATCTTCTCTTTTCCAAACACTGTTTGAATCGATACTTGGATGATCATGGCTCCCCCGTAGCTTTTTTAAGAACTGCCTCAATCTTTTGATAAGTTTTGTTTTCAGATACTAGTTCTGTAGATTCGTTTTCTTCTAAGACTCTTGAGATAAACGTTTTAGCTTCTTTTAAAGCTTCGTACATTTCTGGTGCTGAAGCGATAAGATGTTGGTTGGCCATTATACCTTCATCTGAATGACCCGAGACAACGACAACAACAGGGAAGTCTTTATCACCATCAACACAAATTCTTGGCGCTGATTCGCCTGGCATTATTTTCCACGGACCTTTAGTAAAACTCATAAACACTCTCCTTTTTAGTTCTGTTCATATTACATGTTCTGTATAAAAATAATGCACACAATATGCCAAGCCTAAGTTGTTGAAATCACTCAAAACCATTTTTATTTATATGTAAAATATGTAACGAGTTCATCCAATGATCGGCTCAGTGGTTTTTATGCTGTACGCTTAATAATTAAGCATGCTATGTATACATTTACACGGTCCATACAAATTTATTTTAACAAATATTATTTCATTGTACATTAACCAAACTGTGTTTTAATTGTGAATGAACAAGGAGACTTAAATGGCAAAAGTTAAGAAAGTAAAATTATCAAAAGAAAATAAAGAAGGGTTTAAGTTAAAAACACTCACTTATAGAAGCTTAAAAAATACCGGTAATTATGAGAATGAAACATTAGAAGCAACAATCGATATTGCTGATTCCGATGATTATGAGATTCAGTTTTTAAAATTAAAGCACTGGGTTGATAAACAAATTTGTAATTGCTAACGAAGGAGCTAAAATGTCTGAGAAAACGCCAAAAGAACTATTGCAGTTACTAAGAAGGCCATTTGAACCACACCATATTAGTAAGCTTCCAAAACCAACCAAGCAACAAACTGAAGAAATTAAAGCAGATTACAAAAAAGGAATACGGTGCGAAGACTGTGGTGGCTGGCATCACCCGAAAGTTGTTCATTTAGACTACGTAGGACATGCCGCTCTTACAGACAGACTCTTGGAGTGTGATATACATTGGTATTGGGAGCCTCTGGCTTTGGATGAATTTGGTTTACCAAGATTTGATAAAAGTGGTGGACTATGGATTAAGCTTACAGTTTGTGGCATGAGCCGAATTGGTTATGGTAACGCAGAAACATCAGGGAACAAAGACAATGGATCTCGAGAAAAAGAGATCATCGGGGATGCTTTAAGAAATGCTGCCATGAGATTTGGAGCTGCCCTAGATTTATGGCACAAAGGCGACTTACATAAAGATAAGTCGGAAGATCAAGACTCTGCGCCGCTAGACATATCAGACAAACCATTTGATCTAAGCAATGAAGAAACGATTGATCAAGAGTTAGAGAAGGTGGCTAAAAGCATCCCAAATCGTGCCACAGAATATCTAGCAAACAACGAAGCTCTAAACCGCACCATTCGTTATGGTACAAAATTCGCTGATAAAAAGTTCAAAGACGTTCCCCTAGAGATTTTAACTAAGATGTATACGGATGCTAAGAAAAAAAGCACAGAACCGCTTGCTAAATCGTTTATTAAAAACTATGAAGAATTCGTGACCGTATCAAACAACATGGAAAAGTAAATGAGTGATTTAGTTAAAAAACCAACACTTTTGGACGTAATGGATCAAGCCCGTTACTTGAACCAAAAGCTTTTGGAAAACTTAAATCAGCTTACACCCGAGCTTGCACAAGAAATGGAGCTCACCATTAAAAACTTTTCTAGCAAAGCCGATGGTTATGGTTATAGCATTAAAGAATGTAAAAACTATTTATCTGGTATTGATGAAATGGAAACTGAGCTCGCTAAAAGAAAAAAGGCAGCCCTTGCTACATTGGACTTTTTAACGAACAACTTTAAGCTCGCAATGGAGGTTTTTGATACAACCCTTGTGGCAGGTCAATATTGTGAGCTAGTTCTGCAAAACGCCAAAGAATCTGTTATCATTGAAAATGAAGCTTTAATTCCCGATGAGTTTAAAGAAATTGTTACGCAAACCAAAGTCTTAAAAGATGCCATTTATTGTCACATTAAAAACGGCGGGACTGTGGCCGGCGCAACACTTCAAGCAAACACTTTTTTAAAAGTAAAATATGGACCGCAACGAACTCTAAAGGATGTCTCATCGTCATGATGACATTGTTATTTTTCATAGCCCTTGTCGGAGCTCTCTATGCCGGATTACTAGCTCACAGTAAATAAGGTCCTGTTTAGTAATTTTATTGTTGATAACTGTTCTCATTTGTACTATTGTGTCGATGTGATTATAGATTTCCTTTCTTTCAAAAGAATGCGAACTCTAAAGCTTGTCTCAGACAGGCCCCAATTGGCTCACCCTGCGCACTTAGATCCAAACCCAAGTAAATACCTAATTTGCTCTCATTGTGGCTTTAAAACTGATCTACCAGCCAAAATCAGTACCTTAAACATGGAATGTTCTAATTGCTTGAACTGTTTTGGTTTAGAGATAAAATCGTATCGATGGATCAGGCAGGCTTACTAGAATTTACAAAGCAGTTTCAAACCTATGCAGGGCTTATCCTTGTTGCAAACCTTGGAACCATCTGTTCTCTAATATTCGTAGGGTTTAAGGCTACCTGGTACTTAAGTAAGCTTGATTCTCGCGTAGAACATGCTCAAGACACCAGCAATCGCGCTCATCAACGTATAGACAAAATAGAAGATAAGATTTAGCGACTGTTTGAAATAATCAAAGTCGTAGCAATCCCTGATAGAATCACACCTGTTGCAAAGCTCATCCAATCAAACATCGGCATCTCACACTCACAATCCGTGTTTTTAAGATATTCAAGTGTCTTTTCACAAACTAAATAGGATCGATACTGAGATTCCGGAACCAACACGCTTGTAGTTTTAGCAGTAAATGTCTGCCCCTGTTCAATCACATATTCCGGTAAAAACTTAGTCTTTTCGTTTGCGCTCACGGTTATGCTGATCGACAAGATCATTAAGAGGCTTAGTTTCAATATTGTCATTGATATTTTTAAGAGCTTCATCTTTTGCCTTCTTTTGCAGTGATTTAATTCTAAGCTTATCGATATATCCTCTAAATAAAAAGAAAATCCCTACAACAATAATCAAAAGATCTTTTAAATCAAGATTGAGTGGCATCGTATTTCTTCTGTAAAACGTTTAAACCCGTATATAAAGATCCAGCCCCAGCAATAGCCAAAAGAACCGTAATGGTCACTTCATCCCCAACTTGCGAGTACTTATAAATCAGTGGCAAAATAATCATTAGTAAAACTTGTAAGATCGTTACGATAAACTTTCTAGACATCCATTTTGTGGTCATTAAAACCCCCTTGAGAGTCCTTCAAACTCTTTTTTAAACTGTTTTACTAAATCTACATATTCTTGGTTTGCATATTTTCCGTCAGCACGTCGTCTTGGACTTCCCTGATTATAAGCCGATATAGCATTATCTTCCGTTCCCAACGCTTTTAGAAACTTTGATAAATGCTTACAACCGATGGTTAAGTTAACGTCTGGGATCAGCAGCTCAATGAAACTCCCCCGGTGACCATTTTCACGAGCTACTGATCCCATGACCTGCATCAAACCCCAACTATGTGACTGTAAAGACTTTTCGGTATTCATTGTGACTTTATTAAGTTTTGCAAACATCTCGATTTGAGATTGAGGCGTTAAGTAACGCCAATTATGTTCTTCTTTCATCGCAAGAACATTAAACGTGGATTCTTTTTTAACAATCGCAAGGATTAGATACGGATCTATGGAAAATTCTTTAGCTTTTTGAAATACGAGCTCTTTTATCTCTTCATTTGAAATACTAAAGATTTCTTTGTTCATCTTTTCCGACCCTTCCTAGGCCTGTCTCTTCATTAAATTGATCCCCAAGTTTTGTGTCAGTGAGTTTTAAACGTCTCTGTCTTAAAACATCACTCAAACTCTTAGGTTCATAATTAATTTTGAGATTATATTGTGAGCTATCCGTGCTCGCAAAGTTTGCTTTATTTTGGTTATTTACATCATTCATTGTTAAATCCCCCGCTACGTCTGATACGGTCTATCACATTCCCTGTTAATTCTGGTTTTTGTAAGCCAAAATCAAGAGCATTTTTTAACAATCCGGTTGGCAATACAGTTGGATCTTTTTCTGCAAGTCTTGTCGCTGCATTTAAACCGCCTGCAACAATTCCTGGTGCGTACTTTCTTCCATATTTTGATCCAACGCCTGATAATAATCCTAAGCCCACAGATTTTGTAAGACCTTCCGGTGAAACATCACCTTGAACCACGTTGCCAGCCAAACCTAGACCTAAACCACCAAGCGCCGCTTGACGATCTAACAGACCCATTGCAGCCTTAGTTTCTTCTCGTGCAAACTTCTTTTGTGCAATCTCATGAACTTGGGATGCACCAGAGAATCTTTTATTGGCTTCTTTTAAAGCCTTCAACTCATCTCCGCCGACAACTTTATCTAAAGCTTCAATTCGTCCTTCAATTTTCTTTTGCACAAAATCACGATATTTTCTCAAAGTCTTTTGTACAAGTGGAGCGTCTTTTACGGACTGATCAAAGTTGATTAAATCATCTACCGATTTTCGATGTTGATATAAATCTGTAATGTTTGGATTGTCTCCAAGCTCAGCTAAAGATTCTAACTCTGTATTTACAGCACTTAAAGCACGTTTTCCTCCGGCCATGCCTTTTAATTCTGCTTGAAACTTGTTGCCAAGTTCCGATGCCATTTGAGGTGCTGATAAATGAGACTCTGCAAGCGTCTTCACTTGATCTGGTTTTAAACTTTGTATGAACTTTGGATCATCAAGCTTTTTTTGTACATTAGAATAAATATTACCAATTCTTGGACCCTCTTGTTTTAAAATACTTTGTGATCCCTGATAGACATCTTCAAAGGTTTTTCCAGCGCCAGTTAGCCCCTCGTCTTTTAAAAACTTTGCAATCTTTGGAACTTCGTTTTTCTTCAAAATCTTATCAAGCTGTCCTGTATTCACACCGGCTTGTACAACTGCCGCTGTATCTGCAGCCTTTTTTAATGCTGGAGCCTTATTGATCCATTTTCCGGCTACTTTTGATAAACCTTCACCCAAACCTTGTGCTGCAGCACCAGTCGTTCCACCAATTAGACCTTGTTGTAAGCGTTCTTCTATTTGTGGACCAGAAACTTTTCCTTCAACGTCACCAGGATTATAAGCAGCCCCACTAATAGCGCCACCCAAAGCAGCTCTTCCCAGCTTTGCACCAACGCCTGCCCCTTTAATAAGCCCTGCTCCAGGCGTCGGCGTAAGAACCGTACCTGCAACCTGACCTGCACCATAATACCCAGGCGCTTGTTTTTGTTTTGCAACATCCGCTCTAATATTTTCATCACGTCTTTGTACATAATCTTTATTTGATGGCTCAACATCTTTTCCTGTAAAAAAAGAGAAAATCTTATCTGTGACTGGCTCAACCGCCGCTTGAATGTGTGGCAAATAACCTAAAGTTCCGGCTTGTCCAAACCCTTGCAACGCACTTTCTGCTTTTTGACCAACTGTTGCTGGAGCTTGTGGTGCTGGTGCATCTGGAAGATCATCCCAATTAAATCCAACAGGCTCAGCCTTTGGACTATTCATTGCTACTTTTTTATTTGCAACGGGAGCGTCTGGTAAATCGTCCCAGTTAAATGTGTTTGCCATTATTTAAGCCTTCCACCATTTTGTAAAGCCTGTTGAACCATGGATTCTGGAATCATTTTTTCTCTTCCGTTTGGAGCAATTACTGTAACCATTTTTGGAGCCGCAGCCGGTTGTACATTTGTGTCAGGGCTTCCAGGCAATAACCCTCTTCCAGCTTCATTATTTAAATTCTTGATAGCTTGAATTCTGTTTAATCTTTTTTGCTCTACAACTTCCGGCGTATCGCCTGGTCTTGGAAAGTATTGAACTTCTGCAGCGGCACGCTCTTCTTTTCCAATCGCAGCCCCAGATTCACGTCTCAATTGAGCGTTGATAAAGTTGTTCTCAGCTTGAGTTTGTTTTCCATATTCTGTTGTTTTAACTGCTGGAGCAATACTGCCTAAAAGTCCTCTTGCGGATTCTGTTAAAGTCGCACGATCATAACCTTGCTTTGTAAGGTCGCCAAAAACATCTTCAGCTTGTTGTAGGCGTGAGGCATAACTTAAAGCTTTTCTTTCATCAGGCGTACCTTTTGCTTTTTCGTCAAGATTAGCGCGAGCTGTTGCTGCGGCCAATTGCTTGGTACCAAAAGGATCTGCATTTAATTTATCTTTTTGCATTTGTAAATAAGTTTTGTCGTACCCATTATCAATAACATTGCCTGCTTCATCAAAATCAATCACACGACCATGATTTGCAGCCTCTTGCTTTAATTTTTGTCTATCAAAGGCTTGATCTTGTTTTCGTTTTTCTTTTGCCGCAGCCAACTCATCTTGTTTTTCTCGTTCTTTTGCTCCAAGAGCTTCAAGTTGTGCCGATCGATCTTGATACGATCCAACCGCTGAATTTAAACCTTGTAACAATCCTAAATAGGGATCAACACCCGCCATAAAAACCTCTCTTTATAATAAACCACTACCTAAAAGTTGACCGGCTCCAGATCCAACAGCTGCGCCTGCAGGGCCACCCGCCACACCACCTAGTGCTGCGCCACCTAAACCAAAAATTGCAGCATTACGAGCATTCTTTTTTGCAACCTCAGCATTATATTCCTCTTGCTTAGCTTGAGCTTTTGCCATCTCATCACGAACTCTAGAATCTGCTAAGTTTCCATAAGTTTGCATACGCTTTGCGGTCTCATCTGTAAGTGATCGATCAAAATCACCAACAGCGTTACCAACTGTTTGATTGTAATTGCCTGCAATTTTTCTATTTAGACCAGATACACCTGGAGTCATCTTTTGTTGAATGCCCGCGCTATTAAGAGTGCTTAAGTAGCGATTTCTTAAAGCATCGGGATTGTTGTTAAAAGTATCGGCCTCTCTAATCAACGCCTGATTTACTGGATCTTCAGCCGCTTGTTGACTTGCGACTTGCGCGTTTTGTTTATCAACCTGTGCTTGTTGCGATCTTTTTGTTACATCTCGCATAACATTAGTTAAAAAAGTAGACATTATGTACCCCCGTAAGTAAATGATTTGCCAGCGTTCAGATTTGCAGTGCCCTTACCAACGCCTGATCCAATTTGTTGAGCCGCACTTCCCATAATCGCATTTGCAGCCGCTTGTCGTTGTGCTGTTAATTGATCAAGTGCAGATTGTTGACGAGTGTTTGCCTCTTGTACGTTTGCTAAACTAAATAATGGATCTGTTTCATAGGCAGAAGCTTGGTTATAAGCGTCTTTTACAACATTGCCTCGAGCATTCGTTAAAGCCGCAGCTCTATCTGCCGCTAACTGTCCTTTTTGAAGTCTTGCTTCGCCGGACTTAAACATTCCACGAGAATTTAAATCTCCAGCTAATGACTTTTTTTGCTGATCATAAGAGCGATCAATCCCAGCTTTTTGTGATCCATATTGTCCTTCAATGTAGTCCGGAAGATTGTCACTGAAGCGTTTTGCAGCCGCAAGTCTTGCCCCAATGATATTCCCTTGTAGAGTCTGAGCTCCATTTAATCCTTCAAAGGTAGGTTGCGCTGGCATTTGACTCATAGAGTTTCCGACTCTATCACCCACAACATATCCAGCGGGCCCCAAAGCTGCAGCTCCACCAATTGTTGCAATTGATTTTATCGGATTGTCAAAAGGATGCGTGATAGTATTTCCTATACTTCGAATGGCACCGCCTAAGCTTAAACCCATATTTTCTCCTTAAAATATCAATAAACGTGCTGACCCATTTTGTGTCGCGTTTATATAAATTGTAATCTTAGTATTCTTTGTCGTGCTATCATAAAGTGACTGATTCGCTACACCAGACCCTATTAAAATGTAGTTACTTGCCACATATCCTAGATCATGTTGAATGGCGTTTTCTCCAACAACAAGACTCTGCGTCACTAAAGCACATCTCACATTATCGCCAAAAATGATCCCTCGGTTTAGAATGTCGTAGTAGTTTTTAAGAATCAAAGACAGTTGTGATTTAAACTGCTTTTCATCCATTTCTCGATCCATATTCCAAAAGTTATTCGGATTCATACAGACCTCAAGTATCTAGATACGATTGTGTAACCGTTAATTTGCACTGGCTCCGTAGATTTAATAATCCCCTCAACACTCATAGATTTTGCGCTGATTCCATAATCAATACGGCTTTGGAACATTGTTAATCCCATCGTGCGGCTTAAGAAAATGCTACTTCCATAGTCTGGATAAAAGTTGAGAGTTAAGCCTAAACTTGCTGACGCTAAATTGTTGTTAATGAATAAACGTCTCCACAACTCTTGTGTTGAGTCACCTAAACGCTTATGGAATCTTGTTTGGAAGACTAATGTCATTCCAAAGCCATCATCTGTGGATAAGCTTTCACCGAATCTAAAGAACTTTGGTATTAAGCTTTGGTTTTGACCAAAATACATCACTTCATCTTGGTTTGGAGTGCCCTTTAGAGCCATCGCCGACACTTTGTAGAAGTCATCGTAAATGGTCCACTCGTTTGAAACATAATCAAACACAAAGGCCTTATACGTTGCTGTAATTCGATCTCTTAAGATAAACCACACCTGATGGTACTTTTTAGCATGGAAGGCCCAAGAATCTTCAAAGTCACATTTATTTAAAGAGTTTTCCACAGGGTAGGACACAATATAGGTGTTTGATCCGTTGAATTCTGCAATCCCCTCTTCATCTAAAAACCATAACTTATCTTCAAACTGCACAATACAGCGGTTATTCATACAACCGTATTCTAAATTCACATCTTGTAAGGATAAAGTTTCAGGACTAGCGCCCGTAACTTGGTGAATAGATTTTCTCTTAAAGATCAAAAGAGCATTTTGAAACACATACATCGCTCGGATGTAGTCACCATTATTTGTACGAACAGGGAACTGATATTCCGGCTCTACAATCTCTGGCTCTCCGATTGCTGAGTGAAAGACTGTCGATTTTCCACTTTGTAATTTGTCCTCTTCATCGAGCACATATTCAAAGCCCGACATAAACATCATGTTGTTATAAATCTCAAGATACTTTGGAAAAAGTCCTGAGCCTAAAGAGAAACTTAAGAAGTTTGATCTATTTAAAACAGAAGTCACAGGAGGATTCACGGCAAAGAAGTTTGGAAACTCAGCCATGTAAGTTGTCACACCGCCAATAGTTGTTAAGAAAAATGGAACTGGTGATGCGCCCTCTTGCGATAAAAGCTGTGATCCCGTACTAATTGGATAAATACCTGCACTAAAATTCACACCACTATTTTTATAAGGTAAAACATACGATGCCCCATAGCCTGGTGGAATCGTAAAGCCCCACACTCGCCATAAACCACTACTTGCACCAACCGTTGTCACACCTGGTGTGTAATAACCAAGACCACCCTGATAAACCACATCAAGCGCTGGACCCACAATCCCTCGATCATTTACTAAGGCTAGAGTGAAAATGTACTTTCCAGTTGTAACGTTATATTCAGGAATCAATCCAAGTGGTGGTGAAAAGGACGTATTAAATGTGGCGTTTGGAATAAACCCGCCGGCATCAGTAACGTATGGTAAATTTAAATCAACGCTGTAAGATCCTGAAAATCTTGCAAACTGAGTCCCGTTAGCAAAGTAAAGATTATCCTCATACACTTCAAAATCGAGCTGCAAACTTGGTCCAAGTGGTGAAAAAATTGCCTGATGTCCATCCAATGAATAAAGCGTCGGACCTGAATCATAAATAACATAACTCTGACCCGTAGACTTTGCGTATTCAAATAAAGACCCCGGATAAATGGTCAAACCACTTCCCAAAGTCGCAAAGCCTGTATAACCAGGACGAGATCTCCAAGCTCCCGGTTTTTCAAAACAGTAATTACGAAGATTCAAGACCTGGTTTTCACCGGTCATGTACTCAGAGGCTTTTTGATTTATGCCCCCGATATTCATATACTGTTCGACTTTTAGCAGTGGATATTCTTCAGCCATTTAATCACCAAATAAAGTCGGTATCGTCGGCAACGGTTTGAACTACCGTGCGCGGCATATCGATGTTTCGTTGTTCTGCATCTCGCTTCAATTGCTTCTCATAGTAATCTTTTTTATCAACAAGCATCTGTGACACTCGACCATCACGAGTTAAACATGTGATCGCAGCTAAAACTGCCCCGTAATCTTGATACTCATCTGGAATGTCAGGCACATCCGTATCTTGAACCATGTCGGCAATTCGATAGGTGTAATTCATGCGCATGGTTTTTTGAACCGACGGCACAGGACGGATCGTTAAAGAGTTGTTGGTAAAATAATAAACTGTCGGATAACCGTTATTGTAATTAGCGTTATTCACAGCATTTTGTTGGTTTCTTGTAATTTTTGAAAGTTGGTTTGTAACTTCAGTTTGAGGAGTTCCCGGAACTACCACGATGTCCAAACGATTGAGCTTTTTAAAATCAGCCGGCAATTGGTAATCGATTTGGTTTGGAAAGATGGTAGTTTCTACACATTTAATCCATTGATCTTCAAACGCTTGCAGCATGATTTTTTGTACTTCATACATGGCAAGATTGATGTAGCGATTTACATCTGACACCGTAAAATAGCCGTTATCTACGTCATCTACGTAGCCTGAAACCAGTTGTCTTAATTCTAAAAACGTCATGTTAACACTCCTCTATTCCTTCAGTGGAATATGGTATCCAAACCGTTGGCGAAACCGTTACCGATCCACCGCCACTATCAACTAAAGCCCAAATCGTAGTCGTTGCCCCAGGATAAGTGGATAAAGTCCAAGTTGTCAGTGTTGCGTACTCTGAGCATTGACACCCTTCATACCAAATGTTCTGACAACCCCAAATCAATCCATATGTTAAAAGCCCTAAGCCATCAATTGCGTCCCATTCTGTAAGCCCTTTCGTTTCAAGGGCCATTCCTTTAACGGTGACATCAAACTGTGGCTTTGCCATCTATAACCCTAACTCTTGCACAGAGGTTGGTCCTTTGTGCGAGAAGATCATCATGTCAGATGAAAGAAGCTCTGGTTTTAAATCCATGATCTCCATGAAATGATCGGCAACACCTTCCCATGAATAATCTAGCTCTCCCATGTCCACTTTTTCCCATTTCTTCAAATTGTAGCAATCGATCACAAGATCTGCCCAGGCCTGTTTTTCATCAGGAGTTCCGGCATCTAAAAACACTAAATCTGCCATGTCTTTATCGCTAAATGGTCTGACCGTATTTTTCAAGGCCCCGATTTCACGTACAATTGGATACACTCCAGCCGAGATCGCTTCTAAAACTGTAATACAGTACGTTTCAATGAAGTTTGCTGGATATAACCACATGCTGGCCTCAAGCATTTCTTCTGCAAGCTTTTTTTGCTCCACATTGCCATGGTATTTTACCCATGGTCTTTCACTCATTTTCTTCTCTAGATCTAGAGCCATTTGTTGGTACGGACCTGGATACTTTTTCATGTTTTCCATGCCGTAATAAACATGCAGTTCAAAATCGACACCTGATTTCTCACGAGCCAGTTGAACAATGTCCATCACACGGTCTAGTCCTCGATCTGGAGACGACGGCCATACGATCTTGGTTGGAATCTTCGTCTTTTTATTCTGAAATCTGGACGCATTAACGCCGTTTCTTGAGACAACAATTTTATCTTCACTAATACCTTGCTGGACTTGAACGTAATTTCGGTGAAAATCGGATAAACAAATGATTTTTTCATAGATGTCGGATCTCTCTGCACCTGGTGTTGTTAAATCATGGCACCACAAGTAAGTTGGAGCATCTGTGAGCTTCACGTTATGTCTCCAAGCAATATGGACCTCTGGTTTTCTGCCACAGAAGTAATCCCACATTTGATTTGCTGGCTTATACACAACACCTTCTGGTGATACGTATTCTTTTTCACGTGTGTTGAAAACAATCACAGGTTTTTGAGTCTTAGTTCTAAGATACTTTGCGACCTCAACCAAAGCCGTCTCTGATCCACCAATACCACGTTCGCTATATACATGATCATCAAACTCATAAGGATGAGAATTAGGAATGCAAGAAATGACAATTTCATTCGTTTCAACCTTGTTCGGATTTTGTCCTTTTGTAACAGTCTCTTTTACTGTTAAAAGCTGAGTTAAAATCTTTTCGCTGTCAGGATGTTTGTATAACTCAAACGCACGCTTCACTTCTAAAATCGCACCATCTAAATCACCTTTTGCGTGCTTTAAAATGGACAATTTATTAGCCGGTACAAACGTATAAGCTGGAACGTTGGTAAATAAGAATGTTGCAGCATTGGCTTGTGCAATTGAGCAAGACTTTGCAGCCTCAAGAAATGGAATACCGTTCATTGGCTGATCTAATAACTCAAAACAATCTGCAATCAAACAATGAAATTCAGCACGTTGCGGAGCTAAAGCCAAAGCTTGAAGTCCAAGTGATAAAGATTTTGCAATAAGGTTTTTATCTTGCTCATGAGAAGGTTTATGCGCTTGTTCTGCAAAAAATCTCTGGATGCTTGCTCTAATTAAATATTCAAACGTTAAAATTCGATCATGACCTTGCAGATCTTTGTTATCCACAATTTGATCAAGCCATACGTAAGCCTCTTGAAAGCGTTGTTTATCAAAGAGCTCTTTTCCGTAGTAAAACTTCAGTCGAACCGGTAATTCGTTGCCTTTTTTAACATAAGCTTCAAGCATTGATACGTTTCTACTAAAATCTTTTTCATAATCTTCCTTTGTACGTTTGTGATGGACTTGCCATGTTGAAATGGCTTGAGCCGCAATGTGCTGATCAGGACTTGGGATCATTCCTTCATGGATAAAATATTGCCAGTCAAACTTCTTAGTCGTTTTAATCACACGCTCTCTTAAGAACGTACAGTTTGGATTCCCGTGCTCATCAAAGCCATAGTAATACGGAACCATCCAGAAATCGCCAAGCATCATGACATGATCGCGCCATCTCTTAAATGCTTCCTTATCTGACAATACATCATCTAAATCCATCCACATGACGTAATCAGTTGTGACGCCTTTCATGGAATGGTTTCTTGCAGCTGCAAAATCATCACACCATTCAAAGGTTTTTAAAATGATGGGAGTATTGGCAATGTTAGAACCTGTATCCATCCATTTGATTTGGTGTTCTCTGATGTACTCGATACTCCCATCGGTAGATCCAGTATCTGTTAAATGTATTTCATCAAAGCACCCTTCAACTGATCTCAACAATTGTGGAAGGTTTTTGATTTCGTCTTTCAGAATGCAACACAATGCAATCGTTGGGCGGCTATATTGTGTTGTGGTTGTAGGTTGGCTCACTGTTTTCCCCTTTACTTTTTATGACTTCGTAACTTGTGACGAAGTGTTGGTTAAAGTTTTCTCAGCAAGTAGAGTATTCCCGCGAGACGAAATATCCCAAATGCCGGTATTTTTATTAAATGTTTGGTTCCCCTCATTAAATTCTTGGAGACGCTTCAAGTATCCAAAAACGTCTGGTGGATTGACTAAGTTCGTTCCAATCACAGACATAGTAGTGCCTAGTTTTAAGTTGATTTCATCAATCGCTGCAGCGTTTAATGACACATTCACGATGATCCCTGAAACGTTGACGGCAATCGTTGCAGTCTGAGCTAAAATTGTGAGAGCTGCCGCATAAACAGACGCACCATTTGCAGTAAGACTTGTTGCTTGGTTATTGATGATTCCACTTAAAGCATAGAGAGATAAGTTTTGGTTAAAGATCAGTGTTTCACCGGCAAGTAATGTATTACCTTGAGCAATTTGTGATGAGTTTAAAGCAATGTTTGAATTGCCTAAAGCGACACTTGTTGTGCCTAGAGCAAAGTTTGTGGTTCCAAGCGCTACATTCGTAGTGCCTAATGCTATGTTTGTATTGCCAAGGGCTGTTAATGTCTGAGCTTGTTGATCGACTTGTTGAATTGGATCTAAAAATCCACTTAAATATCTTAAAGTACTGTCTGTAACTGCCGCGCCGCCATCTGCTAGAAAATAAACTGGTAACGTCAACCCTGGGTTATATTCGAATGTATAAAGACCAACCGTTGGAATGGGCTTTGTGATTCCAGGTGCCGCAAGAGTCGTTCCACCAATTTGAAAGAATGTGACAAGTGTCGGTGCTAGTGAAATAGAAGGTGTCACTCTTGGATCTGCGTTTGTAAAAATAAGTCCATATACTTTAGACATTAGAATGCACCCAGTGTTGTATTGTTATATTCGGTCAGGATAAATCTATTAATAAAAGAAAGAGTGTTGGTTCCATAAACAGTTCCAGTTCCGCTAAGCGTAAGCGATGCAGTAAGAGTTGTGGATAATGCTGTAAATATGGATTCTGCTGAAACACACGGAGTGTCTCCATTTAGTGGAGCAGAATAAGCGCGCAATATGATCGTCGCACCATTTACATATGTGAAATTAACGACATTACCACTAGTGGCTAGATGTGAAAAGTTAGCAGAAATGCTATAAAGCTTTCCAACTGTTAAGGGTGCAAAACCAATGAGTGTAATGTTTGCATTATTTGCAGTAATATCAACAGCAAAAGATTTTGACTGTACAAGATCTGGTGCAACCGATGCGCCACCACTGCTACTTCCACCGCCACCCGGCTGAAACAAAGTAAAATTACCATTTACGCCCATTTTAAATTCCTTTTTTCAAGATGAGCGCACGAGAGCCATCATTTAAGTTTTATGGAGAGAAGTAACGCTTCATCCATTGAATGAGTGTTTTCCACAAAACTCTAAGCCCCCGTGCTAACTCAAATGGCAATGACCAACCTTAGTCAGAGCCGCCCACACTTAGATTAAATTAAACACCAAAAGTAGTTTTGATGTCTTGAGTAGCTGTTAAAACAACAGAACCAATCAATTGCGCTGCCGCAGTGTTTGCTCCAGTTGATACTAACAATAACAAGTCATTAGCTTGCAATTGAGAAAGTGAAGATCCAGAGTTAAACGTAGCGCTTACTCCAGAACCACTTAATCCATATGCTCCAGCTAAAGTTACAGCTGATCCCGGAGTGATTGAAGTCACACCAGCAGATGTCCATCTTTGGATTACCAAGTTATAAACTGGTGCTCCAGATAAGCCTAAGCCTGTTAATGCGATTTTTTGCAATACAGATGGAGCATAAATATACGCCACTGCAACTGTCGCACCCGTTGCTACTGCATTTTCCTTAAATTCTTCTACATAATTTTGCTGAGATAAATCTAAATCTCTATTACAAATTGCCATGTTAAAAACTCCTTTTAAGCTTTTGTTCTTTTGTCATACTGATAACGCTTGTCTGCCGCTTTCATATCGATATTTGCCGTATTGATATCAGAAAATTGTCTCTGAAACTGACGGTAGTTATCACTGAAAAAAGCTTCTGCGTTATTACTAAAATCTCTCTCTTTTGACGCTTGAACTTTCTCGTTATGATCACGCACTTCGCTCAAAACATCACGGTTCCAAGAATCGATTTCTTGTAATCTTTTGATCACATTACTTGCGCTCCATGGAACCGGCTGACCTTGCATTGACCAATCATCAGTCAACGCTAGAATCAAAAAATCCTCACGTGTGGGATGAAAGACATATGATTTGTCATCAATACGCGTAGCTTTCATGTGGATAAATT
>Ga0164309_10000190_pt1 | contig 37784 bp, 26 predicted proteins | sample Whisoiple_247_MG_FD_109984 | JGI IMG/M metagenome (GOLD analysis project Ga0164309, IMG submission 109984) | Soil microbial communities amended with fresh organic matter from upstate New York, USA - Whitman soil sample_247_MG | ecosystem: Environmental > Terrestrial > Soil > Unclassified >... | reverse complement strand
GGGTCGAACGGGGAGAGGGGGTTCAGCTCGAGGTGCAGGTTCCGGTCCTCTGCGCTCGCTCCGATCGCGAAGGTTGCGCCGTGGATCGGATAGACTCCGCCATGAAAGAGGGGCTGATCGGCGCAGTCGAGGTCTTCACAGAGAAAACCGGCCTCTGCCGTGGCGGGCACGTCTGGCTCTCCGTCGCCGACGTAGAACTCGGCGGAGAGGTCGCTGCGAATCGTCAGGGTCGCGGCGCCCTCGGCCGCGATGCGGCCCTTCCAGACCGTGCCAGCGAAGATGCCGATGTCATTGGGGCTCGTCCGCCACCTGTCGTAGGTGGCTCGCTGATCGGCGTCTTGTGTCTCGCAGCCGGGGGCGCTGTCGGTTTCTTCTTCCAGGCAGCCAGCGCAGTCCGCCACAATCGCCGCCACGCCGACCACGGCATCCGGCGCGCACGCACAGAGCAGTCCTGCGATCCCGAGACCGGTGGCGAGCGGTTTCATCGCTGGGGCAGCACGGCGCCAGCGCAGGAATTCTCCAGACGCTCCGTGTAGACCGAGGCCAGGCCCTGGGCCGTGAGTCGCCGGGCGACGCGCTCGGCCGATGCGACGTCTCCAATCTGGCAGTGGGCGAGCACCTGGGTCACTCCACGTTCCGACAGGAGCGCTCCGCCGGGCTGGATGGAATCGAGCTCGGTCATGAGCCCCAGCGCGAGGGCGCCGTTGCCTTGGCGGAGGGCGGATTGAGCGCGCTTGAGGTACTGCAGCTCCTCGTAGAAGGAGGGCTTCCCCGACTCCGCGCTGTGCTGGCTCGGGCCGGGCTCGCTCGCGCCGGGCTTGCTCGAGCTGGGCGCCCGAGGCTTCGCTGAGTTTTCGGGTAGTGCTGCGGGCGCCTGGGGTTCGTCGGGTGCGACTGGGGCATCGGCCGCGTCCGTCACCTGGCTCGGAGTGCCGACGGCACTGTTGGCCTTGCTGCTGACCATCACGGCCGCGCGCGGCGGCTCGTGCGCGTTTCGAGCGCCGCCCGCGCCGTAGCCAGCGGCGAACCCCAGAAGAGCGCCGCCCACCGCAGAAAGAGCGAGCGCGCGGAGCCCGAACGAGGCTTTGCTGGATTTCGCGAGCAGGCCGGAGCTCGAGAGCACGCCGGAGCTCGTCAGCGGAGCCGGAGGACTCGGGACCGGGCCCTCGTTCATGGACGGCGGAGTCGCCCAGCTCACGCCACTGATGGCCGCACCGAGGGTGCTGGCGGCGGCAACGCTCTGCCAGAGGCTGTCGACGCGCGCCTCGTCCGGCTTGAGCTCTTGCCGAGCCTCACGAAAAAGCTGGGCTTCCAGCTGATCCAGAGCCGTGTTGGGCTCGCCGCTCATGGCCCGCCCTCCAAGCGATGATGTCGCGCGAGTGCGGTCCGAAGCTCATCCCGGAGTAGTCGGACTCTGGAGTAGACCGTGTTCACGTTCAGCCCGAGCAAAGCGGCGACGTCGACGTGTGGCTGCCCTTCGAGCAAACACAGCACGAAGACGTCTCGCATGCCGTCCTCGAGCTGGCTGCAAAACTGCTCCACGAAGCGGGCCGCCTCCTTACCGGACAGGGCCTGCTCGGGACTTCCCGGGGACGCAACGCCCGAGGAAGCCAGGTGGGTATCCTCCAGACTGGCGAGCCGCGGCTGCCGGCGCGCCTTGGCGCGGTAGTTCGCGCCGACCCGGTGAGTGATCGCGTAGATCCAGGTGCTCAACTTGGATCGCCCCTCGAACTCGGCGAGTTTGTCGTGGACGACGAGGAAGACCTCCTGGGCAGCGTCATCGACCTGCTGGGGGGGGACCCCCATCGTCCTGAGCGCACGGCAGACCTGGTCGACGTGCTGCCGAAAGACCTGCTCGAAGACGGGGATGGGCTCCGGCGGCGCCATCCGGGGCAAGGGCTGGACGTGGGCGAGGGGGGGCACCGCAGTCTTAGTGTAGACGAACCAGCGGATCCTTCACCGAACCCTCAAGAAAAGACGAATTCCCAGGCCGCCAACGAGCGCGACGACGCTCGGCTGGTGCACCAGCGTCCCGTCGTCCAAGAGGAAGCGCGGGCGCGTCAGCGGGAAGGCCATATCGAGCGTCGCGAACGGCGAAAGCCAGGGTAAAATGGCGAGCTGGGCCTCTAGGCCTGCCGAGACGGCCGCCCACAGCTCGGTGGCGGAGGGCGGGTCGACGTGACCGGACGTCTGGCCCGCCTGGATCGTTCCGAGCTCAGCGGAGATGCACGGTCCCAGCCGGACCCTGGGACCGCCGAAGAGGTAACAGCCCCGGGCTCGAGCGGCGAGCAGTGAAAAGGCGATGGGGCCGGATGCTCCCGCGAGGCTTTCCTGAACCTCGGGGTAGAGCGCGCCGGACACGGCGAGGAACCAGTGCGGCCAGCTCACGGCGCCGTCGAGGGCCATCCCGCCGCGTGGGGAGGGGAATGTGCCGAGGTCGAGCTCCCCGCGTGCCCCGAAAGCCAGGTAGAGTGGGGTCTTTTCGCGCTTCACCGCTGCCTTGGGTGTGCGGTCGGGCTCGTCGGCCTCACTCGGAGGCAGCGGGGACATGGCCTGTGCGTCCACCGGGGCAGCGGCGTCGATCCCCTCAGCGGGAGTGAAATCCGGATTGACCGCCAGCACGACGGCGAGCGCGACGAAGTCCGCGGCGTCGCTGCAGCGTTCGACGGTGATGTGCCGCAAGCCCTCTCGGCCGTTGAGTCGCGCGCTCACGTGGACGTCCCAGCGACCGGAGTCGACCCACGAGAGACGAGCGCTGACCTCGAGCTGTGCGGAGGCGGGCAGCTCGCCTCCCAGCCACTCAACGATGCGATTTTCGATGTACTCCTGGGTCGGGCACTCCGGAGGCGGCGACCAACTGAGCCAGTTCGGTGGGAAGCCACTTGGGCGCTCGGTGGCGGCCGCGCTCCAGCTGTGCGTGAGGGCGAGCAGCGCGGAAAGGAGGAGGGCGATGAGCTGCCCGGGTTTCGGAGACGTCAGCATTTCGACCGCGGAAAAGTCGTTAGCATGCTAACAACTTTTCGGGCGCCACCTAGGCCGCCGGTCACGGAGCATGGCTCCCGACTATGACGACTGTCCGCATCGCCCTCGCCAATCTCCGTGTGCCGATGACGGCGCCGGAGTCCGTCCAGCTAGCGACCTCCGCGGTTCTTGAGGCCGGCGCGCGCGGTGCGCTCGTGATCTGCTTTCCGGAATGCTTCGTTCCCGGGTATCGCTGGCCGGGTGCGGCCGCGCCAGCGCCCGATCCCGTGTTCCTCGAGCGGGCGTGGAGGGACGTGGCGGCGGCCGCCCAGAAGGCCGGCATCACCGTCATTCTCGGGACGGAGCGAATGACCGAGCGAGGCCTTCAGATCACGGCTCTCGTCATCGACGCCGATGGCACGGTGGCCGGGTGGCAAGACAAGGGTCAGCTCGATCCGTCCGAGGAAGCCATCTATCCCGCGTTCGGGGCTGAGCGCCGGACCTTCACGGCGGGACCACTGACGTTCGGGGTGGTGATTTGCCACGAAGGCTGGAGATACCCGGAGACGGTTCGCTCGGCGGTGCGTCGGGGCGCGCACGTCGTGTTTCATCCGCACGCGCACGTTGCAGAACCCGGGAGCTATCGGCCCCGAACGTTCGCTGATCCCGCCAACACGTTCCACGAGAAGGCCATCTTGTGTCGTGCAGCGGAAAACACCTGCTACTTCGCCTCGGTGAACTGCGCGAGCGCGGGCTCCGGCACGACGTCGGCGGTCGCGCGTCCGGATGGCACCCTGCAGTGCTTTCAGCCTTACGGACAGGAGGGCCTGCTGCTCGCCGACCTGGATCTCAATGCCGCGACGGGCCTGCTCGCTTCGCGTCTTCGGACGACAACCCCCTAGCAGGGCGGAGTTGCTCCCTCGCTGCAGTGGCTCCACTATCGCCCGCATGAAGGTCATCGTCACGGGCGCGACGGGGATGGTCGGCGAGGGCGTCCTGCTCGAGTGCCTGGACAACCCTGCGGTCGAGAAGGTTCTCTCCGTGTCGCGGCGGTCGTGTGGCCACACCCACCCGAAGCTCGAGGAGTGCTTGGTGGCCGACTTCCGCGAAGTCGGCGCGGTGGAGGGCCGGCTCTCCGGCTACGACGCCTGCTTCTACTGCGCGGGCGTGAGCTCGGTCGGCATGACGGAAGCCGACTACACCGTGGTCAGCTACGACACACCCGTCGCCTTCGCGACGACGCTGGCGCGTCTGAACCCGAATCTCGTGTTCACCTACGTCACGGGCGCGAGCACCGATGGCAGCGAGCAGGGGCGCGTGATGTGGGCTCGCGTCAAAGGCAAAGCGGAGAACGCGCTCGCGAAGCTCCTGCCTGGCCGTGCCTACGCTTTCCGCCCAGGCCTGATGAAGCCCGTGGCAGGCCAGAAGAACCTCAAGCGCGCATACCGCGTGTTCTTACCCCTGCTTCCGCTCTTCAAGCTCTTCATGCCCGCGCTGACCCTGGGCGAAGTGGGTCGCGCCATGATCCGCTGCGTTGTAGCTGGCCCACCCGAGCACGTGCTCGAAGTGGCGGACATCAAGCGGCTCGGGACGAGCTGAGCGGTCTCAGCTGGCGAACAGAGCATCCTCTCTCGCTTCGTGACTCCGAAACTCGCCCATTGCGGTCAGTAGGTCGGCCATCGCTCGCTCGAACGAGACGTGCGCGGTTCCTTCCGAAAAATCCAAACAGCGCTGGAGCTGATCGACCGACGCCTCGAAGACTGCCTGCAAGTGTGGGTGCTCGCTATCGAGCTGTTCGAGCGCACGGATCAGCTCGTCGTTCGGGTTCTCCCGCAGGAGCAACGCTTTGGAGCCAGACTCGGCGGCAAAATGTGACGGCAAGACTCGCACGAACGCACGGAGCAAAGGAAGGACTCGCGCGACCGTCTCCTGGTTCGCCATTTGGGCGCACTGGCAAGCGCTGATGGCATCCTCGATGGCATCGAGCCGTCCCGTGAGCGCCCGGTGCTGGAGGATCAGCGAGAGACTCTCGAACCCGATGAGATCTGCTTCGAACGTCATGGCTGCCAGGAACAGGAAGCACGCAACGTGCCATCCCGGCGGCCTCGAAAACGTCGAGTGTCATCAGGGCAGCGGCGAGACATCCCGCAAGCCTTGCAGCCGGCGCAACTCGCCCGGCAGTTCCTGCGGGGGCTGGCGGACGGAGCCGATGAAGGCGGAGCTCCCGCCGCGAACGTGCTACGCCTCGCCGCCGGGGAGCCTGGTTTAGCGATGAAACACGGTGAGACGAAGCCGAGCCGCCTCGAGGTGTGGGGCGACTGCCTCCTGAACCAATTGTCGGCGCGGACCCGCAAGCGGCGGAAGCGTGAGGCGAGCAAGAAGCGCCGCGTCGTGCTGGGCCGGGACCCGTCCTAGAACGCTGCGGCAGAACGAGCCTGCCCAGTGGGCGCTGGGCACCTCAGGTAGCCGCGGCGCTCGGCGAGGCTCAGCACCTCTTCGGCTGCGGCGCGCTCGTCGCCCGACAGCGAGCTCAGGACCTCACGCGCATCGGCGTGGACGTGGAAGACCTTCTTCTTCCAGATGGGCTGGAGGAGGCGCGTCAAGATTCCGCGCTTGATCGCGGCGAGGAATCCCGTTCCTTCCATGATCACGTGATACGAGCTGCACGATTGGATCATCGTGCTCATGTTGGCGTCCAGGTACTTGCGCACGACCTCGTCAGGCGCGGGAGCGTCGGTCGGCACGCGCGTCACGTAGACGACGGGGTGTCCGGCCCGCGCGGCAACGCGCTTCATCGCCTCGTGGACTTGGTCGACGTCGTGCTTGCTGGGCGAGCCCCACAGGGCAAAGACGGCGCCGGATGAATCGATGATTTTGCATGTCATTTTTCTGGGCTCAATTGTACGTCGTTCGGGCGTTCAGGCCCGCGGTCGGGCGGCGATTCGTGGGGGTTGCAGCTGCGCTGTGTGCAAGCACCCCACCCAAGGCGGCTCGCTCCTGACCGTTGTTGCAGTCACACTACGCCTGGACCACGCTCGCTCTCGAAAGATCCATGAAGCTCGTCCCGACATCCCCGAGCTGGCTCCTCGCGATCGGGCTGATCGCGGCCTGCACATCGCAGTCGACGGATGGTGACCACGGCAGCGGTGGCGCTGGTGGGCAGGGCGGGACCCACAGCGGAGGCGTGAGCGGGAGCGGAGCCGCACCGAGTGGCGGCTCCGCGGGTGATGGAGGAGCCAGCGGTGGCGCAGAGACGGGTGGCTCCGGCGGAAGCAGTGGCGGCGGTGGAACGCCCCCGTCAGAGGGGAGCGATTTCGTGATGTGTTTTCCAGAGGGCGCGATGGCTCCGCTCAGCGGTCCTCTGCTGGCCGCAACGCCCAGCGGTTCGGTGCTGGTGCTCGGCTCGAGCGCCCCGCCCGAGCTCTTGCCTGAGTCGCCGGGGGTTCCCTTCCTGCTCGAGCTCTCGACCTCGGGCGAGGCCGTTCGCAGCTTTGCCTTCGTCGACGCACCTGGACCGGAGGTGATGACGGTGGCGGAGGACGGCTCGGTGTTCGTCGCGGGCCAGGCTGGGCCCGGGACCCTCGGTGAAGAGGCCATTCCCAGCGTCGAATCGGGCTACTACCTCGCGAAGCTTTCGCCAGCGTTCGAGGTGATGGCAGTCGCCGCCATCGAGCGCCCCTCCGTGCAGGTCAATGCGCTCCATGTGGATGCGGAGGGTGACTTGATCGTGGGCACGGCGGAGGCCGACTTCGAAGCGGGCAGCATGAAGCCGGCGGTCACCAAGTTCTCCGGCGAGACACTGGAGGAGGATTGGACCGACCTGTTCGAGCACGAGATCATGCCTGCCTTGATCTATGGCATGACGACGCTGCCCGACGGCCGCATCGTGGTGGCTGGCCTCTACTCGCGGACGCTGACGGTGGGATCGTTCGTGCTGGAGAAGGCAGTGGAAGGACAGGACGACGACTTCGCCTACGCCGGCTGGGTCGCGTGGCTCGCGCCGGATGACGGCGAGCCGCTGCTCGCCGAGACGTTCGGCGGTGCGGTGAGTGATTCGGTCGGCGACCTGGAGCTGACGAGCGCGGGCACCGTGCGGCTTCTGACCCTTCATTCGGGCGGCAGTCTGTCGCTCTTCGGTACGACCGTGGACCTCGGCGACTCCCCTGCGGCCGTGGTCGACATGAATCCCTCGGGCGCCCTCGAGCAAGCCGTCCCGTTCGGCGAGCCCGGCAAGGCCATTGTCGAGCTGGCTCTCGGTCATGAAGGGCAGACCTACGTCGCCGGTGGATATGGTAACCCGGTGGAGGATGTCACGACCCGGGGTGCGGAGCTGCGTCGCATCGAGGCCGACGGCACGGTCGGCCCGGTCCAGAGTTTCTCGACGGGCTACGCCGTGAGCGAGTTGGTGGTCGATGCCGCCGGGGGCGTGTGGATCAGCGGTGGCTGGGAGACACCGTTCGAATGGAACGCCCAGACGCACGAGCCCACCTCGCCGATGCCGGACGAACCTTGTCGGTTCGTGCTGCGCACCGCTTCCTTCTGACCGGGCTGGGGTCCGGTCGCTGAAATTCCGTCTGAGGCGGACGGCGTAGTCTATTCTTGCGAGCCCTCGCGAGCAGGCCACGGTCCCGTGTATGGTCCGCCCACCGGTGGCGCCGCGCGTTCACAACACCTTGAGTTATGCGGTCGCTGCGGCGAGCTTGCCGATCGCCATCAGCCTGGTGGACACCAAGCGCCTGGGGACGATCGCCACGGCGATCTGGGTGTTTCACTTCCTCCGGCGAACGGTGGAGTCGCTCTGGGTCCACCGTTATAGCGGAAGGCCCGTGCCAACGACCGACGCGCTCATCGAGTACGTCTACTATTGGGGGTTCGGCGCGTGGATCGGTGTGGCTTGGGCCGGAGCGGCCAAGCCGGCGCCGAGCGGCTTGGTGCTTGGGCTCGGCGTGCTCATCGCACTGGTTGGCGAAGCGGGGAACACATGGGCGCACCTCGAACTTCGCAGTTTGCGTACGCAGGCGGGGAGCACGGAGCGCACGCTGCCGTATAAGGGCCTGTTCCAATGGGTGGATTGCCCGCACTACTTGTTCGAGATCCTGACCTGGGTCGGTTTTGCGCTGGTGACGGGCCTGATCGCGAGCTTGGTGTTCGCCCTCGCGGTCGTCGTGATCTTGACCCTCTACGCGCGCGAGCGACATCGCCGCTATCTGCAGGAGTTCGACGGCCAAGAAGGGCGCGCCGCGTATCCTGCCTCGCGCCGCGCCCTCCTACCTGGGCTCTACTGAGTGCCCGAGCTCGACGGAGCGAGCTAGGCCTTACCCTTGGCGAGGTCCCAGGTCACCGAGATGGTGGGCCCCGCGCCGCCCTTGGCGTCGATGGGGGTGTAGTCGTAGGTCAGCTTGCCAAACTTGAGCGCTACGGACTCGCTGGGGACCTGCGCTCCGTCGCCGCTGACCTTGATGTCGGTGACTTGGACGTTCTCGAGCGTGATCTTGATCATCTCGGTGCCGCCCTTGGCGCCGCCGGCCCGTTGCAGCACGAAGACGGCGCTTTTGATCGTGCGACCCTCGAGCAGCGCTCGGACGAGCGCGGGGCTCGCTGCGTCCACGTGCTTGACGATGGTGAAGTCTTCGATGCTTGCTTTCGCGGCGCCGGCGCCGCCGCCGGGATGAGGGGCGCCTTTGCGCAAGAACCCCCAGCTGAACGACACGACGTCGATCTCTTTCTGGTGACCGGCTGCGACGCTTTCGCCGGCGATGCCGTCGATCTTGAGGAACAGGTCGGTTGCGGCGGCGGCCACCGTCGAAAGGGCCAACGTCGACGCCAGTACGGCGATGCCTACGGAACGAACCATCCAGGTCTTCATGATGCGATCTCCCCTTTGCTTGGAAAGCTGTGAAAGCTGCTTGATAGGATCCATCGGCTCCCGGTTCCAAGCGTGCGCGCTCGTCACTCGGCAAACCGAGCGGCCGGCCGGTGTCGCTATTCGTCGGGCGGGAGTCCCGGTAGGCTCGCCGCCGAGAGTGAGCGGAGAGCAATGATGCGGCCTAGGTTCGTTCCAGTCCTGTCGGCTGTCCTCGCACTCGGGCTGGCTTGCGCCCCGAGCGGTCCGCCCGCCCATCCGCCGCCAAGTGGACAGCTGGGGCCGCCGACCTTCGAGGAGCCAGCGCCCGTACCGTTTTCGCTCGTTCATTTCGGCCCGCGTGGCGAGGCCCTGGCCGACCCCACGATTCAGCTCGCGTTCAATCGGCCGCTGCGGGCGCTCGGGGTCGACGTCCCAGTCCCGCAGGGCCTCGAGATTCGACCGGCGGTCGACGGGGCGTGGCACTGGGTCGGCACGCACGGGCTCACCTTCGTGCCGAAGGCTGGGCGCCTGCCGAGGGCCAGCACCTTTCAGGTCGACGTTCCCGCGCTGACCTCGCTCGCAGGGGAGCACCTGCCGAGCAAAACGTCGTTCTCGTTCACGACACCCCTGCCGAGCGTGGTCGAGACGAGCCCGAGCGGCGAGTACGACCGCTTGGGGCCGCGTGATCCAGTGCGTCTCGTCTTCTCGGTGCCAGTGAAGGCCGATGATGTGCGGACGTTCGTGAGCGTCCTCGGGACGAAACCGGTTGTCGTCGATGTGGTGCCCGATCCCGACTCCAAGGAGGCGCTCCTCGTTTTTCCGCGGTCGGGCTGGCCCAAGGACAAGGCGCTCAGCCTCGGGGTCGCGCCGGGTTGGCGCGCGGTGGAGGGCCCCGAGCGCGCGCCGCGGCCGTACTCCGCGACCGTGCACACGTACAAGGCGCCGAACCTTCGCCTAGTTTGCGATCGCGATTTGGTGGGCCGCTGCCGCCCGGACGGTTGGTTCGCGCTCGAGCTCGACACGGCGGTCGACGCGCGCGCACTGGCTCGCTCGGTGCGGGCCACGAGTCCACACGAGCTGTCGGTCGATACGAGCTGGTGGGACGGCGCCACGACGAGCTACCTGGCGCTCGGTGCGCGGGTTCGACCGGGCCAGACTTTCAGCGTGGAGCTCGCGACTCCGCTCAGCGATACCTACGGACAGGCGATCGCAGCCATTGCGGGCGGCTCCGTCCTGGTGGGCGACTTCCGGCCCCAAGCGCGGATCGGCTTCGAAGGACAGCTGCTCCTGCCCACGGTGCGCTCGATCGACGTCTACGGCCTGAACGCCGCAGTGACGGTGCTCACCCGGGCTCTTTCGCTCGCTGAGCTCACCCAGCTCGAGCACGCGAATTGGGACCAGCGCTACGTGGCGCTCGCGAGCTTGCGGGGGACGGTGAAAAGCGAGCTCGCCAAAGGTTCGCTGAACCGGACGGCAACCCTGCCCGTCGATCTCGACGCGCTCTTGAAAGGCGGCTCGGGCGCGTTTGCCGTCGGCGTGCGCTACGTCGGTGAGGACGGTGAGGTGCGCACCGAAGTGCGCACGGGACAGCGCAGTCGGCTGGGCCTGAGCGTGAAACAGGGCCGCGATCGTTCCTTCGTCTGGGTGACGAGCACGGATACGGGAGCGCCGATCGCCGGAGCCCGCGTGCAGGTTCTCGGGGCCGAAGCGGCGGTGACGACCGATGCCTCGGGCGTGGCGACGCTCGCCCCAGGCAAGTTCGTCTCGGGCCCAGGGCAGGGCCAGCACGAGCTCATCGAGGTGCGCGCCGGCAGCGAGGTCTGCCTGGTGTCCAGCCAGGAAACGATCGGTCCTTGGCGACTGCCGGTGGACACGGATTTTTGGAGCGACGTACGCGATCGAGCACTGGTGTTCGCGGAACGAGACCTCTTCCGGCCGGGTGAATCGGCCTGGATCAAAGGCTACGTGCGACGCCCGGGCCGCACCGGAAACGACATTCTGCCGCCGGAGTCGTTGACGCTCCAGGTCAGTGGTCCCGAAGGGGAGGTGGAGCAGAAGCTCACCGTGCGCACGAACCAGTTCGGCGCTTTCTCCGGCCAGGTGGCCTTCCCGCTCACGGCCGCACATGGGGGCTGGACCATCGCGGTCTTGCGGGGTGAAGAAGAGCTCGGGCGGACGGACGTGGCCGTGCGCAGCTACCGGCCCGCAGAGTTCGAGGTTTCGGTCACGCCTGGCGTGCGCGAGCTTCGGGCCGGCGAGTCGGCGGAGTTTCGGGTGCGTGGGCAATACTTCTTCGGCAGCGCCATGGGCAACGCCGGCGCGAAAATCTGGGTGACCAGGCAGCCCGATTCCTTCGTGCCGCCCGGCAGCGAGAGCTACGAGACGACCGACGACGCGCTGTCCTCCGGCGACGAAGAGGGAAGACCGCCGCCCGTCTTGCTCGAAACGTCCGCCAAGCTCGATGCGGCTGGCCTCTGGGCGCAGAAGGTCACCCTCGACTTGCCCAAGCAGCGCGGCCCAGAACGCGTCACGCTCGAAGCGGAGGTCACCGACGTCTCGCGGCAAGCGCTGGCTGGCCGAGCCAGCGTGCTGGTCCATCCTGCCAGCTACTACGTCGGCATTCGCCGGGACGACTCGAGCTTTCTCGAAGTGGGAAAGGCGACCAAGCCCGCGGTCGTCGCGCTGTCGCCGCTCGGCCAGCCCGTGGCGGGACGCACTGTCGCCCTCGAGCTCGTCCACCTGCGCTACGCCGAAGTCGAGCAGACGATGGACTCCGGTCACCGGAAGATGGTGCGCACGCTGGTGCGCGAGACCGTCAGCCAGTGCCAAGCCGTGGCTCGCGACCAGCCCCTGTGTGAGCTCGTGCCCTCGCGCCCCGGCCAGTACGTGCTCCGCGCTACGAGCCAGGATGAACGTGGCCGGCGGGTTCAGGCGTCGCGCTGGCTCTACGCGCTCGGCCAGGGCAGCGCGGGCTTCCGGGATGAGGCTGAGCGCGGCTCGGTCGAGCTGACGCTCGATCGTGCGAGCTATCGACCCGGTCAGACGGCGCGTTTGCTCGTGCATTCGCCGTTCGCAAAGGCGCGCGCTTGGGTGACGCTCGAACGCGAAGGCGTGCTCTCGTCGCGGGTGGTGGAGCTGCGCGGGCCGACTCCGGTGATCGAGGTCCCGGTCACCGAGCAGCAGATGCCCAACGTCTTCGTGGGCGTGCACCTCTTGGAAGACCGCGGCGCCGCCGGCAACAAGGCGCGTCCTTTGGACGAGAGCTATCGCATCGGCTACGCGGATCTGCGCATCGACCCGGAGCTCACGCGCCTGCGCGTGGACATCAAGAGCGATCGGCCCGAGTACCGCCCCAGGGACGAGGTGACCTTGTCGGTCGCGGTCCAGGATCGCAAAGGCACGCCGAGCGCGGCGGAGGTGGCGGTGTTCGTGGTCGACGAAGGGGTCCTCTCCCTGAGCGGCTACCAGCTACCGGACCCAGTCGTGGCCTTTTCGGGGCCTCGCGCGCTCCGGGTGGAGACGATCGAAGGGCGCGAAGGGCTGGCGCGTCTGGTGGGGCTCGACCCGGCCCAGGGCGGAAGCAAAGGCGATCCGGGCGGCGACGGGGGCGATGGGCGCTCGAGCTTCCTCACGGCGGCCTTCTTTCATCCGGGCGTGCTGACGGATGCCAGCGGCCGGGCGAGTGTGCGTTTTCGTCTGCCTGACAATCTCGGTCGCTTTCGCATCATGGCCATGGCCGTCAGCGAGCGCGACCGCTACGGCACCGGAAGGAGCGAGCTCACCGTCAACCGCCCCCTCATGGCGCGACCGGCCTTGCCGCGCTTCTTGCGCGTCGGCGACACGTTCGAGGCCGCGGTCGCCATTGATTCGCAAAGTGCCGAGCCCCTCGCGGTCGACGTCTCACTTTCGGGCCAGGGCATCGAGCTGACCGGCGTTCGGCAGCGAAAAGTCGATGTGCCGCCGCGAGGCTCGGTGTTGGTCGAGTTTCCAGCACGGGCCGTCAGCGCGGGCGCGGCGAGCTTCACCTTCGCCGTGCGTGGGACGAAAGGCGAGGACAAGGTCACCATCAAAAGACCGGTCCAGCTGGCGAGCCCGCTCGAGACGGTGGCAGCCTACGGGCGCACCGAGGCAGCCCGCGCGGAGCGCCTGGCGGCGCTCGACCAAGCCTTGCCGGACGTCGGTGGGGTCGACGTCACCGTCTCCTCCTCGGCATTGGTCGGCCTCGAGGGGAGCTTCGAGAAGCTCGAAGACTATCCGTACGCGTGCAGTGAGCAGCTGACCAGTCGCCTCTTGCCGTTGGTCGCGATGCAGGGCCTGGCGCGGCGCTTCGCGCTCGCGGGGGCGGCGGATGATGCGAAACGCATCGAACGCACGCTGGCGGAGCTCTTGTCCAGGCAACGCGGGGATGGTGGCTTCGGCTTCTGGCCGGAGTCTCCCGACAGCGATCCGTGGATCTCCGGCTATGCGCTCTTCGCCGTGGCCGAGGCGCAGCGGATGAAGGCGGCGGTGCCCAAGCTCGCGCTGGAGCTCGGCCGCCGTTACCTCGAAGGCGTCGCGAATACACGCGACGATAGCCGCCTCGCGGAGGCCGTGCTGGCGGCGTTTGCCCTGGGCCGCCTCGGTCATCCGGACGTGGGTAGTCTGCAGGCGCTGCTCGACCTGCGGAGCAAGATGCCGGTGTTCGCCCGGGCGCTTTTGCTGTGGGCGCTGGCGGACGCCAAGCAGGACCGGGCGGCCGCACTCCTCGGACAGGAGCTCGAGACGCTGGTCACGGTGCGCGGCAACCGAGCGGAGATCGCAGAGCCCCCGGGCGAGTGGCGAAACTATTTTGCCTCGACCGCGCGTCTGCACGCTCTCGTACTCGGAGCCCTCCTGGCCAATGATCCGAAGACGGAGCTCGCGCCGCCGCTCGTGCGCTCGCTGCTCGAAGCCAGGCGGGGTGGTGCTTGGGCTACCACCCAAGAAGCCGCGTTTGCGCTGCTTTCGCTCGATGCCTACGCCAGGGCGCAGGAGAAGTTGCCCAGCCGGGTCGGCGGCTCGGTTTTCCTCGGCGAGGCCAAGCTCGGCGAGGTGCTCTTCGACACGGCGTCGCTCGCCAGCAAGACCTTCTCGGCGCCGATGTCGAAGCTGAAGCCTCCGACTGACTTGGTCGTGGCGGCGTCGGGAGATGGCGCGCTGTTTTACGAAGCGCGCCTGCGCTTTGCGCGGCGTACGCTGCCAACCACGCCTTCGGAGCAGGGCTTCGTCATCCAGCGCACGCTGTCGCCGGTGAAAGACGGTCAGACCGCCCCGGCCACTGGCGATGCGCTCGATCAGTCGAGCTTCGTCGCCGGGTCTTTGGTGCTGGGGGAGGTCACGGTGCTCGTGCCTTCTCGGCGTCGCTTCGTGGTGATCGACGACCCGCTGCCGGCCGGGCTCGAGGCCGTGGATTTTCATTTGAGCACCAGTGCCGGCAGCCTCCCGACGACCACGCCCGACGGCTATTCTTACGCCTGGTTTCGTGAAGAGCTGCGGGACGATCGGGTCCTTTACTTCGTCGACGACATGCCGCCAGGCCTCTACCGCTACCGCTATCTCGCCCGGGCGACGACGGCCGGCAGGTTCGTGACGCCGCCGTCCCGCGCCATGGAAATGTACCAGGAAGAGGTCTTCGGCCGCACCGGCGTCCGCATCGTGGAGGTGCGATGAGGCGCGCCCTGGCTGTGGCCTGCCTGCGGGCTTTGACCGCCGCCATGGCGGTCCTCGTGAGCGGGGCATGCGCCTTGGTCGCCTACTCGTATTCTTTGCCGCTGCCCGAGGTGCTGCGGGCCAAAGAGACGCCGGGCCAGCGCATCTACGATCGCCAGGGGCTGCTCTTGGCGCGGCGGCGTGGCGAAGGCGACGTCTGGCGTGAGCCGCTCCTCGCCCGGGATTTGGGCAAGCACACCATCCCGATTCTGCTCGCCGCCGAGGACGCGCGCTTCTGGTCCCATCCCGGCGTCGACCCCGTCGCCATGGCCCGCGCCGCCTGGCAGTTCCTGCTCGGGGGCCACGTCGTCTCGGGGGCCAGCACCATCACGCAGCAACTGGCGCGCACCTGTTTCGACCGGCCGCGCACCGTGCTGGGCAAGCTGCAGGAGATCGCGCTGGCGCTTCGCATCGAGCGCACGCTGGGCAAGGAGGAGATCCTCGTCGCCTATCTCAACCGCGCCCCGTTCGGCCCGAACGTCCTGGGCATGGCGGCGGCCAGCGAGCGCTACTTGGGCAAGCCCATCGCTGCCTTGGACCTCGGCGAGACGGCATTGCTCCTGGCCACGGTTCGCGGGCCCACGCTCTACGACCTCGGGCGCCACGTGGAGCGGGCGCGGCTGCGTCGCGACCGAATCCTCGAACGTGCCGCCCGGCGTGGGCTCGTCCCCGCGGACGACGTCGCGCTCGCCCTCGGGACGCCGGCCGCGCTGCGACCGCAGCCGCCGTTTCCTGGCGCCTTTCATTTTGCGCGCAAGCTGGCCCGGGAAAGCCCGCAGCAGCTGGAGCTCCGCTCGACGATCGATTGGCAGCTGCAGCGTCGGGCCGAGGATCTGGCGCGCCGACAGCACGAAGCCTTGGTTCGGGCCGGGGCCAGTGCGGTCGCCATCGTAGTCCTCTCGAATCCGCGCGCCGAGATCGTCGCCTACGTCGGCTCGCACGAACCGACGTCGCAAAAGGACCTCGGTCAGAACGACGGCGCGGCGAGCCTGCGCCAGCCGGGGTCAGCGCTGAAGCCGTTCCTCTACGCCGCCGCGATCGATCGGCTCGGCTACCGGCCGGACACCATCCTGCCCGACGAACCGCTGACGTTTCGCACGCCGAGCGGGCACTACGCGCCGGACAATTTCGACCGCCGCTTTCGTGGCCCGGTCTCGCTCAGCCGAGCGCTGTCCTCCTCGCTCAACGTTCCGGCCGTGTTCGTGCTCGAGCGCCTCGGTGTCACGCGCGGTCTCGAGACCTTGCGCCATTTTGGCTTGACCTCGCTCGATCGCGACGCCGAGCACTACGGCCTGGGGCTTGCGCTCGGGGCGGGGGAGGTGTCGCTCCTCGAGCTGACGGCCGCCTATTCCGCCCTAGCGCGAGGCGGCGCGTACTTGGCGCCGCGTGCGGTGCTGGACAGTGCGCCGGCTGCCGCAGTCGAGGTCGTCAGCCCCGAGGCAGCGCACGCCGTGACCGGGATTCTCGAAGACCCAGGTGCCCGGAGCGAGCTCTTCGCCGGCCTGCGCCTCGATCACCTCGGCACCGTTCTGCCGTTCGCCTTGAAGACCGGGACCTCGACGGGTTTTCGAGACGCCTGGGCGTTCGTCTACGACGACGAGCTGACGGTGGGCGTGTGGGTGGGCAATTTCGACGGACGCCCGATGGTGAAGACTTCGGGCGCCGTCGGAGCGGCACCGCTCGCGGTCGAGGTGTTGGTCGAAGCGCGGGCCTTGGCGTCCAAGCCGCCGGTCGCGCCCGTCGCCCTCGACCGGTCTCCGAGCCTGGTCGCGGAGACTGCAGACGTTGCCTGGTCCCGGGCGCCCCGCATCACGTTTCCGGCCGAGGGAGCGCGGCTCTCATTACGCCATCTCGATCGACCGAGCGAGATCGTGCTGCGCGCTGCTGATGCTCCGAGCGATGCGCGCCTTTTGGTCGACGGTCGCGCGGTGCCCTGGCAGGGCAAGACTGCGGTCATCGTCGCCGAGGTCGGGAGGCACCAGGCGCGCCTGGTCGATCGAGGCGGCGCGGAACTTTCTGCTGTGACCTTTCAAGTTTCACTCTGAGTCGAGATCGCGGCGGCCAAAACGGAAAAGGTGAGCCGATCGACCGAGCTGAGGGTACTAAGCAGCTAGAGGACTTATATGCTGCGTCGAGTGAAGAGCCGTTCGGGGGAAACGACCCGGCTGCTGGGTGCCGGGGGCTTTTCTGCTTTGGTGGTGCTTTTGGCGGCCTCGTGCGGGTCCCCGATTGGGCCGGATGGCGACGGGACGTCCGGGACCGGGGGGACCGCAGGCCCCGACGGTGGCGCCACCGATGGTGTCCCCGGCACGGGCGGAAGCGGCGCCGGGTCGACGGACGGGAGCACGACGGATGGGTCCACGACTGACGGGACTGATCTCGGCACCCCGCCCGAAGAGGTGCTGCCTTTCGAATCGCAAGGACGCGGCGCTGCTCTGCGTAAGGTGAAGAACCTGATGACGGGCTTCGCGCCGACGCCCGATGAGTACACTGCGGTGGCGGGCGTACCTGCAACTGGAGATGCGGCCGAAGCACAGGCGGTGACGGACGCCTTGCGCACGCTCGTGGTCGGGTGGATCGATACTCCTGAATTCCACGCCAAGCTGCTGCAACATTTCCGCAACGTCTTCCAGCAGAAGGGCTTCAGCATGCAGGAGGACATGAAAGCCCAGTACCTCGAGTACGGCCCCTTCGACCTCAACCCGACCTTCTCCTACGGAGACACGGCGTACACTCGCCTCGAGAAGAACTTCGCGGACAGCTTCGCGCGCACGGCGCTCGCGATGGTGCAGGGTGGTCAGCCATTTTCGGATGTCTTGACCACGCGCTCGCACATGCTGACGACCGGCCTGATTGCCGCCTATTTGCAGGTGGAACAGCCCAACGACGCCCCGCTCCAGTTCGCCCTGCCGCGCACCGACGGGCCGACCTGGAACATCGACAAGACGCGCGATATCCCGCAGGACGAGGCGGTCTCGACGATGACCTGGGACGACGACGCCCCGACCACGGGCTCGAACTTCTTCGACAACGGCGTCGAGTGCGACGTGCACGAGCTGGCCGGTGCCAACGGCGGATCGGCCCTGCTCTTCCAGCGCTTGATTGGTCTCACGCCACGCTGGAACTACGTGGCCAATCCCGAGTGTTGGGAGCACCCGTCCAAACCGTACATCGAGCCCGAGGACACCGAGGACTGGCGCTTGGTCACGATCACCGAGGGCGCGCCGAGCATCGCGCCCTGGGACATCCCCAGCATTCGCGCCATCGCCGACGGCGATTCCATCTCGCTCGCGTTGCCGCGCGTCGGCTTCTACACGACGCCGGCGTTCCTCGGCCTGTGGCGCACGAACGACAGCAACCAGCATCGCGTCACCGCCAACCAGACGCTCATTGCCTCGATTGGCATGGGCTTCACCAGTGCGCAGGAAATCACGCCAGTGACGACCGTTGGCCTGGACGAGGACCATTCGGCCACCAATGCCGAATGCTTCGGTTGCCACAAGATGCTCGATCCGCTGCGTGAGTTCTGGGAAAACCAGTTCGACTACAACGACCGCAACGACTTCGCCGACAACCAAGGCAATTCGGGCTCCGGCTTCCCCTTCGGCGGCACCGCCACCAAGGACCGACCGGAGACCAAGGGCGGGGCCTTGGCCTTCCTCAACGTCAACGATACCGGCGGCGACATGGACTCACTCGGGCCACTCTTGCTGTCGGTCGCCGACGGCGAAGGCTTGAGCCGCTTTGCCATCAGCATCGCGCAGGCACTCTGCTACTGGGCCGATTCTGCCGGTTGCGCCGAGGACGACCCGGAGTTCCGGCGTGTGGTCGAAGCCTTCGTGGACAGTAACTTCGACTACACCGTGCTGGTGAGCGAGCTGATGTCGTCGCCCCTCGTCACGGGGCTTTCGCACGCGGCGACGTTCGACGCTCGCAACGTCGTGATCAGCATCACCCGGCGCGAGCACTTGTGCTCGGCGCTCGGCAGTCGTCTCGATCTCGGCGACGTATGCGGACTCGACTACGCGTTCCCCCAGATGTCCGGCTTCAGTCAAGGCAACACCGAAGCAGACACCGTCAAGGCGGTCTTCCGCATCGCCGGCACCATTGCCATCGACGCCTTCAGTCGCGGCTCCGAGGTGCCCGTCACCCCCTCCATCCCGACGCTCTTCTACGCGGCCGGCACCGAGCTCTTGTGCGAGAACGTGGCCGCCAAGGTCGTCGGCACCGTGTACCAGACCAGCGACGTCGAGGGGGCCATCGCCTCCATGGTGTCCGAGATCATGGGTTACACGACGAACGAGACGCTATCGGACGGAAGCTCCCCCTACGACGCGGCGGTCGACATCTTGCAGGCGCACTACGACGAGGCGCTGCTCGAAAGCGACGAGACTTCGGCGCTGGCGTCCACCTTCTCACTGGCTTGCCAAGCGCCCACCTCGCTTGGCCTCGGGATCTGAAAGGACCATGACGATGCTTCCTCGGACAATGCTTCTGAACAGCATGCAAGCTCGCCGCACCCAGTCTCGTCGGGAGATGATGCTGGCCTCGATGCTCGGCACCTTGGCCACCGGTCTGCCCGCCTGGTTTCTGATGAATCCACGCCGGGCGAGCGCGCAAGACCTCGCTTGCGCGATCAGTGCTCAGGAGAACCTGCAGTATCTCATCTGCTGCGTGAACATGAACGGGGACCCGATCAGCAACAACTGCCCGGGAACCTACGGTGACGTCAGCGAGGACGCCGCGCAGGCCGTCCATCCCACGGACGCGTCGATGGAGGAGACGCCGCTCACTTGGGGCACCAAGACGTACAACGCTGCAGCGCCGTGGGGGAAACTGTCGGAATCCGTGCGCGCACGCACCGCGTTCATCCACCACGTCACCCTCGCCAACAATCACGGCGACCAACCGAAGGTCTTGCGTCTGATGGGCGCGACGGCCAACGGTGAGATGCTCCTTTCGGCCTACGCCAAGGCGCTCGGACCATGCTTCGGCACGGTGCAGACCGAGCCAGTAGCCGTTGGTGCGGGGAGCAACGCCAGTGAGATGTTGAGCTTTTCGGGGCGGACGTTGCCGTCCGTTTCGCCGACTCAACTGCGCCAGCTGCTCACGGGTTCGTCGGGCGGCGGTTTTCCTGGCGGAGGCGGCGGCACGAACCCACTGGTCGCGCTGCGCACCCTGCGCGACACCTACTTGGATGAGCTCCACGCCCTGGCCAAGCAGGACGCGTCGCAGGTGCAGATTGGCTTTTTGGACGCACTCGCCCGCAGCCGCGAGCAGACGCGTTCGCTTGCTGACCAGCTGTCGGAGACGCTGTCGGCCATCGATGGCGACGGCGTGCCCGATCAGGCGCGAGCCGCGGCCGCGCTCATCGCTGCCAACGTGAGTCCGGTCATCAGCGTGCGTCTGGCTTTCGGTGGGGACAACCACTCCGACAACAACCTCGCCAACGAGGTGGCGCAACACACGGCCGACGATAACGGTTGCGCAGGCATCCAAGCCATCCAGGACGAGCTCGCGACGGCTGGGCTCTCCGACAAGGTCACGTTCATGACGCTCAACGTGTTCGGGCGGAATCTGAACGACAGCAAAGCGAGCGCGCGCTCAGGCCGCGATCACTACGGCAACCACTCGGTGGCCGTGCTGATCGGCAAGAACGTGAACGCCGGCGTCTACGGCGGAGTTCGCCCGGTCGGCAGCCAACTCGGCGCCTCGGCCATCGTCTCCAGCACCGGCGAGAGCGCTCTGTCGGATTCCGAAGGCGACATTCCGCGGCTCGAGACCCATGTGGCCATGGGGCGCACGTGCGGCCTGGCCCTCGGCATCCCGGCGGAGAATGTCGACAGCATGTTCAACGTCGGCGTGGGCGGCAAAGCCATCACGGCAGCGCTGGTCTCGGGCTAGCTCGCGAGGGGGCTAGCTGGCGAAAGGGCTAGCTCGCGAAAGGGTTAGCCCGGCTCGGCTGACCTCGCGAGAGGGCCAGGTCGGCTCGCCGGCCGACCGTGGCGCAGCTGTTCAAACGGTGGCGCATCGGTCATGCTTGGCGCGTTATGTCTTTACTTGCAGCTTGGGTCGGACCGAGCGGGCGCCGCCGTGCGCTGGCTTCGTTCACATGGATCGTCACTCTGGCGCTCAGCGCGCAGGCCGCGGCGCAAGCGCCTGCCGCTGCGCCGGCTCCCGCGCCCTCCGAACCGGCGCCCGCAACGTCGCCGGCGCCGGCGCCTGCGGCCGCCCCTCCGGCTGCCCCCCCAGCGCCTGGAGCCGCATCCGAATCGTCCGCGGCCCCGGCTGCCCCCGTGATCAGCGCTGCGGCCCCGATCGAGACGAAGCACCTCGTGTCGTCGCGATCCACCGAGCCGCCGGAGCCGGAAAAGGTAGCGGTCGGTACCGAGCTCGGTAAGGTCGTCGAGCGTCGGGACGGCGCTCTCGTGCTCGAGATGGACGGTTCGGTCAAGGTCGAGCGCGGCATGCGCGTCGGCTTCGCCGACGAACGTGGCGACGAGTACGCCGTGGGTCGTGTCATTCGGGTGAACAGCCAGACGTTTCTCGTCTCGGTCGGCATGAACGAAGACGTGTCCGTGGGCGAGGTAGGTCACTTGTCCGAACAGGATCGAACCGCCTCGCTGCCCGCACCGCCGGCGCCGACCTATCCCTTGGCCTTCGCCTTGGTCCTTCGCCCCTGGCTGGGCCTGAACGACACGCAATCAGGTGTGCTGGTCGATGCGTCCGTGCGAGTGCGCTTGGGCGCCAAGGCCAAGCTCACCATGGCGGTCGAACCGGCAGTCCCCCCCTTTGGCACCGTGTCGGGGGTCGTTGAAGCCTACGTGGCTCCCAGCATCAGCATGCGCTTAGCCGAGATTGGGTTCGGAGTGGGCGTCGGCACGGCCATCCCCACCAATGGATCACCCATTCAATACGGGCTCTTGTTCTCTCCCATTCTGCGCATCGGGGCCGAAGATGGGCTCCATCTTCGGACCAGAACCAGCGCGGTCCTAGCGGACGGGGTGGCCACGTTCGGCAGCTTTCGCGCCGAGGGGCAGATCCCACTTGCATATGGCCTCTGGCTCCTCCTCGCTGGTGGCGGAGGTCGAAACAGCTACGCATTCGGCGACGTGGGCCTGCGCCTCCTGATGTCGGGCTCCGGGTCGCGCCATAGCTGGTTTGCCAAGGTGCTCATCGGCGGCGCTGGCGGCACGACGTTCCTGAGCGGAGTGCACACGAACCAAGGCGGTCCGACCTTCGGCTTGGGTATCGAAGGTCGGCTCTGAAGCCGCTGGGCGCAGGGGGATCAGCGACGCGGGGGGCGACCGCCGCCGCCGCCGCGACGACCACCGCCACCACCGCGACGACGGTCGTCGCCGCCGCCACCGCCGTCGCCGTAGCCACCGCCGCCGAATCCACCGCCACCGCCACCACCGCCGCCGCCGCCGTAGCCGCCGCCACCGCCGCGGGGACCACCGCCGCCGCCGCGAGGACCGCGACCACCACCGCCGCCGCCGAATCCGCCGCCGCCGCCGCCGAATCCGCCGCCACCGCTTCGCGGAGCGCGTTCCTCGGCTTCGTTGACGCGGAGCGTCCGGCCTTCGAGCTCGAATTCCTGCTCGAGGGCGCGGGCCGCCACTTCATCGTCCAGCTCTACGAAGGCAAATCCCCTGGAGCGGCCGGTCTCGCGATCGGCAACCACTCGGACGGACAACACTTCACCCACATCAGCAAACAGACTTGCAACGTCGCCTTCCGTCGCTGACCACGGAAGATTGCCCACAAACAGCTTTTTCAACTTCGTTCCTTGACTCGAATTGACTCGAAAAGACGGGTCCATTTTGAGCTGGACCTCTGCGGAAAGTATCAGGGATTCGGACCGGTGCGAGCCAGATTTTTTTCGGTTTGCCGCGAAACGTTGGAAAAGTGGGCCCAATCCAGCTGAATGGCGCCGGGAGGGCGGGGCTGACCGGAGGCTGCTATACCGGGCAGGGGGATCTCGGCAGAGGAGCAGTAAGGGCGTGGAGGAGACCGAAGAGCTCGAAGTTCAGCTCGGCACCGTCCTGGCCGGCAAGTACCGGGTGGACCGGGTGCTCGGTGCGGGCGGGATGGGCGTCGTCGTGGCGGCACACCACCTGCAACTGGACCAGCTGGTCGCCATCAAGATGCTCCTGCCGTCCATGCTCAAGCACCGTGAGGCGGTGGAGCGGTTCACACGCGAAGCCCGCGCGGCGGTGAAGATCAAGAGTGAGCACGTGGCCCGAGTGAGCGACGTCGGGATGCTGGAGACCGGCGCGCCTTACATGGTCATGGAGTACCTCGAAGGCGAGGACCTCGGGCACTGGGTGAGCCAGCGTGGCGCGCTGCCGACGACGCAAGCGGTGGAGTTCGTGCTGCAAGCGGCGGAGGCGATTGCCGAGGCGCATGCGCTCGGCATCGTGCATCGTGACATCAAGCCGGCCAACCTGTTCTGCGTGCGGCGGGCCGACGGGCTGCTTTCGGTCAAAGTGCTCGATTTCGGCATTTCGAAGCTGACGAGCGCGGCGAGCGACCTCAGCATGACCAAGACGCAGACCGTGATGGGCTCTCCGCACTACATGGCGCCGGAGCAGATCCTTTCGGCCAAGAACGCCGATGCGCAGAGCGACATCTGGTCCTTGGGCGCCGTGCTGTTCGAGACTTTGACCGGCCGGGTCCCGTTCGAAGCGGAGACGTTCCCCGAGCTCGTGCTCAAAGTGAGCGGAACCGACGCGCCGGCCGTCACCAGCTTGCGCAGTGACGTGCCCCCAGGCCTGGCTGCGGTCGTAGCACACACGCTGCAGCGTGATCGGGGTCTGCGTTACAAGAACCTGGCGGAGCTCGCCGTGGAGCTCGTGCCGTTCGGTCCGGACCGCCGGGCCGAGGCCTCTGCCGAACGCATCATTCGCGTCCTCGAGTCCGGGGTGAGCTCAGTGGGCGGCGCGGCTCTCCCTTCCGCGCTGGCCGCGCTTCCCGTCGGCTCGCGCCGTGCGGCGCTCATGGCGACGACCAAACCCGGCCCCGCGACCCCAGCCACGAATCGCACCGTGGCCGCCTTCACGCAGACCTCGGGCGAGGGCAAGGCGACTTCTCGCAAGTACCTCGGGATCGTGGCCGTGGCCCTCGTGCTCGGCGCGGCGGCGCTGTGGTTCTGGCGCTCGACGCCCACCCCAGCCCCCGTCGCACTGCCCGCTACGGTCGAGGAACGACCACCCGCTGCGCAGGCGCCCGAGCCCACGCCGGCGCCGCTGCCCCAGGTCGAAGCCCCCAAACCCGCTGCGAGTGAGCCCGCTCAGCCCCAGCCGGCTCCCGCCGAGCCCGCGCCCGTCGCCCCCGCAGCCAAAAAGAAGGCGGCGGTGACTCATCCGAAGTCGACCAAGACGCCGCCGAGCGGGGCACCGGCTCCGAACAACACCAATCCGAATTCGGCGTTCGGCGGGCGTCTTTAGAGAGGCGGCGTGCAAGGGCGTGCGCTCCGAGCTCGGACTCCTCGTCATCGGTTGGACGCTCCTGTCGTGCGCCGGGTCTGACGCCGCGCACGCTGCCCTCGGCACGGGCATCATGGTTGGCGCCGTCGGCGCCCATCGCGCGGCCACTGGAGATTGCTGGGCGCACTGCTCGCTCGGCTACGTGTGCAATCAAGCGTCCGGCCTGTGCGAAAAGGGGGAATGCTACCCAGCCTGTGACGCCGGCTACCACTGCGCTGCCACCTCGATAGGCCAAACTTGCCAGCCTGATGCCGTCGCCGTGTCGGGCCTTCAGCTCGTGCCGTCGCCCGTCCAGAGCACAGGTCAGGCCACGCCGGGTCAGGTGCAGATCCCGCGCGGATCGGCGCCGCCAGCCCCGGCGCCCGCACAGACGGGCCTTGGCGGCGCGCCACCCTATTGAGCGGGACAGGCGGCCTGTTCACGCGACTTCGCGCAGGTCGGTTCCGAGCTCGCCGCGCAGGGGCATGAGCTGACTGCCCGGACCCACGCGCATGCGGTTTCCGCGCCAATGCACGGTGCGCTTCACCAAGGCCATGCACCACACGCCCAGAACCAGAGCGTCCTTCAAGGGGAGCAGGCAAGCCGTGCGAAAGGCCAGGCGGCCCGCCACGTAGCGAGCCACGCCGAGCTCCGACAACCACTTGCCCCCGAGACCGATGGCGGCGAGCGCCGCCACGTGCCCGCGACCAAGCGCGAGCGCCGCAAGCAAAAACGGAGTGGGCTGCGCCGCCAGCGACGCGAAGAAAGCCACCGGGTAGATCGTGCGCTGCATCTGTCCCCAGCGCACGTGGCGATTGAAGAAGCCGGCGATGCCGCGCCCGCTGTTGACCACCTGCAAGACCTCGGGGCAGAGCGCTACCTTGTATCCGGCCCGTCGCAGGCGGCGGCCCAGGATGTAGTCCTCGGCCAGAATGTCCCGCACTCCTGCGAAGCCGCCGACTGCCGCCAGAGCGGATCGCTGCATGAGCATCGACTTGCCGATCACCACTGGGTCACCGACCTGGCTCGTGAAGCAGACGGAGGCGGCGACCCAGCCGGACAGCTGGATGTCTTCGAGCCGTTCGCCGAGCGTCCGTCCGGTCGACCCGGCCAGCACGGAGTGAACGAGTGCCGCCCCGTGAGCCGCCTGCACGTTCTCGAGCGCGCACAGATACCCCGGCCCTGGGCGCACGTTCGAGTCGGAGACGAGGATGAGCTCGTGGGTGGCGAAGCGCTCGAGGTGCTCGAGCAGCCGCACCTTGGGATTCATGCCCGAGTCGGCGCTCCCGACCACGACCAGCGTTGGGCGCTGCGGAAATTCGGCGGCCACTTGCCGCGCCACGTCGAGGGCGGGGTCGTGCGCGTCAGCCGTGCCGAAGATGACTTCGAAGTCCGGATGGGTCTGCTCGAGGATGGCGCGCAGGTTGTCGGCCAGGCCTTGCTCGTGGCCCTTGAGCGGTTTCAAAACGGAGATGCCGCGACGTGGTGCCGGGTCGCTCGGGAGGCGCGAGCGCGCGGTGCGGAGCGTGACGCCGTAGGCGACCCACAGGACGAGCACGGCGCAAAGGCCGATGGTCAGGAGGAGAAAGGCGGCGGACTGCATGCAACGTCGGGGGAGCGCGGCTCAGTACCCATGGTGGACCTCGTAATGGCCGAGCCGACTATCGAGGGCCAGGAAACTGATGTTTCCATTCGAGCACGTGCCGCTATTCAAGAACAATCGGCTACCACTTTCCGCCTTGGTTGCCACGTGGGTGTGGCCGGTCACCACGATATCGGCGGCGTAGGTCGTGGCCTGGGAGAGGGCCCAGCGCCGGACGGCGCAGTCTTCTGGGAGGCCGCTGCGCGCGGTCTCCCAGCCGGCGATCAGCCGGTAGAGGGAGTCGAGCCCGAAGCGACGCAGCCAGGCACCGAGCCAGACGCCCATCTCGGACACGGAGCGCGCATGCGAGCAGAGACGGTCGCCCTGGTGGCCATGGCTGAAGAGCATGCGCACGCCATCGGCCTCGAGCGCGTACTCCTCGGGAGCGCCCATCACGGGACCGGCGATGAGGTCGTGGTTGCCGTGGACGTAGCGATAGGCGGGCTTCTGAAAGCGCTGGAAGATCTCCCCGTGGAACTCCTGCGCGGCCTTCAGCTCCGCAGCTTGGCCTCCGGGGGCCGGCGCCGTCAGGGTCTCCCAAATGTCGCCGAGCAGCACGATGCGCTGGAAGTTCGACTCGAGGAAGGTCAAAAATCGCAGAAACTCGTGGTCGTCGTGCTCGAACGCATCGGTCGGTCCGCCTCGACCGAGGTGCAAGTCGGAAATCACTGCGACGTGCATGATCCACCTCCACTGACTTTGCTGCTGACCGCTGATGCGCAGGCAAAAAGAAAGCGGGCACAGGGCCCGCTTCGAGAATCGTCGATCATGGTCACCGCCACGTCATCTGGCGGTGAGGCGATCACCGGCGGCCGCCTAGTTCTCTTCGATGTCCCAATCATCGGCCGTGATGATGAGCCTTCGAATTGACGCCCCGGTGGCTCGTTTGAAACGATTCCGCAACGCTCGCGTCGGGGAGAGCAGCTCGCTTCAGTTCGTCGTCAGGTTGCCGGCGGGCCGACGCTCGGGCGCGATTTCGTCATGGGTCGGCTTCGGAACCTCGACACCGAGCTCTCGCAGTCGCTGCTCGAGCGCGGGCTGTCCGAGGACCTCACTGGCGATGCGATAGAGGCCGAACTTGGGCATGCGCATGTAGCCGGTCCAGGCGGCGCCGGCCAGGGTGCCGTCCTTGAGCATTTCCCAGATCCAGTCGCCGACGTGCCGCGGATCGCTCTGGCGCACCGCTGCCCCGGAATGCAGCGCCCACCGCGCGTTGTAGTGTTCGTGGCCGCCGACGGGAGAGGAGAGGATCAGGGGTAGGCCGAGCGCGCCGTAGAACGTCAGCTCGCTCGGCTTGGTCCAGAGGACGTCGACCGATTCCAAGAGCTCGTCGAAGGCGGCGAAGTATTCGGCGTGAGATTCGGCGAGCAGGATGCGAATCGTGCCGGACTCGAGCTCTGGCACGAGGCCTGCTTTGGCGATGGCCTCACGGAAGGTCTGAGCGACCTCGTGGCGAATGCCCGCGACCAGGGTGAGGCGCATCTTGCCGCGACGAAGCCGCTTGCCGAGGCTCGGCAAGAAGCGCTCGACCATCTCGGCCTGCGCTCCGGCCCCACCGACGGCAAAGGCGAGGTGTACGGGATCTCCGGGGCTCTGCGTGTCGCCGAGGAAGTGGCTGACCTCGTCCCGGCATTCCCGCAGAAAGCGCCCACGAGGGTCGAGCGCAGCGAGGCGCCGCTTCAAGTTCTTCTTCAGGGCGCTGGCGCCCGTGCCGCCGACCAGCCGGTGCGGGAGGGGGAAGCCCGTCACCAGGATGCGGTCCGACGGCACGCCGTAGGTTTTGAGGCGGCGCCTCACGCGTTCGGTCGGGGCGAGGTAGACGACGTTGGTTTTGCTCGGGTCGGGCCGAACCCACACGCGGTTCACGTCGCTGTCGGTGACCAGGCAGTAGATGCGCTCACAGCCGGCGAGGTCGGCGAGGACCGCCGGGGCAAAGAACGTGGTGAGCAGCGTGCTATCCGTGCGCTGGAGCCGTGCGGTGAGGCCTCGCCCCATGCCGCTCTGGCCGAAGTAGGCCAGAAGGCGGGTGGGCACGGTGGGCGAGGACTGATCGCGCCGGGGGTAGAGGGGGGCGATGCTGGTCACGCCCTGCAGCACCTCCGAGAGCAAGGGACCGGCCACCGGCACGGCACTCGCCCGCGACAGGAGCTCGTAACCGCTGCGCGCACGCCTCCACAGGCGTTGCTCCTCCGCCGAAGCCAGCGGCGCGCGGTCGACCAGCAGGATGGGTTGGTCGGCCAGAAAATCGGACAGGGCGTAGGCCGGGCGCAAATGGCCGTAGCCCATGTCGATGGCCACGAGATCCAAATGGGGAACCGGCATTCGTGTGTCCTCGAGGATCAGTCATGCCAATCCTGGACGGTTTTGTAAACGAAAGGTCGGCACCGTCACACGGCTGCACCGAATCGTGACCGGAGCGCCACGGTGAAACGGGGGCGCTAGCGTGGTACAAACGTGCGGAGTGAGGCGCTCTCTGCCGTGGCTGTTTCTGGTGAGCTCGCTCGCTTGCCAGTCGAGGTCGGTCGGGACGCCGCCCAGCCCGCTCCAGCTCGGGCAGCCCGTGGCCTTGGCGCCGGCACCCCCAGCCGTGCCGGTCGACGACGGACCTGGATGCGGGCTACCTCAGGACCTGTGGGAGCGGGGCTGGCCGCGCATGCTCGGCCATTTGCAGCCCGGCGCACCTTCGCTGCCGGCGCCGGGCAGTGTGACCTTCGTGGTGTTGCCGGACACCCAGTACTACTCCGGCTGCCGCAGTCGACACCTCGCGGACCAGGTCGACTTCGTCTTGTCACAGCTTCGGGAGCGCAACATCCAACTCGTGCTCACGGTGGGAGACCTCACGGACCACAACACGGATGCCGAGTGGGCGTTCTTCCACGACGCGGTGGCGCCGTTGTTCGAGCGCGTGCCCCTCATCTTGACGACGGGCAACCATGATCACGGTGAGAGTGGCGGCGCCTTGAGCAGGGGCTCGGGTCTGACGCACGCTTTCGGGCAGGCCCCGCTCGCGAGTCGAGCCCTTTTGGTGGCGATCCCGGCCGACGGCGACTGGGAGAACGCCTACTATCGGCTGCCGCTCGGCCAGAGCACGCTCGGCGTTTTGACGCTGGAATGGAGCCCCCGGCAAAGCACCGTGGAGTGGGCCGCCGCCGTGCTCGATCGCTTCCCGACGGATCGCGTGGTCTTCTCGACCCACGCCTACCTCTATCACGACGATACCCGCTACGACTGGGAGCGGTTCGGTCCAGCCCAGGAATGGAACCCGCGCTCGTACGGCACCGCGCGGCTCGATCCCGCCCGAGCGCTGGGCGCCGACAACTGGGCCAAGGACGGCGCCTACGATGGCGAGATGATCTGGCAAGCTCTCTTGCGCAGTCGGCCCGGCGTCTGGCTCACTTTGAACGGGCACGTGCTCGCTGACGGCGAGGGGTACCTCGCGTCCCGCGGTGACCACGGCAACCTGGTGCACCAGATGCTCGTCAATTTTCAGATGCTGAAGGATGGCGGCTCGGGCTTCCTGCGTTTGCTCCAGATCGCACCGGACGGACGGTCGCTTCGGGTCCTTACGTATTCACCGACGCTGGACCTGACCGCGACGGGCCTGCGCGAGCAGTTCGAAGTGAGCCTCGAGCCGCCGCTGGCCCTCTGATCGAGCAAGCTCGCTATCAGCCAACCACGGAGGTGGGGTGGGTGTGCGCCCCACTTCAAACGCCGGACCTTTCGTGGACTTGCGCGCGCCGCGGATGTTACCCTTTTTCGGTTTGAGGCTTCCCCCGTCCTGGCTCCGGTCTTTCACGCTGCTCCTGCTGGCGAGTGTGCCGGCTGCCGCCGAGACACCGACGGGCCAGTACGCGGACGGCATCGACGGACTGCCAGGACTCTACCGAATCGGCATCGCGGGCACGTCAGCCCCGCGGGCAGGTGCGGGTCTCTGGCTGCAATACGGGTACACCGAACCGCAGAACGGCGACAGCGCGGATCATCATCGCTTCGGCGGCACCGTGGCAGCCGGTGGCGCCCTCTGGCCCTACCTGAGCGCAGCCGTCCGGGTCGACATGCGCCACGACATCCACGGTGCCGATCCGATGGGCAGCGATAGCGGGACCTTGATCGACGTCACGCCCATGTTGCGCGCCGGGGCGGAAGTCGCGCCCGGCATCTACTTGGGTGGTGAAGGCCGGCTCGCCCTGTCTGGGGCTGCTGCCAGTGAGGGAGTGGCCCCACCGACATTCGACGGCAGGTTGCTGGCAGCAGGCCGTTTTGGGCAGGAAACGTTGGCACTCCTGGCGGGTTACCGCACGCCGCAGGGCGGATCGATCCTCACCGATGCGGCGATGCTACGCCCGGGCGACCGCGTCGTGCTCGGCTTGAGTGAATACGGCGCGGTGCTGCTCGGCTTGGGTGCCCAGCACTCCTTCGGCAAGACGGACGTCCTGGCTGAGGTCACCTGGGACCTGCTGGTCGGTGACGGGGCTCCGCCAGCCCCATCGAGCCCGCTGCGGATCGGTCTCGGCGCCCGCCACACCATCATTCCGGGCCTCTGCCTGCACGGTCAGATCGAGATCTCGCCGGGCGACCGGGCTCCTTCGACGACCGCCGATCCCCTGGTGCCGGTGGAACCGAGGTTCTTGGCCTTGATCGGCGCTTCGGTGCGTTTCCCCGATCTGCTGAAGAAGAAATCCGAGGCCAAACCGCCCCCGGAAGAACCGCCCGAGGAGGCACCGCCACCCCCGCCGCCACCGCCACCGCCGGCTCCTGCGTCGCTGCGGGTCACGGTCGTCGACGACACGGGTCACCCCATTTCCGATGCGCTGGTCACGCTCGAGATCGAGCACCCCGGCCAAGCCGAGCCCGAGCGACGCCAGGTGCCCCTCGACCAGTTGAACGTCTACACTTTGAGTGAGCTTGCGGGCGGGGAGGTCGACATCACCGTGTCCGCCGCCTTGCTCCAGCCGTATAACCAGCATCTGGTGCTGGTGCCCGGTGAGACCGCGGATGTCTCGGTCCGCTTGGCCAAGGATGCTACCCAGGGCGCGCAATTGCGGGGGCTCGTGCGCGACTACAGCGGCGCCGGGCTCATGGCCAAGGTCCAAGTGATCCCGGGCGATCTGGTGACGACGTGCAACGAGCAAGGGGAGTTCGTGCTCGATTTGCCGCCCGGAACCTATGATGTGGTCATCACGGCCGACGGCCACCAGACGCAGAAAAGACGGCTGAAGGTGCGCAGGGAAGGCGTCACGGTCCTCAATGCCGACTTGCAGACCACGAAGTGACAGCGGGCTCGTCTTCGCCCTAGTCGCGTCCGCGCTCGTGGTCTGTTGGGCCTTCCTCAGCGGCTGCCAGAGCTGCCAAAGCCCGGCGCCACTCGCCACCCTACTCGGCAAGAGCGGTGAGGTGGTGCGCGACTACCAGAGCGCCCAGAACCAATGGACAGCGGCGGCCGTCGGGGCCGAATTCTCCGTCGGCGATGCCGTCCGCACCCAGGACAAGGCCGCGGCGGACCTGAAGCTCGACGACGGCAGTGTGCTTCGCCTGGAGGCGGACACGTTGGTTCGCTTTCTGGACCGCAAGCCGGGCAGCGAAGAGCCGGCGGTGGACTTGGTGAGCGGCGCCGCGACGCTCGAAGCCGGCAGCGAGGGAGCGCTCTTGCGAACGTCGATCGGATCGGCGCGCCTGAGCGGGGGAGGGAAGATGGTGCTCCGGCGCGGGGAAGGATCCGTCCTCTACAGAGTGCTCGTCGGGCAAGCCCACGTCGAGTCAGCAGCCGGGGCCATGGACGTGACGGCTGGGCAAGAGGTGGCCGTTTCGCTGGGGAACGCCCAGCTCGAGCTCTCGCCGGACGCCAAGCCGGCGCTTGAAGCGCCCGAGGAACCGCCCGCTCCGACGGGTCCGATCGTCGCTCAGATCAAGGGCACGACAGTTTCGCTCACCGCACCGGGTGCGAAGGCGCCCGTGCGTCTGAAGCCGGGCTCGGCCACGCTCGGAGCCGGTTCGCTCGTCGTGGTTGGCAAAGGCAGTCGGGTCGAGCTCAGCCAGGGGGACCAGTCGGCGACGCTCAACGCCGAGGGACGCTACGTCGTGGGCGCTGGTGGACACCTCGTCTCGGTGGAGCAGGGATCCTACACGATCCGCTCGGAGCGCCCGGTCCGCATCGACGTTCCTGGCGGCGTGATCGTCACGGCGGGCGGTGCCTTGAGTCTGCGGCGTGAAGCTGCCGCCACAGCCGTCTCCGTCGAAACGGGGACGGCCGAGTTGCGAGGCCGCAATCGTGAGACGGTCGTGGCCGGGGAGACCGGCAAGCTGACCGACGCGGGGCAAGCGACCGTAGGCGGCCGTGGCCTCAACTATGCAGACCTGAACCTCAACGCCGGGCAGGGTCTGGTCGTGCACGACCCGGCGCCTCCGACCGCCATTCGCTTCCTCTTCGCCCACAAGTGCGGTGAGGGAATCGTGCGGCTCAAGGGCCCCAAGGCGACTGCTGCTGGTGACGACGTAGCTCGCGGAAAGGATGCCGTGGCGCTCGCAGTCGGGCCAGGCCAAGTGAGCTACGAGCTGGCTTGCGTCGACGAGCAAGGACGCAGCGGTCCGGCCGTGGCCTCCGGAACGGTCACGGTGTTGGCGGATGCCGGCACCAAGCCCGTCCCGCAGAAGGCGCCTTCGACCTTCGTCGACGTGAACGGTCGAAGCTACACGGTGCTCTACCAGAACCAGCTGCCGCAGGTGACCGTCCGCTGGTCGCCGGCGCCCACTGGCGTGAGCGGCTTCAAGCTCCACGTCAGCGGTGGTGGTCGCACCCGGACCCTATCGAGCCAGCAGGCGAGCTATACGTTTGGCTCCGGCAGTCTCGGCGAAGGCTCACACACCCTCTACTTCGAAGGCGGGGGACGCGTTTCGCGCAAGACGAGCATCAACCTCTCGTTCGACAATGCGACGCCGACCGTGGCCCTGCAGACCCCGGCCAATACCGGAGTCGGGCCGGGCGGGAGTCTCCACCTCGTCGGCACGGCGCTACCGGGCTGGTCGGTCGCGGTTGACGGCCGCCCGATTGGTCTGGATGCTGACGGGAGGTTTTCGGTGAGCGCCAACATGCCGGGAGATGGCCGACCACTCGGGGTTTATTTGACGCATCCCACGCGCGGGTCACACGTCTACTTGAGGCGACCAGCGGGGAAACGGTGACCGACAGTCAGCGTGCCTTGTCCGGGACCGTGGTGCTCGGGCGCTATCGCATCGTGCGCGAACTCGCCCGCGGTGGCATGGGCATGGTGTACCTCGGTCGCATCGAAGGCGCGGCCGGCTTCGCCAAGCCGGTGGTGATCAAGCGCGTCCTATCACACATCGATGACGAGGAAAGCGTGCAGGCGCAGTTCGCACGGGAGGCGCGGCTGCTCTCGGAGCTTCGGCATCCCGGCATCGTGGGCGTGATCGACTTCGGGCAGGAGCGCGATTCCTACCTGATGGTGCTCGAGTACGTCCATGGCTATGACCTCGGGCACTGGCTCAAGTATGCGCGTGAAACACGCGGCAACTTGGAGTGGGACTTCGCCGTTTTTGCGATGACGAGAGTGCTCGCTGCGTTGCACTACGCGCACACGCGCCCCGGTCCGGACGGGCGGGCGCGGCCGATCATTCACCGCGACATTTCTCCCACGAACGTGCTGGTCGATCTGCAAGGCAATGTGCATTTGCTCGATTTCGGTATCGCGCGCAGTGCCGAAGAGCCGGACGAGTACAAGACTCAGGAGGGCATCGTCAAAGGCAAATTGCCCTACATCGCTCCGGAGATGTACCAAGGCATCGAGGCCAGCGTCGCTTCGGACATCTACGCCGCAGGCGTCAGTTTGTACCAACTCCTGTCCGGCAAGAACCCATTTTCCGCCAAGGACATGAGCACCATCGTCACCCGTGTGCTCACGCACGAGCCGCCTCCCCTGTCGAGCATGCGCGACGACGTACCTGCTGACTTGGATATCGTGCTGTCCAAGGCGATCTCCAAAAAGGCGGCGGAGCGCTACGCCAGCGCCGAAGAGTTTGCCAGTGCCCTGAGCTCGCTCTTCGAGCGCTCCGAATCGGAGATTCTCGCTGATTTTCGCGACTCCGTCGCTGCGGACTTCACGGGGGACTTGCCGGATCGGCTCCAGATCCCGGCGCTCGCCACACTCGACGCAGCCTGGCGCGAGTCGAGTCCAGACCCAACGCGTGAGCTTCCCCTCCAGACGTCCAGCCGTCCGCCGGAGAGCGACAAGACCGCTGTGGTGCGGGTGCCGCCCGACAAGATGTCCGATCAGACGGTGCGCGAGCTGACGACGGGAAAGACATTGGCGGACATCGCGCCGAAGGTCGCGGCGCCGACTCCTGGCGGGACGGGGGTGGGCATCAGCACCCGCGCGATCATCCTGTTCATCCTCGCCACGGCACTCATCGCCGGTGGCGTCGCCGCCGCCGTCGTGTTCTTCGGCAAGGCGCCGCCGCCACCCGTGCCCCAGCGCTACCTGCTGGTCGAAAGGCAGAGTGCGCCAGCGCTGGCGACGACGGTCGCGCCCGGGGTGGCACCTGCCTCGTCCCCGGCTTCGAGCTCCGAGCCGCACGTTGCCCCGCCCGCGACATCGCCGCCGCAAGCTGCGCCCCCACCCTCCGCGGGGCGTCCGGCTTCCGAAGCTGCGCAACTCACCCAGGCCTTTGCCAAGCGGCAGGGCGCCGTCCAGAGCTGCTTCTCCAGCAATGCCGGGCAGCTCGAGGGTTCGCCGCAGGTCAGCGTTCATTTCAAAATCTCCGCCACCGGGGCGGTTCAGAGCGCGACGATCGCGCCGGCTGGTCTCGGCGGCACCACGCTCGGTCAGTGCGTCCTGGGTGTAGCCCGTGGCACGCAGTTTCCCGCTCTGGGCAAGGACGTTGCCTTCTCGATCCCGATCACCGCTCGCGTCGTGCAGCGCTGACTACCGCGGCTCTGGCTCTGCGTCGTCGGAGAGTGTCTCCGCAGACGACAGGTTGGCGGGCAGTAGACTCTGCCGGGCCTGGATCGCGCTCTGACAGGCGGTGGGGCTGAGCAACTCCAAGGTGAGCGAGCCCAAGCCGATGCGATCGCCCGAGCGGATCTTCAGAGCTTGGCCCGCCGTGAGCTTTTGGCCGTTGACCGAGGTGCCATTGGCGGAACCGCAATCCTCGATGGACATCGGGACGCCGTCTTCGAGGACAATGCGCGCGTGCAGCTTGGAGACGAAGCGGAAGCGGACCTGAATGTCGCAGCTGTCGGCCCGGCCGATGGCCAAGCGATTGGGGAAAGCAGCGCCCTTGCGTTTGGCGATGGCGCTGACCCACCACTGCCACGGATGCAGGCCATCGCCGGACACTTGCAGGCTCGTCGTGCGGTACTCGAAGGCCGGTTCGGCGTCTTTGGGCGCACCGCTCGACAGCGCGCTCTTCGGAGACCGGAGCAAGAAATAGTGGGGGAAGAGCCCCTGGAACTCGGCCGCACTCGTACCGAGGGCCCGGGCGAGCTCGGCCAGCAGGACTTCCGAGCTCGGTGCTTCGCTGTTTCGAGTCTCCCGCTCGTCCACGTTCCCTCCTCACGCGGTTCCTAAAAGAGAGCTGCGGCCTACAAGGCGGCTTCGAAGGCGCGGCCGAACTCCATCGGGTAGGGGCGGTCCTTCGGGTCGAGCGCAGTGGCGGCGCGCATCAGCTTGACGAGCTCCGCCGGATAGCCGTCGAGCAAGAGTGGGTCCTCGAGCGGCGGGCGCTGCAGATGGGCGAAGATACGGTCGCGCGGATTCTCGATTTCGTCGAAGAAGGCGCGACCTGTGGTGACGTTGTAGATGCAGCCAGCCAAGGCGTAGACGTCGGCTCGACCGTCGAGCTCGACCGGGTCGAGGACCTGGTCCGGTGCGATGTAGCCCGGGGTGCCGGCGACGAAGCGACCGCTGGCGTCCGCGGTCACGCGCATGGGTCGCACCATGCCAAAGTCGATCACCACCGCGGACAGTGGACGCACGCGAGCCGGATCGCGGTGAATTTCTGGGTCGAAGCTTTCGCCGTTGGCCAGTGGCAGGCGTAGCCAGATGTTGGCCGGCTTGATGTCTCGGTGAACGAGCTGTGCGCCGTGGAGCGCGGACAGGCCCGCACAAGCGTCCAGGACGATCTGCCTCATCTCGGACAGCGCGCAGCGTCCGGCTTTGGAGTATTGGGCCAAGTCCGCGCCAATCAAGAGCTCGAGCACCAAGAACGGCATGTCGTGGACGACGCCGCGGTCGATGATGTTGGCGACGTTCGGGTGATAGAGGCCCGCCAGGGCGTTGGCCTCTTCGATGAAGCTCTCGAGCAGGCCCTGCTTCTCCGTGTCACTGGCGTTGTGCAGTGCTTCACGCTTGGGGATTTTGAGCACGAACAGGCGGTCGGCGCCCGGCTTGCGTACGAGCCAGACCTTGCCGACGCCGCCTTCGCCGAGGGGTCGCACGAGCTCGTAGCCTTCGATCATCTCTGGTTCGAGCTTCTTGCGTGACGGCGGGGGCGGCGGAGTTCGACCGATGGCACCGACGACCGCGCGTTCGAGTAGCGCCGAAGCCACCGGGCCGAGCGACGTCAACCACACGTCGAGGACCGTCAGCTCGCGCGTGCGGATGGCGCGGGCGGCCAGCGATGCCACACGTGGTGCGTTTTCGGTCGTTGCCCGCGATAGTGTATCTCCGCCGTGGATGGCGGCTGGGTGGAGAGCCTTGACCGGATCGGCCAGCGCGGCCTGCAGGCGCTCCGCGGCCAAGACCAGACCGAGGCAGCGTGCTTCGATGTCGTTACTGCGGCCCGAGGCACTGGCAAAGTCCGCCAGGGTTTGCGCGAGCGCAGACAGCGCCACCTCGAGCTCGGTGCCCACCGCGCGGAGCTCACCGAGCGTCTCTTTGACCTGACCACCCCAGCGCCCGTCCGGCAGGTCGGAGGCCACGAACGTGCGCAGATCCTGAGCCAAGTTGCAGCAGCGTTCGAGCACGCCCTCGCGAATCATGGGCAACGCCACGGCGAGCTGCTGGAGCAGGGCCGGGCGATCGATGACCAGCGCCCACCAGGCCGCGAAAGGCCCGAGCCACTCGACATCGTCCACGGCGCCGAGCGCGGTGCCGCGGGTGGTGTCCACCAGGCGCCAGAACGTCGAGCTCAGGGCGGCCTGCAGGTCCTGCGGCATGTCACGGGTGCCATCGGACAGGCCTTCGAGCTGGCGCAGCCAGCGACAGGTCTGATGCGCGGTCGGTCCACGTCCCGGTCCGAGCTCGGCGTCGGTTCCACACGCGTCGAGCGCGTAGCCGCCCAGGCGAAGCGCGAGCACCTCGAGCTCGACGTCGTCGTCCGTCAGGTCGGGCGGTGCGGAGGGCCGCCCATCGGGCAAACGGGCACGCCGCTCGTGACGCCGCTCCTTGATCACGTCGATGAGCTCCGTGGGGGCGCTGGCGATCGCTTGCCAAGTGCTCGCCATGTCCGGTTCGGGTGTGCGGTTGCCGCGAGGAAAGGTGGCGAGCTGCGGGTCCCAGAGGCGCAGGGCCATGGAACGGGCCAGGCCCTCCATGGCGTTCATGCCGGCCGCCCGTTGGCGCAGGCTGCCTTTGGATAGGGCAATCCTGTGGGCTTCCTGGAAGGTGCGCAGCAGGCTGTCGGCAAAGCGCGCTGCGCGGGCGTCCGCCTCCTCGTCATCGTAGGTCGCTGCCTGATGGACCAGGTTTTCCAGCCCGACCTCGAGGTCGAGCGGGTCGCGTTCGGCTCCGTCGACCAGATCCGTGGCCGAGAGAACGGCCAGCCAATCGCGCCACTCGTCGAGCGTGCCCGCCTGCACACGCCGTGCGCGCTGCCGCATTTCGGCCAGGGGCCCTTGCACGAGCGGGCGTCGCGCCTCGGTACGGAAGAGCGCCGATAACCCGCGCGCCAGCTCGCGCGCCGCCTCCGGCCCGCCGCGACCGTGCATGATGCGGCCATACACCTGATCCCAGAGCTCGCGCTGTTCCTGAATGAGATAGGGCGTGCCCGCAGCCGCAGCAGCGAGTGCCCAGTCGTCCGCACCGCTCTGATCGAGCACCTTCATGAACTCGTGCTTGAGCGCGCGAATGCGTCCGCCTGGCAGGCAAGTGAAGGCCGTCACCGCGCGTTGACGAAGCAAGAGCGATTG